>WBZP01007229.1_pt2 | contig 10027 bp, 11 predicted proteins | sample 5204301 | NCBI WGS metagenome assembly WBZP01 (sample SAMN12412401, study PRJNA552823) | activated sludge metagenome | isolation source: activated sludge from nitrification reactor of wastewater treatment plant... | place: USA: Pennsylvania | collected 2017 | reverse complement strand
AGTTTACAGTAGTACAAAAGCTAAATCATGGCTGTCCCGGCATCGGGGTAATTATGCCGGGGCTCTTTTTTTGTTTCTTTTTTGGAGAAGCAAAAAAGAAAATGAAAGAAAGAGGAGATCTTACCTGTTCTGGAAATATTTTTTAAATCCGTATTCCAGTTTTTTCCTGATAAAAAGCGGAGCAAAAAATCAAGGCTGAATAAAAGGCCTGAAACCGGGCATCGGGAATGAATAACGAATAATGAACAGGAAATAATGAATGTGGAAGTGACCAAAGTCTTTTATGAGGCGAAGAGCAGGAACTTCTCCGGGCAGCAGTGATTCATGACCAGTTTTACTCTAATAATACTTGTAGCCATTTTTTTGTAGCCAAAGCGACTGGCTACAAAAAAATGGCTACAAAACCGCAACAGAAAATCTGTATCATCCGATAAATGATTGATAATATGTACTTTTCCCGGCTATATAGGCTATGAACCGATCCCTTAGAATGAAACATTGCGGCCATGAAGGGTATTTTGCGACAGTGATCGGTCGAATTGAGATCGGATTTCATTTCCGGTTAATCTTCAGTAAATAAGGGCTGGAATGGGAATGAATAATGAATGTAGAAGTGGCTCGGTGTCTCTTTCTCAGCAATGTTTAAGTTAAGGTACGTTGTGTGAAGATTGAAAAGAGAATTTTGCCACTAAGGCACAAAGCCACAAAGAAACAACAGGCTACATTTTTTCTTTCTTTCTCAGCAACGTTTAAGTTAGGGTACGTTGTGTGAAGATTGAAAAGAGAATTTTGCCACCAGGTCACAAAGTCACGGAGAAACAAGAGGTTTCTCTCAGAACTGGCTTGTTTGTATTCCAGTTTTTTTCTGATAAAAGAGAGGAGCCTAATATCAAGGCTGCATAAAAAAGCCGGGTAGCAAAATATTTTATGCTACCCGGTATATATGGTTTCTCTCGAATTTTGTGAATTTATTTCAGCCTGAGATTTACAGCTTCTGAATAATTTTTAAGAAGCAAAGCCAGGGTCGGGAATAAAACAATCCCGGTAACTGCCGGTATGATGGAATTGATGGTTACAGCATAAGCGCCAACAGCTGCATACAGCATCGAAAGAATCATGTTTGATAAAGAAGTGGAGATCAGAAAATCGCCAAAATGCATCCGGGTAGTTCCGGCATAAAAAACACTGGTTTCAGCATATAGGGGTACAGGACGTGCAAACACAAGCGCCCACTTGCCATAACGCTTAAACAGCTTTTCCATTTTTATTGAATCATCTACACCAAGCCAGGGAATCGACTTTTGGGATCCCTTTCCCAAAGCATACCCAATGATACAGCCCAGCATCATGCCCGAAAAGCAAACCAGGGTTCCATTTACAACACCCAGCAGGAAACCTGCACTGATGCCTGCAATCGGCGAGGGGATTGGTAATAAAATACCCGCTGCAAGCAACAGGCAAAGGAAAAGCATACTGTACACCGGGGCTTTGCCGGTAGCCCGCAATAAAGTTGTTCCGAAAGACTCTATCGTTTCATTAAAAAAATAACAGGCGAAGAATGCCAGGCAGGTAAACATGACAGCCAGTAATAACTGACCATTAATGATACGTTGTATCATGGTTATAGTATGAAAGGTTAAAGAAATGTGACCGGGATCACTGATGGAATTTCAAAAACAGGATTGAGCCATTTTAGAGGGACAGAACGGGTTAAGGTTAACAGGAGTTTTCTGAAAAAGGATAATGGCGGGATCAATTCGTGCCAAAGAAAATTTTTTTTTTCAGAACTGCAAAATTTTTTTTCGGAAATAATCTTCCGGGCCTTTCAGCGTTGATAAAATGTTCCGAAAATGGCAGGTGATACTAGTGCTGATTGATAATCCTGCCATCGGACATTTCGATGATCCTGTCTGACCGGCGGGCAAAATCTTCATCATGGGTCACCGTAATGATGGTTTGATGAAACTCTTTAGAGAGGCGCTGAAAGAGATCGAATACAATGGCCGTATTCTTTGAATCCAGGTTACCGGTAGGCTCATCTCCCATAATGATGGCCGGGTCGTTGATGAGCGCCCGGGCAATGGCCACCCGCTGCTGCTGTCCACCGGAAAGTTTGCCGGCATGTTTGAGCGCCTGTTCTTCAACCCCGAACATTTTCAGCTTTTCATAAGCCCTTTCTTCCACTTCCTTATAACTGTATTTTCCAAGCCTGAGCGCCGGGATCATCACGTTTTTCAGGCAGGTAAAATCCGGCAGGAGGTAATGGAACTGGAATACAAAACCTATGGACCCGTTCCTGATGGCCGCCAATTGGTTCAGCGAAAGTCCCGTTACCTTCTGATGATTAACTTCCAGTTCACCTTCATAAGCGGTATCCATGGTGGAGAGGATATAGAGCAGGGTTGATTTACCACAACCGGATTTACCCACAATAGAAACAAATTCACCGGTATTCACTTCGAAAGAAATATCATTCAGCACTTTTAAAGTTACCGGGTCATTGAAATACTTCACAATATTCTTTGCTTTTAATGCGATGCTGTTCATTATCCTCTGATTATGGTTACGGGGTCAACACGGGATGCTTTCCGTGCAGGGAAATAGCCTGCTGCAATGGTGGTCATCAAACCAAAAAACACGGCCTCTATATAATGAGGAATGTAAAATGACATGGGTATATAACTGAGGGTTCCGCTGGTAGGGTTGGGGCCACCGATATAAACTTTAGAGAAACCATAAGTGATCAGGAACCCGATGCCAATGCCTATCACAGCGCCCATCACGCCAATATAAATGGCCTGCTGCAGGAAGATGCTGATGACGGAATAACCGGAAAAACCCGTGGCTTTGAGTATGGCAATCTCCTTTATCTTTTCATAGATCGTCATGTTCAGGATATTGTAAATACCAAAACCGGCAACGAGTAAAATCACGCCAACAACAGAATTCAATATCATGGCCCTGATCTTGAAAGCAGTCTTTAACTGGGCATTGGCCTGCACCCAGTCTTCGGCCTTGTAGCCTGTGATCATTTCAATTTCACGGGATTTGTCGGGCGCCTTGTTATAATCCTTCACATTAATTTTAATGTCAGTTACATAGCTCCTGTCTTTACCGAGCAGGCTTTGGGCCTGCACAATGTTTGCGTATGATTTGGTTTCATCCACGAGTTTTACACCACTCTGGAATATGCCGATGATCTTCATGATCATGGGGCTGCCTGTTCCGGAAGCAACGGTGATGTTATCACCTACATGCAGGCTCAGTTTATTGGCTATTCCTTTGCCGATGAGAATGCTGTTGTTTACACGATTGAGATCCCGGAAATCACCGGTAACCATATTGCCCTGTATGTCGAACATTTTATCTTCCTGTATGATGTCGACGCCGGCCACCGTTCCATTCAGTTGCACACTGCCGCTTGTATAGATCACATTGGTTGTTACCTGCGGGGTGATGAATGTAACCTGGGGATCTTTACGCAACCTGTTGATCACTCCGTATGGATTGATGATGCCCTGCCGCTGCAGCAATTGCTTGGGGTTAAGAAGAATTTTTACGGAGGAGTCTTTTACGAAGCTGTCGAGAATATGCGTGTCTGCCACTTTATTTTCACTGTAAAGCCTGATATGTGGAATGGTGTTGAATGATTGCTTTTCAAAATAATCATTTGTTCCTTTCATGAGCGATTGCATGAAGATGAACATAGATACACCGAACATCACCCCCAGGGCTGCAATCACTGTTTGCTTCTTTCTTGCGAAAAGATAGGTGAATGCTATTTCACTGTTTACACTCAGTTTCATGTTATTTCTGTTTGGCGATGTTATCGGTTGCGGAAAGGCCGCTCAATACTTCTACCCATTCATCAGAAACAATACCGGTTGTGATGTGGGCAGTGTCAATTTTATCAGCACGTTTTACAAGGATGCTGTTGTTCGACTGCAGATAATTTCTTGGTACCAGCAATGCTTTTTCTTTTTTATCAGTAATGATGTTGGCCTGCAGCTGTGTGCCCGAAATCAGGCCGGGTTGCTGATGAACAAACCTGGCTTCAATTTTATAGGATTGTGTTTTTTCATTGAAGTGCGGGTAAATCTTGCTCACGTAAGCTTCATAGGTTTTGTTTTTTTCGGTATTCAGTTCTACCAGTACCAGCTGGCCTGGTTTTACCTTGCTTACATTGCCTTCATCTACATCCAGGTTGATGACGATTGAATCCGGGTTGCCCAACTGTGCCACCTGGTCACCCTTGCGAACGAGATCTCCCTGCTTTTTAAAAATCTGGTAAACCTTGCTGTTGCCGATGGCAGCAAGCGTATAGTATTGGTTTGATTCTTCGGCACCCTGCAACTGGGCATGGCTGTTCACCAGGTCCTGGTTGGCCCTGTTGGCGGCAGCCCTGTAATTTTCAAGGGTATTGATATAAGAATTGCGGGATGACTGGTAACTGAGGGCAGCATTGTCCAGATCCTGTTTAGATACGGAATGTGTTTTATACAATTGCTCATAACGCATCCATGTTACAGAATCGGTTTCCATTTTTACTTTGGCAGAAGCGATCTGTGTTTTTATCTGCTGCAATGCCGGTGCATCCTCTGCTGCATTGATGTTTGCATAACGCAGGTTGTTTTTGGCAATGGCAACCTGTGTACTCTGCTGGCGGTTGTCTAACTGGAATAATAACTGTCCATCCCGTACAAGATCATTTTCAGATACGAGCACTTTTGTAATGAAGCCATCCGACAAAGAAGTTACGATATACGCATCTTTAGGATCAATGCTGCCGGAAGCGAAAACAGCTTCGGTAATGGGAGCCAGCTTTGGCGTAAGGGTTTCGTATTTCGGTTTGCAGCCGGCCCAGAGCAGGCCTGTAAGGATCAGTGAACTATAAACTATTTTTTTCATGCCTGGGAATTAATAAAATGATTGTTGTCTTATTTTAACCTGGTACAGTTGAACAAGCATGTCAGACAAACTGTTCAGGTATTGATTCTGGTAATCGATATAATCTTTGAAAGCACCCAGCCTTTCGTTTAGTGAAGCCAGCCCGGCATCATAACGATAGGAGATATGTGTGTAATTGTCGAGGGCAAGGTTCATCACCTGCTTCGTTTTGTCGAGTACTTCAACTGATTTGCGGTAGTTCAGTTTGAGATTCTCATCATTGATGTCTGATATTTTCTGTGCATTATCAAAGAGGTCTTTGCTCTGTTCGTATGCAATCCTGGTTTTCTTAACCTGGTAAAACCGATAACCACCGCTGAAGATAGGTACCGTCATTTGTATGCCCCAGTATTGCGCCGGGAACCATTTCTTTGTTCCCTTGGCATTGCTGAATGGCTCGAAACTATTGTCGGAACGCTGGGCTGAATAACTATACAGGGCATTCAGCGTAGGAATAAAAGCTTTGTTTGCCTGTTTGTACTGATTGTAACTCAGCTTTACCCTGTTGGATGCCAGTAAAACAGCAGGGTCACGTTGAAAGGTTGTGGCCGTATCTAATGCAAGATTGTATTGCAGGGATGTGTTTAACTGAAGTGAATCATTTACAGAAAGGCCGAGTAATGATTTCAGGTTATTTTTTGCCACGGCAGCCTGGTACCAGGAGATCGTTTGCGATTGCTGTGCCCGGATGAGGTTCATAGAAGCTTTGTCTACATCAGCCTGGTTAAGCGTTCCCTTGTTGAATTTATCGTTGGTGAGTTGTAAAACAGAATCAGCTATTGCCGCAGTTTGATCAGACAAGCGGGCTGCTTCCTGCATCAGCAGGCAGGAGTAAAACTGAATAGCAATCTGCTGGTAAATATTTTTCCTGGCAGCAGCAAAGGAATCCCTGCTGATTGCTTCATTCAGGCGGGCGATGCGGATGCCGATCCAGTTCTGCACATTGATTAACGGCACTTGTGCGGTTATATTACCATTGTAAACATATTGCTGGCCGAATTGAAGAGAGCGGTAAGTACCGGGTTGTCCGCCAAAAATTTCAGCAGGAACGAGGGTAGTCTGCAGCGACATATTATCTGTGAAAGCCCCATTGCCGTTCACCTGGGGAAGCAATGCGCTGTAAGATTGTTTGCTGGAATAGCCGGCTTTTGCCAGTTCTTCTTTTGCCACTTTCATGTTCACGTTATGCAGGTCGGCATATTTCCAGATTTCTTCCAGTGAATTGAATGCTACCTGGGCGCTGCAGGCATTTGCGAAGGAGATTAAACTGATCAGAATTGCAATACGTTTCATTGCATGGTCATTTTTGTTGTATCATTTCTGTGATCCAGATGGGAATCATTTTTTTTCTTTCCATCATCATATTGTTGAACTGTTCCTGGTTCATACCTGTGCGGTTGCGGATCATCGGGTTGGCGATGAAAGGAAATATGATCATGGAAACCATGTTCATCACAATATGAAATGGATTGATGGCAGCTGTTTTCTTTACATCTTTTAGCTGCAGCCATTGCTGAACAAATACACTTTTGCTGAAATCGGATCGTTTGTCAATCGCAGCGAAAAGTTTTTTCGGATTGTCTTTCAGTTCCGCCAGCAGGAAGATGGGAATTTCCGGGTTTTGTATGAGCTTATCAATATAATGAGCGGCGAGCAGTTCTATTTTCTGGTAGAAGGAAGTTTCTTTATTGTTGAGGATTGCCAGCACACTGTGAGAAAATTCCCGGATATTTTCAAGCATGATGATATCAAAAAGATTCTCCTTGCTTTTAAAGTAGTAGTTCAACAGGGCCAGGTTTACGCCGGAAGCTTCGGCTATATCCCTTGTCCGGGTTGCAGCATAGCCTTTTTGAGTAAATACTTTTCGGGCGGCTTCCTTGATCTTTTCTTCTGTAGAACTGTCTTTGTTCATGTGGCAAAGGTAGGGTTAAATGTTTGATTTAATCAAATGATTAAATCTTTTTTTCAGGTCTTATTCTTCCATCGGTATTTAAATCTTTGCCTGGAAAGTATGTAATCTGCAAATCGGCTGACGACCTGGGGCTATCTGGTGATCAATAAATTCAGGTTGAAAATTCTTATGTTTAGGATATGAAATCGAAGCGCAATACTTATTTTTTTATTGGTACGGCATTGATCGTTTTCAACCTGGTAACGGATATCCTGAATTTAAAGGAATATAGAACCGGCGATACAGGTTATAATATCGGTTATTTCATTGGCTCACATTTGTTGCTGGTTATCGGGTTGTTTTTATACAGGAGCGCTTATAAGATCAATAAGGAGATTAAAAAACAGGCTGAAGATTCTATCAACAATGATATAGAACAGATAGGCCACTAACCGGATCGTTACATCAGATAACCAGGTTTCAATAAGAAATGTTCAATTACTTACCTGCTGAGCGTATAGGTTATTGTTCCCGGGTAATAAGTAGTAATACCCCCGGAACTCACGGTTCCCTGGGTTGGGAATTTCAGCTCATTTTAATATTGAGATTGTCGTGGCATTACCTGCAAATTCCGGAAGGAACAGCACATTGGTTTTGAGCATGTATCCATCCCTGCATCCCCGGGTTTTGTTTGATATCCCTGATATAGATCCAGTTCTGGGTACAATTATAGATTTGAAAATAATTGCTAGAAGCAACCGGAAGCCTGGTTTTTATTTTTGAAGTATAGCTTGCTTCATAAAACAGGGGTAATTCTGAATGGCTGCTTTTGATATAGGTAGTGAGGTATTTTCCTTTCCTGATCCATCCCTGGTAAGCAATTCCGGAGTGCTGGTATTTCAATCTTACATAAAAAAAACTATCGGCGGTTTGGGTAATATCAAAAACCAGGTAATCGCCTTTTTTATGCCGGTACGGGATGGATTGTGTGACTTTTCCTTTTGGGAAGTCTTTTAAAACCAGGTTGCCTTTATAAGAAGTATCGATAAATCCCTGGCAAGTGCATGAAATGGTTTTCTGGGCTGATGCGCCTGAATATATGATGAACAGCAGGAGTGCAAGTAGTAACCTCATTCAGCAAATTTAATAATCGCAGGTTAAGCAGATGGTCAAACAGATAATCTTTCTTTTGTGATTTTACGGTTCTTCCCAGCTGCAATATTTTTACTGAGGGATAATTTTATCGATTGCCCGGATATCACAGCGCCCTTATTTGAAAGCCCGCAAAATCCTTCACGATCGGATTTTTTTTCTCTGCACCGGGATCATTTGAATTGTAAGAAAAAAAGCATACTTTGATCAGCAACTATTAAATTTTATTACTATGAAAAAAATTATGCTGTTAATCAGCATCTTTCCGTTTTATGCTATTGCACAAAATGTTGGTATCGGCACAACTACACCAGCTGCTAAATGAGATGTTAACTCAACTACTAATTACGTTGGGCAGTTCAATGGAACTTCGCCCATGTACATAGGGCTTTATGAGAATAATACCAACCGTGGATATCTTGGATCGTTAAGCGGGGCAACAGAAGATGTAGATTTCGGAACGAGCCAGGCAAATACTACAGGTAAATTGCATTTTACTATTCAGGCTAACCCAAGACTTACGATCGGGTTTAACGGCTTTGTTGGCATCGGCACCACAGCTCCTCAGTACCTTACCCATATTAGCGGAGGAGATCTTTTTGTTGAAAGCAGCCTGGGTAAGTTCATATTGGGGTATAATACAGGCGGAAGCCAGTGGAGAATGACTACTTCAGGAGCAGGAGCAGATATGCGTTGGTATACTTATAACGGTACTACCGAAACCCCTATGCACTATTTTCAACAGAATGGTAATGTCGGTATTGCAACAGGGATTCCTACACCTCTCGCCCGTCTTGATGTAAAAGGCGTAGGAACTACTTCCTCAACCAACACATTTGCTTTACGCAACAGTAGTGGAGATACCCTTTTACGTATGAGAGACGATGGGCGCATGGGTATCGGGTATAATGGACCAACTTATGGCCGGCAAATTAACCTGGGTGGTACCGGTATCAATTTTTATACTTCCAATGAAGCAGCTTTTGGTGGCGCCGTTTTTCCAACAGATACTTCACTGGTTATCTGGTCGAACAGCAATTCAAACAATTATCTTGTACTCCAGCCCTCCTGGGGGAATACCGGTATAGGAACCTATACACCTAATGCAAAATTTCATTTGAACGGAGCTCAATTGATCGGTAGTAATTCAGCCCGCATTGCTACAGGGTATTCACTGAGTGTTGATGGAAAGATCATGAGCGAGGAATCTACTGTACTGAACAGCACTTCCTGGCCCGATTATGTTTTTGAGGATTCCTACAACCTGATGCCGCTGGAAGAAGTAGAGCGCCGGGTAAAATCTGAAAAGCACCTTCCTAACATTCCATCAGCTTCTGAAATTGATGAAAAGGGAATCAACCTGGGCGATATGAACCGCAGGCTTATCGAGAAAGTGGAAGAATTAACACTTTACCTGATTGAATTGAAAAAGGAAAACAAAGCACTCAATGAGCGCCTCAGTAAACTGGAGGAACAGAAAACCCACTAAATAATTGCCGGATGTTTTGCTTTACCGGAACAGGATGATTTGTGAAAGCAAAACTCCAGCATAAATATCTATAAACAGTATCAATAGCTGCAAACTGGTTTCTGCAGCTATTGATATTAATTTTTAAGTGAAATCCTGGCTCCATCCTTGATGGCTGCTTCAAGTACAGCAGTATCTATATCTTTCATTGTTTTGAACTTCACACAATAACCGGTTACTTTGGCCTTGCCGATTTTTTTTCCATAGGTTTCGGCCAGGTATGATTTTTCTTTAATTCCAAGAATATAAACAGAAATCCCTGTAGTATTGGCGCTCAGCCCGATCTGGAAAAAATCCCTGCCTGTTCCATCGGCATACTTTATCGTATAGGAACCATATCCAATGTTAGGATTGCTGACCGTTTTGTTTTCATTGTTTTTGCCATCATCGAACCATAATTTGCATCCGGGTAAGGCTTTCATGATCAGCAGGTGCAATGCCAGCATATCATTGCGTTTGGGTTCAGGCAGACTGCTGATATGTTTTTTGATTGCTTCTTTTACGGTCAT
>WBZP01008062.1_pt1 | contig 10030 bp, 10 predicted proteins | sample 5204301 | NCBI WGS metagenome assembly WBZP01 (sample SAMN12412401, study PRJNA552823) | activated sludge metagenome | isolation source: activated sludge from nitrification reactor of wastewater treatment plant... | place: USA: Pennsylvania | collected 2017 | reverse complement strand
CCCAATTCCGATCGCTTCGGCGTCGTCGTTCAGCCCAATGGCCATCGGCTAGCCCGTGATGCGGAGGTTCGTCGGGGCGCTCGGCAGGCCGAGGAAGATGAAATTGAAGACCGCCGATAGCGGCGACTCCAATCGCGTCGAGCCTTCGAGATCCACGGTGCGGACCTGCACCATGTGCGCGCCGCTCGGGAACGTGGGCGCGAAGCCCGCCGAGCAGGTAAACGGACTCGCCGCCCCCGTGCAGGTCACGCCGGTCAGCACCGCGAGCGCGCCGCCGTCGAACGTGGCTTCGTAGATGTAGCTCGATGCCTCAGCGAGACTCGGGGCCACCTGATCCCACGCCAGCCGAGACGCCGGGGTCGCCGTCTGGGCCTGCGATGACGCCGGCAGCCACAGCACGAGCAAGAGCGCCAGCCACATCCACACGTTTTTCTGCTTCACGTTGCACTCCCCATGCGCAGCCGAAGGAACTCGGTGTTGCGCGAAAGAACATCACCTCGTTGAACTCGTCCTGGCAGCGCATGGGCGCGGCGGCGTGGTTACGGCGCCAGTACTGGCACTGTCCGCACAGTACCACGGTGCCCACGGGTCACGCGCCGTCGTCCTCATCGACGGCCTTGGACCGTCGGATCGCCTCCGCCTCACGGACGTTGAGGTCGGCGTAGTGCTCATCGAGCGTAGCGATCTGCTCGGGCGTCACGCCAAGCGGTGGCAGCACCGCTTTCAGCATCGGCACGAGCATCTGGCGCACGACCGGCGTCTGAAAGAGCGCATCGGCCTCACGCATCCAGTGCGTCACCTGCTGCATGTTCACGCCCATCGGCTACCTCCCCAGGCGGACCACGAGACCGTACGCCGCATCGAGGCGCGCACGCAACTGCGTCACCATATCCGGCGGGAAGAACGCCCCGACAGCCTCGCGCAGCCCGGCTAGCGCCGACAGCATCGCGGGAATCTCGGCGGCGCTGTTCTCGCGCACGGCACGGTTGAACGTCTTCGCCGACGAGATGATAGGGATGAGGCGCACGTTGAAGGTGCGGCACGCCTCCGCCGACTGCAGCTTCGCATCGCACACCGCGTTGGCGGTGTCCTGCACGCTGCGGCTGGTGTGGTTGAAAAAACGTTCGCCATCCCACGGCAGCAGAGGCTCGCTGCCATCCGTCTTGTGCAGGATGTGGCTGAGGGTGACATTGCCTTTGGGCGGCAGCGGGATGGCATCCCAGTCGAATGCCACCGGTTCGCGGAAGCCGACAATCAGGATGCGTTCGCGGTGCTGCGGCACGAAGCGTTGACCATCGTGACCCACACGACGACGCCGGCCCACACGACGGCTGCGCCGCCGAGCCACGCCACCCCCACCCGCAACCGGCGCATCGCTCGGGCGAATCTGGGATCGGTCGCCGCCTCGCCGTCGAAGGGGGCGAGGACCCACCTTGCGAACGCCCAGCAGAGCGCGACCAATGCCGCCATCGCCACGGCCGTCAACAGCCACGACAGCCAGTCGCCGGGGACGCCAGGGTGGCCGAGGGCGTTCGTTCCTTGCCACACCGCGGCCGCCGAAGGGATCGCCCCCAACAGGACGTAGGAGATGGTCATGGCCGCGAGAACTGCGCCGTGCGATCGCACCCCCTGATCGTGCGCTCGGTTCCTCGAGCCCGGCAGGGCAGAACGTCACCGCCCCGACAGGCGTCAGCCGAAGCCCGATCTCCGAGCTCAGGCTCAGGGGAGCGGTCGGGTGCGGGCGAGGGCGACGGTGAGGAGCTTGTCGTCCACACCGGCGTCGCGCAGCTCGACGCGGAAGACCTCGTCGGATGGCGGGCCGATGCACCACGCCTGCGAGCGGACCGGGCCGCCACGCCCCTGGCCGAGGAAGCGGATGTCGAGCTCGGTCACCATGCGCGGCGCGCCGGCGTTGTGCGAGGCCAGCTCTTCGGCGGCCACCTCGGCCAGCAGCGCGACGATCGCCCCCTGCAGGGCGCCGGCCGGGTTGGCCAGGTCGGGGCGCAGGCCGATCTCGGCCCGGCCCTCGCTGGCGTCGAGCACCTGCACGCCGGCGGCCTCGCGCAGCGGCTCCTCGAGCACGGGGATCTGCGCCCACATGGCCGACGCCTGGGACAGGTCGATGATCGGCTTGTCGGGATCGCCGGGCCGCCGCTCCAGCCGGGTGAACCCGATGACGGACCAGCCCCACGGCGCTCCGGTCTCGTCGAGCAGGGCGACGTCGGCGGTCACCGATCGACGTCCGCCGCGCAGCACGGTGGTGTGGGCGTCGAGGCGGGCCGGCGCGGGTGCGGCCGGCAGGCGCAGCGAGAGGTCGGACGTGAAGGTCCAGGCCTCGGGATCGGAGTCGACCAGCAGGCCGGCGGCGGCGTCGACGAGGAAGGCCACGACGCTGGCCCGCAGCGCGGTGCCGGTGGTGGTCGACGGCATCGGCACCAGGTGGCCGACCAGCTCACCCTCGTCCCAGCTCACGGATGCGCCGAGCCGGCTGGGGATGGAGGCCTCGTCGACGGGGAGGTCGGTCACGGCGGCGAACGCTACCGCCGGCCCCGACCCTCACCGCCAGGCGCGTGCGTCGCGTGCGGCTCGGTGGGCCTCCCACAGGACGCGGCCAAGGGCCCGGTCGATCTCGACGCAGGCGGCCGCGGCGTCGGGCAGGACCATCATCCCGTAGAAGCCGTGGAGGAAGTCGTCGTAGCAGCGGTAGGTCACATCGACGCCGGCCTCGCGCAGCGCGTCGGCGTAGGCGCGGCCGTCGTCGCGCAGCGGGTCGAAGCCGGCGGTGGCGATGACGGCGGGCGGCAGCCCGGTGAGGTCGCCGCACAACGGCGACACCCGCGGATCGACGCGCAGCTCGTCGGTGAGGTGGGGGAGGTACTGATCGCGGAACCAGTCCATGGTGCGACGGGTCAGCGAGAAGCCCTCGGCGAAGGTCTCGTAGGAGTCGAACCGCATCCGGATGTCGACCAGCGGATAGATGAGGCCCTGCACCGTCGGGGTCGGCAGGCCGAGGCGGCGGGTCTCGTGGCAGACGCACGCGCTGATGGTGGCGCCGGCGGAGTCGCCGGCCACGCCGATGGCGGCGGGGTCGATGCCGAGCTCGTCGGCGTGGTGGTGGACCCACCGGTAGGCGGCCACGACGTCGTCGATGGCGGCGGGGAACGGGTGCTCGGGAGCCAGGCGGTAGTCGACGGCGACGACGACGCAGCCGGCCACGTCGGCGAGCAGCCGACACGTGGCGTCGTGGGTGTCGAGGTCGCCCACCACGAAGCCACCGCCGTGGGCGTAGACGATGCCGGGCACCCGACCGGGGGCGCCGTGCGGTCGGTAGCAGCGCACCGGGATCTCGACGCCGTCGCCGGGGACCTTGCGGTCGTGGGCGTGCACGGTGTGGCGCCACGGCGTGCCCAGGCGCGTGAGGGTTCGCATCTCGCGGCGCATGACCGGCGGGTCGAAGGTGGGGTCGGTCCCCTCCTGGCGCGCGCTGAGGGCGGCGAGCAGCTGCATGGCCGGGTGGAGCTTGCGACCGTCGGCCCAGCGCGGCTCGCGCTCACCGAGCGCCCGCAGGAGCGCCTTGGGGTGCTGGACGGCGAACCGGCCGACGCGGGCGGTCAGCGGCCAGGTGTCGAACGGGTTGCCGGGGCGGGGCATCGCCATGAGGGAACGGCGGCGGTTGCCGCGCCGACCCGGCGGCGGACGGTGCCCCGGGGGCGGCCACGCGCCCGGGGCCGGCGGCCAGGGCGTTTCGGCCGACGGCTGGTCCGCGGTCGGTCCGCCGGTGTTCGCCTCGTCGTCGGTGTGGTCCTCGCTCGCGGTGGTGGTCACCGGTCCTCCTCGTTCGTGGCCGGTCCGCCGGTGGCGGCGACGCTGACGTCGACGAGGCGGCACACCTCGTCTCCTTCGTTCACCCACGCGTGTTCCACGCCGCGCACGATGACGGTGTCGCCGGTGCCGAGGTCGACGCGGCCGCCGCGGTGCAGCAGCGAGCAGCAGCCCGACGCCACGTAGATGAAGTCGACGGAGTCGGTGCGGTGCCACATCGGCTCGGCCTCACCCGTCGGTCCCAGGTCGATCACGCGGAACAGCGAGCCGGCCGGCATGAGGGTGAACGGCGTGGTGGTCGGGTCGTCGCCGGGCCCGAGCTCGAGTGGCACGGCGTCGCCGCGCCAGAGGTCGACCAGCGACGTGCCGGGGACGGCGGGCAGCTCGACGACGGCCGTGGCCCCAGCGTCGTCGACGCGCACGCGGTCGGCATCGCCGTCGCCGGCGTCGCTCACGACGACCCGGCGGACCCGGGGGCGGGGATCGCTCACGGCGCCCGACGCTAGTGCTGCCGTCGAATCGGCGGCGGGGCCGACGTCGGTGGCGGTACGGTCACCGCCGATGTCGGGCGGACGGCGGTCGGACGGGTGGGCGGGCGAGGCGAGGCAGGTGCTGCTGGCGCTGGCCGCCATGGCACCCTCCGCCGAGCGCGACCAGGCGCCACCCGGCTCCATCCCTCTCGACTGGTTCCACTGGCTGCCGCTCGCGGACCTCCGGCTCCTCGACGATCGGATCTGGCCGGGGCTGCAGAAGGCCTTCACCTTCTCGGTGCCGGCCCCGGTTGAGCCACCGGCCCAGCTGGACGGCGAGCTGGCGTCCCGCCTGGGGGCGGCAGCCTTCTTGCGGAACCTCCCCGGGTCGCTGCGGGTCGGGTGGATGTTCGTGGCTGGGACGCACCCGGGCCCGGACGGGGAGCCGGTGCGCACCTTCCAGCCTCTGCTGTCCCGCGCCGTCCGGGTGGTCCGGCGGGCCGGTCAGCCGTGGGGGCTGGTCCCCGACGGCGACGTGTTCGCCTCTGCGCTGATCGCCGATCCGGTGCAGCGGCAACGCCTCATCAGCGTGTTCAAGGTGAGCGATGTCGCGCTCACCTTGGGCTCGCCCGTCGAGGTGTCCGCACAGCTGCTCGGCCGCCTGCCCCGTCTCACGGCCTGGGCCCAGCACGGGGCGGCGCTGGCCGGCGTCGAGTCGAGCCGGCTGGTGCCGGCCGGAGCGTCGCCGCTCGAGCTCATGCAGCACGATCCCCCGGTCCTGGTCGCGGGCCTCGCCGTGTACCTCACCATCGACGGCTCGGCGGGCACGTCGCTGGCCGGGACGCTGCGCGAGTGGTCGGCCACCACGGCGATCTGGACCGGCTTCCACTCGCTGTACCTGCCCGCCGCCGTCGACGAGCGGGTGGTGCGCCTGCTCGGCCCCCAGGGCCGGCCCCCCGGCTTCGGTCGGCGCGACGTCGGCGTGTCCGTCGAGCCCGACGGCCTGCCCATGGGCGTCTCCCCGGTCTCGCCGTTCCCGCTCACGCCGGCCCAGCGCGCCACCGTCCTGTCGTCTCGCCGCCAGCCGGTCACCGTCGTGCAGGGAGCACCCGGCACGGGCAAGTCCCACACCATCGTGGCGGTCGCCCTCGACGCCGTGGCCCGGGGCGAGTCGGTGCTGGTGGCGGCGCGAGCGTCGGCCACGGTCGACGCGCTCGTCGACCTCTTCGAACGGTCGCCGGGGGCACAGCCGGTCGTGTTCGGTTCGACCGATCGCCGCCTCGACGTGGCCGACGAGCTTGCAGCCATCGGTGCATCGGCAGTGCCGCTCGCCAACGTCGCTGCGCTGCGGCAGGCGCTGGCGGCCCAGGTCGACGAGCGCGACGCTGCCTTCGACGCCGTCGTCGCCCGGCTCGCTGGTGAGTCCCTGCTCGACGAGCCCTGGGACCCCCGGCTGCACGACGCCCGGGACCGATGGCCGGACCTGTTCGCGCCCGACGCCGACCTCGTCCCCATCGGGGCCGACCTGGCGCTGGCCGAGCACGACGAGGGCGGGTGGCTGAGCCGCCACCGCCGCCACAAGGCCGTCGATCGACTCGACGAGATCAGCGGAGCGGACTCCGATGCCGACCGGGCGGCGTTCGCTCGTGCCCACCGGCTGGCGTCGGCCCTCCGGCAGGCGGATGCGATCGAGCGTGAAGGTGGCCTCCTCCTCGACGATCGCCTCGTCGACCTCGCGGCCGCCGGTGCGGCAGCGGAGGACGCCACGGCGTCGTGGCTCGACGCCGCCGCCCACAGCCGCGCCCGGCTGGGTCCCACCGGGTTCGACGCCATCGGCAAGCTGGCCATCGCGCTTCGCAGCGGGCGGGCGGCCAGGCGGGCCGCGCTCGTCGACCTCACCGGTGCGCTGCAGGTGGCGCTGCCGCTGTGGCTGGGCACGCTCGAGGACATCGACGACCTCCTGCCCCGTCGGGCGCGCTCGTTCGACCTGGTGATCCTCGACGAGGCCTCGGCCATCGACCAGCCGTCGGCGGCCACCGCCCTGCTGCGCGGCCGTCGGGCCGTCGTCGTCGGCGATCCGCACCAGCTGCGGCCCACCACCTTCCTCTCTGATGCCGACCAGTCGGCCGCGGTCGCCGCCATGGGCCTCGACCAGCACCCGACGCTGCCCATCACCCTCGACATCCGTCGCAACAGCGCGTTCGACGTGGCCGCCGGGGTGGCGCCCACGCTCGTGCTCGACGAGCAGTTCCGCAGCGACCCCCACCTGGTCGACTTCGTGGCCCGCCGCCTGTACGGCGGCCAGGTGCACGTCGCCGGGCGCACGCCGGCCTCCGAGATCCGCGACGCGGTCGACGTGATCCGGGTCGCGGGGGAGCGCGACGGCGACGGCGTGGTGCATGCCGAGGTCGATGCCGTGCTGCACGAGCTGCGCCTCCTGCGCGACCGCGGGGCGACGAGCGTCGGCGTCGTCACCCCGTTCCGGGCTCAGGCCGACGCCATCGAGCGGCGGATCGTGAAGGCCTGGTCGCTCGACGAGGTCGAAGCACTCGACCTGCGCGTCGGCACCGTGCACGGTTCGCAGGGCGTCGAGCGCGACGTCGAGATCCTGTCGATCGGCGTGGGCGAGGGCGACGAGGGTCGGGCCTGGTCCTTCGTGCAGGACGCCCACCTGTTCACGGTGATGGTCACCCGGGCCCGGCGCCGGCTGGTGGTCGTGCTCGCCGGCGAGCCGCCGGCGGGCGGGTTGCTGGCCGAGCTGCTGGCCCAGGGTGACGCGCCGCCAGGGCCGCCACCCCTGTCGGGTCCCCGTGATGCGTGGACCGAGCAGGTCGCCGATCGGCTGACCGAGGCCGGCCTGCGCGTGCGCGCCGGCTACCCGACCGGCCGGCACGTGCTCGACCTGTGCGTCGGCGACGCCTCCGCGTTCGTCGGCGTCACCACCGGCGTCCACCCGGGCGGCCCCCACGCACACGTCGAGCGCGACCTCGCCCTGCGTCGGGCTGGGTGGCCGCTCGTCGACGCCTTCGCCTCCCGCTGGCGCGACGACCTGGACGGCCTCGTCACCCGGGTGGGTGCCGGTGTCGCTCCGCTCGGCCCGGCCACGTGGCCGCGTCGCCCACCGCCACCCGTGGCCCGGGCCGGTTCGGGCGGGCGTCCGACGGACGGAGAGCCGGCCCCGTGGCACCCACCGCCGGAGCGCCGGCCCTAGGGGCGCCGACTAGAAACGGCCCATGGAACGCCCCGCCGAAGGACACGCCGCCGAACGCCACCGGGTGCCGTCGCCCATGCAGGCGACGGTCGTGCGGGTGGCGGTGGCGGCGGGCGACGAGGTGGCGCCGGGCCGCGCGGTCGCCGTGCTCGAGTCGATGAAGATGGAGCACGAGGTCCTCGCCGAGCAGCACGGCACGGTGGCCGAGGTGCTGGTGGCCGAGGGCGACACCGTCAAGGCCGGTGACGCGCTGCTGGTCGTCGAGGCCGGTGCCGTGACCGCGGTGGCCTCGACCGACGATGCCGCCGCCGTCGACCTCGACGCCATCCGGCCCGACCTCGCCGAGGTGCTCGAGCGCCACGCGATCGGCCTCGACGACGCTCGGCCCGAGGCCGTGGCCAAGCGACGGAAGACCGGCCACCGCACCGCCCGCGAGAACGTCGACGACCTCTGCGACCCGGGCTCGTTCCTCGAGTACGGGCCGCTCGTGATCGCCGCGCAGCGCCGTCGGCGCAGCGTCGAAGAGCTCATCGAGCGCACCCCGGCCGACGGCCTGGTCGGCGGCGTCGGCGCCGTCGACGGTCGGCAGGCCGTGGTGATGTCGTACGACTACACCGTCCTGGCCGGCACGCAGGGGCTGCAGAACCACCGCAAGAAGGACCGGCTCTTCGAGCTGGCCGCCCGCCAGCGGCTGCCCGTCGTGCTGTTCGCCGAGGGCGGTGGCGGCCGGCCCGGCGACACCGACGGCATCGGCCCGTCCGGCCTCGACTGCATGGCGTTCCGCCTCTTTGCCGAGCTGAGCGGGCTGGTGCCGCTGATCGGCATCGCGTCGGGTCGCTGCTTCGCCGGCAACGCCGCGCTGCTCGGCTGCTGCGACGTCGTCATCGCCACCGCCGACGCCAACATCGGCATGGGCGGTCCGGCGATGATCGAGGGCGGTGGCCTCGGCGTGTACGCGCCGGAGGACGTCGGCCCCATGGACGTGCAGGTGCCCAACGGCGTGGTCGACGTGGCGGTGGCCGATGAGGCCGAGGCCGTGGACGTCGCCCGCCGCTACCTCTCGTACTTCGCCGGGCCGAGGCCGACCGACGAGTGGACGTGTGCCGACCAGCGGGCGCTGCGCCACGTCGTCCCCGAGAACCGCGTGCGGGCCTACGACGTGCGGCGCGCCATCGACGGGCTGGCCGACACCGGATCGGTGCTCGAGCTGCGGGCGGCGTTCGGGGCCGGGATGATCACCGCCCTGGTCCGCATCGAGGGGCGACCCGTCGGCATCGTCGCCAACAACCCCGCCCACCTCGGCGGGGCCATCGACGCCGACGGCGCCGACAAGGCCGCCCGCTTCCTCCAGCTCTGCGACGCCCACGACCTGCCCGTGCTGTTCCTGTGCGACACGCCCGGGATCATGGTCGGCCCCGAGGCCGAGCAGACCGCCCTGGTGCGCCACGTCTCGCGCCTGTTCGTCACCGCGGCGTCGATGACGGTCCCGTTCTTCACCATCGTCGTGCGCAAGGGCTACGGCCTCGGCGCCCAGACGATGGCGGGTGGCTCGTTCAAGTCGCCGCTGTTCACGGTGGCGTGGCCGACCGCCGAGTTCGGGGGCATGGGGCTCGAGGGCGCGGTGCGCCTGGGCTTCCGCCGCGAGCTCGACGCCATCGACGACCTGGTCGAGCGCGAGCGCCGCTTCGACGAGCTCGTCGCGCTGGCCTACGAGCGGGGCAAGGGGCTCAGCACCTCCACGTACTTCGAGATCGACGACGTCATCGACCCGGCCGACTCCCGCCGCTGGATCACCTCGGCCCTGGCCTCGTCGCCCCCGCCGGCGCCCCGCGAGGGCAAGAAGCGCCCCTGCATCGACACCTGGTAGCCGACCGCCCACCTCCCCTCCTCGTCCTTCTCCTCCTTCTTCCCAACTTCCCGCGATTCCCAGGCACCAAGCCTCCAAATCGCGGGGAGTTCGCGAGGGGGCGGCGGGGTGGGCCCGGGCGGCGGAGGAATGAACCGGGGGGCCGGAGGGTTGGGGGCGGACATGACCTCCATCGGTGATGTCGCGCCCGACTTCGACCTGCCCTCGGCCGACGGCCCCGTCCGCCTGGCCGACCAGCGCGGGAAGTGGGTGGTCCTGTACTTCTACCCGGCCGACAACACGCCAGGCTGCACGGCCGAGGCTTGCTCGTTCCGGGACGCCTACGAGGACTTCACCGATGCCGGGGCCGTGGTGATCGGCGTGAGCGGCGACTCGGTGGAGTCCCACCAGGGCTTCGCCGCCAAGCATGACCTGCCGTTCCTGCTCGTGTCCGACGCCGACGGGTCGCTGCGCAAGGCCTACGGCGTGAAGAAGAGCCTCGGCTTCCTCGAGGGTCGGGTCACCTACGTGATCGACCCCGAGGGCGTGGTGCGCGAGCAGTTCTCCTCGCAGCTGCGAGCCAAGGAGCACCAGGCCCGGGCCCTCAAGGCCATCCAGGCCGGCCAGGCCTCCGCCGCCGGCTGAGGTTTCCGCGAGCCCCCGCGATTTCGAGGCTTGGTG
>WBZP01008061.1_pt1 | contig 10030 bp, 6 predicted proteins | sample 5204301 | NCBI WGS metagenome assembly WBZP01 (sample SAMN12412401, study PRJNA552823) | activated sludge metagenome | isolation source: activated sludge from nitrification reactor of wastewater treatment plant... | place: USA: Pennsylvania | collected 2017 | reverse complement strand
GCGTCTTGAGTCGACCCGTCGGGCAGTTCGACATCAATTGCACTGAGCAGGGCGGGTAAGGTTCTTCCACGGAGCAAGTGGACGTCATACTCTCGATTGCTTTTCCATTTGATCCCAGTAATCGGCATCGTGGTGTAGATCGTCTATGGCAATATTCGTACTGCTGGATTGATGAGACACCTACCCCCGCACTGCGTGGCTACACAGGGTCACAACCGTTCCTGCAGGAAGAGCCAAAAGTACTCCGCCCGTGAAAGACTGTCAAATTCCTCTCCGAGGAAACTACGTGCATTGCGATGGCGGAGTCTGCACCGTTCCATGCTATACGACGACAGCCGTGGCCCGTCGCCGTTTTCGAGCCGGGGCCTGGCCGGCGGCACCGAAGAGGGCGACCCGGGCCAACACCGCCGCCGAGAGCACATAGCCCGGCTTGGGCCGCTCCGGCGGCCGCGTCGGATCAATCAAGAGCGTCTCATAGGCAATCGGCGCCGCGAGGCCGACGTCGTCGTCCACCGCGAGATCGTCGGCGGCCACCGTGAGGCCGCCCTGTACGGGCACAAATGCCGGCTGCGCCAACTGCTCGTCCTCCCGCAAGTCTTCATACTGGGCCAGGGCGAAGGGCTCCGACACCGGCGTCGTCCGCCAGGGGTGCGCGCCGGCGCGATCCGTCACCGTGACCGTCACCGTCGTGGGCCCGCCGACCAGCGGTGCTGTGCCCAACTTCGTGATGTGCCTATTCAAGGGTGCGATTCGCTCACGCAGCGTCAGTTCCGCCCAGGGATGGACGCGCAGGCCGTTCGTTGGCGAGGCGATCTCTCTGATGGTCACCACCGGGGCACTGCTGCGGGGGACGGCCCCGCTCCAATTGCGCCGGTCAGCCAGGGCGGCCGCGATCAAGCCTACGACATCGACTGCAGCCGGGAGCGGCGGCGCGGCCCTGCTGCCGAACGTCCGCGAGAAGGACACCGATACCGAGAAGAACAACAACTTGATCGAGGCCTTGCCTGCCACCTGCCAGGGCGTCGGTCCGGCCAGACGGCCTTTGAACGAGATGCCCATCAACAGGCGGCCGTGATACCGCAGCGCCAACGCCGCACCGACGTCGACCTCAAAGGCCAAGGGGGCCAACTGAAGGATCGCATCAAAGCCGAGCATCCCATCGAAGCTGAACCCGCCACCGGCCGCATGCAGATCCACCCGGGCTCCGAACTGCACCGTATTGGAGGTGACGGCCAGATAGGCTTGGCAGCGCAACTGGAGCGAGTCGCCGTCAGCGAGCTGCAGCGCCAGCCGCTGCAACGCGGGGAGGCCTGGCGGCGGCGCAAACCGCGGATGGAACCCGCCGATGGCCAGCACGAACTGTGGCTGACGCCCCCAGCCCGCACGGAGCGCCATATCGCCGGTCAGGGTGAACTGGAGAATGCGGGAGTCATACAGCGTCGCATCCAACGCCACGGTTTCGGCACTCACATCCAGCACGCCCAAGGCATCCATGCGGATCTGAATGAGCGGATGGGTCTGGTTCGGTAACAGGACTTGCAGACGGCCCAACACGATCACGCGAATCGGCGCGGGCAGTTCGACCAGCAGCGCCAGATCGAGCGTGAGCAACGTAGGACTCCCCCAACGCAATTGCACCATCGGCCCGACCACATGGCGGCCTGCCGTCGGCGGGAACACGCGGCGCAGGTCGCTGAAGATCTGCGGGGCATTCCGGAGCGGATCGGGGGGAAACAACACCGAATTCAAGGTGCCGGTCTTGAGGCCCTCGCGCAGCACGTCGGTGCGGACGGTCCGATGCAGCGCCACCAACCCGCCGATGCCGGTGAGGGTGAAGCCCAAGCCGATAGGAATCGGCGCGAAGCCTTCGGCGGTGAGCAGAATCACGAGCGAATAGCCACGGCTGCCGTCGGGCAGTTTGGTAGTGAGCAGGCCCAGGGCCTTGACGGCGATCGTGTCAGCCAGCTCCAGCTGCAACATGCCGCTGTATTCCGCCCGTTGCGGATCGAACCCCAGGAACCCGCCGCCGGTCACCCCCGCTGTCGCGATCGCCAGGCCCATGCCGGTCGGAGGTTTGAAGCGGGGCGACAAGCCGAAGAGGCCAAGGGTGCCTTCCTTGAAAGACAGATTGACGGAGACGCCGATCCGTTCGACGGTCGCCGTGACTGGGCCGAGCACCAGGCGAGCATTCACACTGGTTTCCGTGTCGATGCCTTCTTCGCCCACGTCGATGCCGATGTGGGCCGCATCCAGCTTCACGGGGCCGACCGCATGCTGCAACGGCAACGCCACGTGGAGTCCGCCGCTGCCGGAGAACGACAGTCCCTCTCTGCTGCTCCAGCGCAATGTGAGATCGAACGGGGCCTGGACAGACTCGCGCGCGACCGTGCCTCGGATGAAGTTGTCTGCATCTGCGAGCGAGAGGTCGAAGCGGAGCCCCAGCAGTGCAAGTTCCACAAATGTGTCCATGCGGGTGGCCGAAGAGGCATCGAGGCCGCCAGCGACGGAAAACTGCTGATACCGCAGGGCCGAGCCGCCAGGTAGGCGTACCAACGGTTTGAACTCGCCGGCCGGTTGGCCGTGCCGCAGGCCCAGCGTGAAGCGGCCGCTGAGGGCATCGGCGAGCCCGGCTCCTTTTCGCAGCGTGAAGTCCTGCCCGGGCCTGAGGATGACCGCAAGCCGCTTGAGCACCTCCACGTTGCCGGACCATTCGATGCGGGTGTCTTCCAAACGGGGAAAAGGGACTGTGCCCTCCGCGCGGCCTTGAATGATGGGGGCGAGGCCGAGGCCGGCATCACTCGCGCCTGCCGACGTCGGGGCGGCGCCGAAGAGCGAGAGGCCCAACCGCACCCCGAATGCGGAGCCGCGTTCCTCGTGCAGGAAGGTGATGAGTTGCGGCGGTGCGTTGGAACTCGACTCGGCTCGTCCCAACCAGGCCTCTTGCGCCTGGGGACTCATGGGTTGGATACGACTCCGTAGCCCCAGCGTTTGCAGCAGCTGGCTCAGCCTGGTGAGGAAGGTCATCGATTGGAAGTCGGGCGTATGCCATCCGTAGGCCTCGGTAAAGAGCTGATCGGGGCTCGTGACCGCTACCTTGAAGAGATGATAGTTGATGGTCGCTCGGACGTGTTCGACTTGGAACTTTGTTGGATCAGCGGCGTAATAGGGATAGTCGATGATGTTCAGCAAGTGCAGGGCGGCGTAGGTGAGCGGCGAGGCCTGCGCCAGGAAATTCGCGACGAGAAAATCGAAGAGGCGTCTCGGGAGTTCCTTGTGGATCTGCGTACGTTCTACGTAGTCGCCGAAGGACGCCAGCCTGGCGGGCAGGGTCTGCGCCAAGCCGTGAATCTGCCGCGTGAGGGCTTCGATCGCGAGGGCGAGGTCGGCGATGCGACCCGCCATGGCCAGGTCGTCGTTCCATTCGGCATCGGACGCGCCGAGGACCGCGTCGAGCTTCGTGAAGAAATCGCCGAGGTCGAGTGCGGCTAAGCCGATGTCGTTGAGGCCGGGCGGCAGATCCCAGCCCACCAGTTTCAGAAACGCGCGCGCCTCCTCGACATCGCCTTGGACGATGTCGAGGTACGACAGCAGCCGCCCGATCCCGGCGGTGGCGTTCTGGACTAGGTGATCGGCCACGGGAGCAGATCCTTCTTGTCGTCGACCTTGCAGGTTTTAAAATCGAACTTCTGCGCCTTGTTGCGCAGGGTGGAAGTGCGGATCTTGAGCGCGGCCAGATAGTCCTTCGGGTTGGTCTCCGGCACCCAGGGCAGCAGGTGCGGCGCATGGACGGCGGGCGGCGCCTGTTCGTTCTTGATTGCCTCGACATGCCGTGTGGCGGCGGCGTCCCAATCGGCGCCCCAGCTCGTGGCAGCGGGATCGGCCGGCAAGGTCTTGAGGTTGTCCGGCAGCGAGCTGAATCCTAAGTGCTCCTGCCACAGCTGGTGGCGCAATGCCTTGACCACACCGTTCTCCGGGAGGCCGGCGATGCCGCTGTACATCACCAGGTTCAGTTCCACGCTGCGCGACGGTTGACGTGAACGGCCGGGGAGGGCGTGCCGGGCGGTGCGTGTGAAGACGTCGGCAATGAGTTGGGGAATGTCGGCCACGTCGCCCAACGTTTCGCGGATGGTTTCCAGCGTCTCCTTGAAGTCGAAGATCAGTTTGTAGGCGACGAAGAGCAGGACGAGCAGCGTCTTGAGGTCGAACAGGATCTGCTTGAAGACGAAGAAAAAGAGATACCAGAACAACTCCCAGAGAAATTTCCCCGGATCGTTGGTGAGCTTCGCCTTTTCGATGGCACGGTCGAGGATGGAGCCGGTGATGATCAAGCCGATTTCGTGGTAGTTCATCGAGGTGCCGTCGAGGTTTGCGCTGCCGGCTGTGGCCCACACGTCGTCGATGATGGCGACTTTGCTGTGCACGTACACCGGCATCACGTCGTAGCGCCGTGGATTCCCCGGACCGCCGCTGCCCGCTTTTTCCGATCGGCTCCAGAGGGTGTAGACGCCCAGATGATGCCCGCCTGTTTTGGCGACGCTGCGGAGTTGGTTGACGTTGTCGATCTGGCGATCCGGGTAACCAGGCAGGTCGGGGCGCAGGTTCAGCACCAGAATGATCTGCAATCGGGGTTTGGTCGTATCTTTCATCCTCGCGATGAGCGCATCGACGATTTCGGGCGAGGTGAAGTACTGGTTTTCGATGTAGATGTAGCGCTGGGCGTTGGCGATGGCGCGCTCGTAGGCTTCGAGGATGCCGGTTTCGCCGTGGGGCAGGTCCTCGTCGCTGGGATTGATGCGCTTGATCGAGCTGCCCGGCAGCGTGCGCAGGACCTGCACCGAGGCCACGTCGCCGTCGGGCGTGACCGGTAGGTCGGGAAAGGTTTTTGGCGGGGGGATGAGCATCGGTTTGCCGGTCGCATTCCAGATGCTCGCGAACGTCTTTTCAATGTGCGAAACCGCCGGGCCCTTGAGGTCGGTGTTGACGTCGTGCATCAGCGAGCCCTTGTGGCGCGCGTCGCGGATCGCATGGCTGGTATCGCTGAAGTAGTACTGTTTGAGCGGCGACCCCATGAGGATGGCGTGGTCCCCATCCACCACGATGGCCTTGGCATGCAGCAGAGCGAAGCCCTTGTTGAACGCATTGGTGCGCACGCCCGGCGTCTGGGCAAAAAACTCCTCCACCTCGGTCACGGTGTCTTCCGCAGACAACGGCAGGTTCGTGACCAGGACGTTCACCGGTTTTCCACCCTTGTTCTTGAGCACCTCTTCCAGCGTGGTCTCCGCCCCCTGTTTGCAACCGGTGGAGGGAGGATTCAAGGGGTTGAAGCTGCTTTTGAATTTGGTGAGGAAGCCGTTGTCGACGTCGAAAAACAGCGTCATCAGGTTGATGGATTCGGTGGCGCCCTCGGCCGCATCCGTCACCGCGGGGAACATTGTGGCTCCGTCGATCAAGTGGGTGATGCGGTTGTGGTGAAAGAGCGCGACCGGGTTTCCCACGGCGGGATTCAACGTAGTGTGGGTGACGAGCCAGCCCTCGATGTTGTTGCGGTGGATGGTGATGGTGCCGACTTCGTGGTTCGAGTCGGTGACATCTTTCGCTTCCTTGGTTTCGTGCAGGAGGCGGGTACCGAAAAGCGCCGGGTCGGTGTGGATGGGACCAAATATCTGGGCGACGAGGTCGGGATTCCGATCGACCTTCCAGGTGCGGTAGGCGTCCGGCGAGTAGGAAATGAGAAAGGTGCCGTCGCCTTCTGTCTTGCCGACGCCCAGGACATCGTCTTCGCTAAAAAAGGGATCGAAGTCGAGCGCGCGAACGGTCAAGCCGGCGATGCCGGCCCCCCGCTCATCGATGACGCGTCCGTGGATGCTGATGTTGGCCATAGGTTCCGTCAGGTGGACGAAACTTATGCCGCTCAATCAAATGTGTCAACATCACACTTTGCTAAACGCGCAAGGTGCAGCTGTGAAAAATTGCATAGTCATGACGAGCAAGACGTGCGCGTATGCCGTGTTCGTCAGCCCAGGGCATCGTTCACTCGCTACGTGAGAAGAGTGGCTCAGCCCGTCTGCTCTATCCGCTATGATACAGTAACGATTCAGATGGATCCGTGTGGAAACTACTCTCGTTAATTACTCGTGTCAACGACCGGTTTTTGCCTTAAGAAGGTCGAGAAATCCCCAGTGTGTATCCTGAAAGCACCATACTGTCTCTATGCAGAGAACTGAAATCGTGGAAGCATTTTTGGATTACGCGAGGACCTCGCATTCAAACGCGAAGAGATGCGGATAGGAGTCAGATGTCCGCTCAAGGGGAAGGGGCTCTTTCTTGGAGAAAGACCCCCTTCCAGTTTGCAGTTTGATCTCTTGATTACTTGTTGGTTTGCCCGGTCATTTTTTAACGATCACCTCCACCCGGCGATTCTTCGCACGACCAGCCGCCGTATTGTTGCTGGCAACCGGATCACTCTCTCCATGGCCGGCAGCCGTTAGATTGGATAGGCCGCCGTCCCGAAGAGCGTGCGCCGCACTGTCCGCCCGCGCATCCGAAAGCTCCTTATTGGATGGGAACTTCTTGGCTAGTGCGCCTTTGATCGCGACATTATCGGTATACCCGGCGACATGCACGGACTTTTCGGGGAAATCCTTGAGCACACCACCGACGCGTTTCAAAGCATCGGCTCCACCGGCTTTCAGCTGATCTTGTCCCGAGTCAAACAAGAGACTCGAGGCGAGATTGATCGTGAGCGCATCGCCAGCTTGATTGACCGACACTGTCCCTTTTGAAATCTCAGGACGCAACGCTCTCAAGAGATCCCTCTCAGCCTGTGCCAGACTACCCTTGCTTTCGCCTAATTGCCTTTCAAGATCGGCAATCCGTTGCCGCGAGGCCGCTAACTGTGCTTCCGACTCTGCCGCCAGTCGGTCATGTTCCGCCATGTGGAGCTTTGCCGCAGCCAATTCCGATGCAAGTCGATCTTTGTCGTGTTGGAGCTGGCTCGAGACGGCTTCATGATCTCCCGCTCCAGAACGAAGATGAGCGATCTCACGTTCACGGTCTGCCAGCTGTTGCTCCACTTCACTCACCCGGCTGCGTAGGACTCCATTGTGTTTCCGTGCTGCTTCGAGCTCATCAGAAAGCCGTTGACGTTCTCGCTCAAGGGCAGCAAGCTGGCCAGCTGCTGGATCCAATGTCACAGCTTTCGCAGTTGAAGGACAGCCGCTCCCCAGATGATAGCCATACCATTTCTTGTCGATGCACACTTCCGGCTGCTTGATATATGAACCGGACTGCTTGCCGGTCGAAGAACAACCTACTAGCGCAACCAGCCCTAGTATGGCCATAGGGGTTTTGAGCGTTCGCATAATGATCTCCTTCTCCTGAATGTGTGGGGCGACATACTCCGCACAATCTGGTTTCGCCTGGTGGACCGATCTTAGTGACGGTTCTTGAGCAGATCCCGGATCTCCATCAACAATTTCTCCTCGTTGGTTGGTTCCGGTGGCGCAGGCGGAGCCGGTGGTGGCGCCTCCTTCTTAAACCGGTTGACTTGCTTCACCAGCATAAAAATGACAAAGGCGATAATAATGAAATCAAACACGCTTTGGAGAAACACTCCATAGTTCAATGTCGGAGCGCCTGCCGCCTTCGCCGCAGCTAAGGAGGGAGGGGATGTTCTTGAGAGATCGATGAACAGGCTGGAGAAATCCACCTTGCCCATCAGTAACCCAAGAGGCGGCATAAGGACATCACTGACGAGTGACGACACGATCTTTCCGAACGCTCCACCAATGATCACTCCGATGGCCATGTCCAGAACATTGCCCTTCATGGCAAATTCTTTGAATTCTTTTAACATGATGCTCTCCTTCCCAACGAACTCGTTGACTTAGGACACCGCAAAGCCGCTAACGCTTGCGAGTGGTGTCGAATGCATAGCCTAACGTGAGCAAATATAAATTGTCGGTATCGCCCGTTCCCGCAGGCGGCCGATTGTTGTACCGCGTGGTAACTTGGAATCCACTCGCCAGACCGGCAAATATCTTCATGCGAACGCCGTTATCCATCGTAAAGAAGAAGTCCGATGCATTCTGGACCGAGGGGAAAATCTCGTTGTAGTGGTAGAGCGTCACACGGCCGTCGAACAAGGGCCAATCCCATTTCATCGCCACACGAGCGCGGAAGCTCGACCGATCACCGGTGACACTGTTGTCGCGGTAGTCCTCGTTGAAATACGTCGGACCGGCTTCGGCGTAAAACGTCATGTCTTTAAAAATACCGTTCAAGTCTCCACGCTCGATGAACTGGTAGCCCGGTCCGCTGGCGATTGCTGTTCTGAGCTTGAGGTTTTGGAGAAAGTCATTCTCGACATAGGCCGACGCGAACCAGAAGAACCGTTTGGTAATAAAGAAGTCCAACTTGATGGTTCCGCGGGCATTCCGAACATTCAGACTCCCGCTGTTGTCTCCATAGACGTAGCGGCCCAACAAGGTCAACCGCAATTGTTCACTCCGAGCCACCAAATCTCCGACGACGCTGATGTTCCGCAGACTGCTGTTTCCCGTGGACTGTGAGTAGCCGGCGTTGATGCTTCCCGTATAGATGACCGGCGATTGGATGACCGGATTAACCTGAGTGACCGCATCCATAGGGACCGTCATGGTATCTCCGGCCGGGCCCGCCTTCACCTTCATCGTTCCCGGATCCCCTTCTTCCACCGTCCCGTTAAGAATGGTCCCTTCCTTTAAATGAAATGGAATGGGATGTGAGACGGCAATCTTGCTCACCTCCGACCACTTGACCTTGATGAGATCTGTAGCCAGGGCGCTTTTGATCACCAGGAGTCCACCGGTCATTTCGATCACTTCGCCGTGTATCACACTACCATCTTTCAGAGTGACCACATCCAGAACCGGTGCGGCCTGTGACACGATTGCTGCGTCATCAGCAGAAAAGGCCCTACTCCCCATTGTTGTTGTCAGGCACCACACCATGATCAACCCAGCCGTGACTATCGATGGCCTCATTGGTCCTCCTTCTTAATGATACGTAATTTCATAGCGCTAGTCGGACTTACGGATATACCGTGTTCACAAGAACACTTCAAGAAATCCTTTTGGCCTCGGCAAGCAGAGCCTTCCACATTGCTCGTCCGGAATCCCCCATTCATCCATGGCTTCCACACGATGTCGGACATCGGCTTCCTCTTTGCCATAGGAGGGTGGGCGTGAATCAGTACTCGTTCAAGAGAGATCCGGTCAATTCCGCCGTTTCTTTTCGAGATCGATGTAGCACCGAGCCGCTTCAGAGCGCCTGGAAATTCTGAGACGCTTATAGATCTTTTGCAGGCGAGAGGCGACCACCGTGTGCGCGACATTCAGCTCCCGTCCGATCTCTTTGTTGGTTTTCCCGAAGGCCACTAAAGAAAGGAGGTGCAGCTCCTCCCTTGAGCACGTCTCCCTCCATTGCTCGTGCCCTGACGTACTGCCCTCGCGGAGCCATTGGATTACCTGCTCGGTTAAATGCTGATCCATAATGGCACCTCCGTTCGCCACGACCTCAAGGCTCTTCGCTATGGAGTCGGCCGTGGCACTCTTCAGCAGGTATCCGTGCGCCCCGGCCATAATCGCTGCACGCAAGATGTCTTTATCATCCTGCGTGGTAAAGAAGAGGACCTTTACTTGCGGATGACTCTCCCGAATCGTCCTGCAGAGTTCGATGCCACTGTCCTGTCCTACTCGAACCTCTACTAACACCAGATCCGGTTGTTTGGTGGAGATGGCTTGGATTGCCTCGTGTCGAGTACCGGCAGTGCCAATGACTTCAATGTGATGGCTTTTTGAGAAAAATTCTCTGATTCCCTGAAGTATCAGGACGGAATGATCAATGACGAGGATACGAATTCGCTGTTGAACTCCCTGTGTTCTCTCCATCCAACGCTCCCGATTCAGTACGAGACTCATGACCTGACTCCTTGTCTCCTCGCTTACCAACCTTCCCCCTTAGGGCCCCCACATGCCGCCATCAAACCTCT
>WBZP01007629.1_pt1 | contig 10031 bp, 10 predicted proteins | sample 5204301 | NCBI WGS metagenome assembly WBZP01 (sample SAMN12412401, study PRJNA552823) | activated sludge metagenome | isolation source: activated sludge from nitrification reactor of wastewater treatment plant... | place: USA: Pennsylvania | collected 2017 | reverse complement strand
GCCACCGCCGACCCGCACCAGCGTCTTGTTGCCGCAGCCCGAGGCCAGCGTCATGCCGACGCCGAAGCAGAGGCCGCCGACGACATAGGCGAGCCAGGTGAAATTCTGGCCTGTGTAGATAGTCTTGGTCAGATTGATCGTGCCGGTATAGGCGAGGATATTGGTGCCGAGGATGGCAATGCCGATGGCCATCAGCCAGGCCCGCATCCGCCCCCAATCGCCCATGTTGACGACATCGGAAATGGCGCCCATCGTGCAGAAATTGGTCTTGTTGGCGAAGAAGCCGAAGATCATGCCAAGGCCGAAGCCCGCCCAAACGACCGTGTTCGTGATGGAACCGACATCCGGCATCGAAGTCCTCTCCCCTGCAAAATTGTCGCTATCGCCCGAAGGGGCACGATTCTCCCGGAAGCGCGCCCCGCTAGGCAAGGCAATCGTACTTGTCTGGTGATAACCCCTTTCTATGGCGGGGTACCCGATCCTCCGGAACGGGGCGTGGTCAGGGACTTGCGTAGCGCGTGGGATCGGCCATCCCGGCGGCGGCGAAGCCTTCGCGGCGCAGCCGACAGGCATCGCAGAGGCCACAGGCGCGGCCCTCCGCATCGGCCTGATAGCACGAAACCGTGAGGCCGTAATCGACGCCAAGCTTGGAGCCGCGCCGGATGATTTCCGCTTTGGACAGATCGATCAACGGCGCGTGCACGGCGAGCCGGCGTCCCTCCATGGCTGACTTTGTCGCCAGGTTGGCGAGCGTTTCGAAGGCGCGGATGAATTCCGGCCGGCAATCCGGGTAGCCCGAGTAGTCAACGGCATTGACGCCGACAAAGATGTCCTGGCTGTCCAGCACTTCCGCCCAGGCGAGTGCCAGCGACAGCATGATGGTGTTGCGCGCCGGCACGTAAGTGACGGGAATGCCGGGGGCGAGGCCGCCGGTCGGCACCGCGATGGCGGGATCGGTCAGCGCCGAGCCGCCGAACTGGTTCATGTCGAGATGGACGGTGCGATGCTCGCGCGCGCCCAGCGACACGGCGACGCGCGCGGCGGCCGAGAGTTCCGCGCCGTGGCGCTGGCCATAGTCGACCGAGAGGCAATGGGCATCGAAACCTTGGGCGCGCGCGATAACGAGCGTGGTGGCGGAGTCGAGGCCACCGGACAAGAGGATTACCGCGGGTTTCATGGCTCGATGTTAGCAGTATCGTGCCGCCCGGGGCCCGTCTATAATGGTCGCATGCCGCTCGATCCCATTACGTCCGCGATCGTCAGTTCCGTCATCGGCAGCGCCGTGCAGGAAATCGCCAATGCGCCCGGGCCGAGTTCTCCCGTGCCCGTCGCCGGGATTCCGCGCATCCTTCCCGACGATACGAAGAAGGGCGAGTTGATGGTCGCCAGTCCGACCAGCGGTTCGATCGATGGGCAGCCGGTGGCGCTGGCGCCGGGGGTGCAGATTCGCGATCCCTTCAACATGCTGGTGCTGCCCGGCATGATCCAGCGGGCGGTGCCGGTGCGCTACCAGATGGACGTCTCGGGCGCCATCGCCAAGGTCTGGATACTCTCCCAGCAGGAAGCGGCGGCACGGCCCTGATGTCCCAGAAGCTGTTCATCCGCACCTTCGGGTGCCAGATGAACGAGTACGACTCGGACAAGATGGCCGACGTGCTCGGTTCCGCCTGCGGCGTCGTGAAGACCGACAAGGCGGAGGAGGCGGACATCATCCTGTTCAACACCTGCTCGGTGCGCGAGAAGGCGCAAGAGAAGGTCTTCCACGAACTCGGCCGGGTGCGCCAACTCAAGCAGCTGAATCCAAATCTCGTCATCGGCGTCGGCGGCTGCGTTGCCAGCCAGGAAGGCGAGGCCATCGTCGCCCGCGCGCCTTACGTGGACATCGTTTTCGGTCCGCAGACGCTGCATCGTCTGCCGGAGCTGATTGCCCGGCGACGCGAGAGCGGCCGCGCCGCCGTCGATGTTTCGTTCCCGGAAATCGAGAAGTTCGACGCCCTGCCCGAAGCCACTGTGCAGGGGGCGTCGGCTTTCGTCTCGGTGATGGAAGGCTGCTCGAAGTTCTGCACCTACTGCATCGTGCCCTACACGCGCGGCGATGAGGTCTCGCGGCCACTGGCCGACGTGCTCGGCGAGGTGTCGCGGCTGACTTTGCGGGGTGTGAAGGAAGTGAATCTGCTCGGTCAGAACGTGAACGCGTACCGGGGCAATTTCGGCGGCGAAGCGGCCGGCGGAGAAGTGGCCGACCTGGCCCTCTTGATCGAGACCATCGCCGCAATGCCGACCATCGAGCGCATCCGCTACACGACCTCGCATCCGCGCGAAATGACGCAGCGACTGATCGACCTCTACCGTACGGTGCCCAAACTCGTCTCGCATCTGCACCTGCCCGTGCAGTCCGGTGCCGACCGCGTGCTGGCGGCCATGAAGCGCGGCTACACCGTGCTCGAATACAAGTCGCTGGTACGCAAATTGCGCGCGGCGCGGCCGGACATCTCGCTGTCCACCGACTTCATCGTCGGCTTCCCCGGCGAAACGGAGGAGGATTTCGAGAAGACCATGAAACTGATCGACGAGGTCGGCTTCGACGCCAGCTTCTCCTTCATCTTCAGCCCGCGTCCCGGCACGCCGGCCGCGGAGATGACCGACGACACCCCGACCGAGCTCAAGACGCAGCGCTTGATGCGGCTACAGAAGCGCATCGATGAGCTGGCCTTCGCGGTGTCGGAACGCATGGTCGGCAGTGTCCAGCGCGTGCTGGTCGAAGGTACCTCGAAGAAGAACGAACACGAACTGGCCGGCCGCAGCGACAACAACCGCATCGTCAATTTCGCCGGCTCGCCCCGATTGATCGGCAGCTTCGCCGAGGTGAAGATCACGGCGGCGTTGCCGCACAGCCTGCGCGGCGAAGTGGTGACCCGCGAGCGATGAGAACCAAAGCCTACGAAATCTCGCTGGAGCCGGTGGACAACGACCGGCTCGCCAACCTGTGCGGACCGCTGGACGAGAACCTGCGCCAGATCGAGACCGCTTTCGACATCACCATCGGCCGGCGCGGCGAGCATTGCCGGCTCGCCGGCGACCCCGCGCGCGCGCGCCTCGCGGCGCAGGCGCTCGAGCACTTCTACGAAGCCGCGAAGCAGCCGCTGTCGATCGACGACATCCAGCTTGGCCTGGTCGAACTGCGCAACCGCAGTCAGGCGCCGCCGCCGGCACCGGCACTGCTGACCAGGAAGAGCGACCTGCACGGCCGTACGCCCAACCAGGTGCAGTACCTCCGGCAGATTCAGGAGCACGACATCACTTTCGGCATCGGCCCGGCCGGCACCGGCAAGACCTATCTGGCCGTCGCGTCCGCGGTCGACGCTTTCGAGCGCGACCAGGTGCAGCGCATCGTGCTGACGCGCCCGGCGGTCGAGGCCGGCGAACGGCTCGGCTTCCTGCCCGGCGATCTGGCGCAGAAAGTCGATCCCTATCTGCGGCCGCTCTATGACGCGCTCTACGACCTGATGGGTTTCGACAAGGTGGGCCGCCTGTTCGAGAAGGGCCACATCGAAGTGGCGCCGCTCGCCTACATGCGCGGTCGTACGCTCAACCATGCCTTCATCATCCTCGACGAGGCGCAGAACACCACGCCCGAGCAGATGAAAATGTTCCTCACCCGCATCGGTATCGGCGCCAAGGCGGTCATCACCGGTGACGTGACGCAGATGGACCTGCCCAGAGGCCACAAGTCGGGGTTGGTGGAAGCGCGCCGTATTCTCGCCGACGTGCGCGGCCTGGCCTTCAGCGACTTCACGGCGCGCGATGTCGTGCGCCATCCGCTGGTGGCGCGCATCGTCGAGGCCTACGAAGCTCATGCCAAGAAAACTGCCTGAGCTCTCTCTCGGCATTCAATTCCGCTGCAAGGACGCGATGTTGCCGACGCGGTCGCTGGTGCGGCGGTACGTGCGCGCCAGCTGCGATCGTCCGGCGGAAGTTGCCATTCGTTTCGTCGATGCCGAAGAGGGCCGGGCGCTGAACCGCGACTATCGTCACAAGGACTCCGCGACCAACGTGCTGTCCTTCGTTTATGAATCGGAGCCGAGCGTCGCCGGCGACCTGGTCGTCTGCGTTCCCGTCGTATTGCGCGAGGCGGCCGAGCAGGACAAGACCCCCGAGGCGCACTTCGCCCACTTGATCGTGCATGGTATGCTGCACTTGATGGGTTACGACCACGAGACCGGCAAGCGGGATGCCGCCCGCATGGAGGCAAGGGAGCGCGAGATTCTCACCGCTCTCGGTTACGCCGATCCCTACGCCTGATCAATGGATCCAGACAGTCACAAACCGACGCTGCTCGAACGGCTCTCGTCCTTCCTGATGCGCGAGCCGGAAGACCGCGAACAGCTCCTTGAACTGCTGCATGGCGCTTTCGAGCGCAACCTGCTCGACGGCGATGCGCTGTCCATGATCGAGGGCGCGCTGTCGGTGTCGGACATGCAGGTGCGCGACGTCATGGTGCCGCGCGCCCAGATGGACGTGCTCAGCGTTGCCGACTCGATGGCGAAGATCACCGGATTCGTGATCGAGGCGACGCACTCACGCTACCCGGTGGTGGGCGAGAACCGCGACGACGTGATCGGCATCCTGCTGGCCAAGGAACTGCTGAGCTACCACGCCGGCAAGGAGTTCGACCTGCGCGACACGCTGCGGCCGGCGGTATTCATTCCCGAGTCGAAGCGGTTGAACGTGTTGTTGCGTGAATTCAGGGCCTCCCGCAACCACATGGCCATCGTCGTCGACGAATACGGCGGCGTCTCGGGCCTCGTCACCATCGAGGACGTGCTCGAACAGATTGTCGGCGACATCGAGGACGAATACGACTTTGACGAATCGATCGGCAACATCGTGCTCGACAACGCGGGCCGCTATCGCGTCAAGGCCACCACCGAGATCGCCGACTTCAACACGGCCTTCGCCACCGCCTTCTCCGACGAGGACTACGACACGGTCGGCGGTCTGGTCATTCACCAGCTGGGCCGTTTGCCCAAGCGCAACGAGGTCGTCGTGCTCGACGGCCTGCGCCTGCAAGTGCTGCGCGCCGACAGCCGCCGCGTCCATACCCTGCTGGTCGACCAGCAGCGCAGCCTGGCGCTGAATTCCGCCGAATGAGGAAGACGCCGCTCGTCGCGTTCCTCACTGGCGCGGCGACGGTGTTCGGCTTCGCGCCTTTCGAGCTGTTTCCGCTGCCGCTCCTGACGCTGGGGCTGCTGTTCCACCTTTGGCGCCGCGCCGGAAGCCCCCGGCAGGCCGCGTGGCAGGGCTTCGCCTGGGGCATGGGCTGTTTCCTCGCCGGTGTCTCCTGGGTCTACGTCAGCCTGCACGACGTCGGCGGCATGGCGATGCCGCTGGCGGCCGCCGCGACCCTGCTGTTCTGCGTCTGGCTGGCGCTGTTTCCGGCGCTGGCGGGCTACCTGTTCCGGCGTGCCGCCACGGCTGACTTTGCCGATGTACCCCTTGCCGCCGGCCTGTGGACGCTGACGGAATGGCTGCGCGGCTGGCTGCTGACCGGCTTTCCGTGGCTGGCGATCGGCTACTCGCAGGCGCCGCCCAGCCCGCTGGCCGGCTTCGCGCCGATTTTCGGCGTCCATGGCCTGGGCTTGATCGTCGCCTTTCTGGCCGCCGCGCTGGTCTTCCACCGCTGCCGCGGCTGGATCGTTGTGGTCGGCGTGGCCCTCGTCGGCCTGGGGCTGCGCGACGTGGCGTGGACGCGGCCGGCCGGCGCGCCGCTGAGCGTCAGCCTGCTCCAGGGCAACATCCCGCAGAGCCTCAAGTGGGTGCCCGAACACTTGCAACTGTCGCTGGAGACCTATGCGCGCCTGGCCGACGAGCACCCCGCGCAACTGATCGTGCTGCCGGAAACGGCGGTGCCGCTGTTCTACGACCAGATTCCGCGCGACTTCCTGCGACGGCTGTTGCGCCATGGCGACGTGATGCTGGGCGGCGTGACGCGCAACGGCGCGGGTTACAACAATGCGGCGCTGTCGCTGTCGCCGGACGGTGCCGTGCAGGCCTACGCGAAGGTGCATCTGGTGCCGTTCGGCGAGTTCGTGCCGCCGGGCTTCGCCTGGTTCTTCGGCCTCGTGAACATTCCGATGTCCGATTTTTCGGCCGGGGCGCCGAACCAGCTGCCGCTGGTCGTCGCTGGCCAGAGGCTGATGCCCAACATCTGCTACGAGGACTTGTTCGGCGAGGAACTGTTGTCGGCGCTGCCGCGGGCGACGCTGCTGGTCAATCTCTCGAACACGGCCTGGTTTGGCGATTCGCTGGCCCAGCCGCAGCACTTGCAGATTGCCCGCCTGCGCGCGCTGGAGACCGGGCGGACGATCCTGCGCGCCACCAACACCGGCATGACGGCGGCGATCGCGCCCGACGGCCGCGTGACCGCGGTCTTGCCGCCCTTCACCACCGGCGCGCTGAAGGTTTCGGCGCAAGGTTTTTCCGGCTTGACGCCTTTCGCCCAGGTCGGCAATGCCCTGGCGGTGTCGCTGGCGTGTCTGGCCGTGGCCATCGCCGTTGCGCGTCGTCGGGTCAACGGGCGTGGCGGCGCGAACGTTAACTGACGGGAAGTGCCAGATATCATCCCGATGAGGAATTCCATGCGGCAACTATTGAGTGGCTTGTTGGTGATCTTGCTCGGCGCCTGCGCCAGCGCGACGTCGCGCACCGAAGGCGGCTTCGACGGCGAGATGGTGGCGCCGGCTCGGCTCGGCGTCGCCGAGGGACAGATATCGTTCTGGCGGCCGGCGGCCGAAAAGTGGGAACCGGCGCGGATCAACACCGCGCTGGCGGCGGGCGATACCATCCATGCCGGCGCCGATGGCACTGCGGAAATACAGATCGGCAGCCGCGACTTCATACGGCTGGCGGCGGACGCGCGGCTCGATTTCGTCGTTTTCGACGCGCACGCGGCCAGATTTCGCGTGGCCTCGGGGCTGGCTTCCTTCGACCTGCGTGGCGCGACGATGGATCGGACCGTCGCGATCGATACCGCCCATGTCGCCATTCTCGTCAATGCCAGCGGCTACTATCGACTGGATACGCGCGGCGGCGCAACGCGGCTGACCGTGCGGCGCGGCGGGGCGGCAACCCTGACGCTGGCCGATGGCGCCAGCATCAGCGTTGCCACCAACGAGGAAGTCATCGTGCCGGACGCGGCCCGGCCGCTGGTCGAACGGCGCGCGGCGGCGGCGGCGGATGCCTGGGATCGCTGGAACGATGCGCGTGCCGATTTCCATGCGCAATCGCCGAGCGGACAGCAACTGCCCGCGGACATTTTCGGCGCGGCCGATCTCGATCGCCACGGCAGTTGGCGTAGCGTCGAGCCGTATGGAACCGTGTGGGTACCCGTCGTCGCCTCCGAGTGGGTGCCCTATAGCGCCGGTCGCTGGCAGTGGGATCCCTTCTACGGCTGGACATGGGTGGACGATGCGCCCTGGGGGTGGTCGACCAGCCATTACGGCCGCTGGGTACACCTCGATGGCTATTGGGCATGGGCGCCCGGGCCGAGGGCGGCCCGGCCGCTCTACGCACCGGCGCTGGTGGCTTTCTATGGTGTCGGCGCCGGTGTCGGCTGGGTTCCGCTCGGCTGGGACGAGCCGCTGGTGCCCTGGTGGGGCGCCCCGGGCTTTCGCGGCTCGCTCTGGTGGGGCGGCTGGGGTGGTCCGCGCCAAGTCGAGGACATGGACCGGATCATCCATCGCAATCGCCAGGTGCCGCATGCCGTGGTGCGAATGCGCGATGACCGCTTCGGCCGCGACCATGTTCGCGATGCCCGACTGCCACCGCCGTCGGCGCGTGATCTTCGCGACATCCGTGGCGACCATCCGGTGAGATCGGTTCCGGGAACCATCGCTCCGCCGAAAGCAGCGACGCCGCCATCACGACCGGCGCCGCTGCCGCCGCCAGCGCGAGGCAGCGCACCCGGCGCCGAGGCGCCAAGTCCCGCGGTGCCCCGTGTCGGCGTGCCGAGATTCGAGGCGCCAGCGGGCGAATACATCCGGCGGCTGCCGCAGCACAGGCCCGACCCCGTTCCGCCTACCGCGGTACCGCCGACACCGGTGCCCCAGCAGGCACTGCCGCCGGGCGGGCCGCCGGCCGAGCGGCGGGGCGACGACCGGTTCCGGCGCGATCAACATCGTGAGCGGCCGTTCGAGCCACGGTTTGGCGATGATTTCGGGCGTGATGAAGGACAGGCGGCACGGGGTTCGGTGTTTCGTCCGCCGGGCCCGCCCAACCCCGGCGCGGACGCACCCGGCCAGCCGGGCGGCCGTTTCTTCCCGCCGCGCCGCCGCGACTGACTTTCCGTTCCGTCCGACGTCGTCAAGAACAAGGATGCCCATGTCAGACGCTCGCTCGACGCTTCCCGTCGCCCACGACGACGCAGACTCGTTGCTGCGACTGGTCGCCGATTCCGTGCCGGCGATGATGGCCTACTACGCCCTCGACCTGAAATGCCGGTTCGCCAATCGTCGTTACGCCGAAGCCAATGGCTTCACGGTGGACACCATTCTCGGCCTGACCGTGCGCCAGGTGATCGGCGAGGAAGCCTGGCGGCACATCGAGCCGCACGTCATGCGGGTACAGGCCGGGCAGGCCGTGCGCTACGTGCGCGAGCAGGTGATGCCGGGCGGTGAAACCGGCGCTATCGAGGTGAACCTCATTCCGCATTTTTCCGACACCGGCGAGCAGACCGGCGCTTTCGTGCTCATCAACGAAATCACCCGGCAGTGGCGGGCCGAGCGGGCGCTGCGCGAGAGCGAAACGCGCATGCGCAAGTTCGTGCAGGCCTCGAACGAGGGCATCGTCTTTCATCGCGATGGCCTCATCACCGACGTCAACGAGGCGCTGCTGCGCATGGGCGGCTACGACATGGCGGACATGACCGGTCGTTCCGTGCTCGAGTTCGTGCCGGCGGAATGGCGTCCGACCATCATCGACCGGATCCGCGGCCAGTCCGAGGAGCCCTACGAGGCGGAAATGCTGCTCAAGCGCGGCGAGCGACTGCCGGTCGAACTGGCGGGCAAGGCCATGCCCTACGACGGCGAGAACCATCGCATGGTCATCGTTCGCGACATCACCTTCCGCAAGCAGGCACGGGAGCGCATGGAATTCCTGGCCCTGCACGACGCACTGACGCAACTGCCGAACCGCTTGTATCTCGACGAGTACATGGAAAGAACCCTGGCGCTGGCGCGGCGTCAGCACAATGCCGTTGCCCTGTTCTTCATCGACCTCGACGATTTCAAGCAGATCAACGACACGCTCGGTCACCAGGCCGGAGACGAGGTCCTGCGCGAGACCGCACAGCGACTGCGCGCGGCGGTGCGCGAATCCGATCTGGTGGCGCGCCTGGGCGGCGACGAGTTTCTCGTCGTGCTCACCAACATCGAGTCGGAGCGCGACACGGAGCGGATCGCCAACAGCGTGCTTGCCGCCATGCAGCCGCCGGTGCTGCTCAAGCGACAGCTGGTCACTGCCTTGCCGTCGATCGGCATCGCCATGTACCCCGAGCACGGCGACTCCATGGATGCGCTGATCCGCTGCGCCGATACCGCGATGTATCAGGCCAAGCAAGCCGGCGGCAACCGCCACGTCTTCTGGTCGGCCGCCTGAAACCGCGCGGCGTGCCGTCACGGCTGACTTTTGCGCTATGCTCGTGGCCGGGCCGATGACCCCGGGGGGCGAGATGCGACGATTCCTGATTTCCGTGTTTTTCCTGCTGCTGGCCGTGCCCGCGCATGCCGCCGATGGCGACGAGGGCATGCCCTGGTTCAAGGAATCCTTCCTCGACATCCGGGAGGACATCGCCGAGGCGAAGAAGGCCAACCGCCGGCTGATGCTCTACTTCTACCAGGACGGCTGCCCCTACTGCGCCAAGCTGATCCGCGACAACTTCGGCCAGAAGTCGATTGCCGACAAGACGCGCAAGCACTTCGACGTCATTGCCCTCAACCTCTGGGGCGACCGCGAGGTGACCGACCTTGCCGGCA
>WBZP01008059.1_pt1 | contig 10032 bp, 7 predicted proteins | sample 5204301 | NCBI WGS metagenome assembly WBZP01 (sample SAMN12412401, study PRJNA552823) | activated sludge metagenome | isolation source: activated sludge from nitrification reactor of wastewater treatment plant... | place: USA: Pennsylvania | collected 2017 | reverse complement strand
CACCAGCCTCGACCAGCTCAAGGACGCCACCATCGGCGTCCAGATCGGCACCACCAGCCTCGATGCCGTCAACGAGCAGATCGACCCCTCGACCGAGCCGAAGGTGTTCGACAATTCCAATGACGTCGTCTCCGCCTTCAAGCAGGACCAGGTGGACGCGATCGTGGTCGACGTTCCCACCGCCATCTACCTGCGTGACGCCGAGCTCTCCGACACCGTTGTCGCCGGGCAGTTCGCCGATCCGGGTGGAGACAAGTGGGGAGCACTGCTCGCCAAGGACTCCAGCCTGACCGACTGTGTCAGCGCTGCCGTCCAGGCTCTCGAAGACGACGGCACTCTCGAGCAGCTCAACCAGGAATGGATGAGCGACGCAGCAAAGGCACCTGAGCTCAGCTGAACCAGGCAGCGCCGGCCACTACCGGCAAATCTGCACAGCCCGGCGATCGCCAGGCCATACGCGACGCGGCCCGACGGGCCAAGTCGCGTCGTGGCCAGGCGATCGCCGCTGTTTCGACCCTCGTCGTGATCGGCGGCCTGGCCGTGTTCGTATTCACGAGCAGCGGCTGGCCGGTCGTCCAGGAGACGTTCTTCAACGTCGATGTCTTCAAGGCTGATTTCCCGGACATCCTCAAGGCCTTCTGGCTTGACATCAAGATGTTCGTCATCATCGAGGTCGCCGTCCTCATCTTCGGGTTGATCGTCGCTCTCGCCCGCACCAACCGGACCCCGGCCCTCTTTCCGTTTCGTATCCTGTCCGCCGTCTTCTGCGATTTCTTCAGGGGCGTTCCGGTCATCCTGCTGATCTACATCTTCGGTTTCGGAATTCCGGCCCTTGATCTGGGTCCCAGCTTCGACCCGGTCCTGCTCGGCGGCTTCGCCCTGTTCCTCGCCTATTCCGCATATGTGGCCGAGGTGTACCGGGCCGGCATCGCCTCGGTGCACGCCAGCCAGATGGACGCCGGGCTCGCGATGGGCCTCACCAGGTTCCAGTCGATGCGTTACGTGATCCTGCCGCAGGCGATCCGCAGGGTCCGCCCACCGCTGCTGAACGACTTCATCTCGCTCCAGAAGGACGTCGCCCTGGTATCGGTGCTCGGGATCACCGAGGCGTTCCGCCTGGCACAGATCTCCTCCCAGTCGAGCTTCAACTACACGCCGCTGATCGCGGTCTCGGTGCTGTACCTCCTGGTCACCGTGCCGCTGTCGCGCTTCCTTGACAATCGCATGGCGGCAGGCGAGATCCGTTCATGAGCGAGCCGGTCCTGGAGATTCGCGGGGTCACCAAGTCCTTCGGCGACCGCGAAGTCCTTTGCGGTATCGACATGATCGTCGAGGAGCACAAGGCGGTCGCCCTGATCGGCGGCTCCGGCTCCGGCAAGTCGACGCTGCTGAGGTGCATCGACCTGCTGGTCGACATCGACGACGGCGACATCTTCCTCGACGGCGAGGTGATCACCGACCCGAGCGTCGACCCGATCGACGTCCGTCGCCGGCTCGGCTTCGTCTTCCAGTCCTTCAACCTCTTCCCGCACATGAAGGTGATCGACAACGTCGTGCTCGGCGCCACGCGTGCCCACGGCATGAAGCGGGGGGAGGCCGTCGAACACGGCCGTGAATTGCTCGAGCGCTTCGGACTCGGAGGGAGGGAGGACGACCGGCCCGACGAGCTGTCGGGAGGCCAGCAGCAGCGGGTCGCCCTCGCCCGCGCCTTCGCAGGCCGGCCAAGGGCACTGCTGCTCGACGAGGTCACCAGCGCGCTGGACCCGGAGTTGGTGGGAGACGTGCTCGAGGCGGTGCGTGACCTCAAGACCGAGGGCGTGACCATGATCATCGCCACCCACGAGATGAGCTTCGCCCGCGAGGTGGCCGACAAGGTCGCCTTCCTCCACGAGGGCCGCATCGTCGAAAGCGGCGACCCCGATCAGGTGCTGGTCAACCCCCAGCGACCCGAAACCCAGCAGTTCCTGCGCCGCCTGCTGGCGCGCCGCCGCGCCTGACCTATTTCTTCTTGTGGTGCTTCTTCTGCTTCTTCGGCTGGACCGTCTTCACCGACATGGTTGACAGGTTGCCGGCCGCGTCCTTGCTGCGGATGGCCACGTAGAGCTTCTTCCTGCCCTTGGCTTTCACCAGCACCGACTGCTTCTTGAAGGGAGCGGCGATCTTCGGTGACTTGACCTTCTTGACGCCCTTGGCCTTGAGCTTGCTCAGCTTGATCGGCTTGCGGGAGACGTAGACCTCATAGGAGGAAACCTTGCCGTTGCTCACACCGTTGTTCCCGGGTGCGCGCCAGGTCAGGAGCGCCTTCTTCTTCGAGCGCTTCTTGACGACGATCTTCACGCCGGCCGGGGGACGGGTGTCCCTTCCGTAGGTGCCGGAGTTGTGCTCGTCGTGGCGGTAGTGCCACCACTCGTCGTTCTTGTTCGGGTCGCCGCCGACCTTCCAGAGGAAGAGCTGGCCCTCGCGCGAACCGTAGGCGAGGTACTGCTGCCGGTCGAGCTTGGGATCGCCGACGACACCGCCGAACGAGGTCCACTGGCCGGTCCACTTGGGGAAGCCGGGGGCTTCCTTGCCGTCCGGGCCGCGGGCATGGATCCAGTAGGAGTCGTTGGAGGCGATCATTGACGCGGTGTTGTCATCGGTCAGGTTGGTCACCACCGGCGAGTTGAAGAAGGGGAAACCTTCCTGGTCGGTGGGGAAGCCCTTGAGGGTGTCACCGGTGGCCGGGTCCCAGGCCTGGTCGAAGACATGGATGAGCTGGGCCTGGCCGGCATCCCCGAGCGCTGACGTCAGCGTGAGCCCGCCCGCGGTCGACTGGAGGTAGTTCGGCGTTCCGTCACCGCTGAGGTCGCCGAAGCCACCCTGGCTGGTCACTCCGACCGTGAGCACGTCCGTCTTGTAATACGGCGGAACGCCCTTGCACGTGTTGGTCGTGCAGGCGCCGAAAAGGTCCTTGTAAGTGGATCCGTCCCCGTTCAGGACCTTGGGGAAGCCACCGGTCGGCGTGAAGACGACCCGCTTGGTGCCGCTGCCGTCGAAATCGGCGATCGAGGCTGCGTTGGAGCCCTCGTTGACGAAGTCGATCGACTGCGAGTAACAGCCCGATGCCGACTGGATCGTCGCCGGCCAGCCCGGAAGCAGCGGTCCGCCGGCATGGTTTTCGCCGTCGGACTGGAGGCCGTAGACGTAGACCTCGTTGGTGGCGTCATTGCAGTCGTAGCCGGGCAGGAAGACCTGGTCGAGCCCGGTGCCGAGCACGTCGCCGACTGCCGGGGTCATCATCAGCTTCGGATCGTGGATCAGCTTGCCGGCCGGGATCGTGTCCTTGATCGACTGCGGCAGGGTGACCTTCACCGGCCATCCGGGGACGTTGGATCCGTCCGGCCGGTAGGCGTAGACGTGGCCGTCGAATGACGACATCAGGATGTCCAGCTTGCCGTTGCCCTCCAGGTTGCCGAGGGAAGGCGCCGACCAGTTGCCGCGGCGCGGCGAACGGGATCCATTGGCCGAGTTCTTCGGTGTCGGGACTTCATCGGTGTTGTAGGCGGGGTCGGGCGGGACCGGGAAGCCGTCGCGCAGCTTGCCGGCCCGGTTCCATACGTAGATCCAGCCGCTGGTGGTGGCCGCGACGATCGACTGGTTGCCGTTGCCGTCGAGGTCGCCGATCGCGATGCCGCTGATCGGGTCCCGCATCTCACGGAGCGCGGCGACGCTCTTGTAGGAGTCGGACGGGTAGTTCTGGGGGTTGTTCGGGTCGACGTAGCGCAGCTGGCGGGTCTTCACCGGGAAGCCCTTGACCTGCTTGCCGGAGGGATCGAGTGCGTGTACGAGGCCGTCGTTGGTGCCGAAAACGAGGTCGAGCTCACGCTTGCCGTTGAGGTCGACGAATGAGGGGGCGGCACTGATCTCGGTGCCGATCGACTTCGGGAAGCCGTTCACCAGGGACTTGTCGGTGCGGGCACCGAACGAGCGCCGGTCCTCGCCCTTGAGGCCGTTGCCGTCACGGGCGCGCAGCCTCAGGGTGACCGTGTACTGCTCGGGGCCGTCCGGGGGCAGGGTGCCGCTGGGATCCTTGGCTGCGTAGCTCGCCGGGATCTTGCTGGTGTCGAGCACACCGAGCGTGCCGCTCTTGGCGGCCGTGCCGGTCGAGATCGTCTTGAAGTCGGAATCCTTGGGGTTGGCGCCGAGGGCCCATTCGAGGGTCCAGCCGAGTCCCTGTGATCCCCAGGCGGACGGCTTGACTTCGCCGTTGACCTTCAGCTTCTCGCCCTTGGCCGGATCGACGTACTTGTACCAGGAGGGCGAGTTGATCAGGGCGGTCGGGGGGACCTTGCCGTCCATGATCAGCTTGGTCGCCTTGCCGATGTTCACGCGTCCGTAGCCGTACTGGGTCGACCAGTTGGTGTGGGTCGCGTCGGTAGCCGAATCGGGGTTGCCGGGCCACTGGTTGGGCACGGTCGGATGGTCGACCTGGGGCACCACGGCGCTGGCGGTGTTCATCAGGACCTGGCGGACCTCGTTGGGCGTCAGCGTGCGCGGGTAGATGTTCTGGTCGACCGCGTTCATGGCGGCCGACTGGACCATTCCCAGGAACGAGGCCTGGAAGGGGGTGGAGCCCGAAGTGGTGGTCTCCATTCCCGAGAAGACGGCGTGCGTGCCGTAGCTGGTCACGTTTGAGCGGGCACGGAAGGTCCTCACGTCCTTGCCTTCCACGTCCTGGACCACCGAGTTGCCGGGGAAGACCTCGTCGTAGAGGTGTCCGTCGGTGTGGTCCATGGCGTCGAAGTCGTTGGAGTCGAAGGAGAGCAGCACGTTCTTGTCGATCGCGTGCTTGACCGCTTCGCGGGCGGCGCTCGAGTAGGTGTACGAGACGACCACCGAGGCGATCGACTTGGCGCCGGCGTCGACGGCGTAGTTCAGGGCCGGGGTCCAGTTGTCGGTCTTGCCGACGGATTCGGCACCGGACTTGACCGGCAGCACGCGGCATTCGCGGCAGACACCGACGTCGTCGTAGTTGTTGTTGGCCTCGGCGCCGATCAGGCTGATCAGGCCGGGAGCGTGGTTGTAGCCCGGGTCCTCGGTCTGGGGGTCGTTGGTGTTCGTGTAGGCGTTCCAGCCACTGATGTCGTTGGGGTAGCCGTTGCCGTCGTTGTCGACCTTGAGGCCATCGGCGCAGTTGTCGATCTCGCCGTTCGTGATCTTGCAGTGGCCGAAGACGGCGATCAGGTCCTCGGGGCTCAGGTAGGCGGTCTTGGGTCCGCCGATGTTGACCTGGTTGAGGTACTCGTGGGTGCCGTTGGTGGCGCATCCGCGGGTGGTGCCTTCCTCGTAAGTGGTGAACTGGGGGTCACCGGGGGCGCAGGCCGGATTGACACGCGGGTCCTTGGCGTAGTCGCGGATGTCGAACTGGCCGTTGCCGTCGAAGTCGAGGCGGCCCAGGTCCTGTCCGTCCCAGCCCTCCGGGTAGGGAGACTCGCCCGGGTTGATGTAGACGGCGTCGAGTCCGTCCTTGATGCCGTTGGAGCTGTAGTTGACCCCACCTTCGATGTAGGCGACGAGCATGTCGTCACGGCCGACGTTGCCCTGTGCCCAGGCACCGGTGATGTTCACGCCCGAGGAACCCTCGGGATCGGTCGCATTGCGGGCCCAGCAGGGCAGGCCGTTGCTCGGGCGGGGCTGGTCGAAGGTAACTCCGCCGGGGGCCTTGCAGAGGCCGTCCATCGGTCCGTAGAGGTTCCACTGCTCGTTGTCGGTGCAGCCGGTGACCGGGTCCTGGAGCTCGCACCTGGCGAAGCTCGGATCGTTCGGCCAGTCGGCCTGCTGGAGGATCGGCCCCGCCGGAAGGTTCGGCGCGGGATCAGCGGTCGCGGTTGCCCCTGCGATCGACATTGCTGTGAAAAGTCCACAGACGAGCAGCAGAGCGACACGCCAACGAGCCAAAATAATGTTCCTCCCAGAATGGATTCTTGAATGTGGCACCGGTACTTCTCCCTTGGTGCTCAAACCATTGTAGCCCGGTTTAGTTTCGTTCAGGGTCCACGAATTCATGCGGGGCGCCGGGCTTGGTCGCATCTATGTAGAAGACGGACGTGCCTCCGAGGCGATCGTGGAAGCCGCGGCGGTTCTGTTTGACGAGGACGCCGATGAATCCCAGCATGAACGGGATCACTGAAAGCCAGAAACCGACGAGCCTGCGGAAGGCATGCCTGGCGCCGATGCGGTGCTCGCCGTCTGCCTCGATGCGGATGTCCAGGAACCGCATTCCCGGGGTCTGGCCTGAAAGTGCCCAGAAGGTGAACAGGTAGAGCGAACTGACGAAGAACCAGGTGGTGGCACCGAGTGCCAGCGCGGCCGGCGAACCGTCTCCGCTGTAGCCGAAGAGACCGAGCAGCGCGCTGAGGCCCGCCGAGATCGCCAGCAGGCTGACGTTGATGATGAACGCGTCGAGCGTCAGGGCGAGGACCCGGGTGACGGCACCTACCCGGTCGGTCACTGCCGGAACGGCCTTGCGGAAGAGGATGCGGCGGGCGAGCCTCTGACTGAGGCCGTCGAGTATCCGGGTCACGCCCCGGATCTGGCGGCCGAGGTCGTCGATCAGCCCGACGCCCTGGGACGCGATCGCGGACCTGACTTCCGGCGCCTCGGCGATCCGCTTGATCAGCAGTTCGGTCTCGTTGCTCTCGAGCAGCCTCGCCCAGACCTGGTCGACGAGTTCGCTGTCGATCGTGTCGAGCACCGACTGCTTGACTGCCTCGCTCTGGAGGGCCTCCTGGACGGCCGCCTCGATGGTCGGGCCGTTGATGATCCTGGCGATCGCCCTCTCGGTGGCTTCGCTCTCGACCGCGCGGACGATCGCTTCTTCGGCCGCTGTCTCGAGGGTGCGGTCCAGGCCGGTCGCGCCGGCGACACGCTGGACGCCACGGGTGCCGGTGGCGAGCAGCCGGCCGGCGAGGGGTATCGAGCCGTTGCCGGCCGCTTCGGCGGGCCCGGTGCCGTTGCCGGAAACGCCCGCTTCTTCCTTTACCGGGCCATCCGGCTCGGGAACGACGGTCTTCTCGAAGATCGGTTTGTCCTCTTCAGGCACAACCTGACCCTAGCGCCGAACCACACGATGTGCGAAGTCCGGAGGACCTTCAGGGCAGCTGTGATCGGAAGCGCCCGGCGCTCGCCTCGGCTGCGGCGAGCGTCGCGGGCGACAGGGCAACCGGCTCCACCTCGTATTCGAGAGCCAGCCTCCGGAGGATCGCGGCTTCGACGTCGTCGAGACCGATCCCGGGAACCTCGTCCTCGACCGCGCCGGATGAGTCGGGGTCCCATTCGAGCCCCAGGGCCTCGTAGACGGGGACCAGCACTTCGCGCACCAGCGCCGAGTCCTTCACCACCAGCACGACTCCGACGTGGGCGCAGCCCTTGATCAGGCGCTGGGCGATGCCGGCGAGCTTGATCCGTCCTCCGGCGTTGACCGTGTGTGAGCCGGGGCAATATTCGCCCGGCACCTCGCCGATGCGAGCGTCGACACCGAGGTCGGCCAGGGCGGCGGCGACCATCTGCGCGATCGAATCGAACCGGGAGCTCGTACCGCGGGCGACCTGCTGCTCCGGGGTCGCGATGGTGAGGCTGATCACCCCCTCGCTGCAGAGCGCGGCCCTGCCGCCGGCGATCCGCTTCATCCCCGGGAAGCCCAGCCTGGACGCCACTTCGATCGCGGCGGGGTAGCGGGGACTGACCGTGTCCCGGCGCCCGAAAGCCACCACCCGTCCGGGCCGGGTGAGCCGGCAGGTGGCCGGTCTTTCGCCCCTGGCGACCTCGTCCATGACCTGCCGGGACAGCGACGGCCCCATCTCCGGGCGGTCGGGGAAGGAGTCACGCAGCAGATCAAGTCTGATATGTGTGTGTTTGCTCATAAAAGGTTAATCTTGATATTTACAGCGAAAACATCAGTAATGGCCCTCGTAGCGATCGCAGTCCTGATCGCCGTCGGAAACCTCGTCATCGACAAGGATGACCCAAACGTGAGCGAGGCTCAGGCCTCGGAGACGACCAATGCCGTCGCCTCACGTGTGGTCATGTTCACGATGCCGCATGACATCAAGGTCATGAAGCTCAGGTGGAAGCAGGCGGCGGAAGCGAAGGCGGCGGTCGAAGAGGCCAGGCGCAAGCGGCAGGCGAAGCTGAAGGCCCGCTTCGCGAAGCTGCCCGCCGGCGTCGAGCTCGCGACCCTGGAATCGATCGCATCCTGTGAGTCCGGCGGCGACCCGCGCAGCGTCTCCTCGGACGGCAGCTATCGCGGCAAGTACCAGTTCAGCGTCGACACCTGGCAGTCGGTGGGCGGGTCGGGCATGCCCGACGAAGCCACCGAGGCCGAACAGGACTACCGCGCGGCGCTGCTCTACGCGCGCTCCGGACCCGGCCAGTGGCCGGTCTGCGGTTCCTGAAGGCGCCTCCGAAGCTGAAGTTCACGGGATTTCGGCAACCGTCCCGGCCAAAGCTGCAAGGATGTCGCCACGTTGATCCTGGGGGCAATCGAAATCTCATCCCGCTCGGTGCGCTTCTGCGTCGCCGATGTCGGCTCGAACGCCTCGACCCGGGTCACCGAGCGCTTCCACACCATCAAGGCGCTGCCGGAGAACCTCGAGCGGCTCACCGCAATCCTCATGGCCGAGGCCGAGGCCGCCCGGGAAATGGGAGTGGAACAGCTCGACGTGACCGCGGGCGCCGACCTCAGGGGATCCCGGCTCGCCCAGCAGCTGGACCGCGTCTGCCAGTCCGTCGGGGCGGGCAGGCTCCGCATCCCTTCCGTACGTGAGGAGTCGGCCGCGGTATTCGCCGGCGTCACCGTGCCGGACGTCGAGCATCGGGGCGAGCGGGTTGCCGTGGCCCTGGTCGGGGAGAGGCACGTGAGCATCGCCGTCGGCAAGGGTGGCTCGGTGCCTCAGTGGATGGCGACCCGGCCGATCGGCTCGGTTGCGATGACCGACAAGGCCAGGTTCTCGGACCCGCCCCGTCCGGCCCAGCTCGACGCCGCCATCTCCGCGGCCACCCGACAGATCGCGACCCTGATGCCACCGGACTTCAACCGCCTGCTGGTTGCCAGCCAGACGCCTGCCGTGGTCGAGCGTCTCTGCGGGAGCCGCTTCGACGCCGAAGGTGCCCGGCGCGGCATCGATTCGATCCTCGGGCTGAACGCCCACGACGTCTCCGCCTGGTTCGGATCGCCCGTCGGCCTTTCGAGGCTTCTGCCGGCAACCCTGATCGCCCATGCCGCGCTGGCCGGCGGGCTCGACGCGGAAGTCGAACCGGTCGCCTGGGAGCCGGTGGCGGGCCGCCGCTGGCAAGGGCGCATCACCGCCGGATCACGCGAGCAGGTCTGAGCGTGGCCTCCGAGAAACCGGCCGCACCGGGACCCGGCACGCGGGAATCGATCAAGGACGTCGCCGTCAAGGCGCCGACCCGCGGAAACCGGCGGCTCGAGAAGTTCCTCGACGCGGTCAACTCCGACATGGAGGTCAAGTCCTTCTGGTACATGGCGCAGACCCACGCCGAGCGCCTCGGCATGTCGGACCACTCGTGGGTCCACATGCAGATCGTCCTCAACATCGCGCTTCGCCTGACCAGGCTGCTGACCAAGGGCGGCGTCCAGCCGGCCATGGTCACCGACCACGGCATGACCGAGCGCGATGCCGAGGTGGTGGTCGCCGGCGGGGCGCTGCTCCACGACATCGGCATGTCGATCCACCGCGCCGACCACGAGGCCTACAGCCTCTTCCTGGCCCGCGAGGCCCTGCCGCGGCTGCTCAAGGACATCTATGACGAGCCCGAGCGCTCGATCGTCACTGCCGAGATCCTCCACACCATCATCGGCCACCGCCGACGCGGGCAGCCTTACACGGTCGAAGCCGGAATCGTGAGGGTCGCCGACGCCCTCGACATGGCCGAGGGCCGCACCCGGATCCCGATCGAGTCGGGGCAGGAAGGCATCCATTCGATCTCAGCCGCGGCGATCGACCAGGTCAACATCTCGGCCGGCGAGAAGCG
>WBZP01008058.1_pt1 | contig 10034 bp, 8 predicted proteins | sample 5204301 | NCBI WGS metagenome assembly WBZP01 (sample SAMN12412401, study PRJNA552823) | activated sludge metagenome | isolation source: activated sludge from nitrification reactor of wastewater treatment plant... | place: USA: Pennsylvania | collected 2017 | reverse complement strand
ACGCCCATTCGGAGGTGGATCATCTCGAGGGTGGGGTGCTGGTCGAACGGCTCGTCAAGATCGGGCCGGTCGGGACACCGCCGGTCGCGGAGTTCGCCCCTGAGGGATTGATCGGCCCGTACGGCACCTCGACCGCCTCCGCCCGGTCCTGGATGTCCGACGCGTTGACGGTCCGGCACCGACTCCCCAGGTTGTGGGAACGCGTCCAAGCGGGTGAGATCCATGCGTGGCAGGCCCGGAAGATCGCGAACCTGACCGCCCACCTGTCGATCGCGATCGTGATGTTCTCCGGCTTCGTCTGCGTGGCGATGTTGGTCGCCTTCGGCAGCTCGACCGGTACCGTCTTCGTGATCACCGGGATGGTGATCAGGAAGATGATGAGGAGCACCAGCATCACGTCCACGAGGGGCGTGGTGTTGATGTCCGACATCGCCTTCGCTTCGCCCTCGTCGGCGCCCGATGGAACATTCATGGACATGCGCGGTTACCCTGGTAAAGGCGACGGGTTACTTGCGGGCTGCCGGTGCCGCTGCGCGGGCGCCGCCGCCGTCTGTTGCAACGCGGGCGCCGCCCACCAGATAGGCGTGCAGGTCGGCGGCGAAGTTCCGCAAGCCTTCCTGCAGGCTCTTGTTGCGGCGGAGCAGCCAGTTGTAACCCATGACCGCCGGCACCGCGACGAAGAGGCCGATGGCCGTCATGATGAGCGCTTCGCCCACGGGACCTGCCACCTTGTCGATGCTCGCCTGACCGGCGATGCCGATCGCGATGAGGGCGTGATAGATACCCCACACCGTACCGAAGAGGCCGACGAACGGCGCGGCCGAGCCCGTGGTTGCGAGGAACCAGAGCCCCGACTGCAGCTTGCCGTTGACGGAATCCACCGCGCGGGTGAGCGACATCGTGATCCACTCGTGCAGATCGATGTGGTCGGTCAGCCGGCCCTCATGGTGCGTGGTCGCACGCAGGCCGTCTTCCGCAATGTTGCGAAAATCATCGCCCTTCTTCAGGCGCTCGACGCCATCCTTGATCGAGGGCGCGGTCCAGAACTGCTTCTCGACGAGCTTCGCGGACCGGCGCAGCTTCCCCTGGTCCCACAGCTTCGTCAGCATGATGTACCAGGAGCCGAGCGACATCAGCGCGAGGACGATGAGCGTCCCCTTCGCGACCCAGTCTCCCTGCGCCCAGAGCGCGGAGAGCCCGTACGGGTTTTCTACAACAGCGGTGGCTTGATTTTCCATAGATTCCTCAAGGATCGATGATCAATTGGTCAGCTTGAAACGAACGTTGAACTGGAAACACTGCTCGACGGGCTTGCCGTCTTCGGTGCCGGGCTTGAAGCGGGCGCCACGTGTCGTCCACTTGAGAGCAGCCTCGTCGAGTCTCTCGAAACCGGAACTCTTCGTAATGGTGGGCGAACCCGCCAGTCGCCCCTGCTCATTGATGCAGACGCGGACGGTGGAGGTTCCCTCTTCTTCCGCGCGCTTCGAGGCGGGCGGGTAGTAGTCCTCAGTCGGCTGGGAGCGCTTGTCCAGGGTCGGATTGTGGCGCACCACGGCACGCGGTGGCGGCGGCGGCGCCATCGGTACCGGTCGGTCGGTGACATCAGTGATCGCGGTCGACGTGGTGGTGTCGACCGGAATCTGGATGTTCACTTCCGGAGGCGGCACTTCGACCGGCGGGCGCTCCATCTGGGGCGGAGGAGGAGGTGGAGGCGGTTCGTCCTGCTTCATCTCCTCGATGATGTCGGTCTGGATCGGAGGCGCGAGCACCTCCACGACCTTGCGGGCAAGACCATTGGCCAACGCCCAGATGAGGCCGATATGGAATGCGACAATGAAAAGGAACACGACAATGCGTCGTGGTACGAAGGTCGAGTCGTGCGCGTAGGCGGCCATGTTTACTCGTGGACGCAGTTGATTGTCCGGACACCCGGCCGGGATCTGCGAGCGCGGCACGCTATACGCGTTTCCACTCTCACGCAACCCTCACCGACTATCCACCCGAAGGCGCTTCCCGGCGCCTGACCGCAATGGTCATCCCCCAGGGGAAGGTCACTGTAACCGCTGACAACACGGCTTACAACATTTCGGCATTTCATTTTCACGATTGCTTCGTTGCATTTCGCCTGCCTTGCAGTGGTGATTCCTGATCCGTGATGGCGCCTTCCGACGCACTGCTGACAACACGCGCGTACTTCGCGAGCACACCCGCTGTCGCATACGGCCTGCGGGGCTTCCAGGCGCGACGGCGACGCGTCCATTCGGCCCGCGGCACGGCCGCGTCGATGCTGCGCGCCACCGCGTCGATCGTGATCGGATCGCCGCTGCGCAGCAAAGCGATCGGGCCACCCACCGCAGCCTCCGGGGAAACGTGACCGACCACGAAACCATGGCTGCCACCCGAGAAACGCCCATCCGTGATGAGCGCCACCTTGTCGCCGAGCCCGCGGCCCATGATGGCGCCCGTCGGGCTCAGCATCTCCCGCATCCCCGGGCCACCGCGCGGCCCTTCGTGGCGGATGACCACGACATCGCCCGCCTTCACCCTGCCAGCAAGGATCGCGTGCGTCGCCGCCTCCTCGCCCTCGAAAACCCGGGCCTTTCCCGTGAATCGCAAGCCTTCCTTGCCGGTAATCTTGGCGACGGCACCCTCGGGCGCGCAGTTACCATATAGCACCACCAGGTGGCTGTCCTTCTTGATGGGATCCGCGAGCGGACGGACGATGTCCTGATTTGCCGGGTAGTCAGCGACCGCCTCGAGATTCTCTTCGAGGGTCTTGCCGGTCACGGTGAGGCAGTCGCCGTGGAGGCGGCCTGCATCGAGCAAGCGTTTCATCAGCGGCTGGATCCCGCCGATCGCGATCAACTCGGACATCAGATAGCGTCCGCTGGGGCGAAGGTCGGCGAGTACCGGCACCCGCCGGCCGATCCGGGTGAAATCATCAAGAGACAGTTTCACGCGTGCAGCACGAGCGATCGCCAGCAGGTGCAGCACGGCGTTCGTCGAGCCGCCGAGCGCAATCGTCACCGTGATCGCGTTCTCGAACGCCTTGCGCGTCAGGATCTGCGAGGGGCGCAGCCCTTCTTTCGCCATCCGCACGACAGCTTCGCCGGCGCGCCGGCAGTCATCCTGCTTCGTAGTGCCGACGGCCTCCTGTGCCGAACTGCCCGGCAGCGAGAGCCCGAGCGCCTCCATGGCCGACGCCATCGTGTTGGCGGTGTACATGCCGCCGCAGCTGCCAGCCCCGGGAATTGCCGTGCGCTCGACCTCGAGCAGCGCCGCATCGCTCACCGTGCCGGCGGCGTGCCCGCCCACTGCCTCGAAAACCGACACGATATCGCGATGACAGGCGCCTGGCCGGATCGTGCCGCCGTAGACGAATACCGCAGGCCGGTCGAGCCGCGCGATCGCCATCGCGCAACCCGGCATGTTCTTGTCGCAGCCACCGATCGCCACGAAGCCATCGAAGCCTTCGGCACCGACGACGGTCTCGATCGAATCGGCGATCACCTCGCGCGATACAAGCGAATAGCGCATGCCGGGCGAACCCATCGAAATGCCGTCCGACACGGTGATCGTATTGAAGATCACGCTCTTGCCGCCCGCCGCGTCGGCGCCGGCCGCTGCCTCCTGCGCGAGATCGCCGATGTGCATGTTGCACGGCGTGACATTCGCCCACGTCGAGGCAATGCCGATCTGCGGCTTGCCGAAATCAGCCTCCTTGAAGCCGACCGCGCGCAGCATGGCGCGTGATGGCGCCTGCTTCGCACCGTCGACGACGAGACGCGAGTACGCGCGGGGATCGATGTCCTTCCTGCTCACTTTCTTCATGTCCGCCTGTTCTTCATGCGATTGAAACCGATGGCGCCCGCGGTGGTCATCGCGAGTGGCAGCGCGAGCGCCAGCTTGCCCCAGCCACGCTGCCAGTCTTCGAGCAGCTGATAAGCCAGCATGCCCGCGGGTGGCGCAAGCATGCCGCGCACGCCCGTGAGCGTGACATGCACGCCCATGTAATGCTGGGCGCGTCCGCTCGTCGCGAAATCCGTGTGACCGAGGTTCCAGCCAAGATTAGCACCGGCCATCGCAAATCCATACGTCAATGCAGCCAGCCACAGGAGCCACTGCCACTCTCCGAGCACGGCCACACCGTAGAGCACGACCGCCATCACCAGCGCCCGGCACTGGCGGGCGCGGTAGACAATGACGTGCTCGCCGTCGAAGTAGCGCGCCCACCACGGCACGAAGAGCGGCAGGACAACGAGGGGCACGACCGCGAGCAGTGCAATCTGCCGGCTTGCGGGCATCGCGAAGTCGTCGGTCAGTATGACCACAAGCTGGGCGACGATCATGAGATTGCCGCCACCGAAGAGTCCCATCCAGAACATGAACTCGCGGAATGCGGGGTCTTTCGCGAGGATCTCGCGCACCATGCGCAGCGAGAATGCGCCGCTCTCGCCTGCTTCCGCGGTCTCGTCCGCAAGCAGCCGGAATTCGCGCCGCACCCGCGCGCGCCGGTAAAGAAACGCTGCCGCAAGCCCGCACGCCGCGGCGCCACCGTACAACCAGCGTGGGTCGAATGCGCGCGCCTTGAGCACCACGCCCGCGAGCGCGGCGGTCGCCGCTACCGCAAGCGAGCTCACGATCACGATGCGACCTGTGATGCGCGCAAGTACCTGCCTCGGATAGTTCGCTGTCCATACTGCAGCGCGCACCGTGAGTATGCCGGCCCAGACCATGCGGGCCGCGAGAATCGAGACCACGGCGAACACGAGCCCCCCGCCCACGCGCGGCGCAAGCCCGATCAGCCCGACCAGCAGCGCGAACAGCGCCTGGAGACGTGCGAGCAGCTGCACCCGCGCGCGGCCGTGCGCAATATTGGCCCAAACGAAGCTCACGACATTCGAGAAGGCCGGCGCGCCGCTCACGAGGGCCGTGGCGAGGTTCACCGCGACGGGCGATGCCGTTCCCTGGAACCCCGTCTTGACGAGTACTGCCGCGGTCGCGCCTTCGACCAGCCCGAGCGTGAGTCCGATGAGTGCCCAGGGCACGATCTCGCGCCGGAACATGGCTTCAACCGGCGCGCCCGGCTTGTCCTGTCTGCGCACGACTCAGCTGCCCGTGTCCGCAAATTTCTTTTCACGCAACGTGATGATCAGCACGCCGAGGAGCGTCAGCACGCCGCCGAGCGTGATGCGCGGCGTCAGCGCATCCCCCAGCAGCAGCACGCCGAAGATCACCGAAAACACCGGCGAGAGCACCGTCAGCGGCGCGATACTGGTCACTGGATAGCGCTGCACGAGGAAAAAGTACACCGTGTGCGCAAAGAGGCTCGAGAGTACCGCGGCATAGACGAGCGCACCCCATCCCACCCAGCCAGCCGAAACCAGAGTTTCACGCTGATCACCCTCGACGACCAGCGAGAGCGCGAGGAGCAGCGGCCAGCTGATCCAGGCAATCCAGGCCTGCAGTTCGAGCGGCCGCATCGCTGGCAGGCGCTTGATGGCGATCAGGCCGAGCGAGCCGATGAAAGCCGCCCCGATCACGAAACCGAGGCTCAGGCGCTGGCCGAAGACCGCCGGATCGAACCCCATGACACACACACCGAGGAAGGCGAGCCCGATTCCCGTCCAGCGACGCCAGCGGACCCGCTCGCCGAGGAGCGCCACCGACAGCAACGTCGCAAACGGCACACCGAGCTGGGAGACGATCGCCACGGAGGAAATGTTGTCGGCCCGTGCGATCCCGATGAAAAGCAGCGCGAAATGCAGGCCGCCGACGAGCAGGGCCACGACGATGATCGCGCCGGTCGCCTCGCCGTGCCAGCGCAGGAAGGGCAGCGTGAGGAGCGCGATCATGCCAAAACGCAGTGCCGTGAAGAGGATCGGCGGCATGTCGCCGACGCCGACTTTTGCAACGACGAGGTTCAGCCCCCAGATGAACGTGATGCCGAGGAGGTAGAGGAAATGGCGTGGCGCAATCGCGATCATCCGCAGCGGGCGCGAATGAACCGATATAGCGCGCGCACGCCCTGCACTTCGGCCCCGATCGGTCGACCCGGACGCTCCCTGGCGTTCCAGGCATAGACGTCGAGATGCAGCCAGCGCGGGCTTGCCGTCACGAAGCGACGCAGGAAGAGCGCGGCCATGATCGAGCCGGCGAAAGCGTGCGCAGCCACATTGTTCAGATCCGCGACCTTGCTCGCGAGGTCCTCGTCGTAACCGGGCCAGAGCGGCATCGGCCACAGCGGGTCGTGTTCGCGTTCGGCGTGACCGCGCAGGTTCTCGAGCAGCCCGGCGTCATTGGAATAGGCCGCGGGCAACTCGGGCCCGAGCGCGGTGCGTGCCGCGCCGGTCAGGGTGGCCATGTCGATCAGCAGGTCGGGGGTCTCCGCGTCCGCCGCCGTGAGGGCATCGGCGAGGACAAGGCGCCCTTCGGCGTCGGTGTTGCCCACCTCCACCGTGAGCCCCTTGCGGGAACGCAGCACGTCTCCCGGTCTGTAGGCTGAACCACCGACCGCGTTCTCGACGGCGGGAATGAGCACGCGCAGGCGGACTGGCGCCTTCGTCTGCATGAGCAGATCGGCCAGCGCCAGCACACACGCCGCTCCGCCCATGTCTTTCTTCATCAGCAGCATGCCGGCGGAAGGCTTGATATCGAGACCACCACTGTCGAAGCAGACGCCCTTGCCGACGAGCGTGACGCGCGGTGCAGCCGGTTCGCCCCACGACAGGTCGATCAGCCGCGGCGATCGCGCACTCGCCTGCCCGACGGCGTGGATCATCGGGTAACCCGCTGCCAGCGCATCCCCCTCGATGACGTCGATCCTCGCCCCATGAAGATGCGCGAGTTCGGTTGCCGCGCCTGCCAGTTCCGCCGGTCCCAGATCGTTGGCGGGCGTATTGACGAGATCACGCGCCCGCGCCATTGCACCGGCGGCAGCGCGGGCATAACCGATGTCAGCGCCTTGCGGCGCGACAAGCATCGAGTGGCCGGTAGTTGGCGCACTGCGGTAGCGCGAAAAACGATAAGCGCCCGTCAACCAGCCGAGCGCAAATTGCGTCGCGGCCTCCCCGGGCAGCGGGGTCGCGACTCGCCAGTGGCCCGGCGGCAGGCGCTCCGCGAGCGGCGCGGCGTGCCACAGGTTCACGGCCTTCAGGTCATTCAGGTTGCCGAGGCCGACCAGCGCACCCTCCGCCCGTCCGTCAGACCCTGGCAACATGAGCACCCGGTGGCGCTCGCCGGCGAACTGGTTTGCGCGCACCCACTGCGCAACGGCGACCGGACGGTCGGCGAGCCAGCCTTCGACAGCCGCTTCAGGCAGCAGCCACAGTGGCTGGGAGCCGGAGGTGGCGGCGGAGATGAGGTCGGCAGTCACGGATGTCTTGGGCTCGCGCGGGCCTGACAGCTTACAGGATCGCCGCGTTGACAAGCACTTCAGGCTTGTGTTGTTATCGACAGCCTTGTGACCCACACGACCGTCGTCCTGCTTGCGCTCCTCCTTCTGCTCCTTACGGACGGCAGGTGCGGGTCGCGCGTATAGCTTTCAACAGGCGGACGAGCGAAGAATCAGAACCCCGCACCGGCCAGGCCGCTGCGGGGTTTTTTATGTTTTCACAACCCATGCTGGAGTCGAAGTGATGAAGCTGTTCTCGCAGAAAGACGTAGACCGCAAGGCGCTCTCGGGCGCGCGCATTGCCGTGATCGGTTACGGCAGCCAGGGCCACGCGCACGCGCTGAACCTGAAGGACAGCGGCTTCGATGTCGTCGTCGGCGTGCGTCGCGGCGGCGATGGCTGGAAGAGCGCGAAGAAGGACGGCCTCGCGGTCGCCGAGCCTGCCGCGGCCGTCATCGGCGCCGGGCTCGTCGCGATGCTGACACCCGACCTCACGCAGAAGGCTGTCTACAAGTCGATCGAGAAGAACCTTGCGAAGGGCGCAACCCTCCTCTTCGCGCACGGCTTCAATATCCACTTCAAGCAGATCCGGCCGCGCAAGGACCTCGATGTGGTGCTGATCGCCCCGAAGGGCCCGGGGGGTCTCGTGCGTCGCCAGTACCAGCAGGGCCGTGGTGTGCCCTGCCTCATTGCCGTCTTTCAGGACCCGAGCCGCAAGGCCTTCGCGAAGGCGCTCGCCTATGCGCATGGCATCGGCGGCACGCGCGGCGGAGTGCTGAAGACCACGTTTGCCGAGGAAACGGAAACCGACCTCTTCGGCGAGCAGGCCGTGCTGTGCGGTGGCACCACCGAACTCGTGGTCAGGGGCTTCGAGACACTCGTCGAGGCGGGCTACCAGCCCGAAGTCGCGTATTACGAGTGCCTGCACGAACTGAAGCTCATCGTCGACCTGCTGCACGAGGGCGGGCTCGCGAAGATGCACAAGTTCGTCAGTGAAACCGCCAAGTACGGTGACCTGACCCGTGGTCCGCGCATCGTGAACGCTGCGACGAAGAAGGAAATGCGCAAGATCCTCAAGGAAATCCAGCAGGGCAAATTCGCGCGGCAGTGGATCAGCGAGAACGCGAGGGGCCGCAGGAAGTACGACCGGCTGATGAAAAAGGACCTCAACCACAAGATCGAGAAGGTGGGCGCCGCGCTGCGCGCGCGCATGCCCTGGTTGTCCGAAGAGCGGGCCTGAGGGCCGCGTGGAGCGATCATGAACAGTCCGGATCACGTCCTGATTTTCGACACGACACTGCGCGACGGCGAGCAATCGCCCGGCTGCAGCATGACCCAGCCCGAGAAGCTCAGGATGGCCCGCGCGCTCGCCGAGCTCGGGGTCGATGTGATCGAAGCGGGCTTTCCCGCCGCCTCGCGAGGCGACTGGGAGTCCGTGAACGCGATCGCGCGCGAGGTGCACGGCCCGGTGATCTGCGCGCTCGCGCGCTGTCACCGTGCCGATATCGAGCTCGCGGCGAAGGCGCTCAAGGACGCTCCGCGCCACCGTCTGCACGTGTTCCTCGCGACGAGCGCGATCCACCGCGAGCACAAGCTCAACATGGCGAAGGACGAGATCGTCAGGAGCGCGGTCGAGGGCGTGCAGATCGCGCGCGAGTTCTGTGAGGACGTCGAGTTCTCTCCGGAGGATGCCTCGCGCACCGAACTCGAGTTCCTCGCCCAGGTCGTGGAGGCGGCAATCGACGCCGGCGCGACCACGGTCAACATCCCGGACACGGTCGGCTACACGGTGCCGGACGAGTTTGGCGAGCTGTTCCGTTACCTGCGCAAGCACGTCCGCGGCATCGAGCGCGCACGCCTTTCGGTGCACTGTCACGACGATCTCGGCATGGCGGTGGCCAACAGCCTGACGGCGGTCGTCGCGGGGGCGCGCCAGATCGAGTGCACCGTGAACGGCATCGGCGAGCGCGCGGGCAACTGCTCGCTCGAGGAAGTGGTGATGGCGCTGAAGACACGCGAGGCGTTCTTCAACCTGCGCACGAACATCAACACCACGCGCCTCTATCCCACCTCGCGCCTGTTGTCGAACATCGTGGGCATGCCGATTCCGCGCAACAAGGCGGTGGTCGGCGAAAACGCTTTCGCGCACGAATCGGGCATCCATCAGCACGGCATGCTCAAGCACCACTCGACTTACGAGATCATGCGGCCCGAGACCGTCGGCCTGTCGCGCTCGAACCTCGTGCTCGGCAAGCACAGCGGACGCCACGCGTTCCGCGAGCGCGTGCAGCAACTCGGTTTCGAGCTCGACGAGCTGGAGTTCAACCGCGTGTTCAACGAGTTCAAGGCGCTTGCCGACAAGAAGAAGGAACTGTTCGACGGCGACATCGAGGCACTCGTGTTGCGCGCGGAGGGTTCCGCGACGGGCCCCTGGACGATCGAGGACCTGCAGACCACGGCCGGCGGTGGCGCGCCGGCGCGCGCCAGCGTGCGATTGCGCCATGCCGATGGCCACGTCATCGAGCGCGGCGTAGCCGGCGACGGCCCCGTGGACGCCGCGATCAAGTCGATCGAGGCCGCGACTGGAATCGACGCGGCACTGCGCAAGTTCGAACTGCGCAGCGTGTCGGCTGGCGAAGAC
>WBZP01008053.1_pt1 | contig 10037 bp, 9 predicted proteins | sample 5204301 | NCBI WGS metagenome assembly WBZP01 (sample SAMN12412401, study PRJNA552823) | activated sludge metagenome | isolation source: activated sludge from nitrification reactor of wastewater treatment plant... | place: USA: Pennsylvania | collected 2017 | reverse complement strand
GTCGCCGAGACCCAGGTGCACACCCTGAAGGCCGGTGATGGCCCCGTGGTTGCCCCAACTGCGACCGTCTCGGTCTGCTACATGGGCGTCAACGGTCGGGACGGATCGGTGTTCGACAGCAGCTACACCCAGGGCGCCCCGGTCGACTTCCCGCTCGGCGGCGTCGTGCCGGGATTCCAGAAGGCCATCGCCGGGCAGAAGGTCGGCTCCACGGTCGCGGTGGCGATGACGTCCGCCGACGGCTACCCCGACGGTCAGCCCGCGGCCGGCATCCAGCCGGGTGACAGCCTCGTGTTCGCGATCAAGATCCTCGAAGCAGAGGGCTGACCCCGGCGCCCGAATCTGTGGAATGCGCGAGGAATTCGGGCTCGACGACCACCACACCTTCCCGCCCCCACGGCCGGCGCCCATGCTGTGCCCACGAACAGCACCGGGGCAAGGGGCAACATCATGGCCGGAAATGCAAAAGCGTTGGCAGCCGCCGCGATTGCCGGAGTGGCGGTGATCGCGGCGGTGCACTGGTGGACCGGGCGCCCGGCTACGGTCCACGAACCCCGCGCCGGTTGTGCCACCGTCGTGGTGGCGGCATCGGTCGAGAAGTCCGGTCTGATGGCTGCCGCCGCCGACCGGTACAACTCCTCGGACCGGACGGTGAACGGCACCTGCTACGGGATCTCGGTGACCCCGATAGCCTCGGGCATCGCCGAATCACGCCTGGTCGAAGCCGATTGGAACACGGCGTGGGGGTCCGCGCCCGACGCGTGGTCGCCGGCGGCCTCGACGTGGCTGGAACTCCTTCGGCATGACCGCGCAGACCGGGATCGGCCCGACATCCTGACCGACGACAACCCCTCGGTGGTCACCACCCCGATCGTCCTGGCGATGCCCGAACCGAAGGCCCGCGCACTGGGTTGGCCACAGGCCCCGATCGGCTGGTCGGACCTGCTCCACCTGGCCGAGGATCCACGCGGCTGGACCTCCCGCGGGCACCCCGAATGGGGCGCGTTCGCGCTGGGCAAGACCAACCCGATGGTGTCGACCTCGGGCCTGTCGGCCACCATTGGTGCGTTCGTCGCGGCCACCGGCACCTCGAGCGACCTGACCCTGGCGGCCGTGAACGATCCGCGGGTACGGGAATTCGTTGCCGGAGTGGAGAATTCGGTGGAGCACTACGGCGACACCGCATTGACGTTCCTGAAGAACCTGCAGCATGCCGACGATGCGGGTGCGGCGCTGGGCTACGTCAGCGCCGTGGCCGTCGAGGAGAAGTCCGTGGTGGACTACAACGCGGGCAACCCGACCGGCGACCTGAATGCCGAAGGACAGCATGGGAAACCGCGCATACCACTGGTCGCGGTCTACCCCAGGGAGGGAACGCTCAACAGCGACAACCCCTTCGCCGTGCTCCGGGCATCCTGGTCGGAGACCGGCAAGCAGGCGGGCGCGGCCGACTTCGCCGGGTATCTCCGCGAACCCGCGACGCAACAGTTGTTCACCGACGCGGGCTTCCGCGGCTACGACGGCGCGCCCGGCAAGGCGTTGCGGGACAACGACTTCCTGGCCGACGATCCCGGGACCATCCTTTCCCCGCCCAGCGCCCCGGTGCTGGCCGCCGTCCGGTCGGCCTGGACCAAGCTGCGCAAGCCGGCGCGGGTGCTACTCGTTCTCGACGTGTCCGGTTCGATGAGCGACTCGGTCGGCGGCGGCCGGACCCGGCTGGAACTGGCGCAGGCCGCCGCGGTCAACGGGCTGGGGCAGCTCGCCGACACCGACCAGGTGGGCCTGTGGACATTCCCCGGCCACGACACCGTGTACTGGCAGGACGCACCCCTGGAACCGCTCGGGCCGCAACGACAGTCCATGAAAGGCCACATCCAGCAGCTGATCCCGGGCGGCGGCACCCCGCTGTACGCTGTCACTCGCGCTGCGGTCGAGGCGGTGCGCTCCGGCGCGTCCGACGACACGATCAACGCGGTGGTGGTGATGACGGATGGCAAGAACGAATACCCGCCCGACTCCGACCTCGACGGCCTGGTGCGGGAGTTGCACGCCGACTCCTTCGAGGGCGGTGTCCGGGTGTTCACCATCGGCTACGGCGAGGACGCTGACATGAAGAGCGTCGCGAAGATCTCCGAGGCCTCCCGGGCGGCTGCCTACGACGCGACCGATCCGTCGACCATCGACGCCGTGTTCACCAGCGTCCTGTCCAACTTCTGATCGTGACTGCGCAACCTCTTTCTCGGCTGCTCGCCGGCATACGGGAACCGTGGACCGTACTGGCTTCGGCGTTCGGCGGCGGTGTGGTGTGGGCGGCCGGCAATCCGATCACCGTGGCGGTGGTCGTCACGTCGATCATGTATCTCTGCGCGGTGGCGGTGGGTACCGTCATCCGTCCACCCCACGCGGCGACGGGCCCACGGCCGGGCACCCGCCAGCAGCAACTGGCCGATCTGCTCGACGAGCATCTCCGCTGCCTGGCTTCCCTGCAGGCCGGTGATCAACTGGAATTCGTTGCTGCGCAAGCAGATAGTGCACTGGCGACGGCCCACGGCGCCCGCTCGTCGGTAGTGCGCCTCGCGCTGGCCGTCGACGCACTGGACGACGCGATCGCGTCCGCAGGCCGGATCGCCGGGCAGCGCGAACATGCCACGTCGAGCATCCGGATGACCGTCCGGCGATTGCGAACCCGTCGTACCGAACTGCTCGACCGTCTGGCCGGCGCCGTGGACGAAGTTGCCACTGTCTACGCAGGCCTGCTGGAACTTTCGGCCGCCGCACGCACGATGGGTGTGGAACCGGCCGACGGCGACATCGCGGCGGTCAATGAGGCGGTCACCCTGCTGCGGATGACGTTCGCCGAGCTGGACGCCGACGCCGCACGTGGCCAGGGTGCTCACTGGTCGTCGATCGACCAGGTGTAAGGCTACCCGCGGTGCCGTCTGAGGATTGTGCTAGGAAACACCGCACCCGTGTCGATAACTCTTCCCCGCGGCGGCTTACCGGCCCACCATTGCCTCACCGATCGCAAAGGGGGGATCTCATGAACACCACAACACATCACACCGGGGGGCGTGGCCAGGGCTCCGGCGACAATCGTTCGGCCGGTGCAGGTTTCGTCGACACCGCCGTCCTGCTGGACCGGATTCACCAGGCGGCGTGCTCGGTCGCCATGGACTGGAGCGGCCGGCGTTGCGTGACCATCTCGGTCGGCAACATCTCCTTCGACGGCCCGGTGTGGGCCGATGACGCCGTCAGCACCGACGCCCGGGTGATCTACACCCGCGACAACACGATGGACGTCCTCGTCACGGTGTGCGTCGCGGACACGCAGATCGCCCAGTGCTCGATCGTCCTCGCTGCGATCGACGCGACAGGCCGGCCCGTCGATGTGGAGTCCTGGCGTCCGGACACGATGCTCGAGATGCAGCGGTACCGGCAGGCCCGCTCCCGCGAGCGGGTCCGGATGCGCCTCGAGGACCTCATCGCAGCAGCGTCGGAGCCGGGTGCGGGCACCGCGCCCGTGCGCACGCTGCACCAACCCGCCAACCCGGGCGAGCGGGTGCGCGGCGGCCACCTGCTGCACGCGATCGACCAGGCGTGCCACGCCGTCGGCACGGCGTGGACCGGCGGCGAACTGTGCACCTCCTACGTCGCCGGGGTGCACTTCGAGCGCTCCCTGTTCGCCGGACCGGCGGCGCACGTCACGGCCCGGCTGATCCACACCGGCTCCCGGACACTGCACTTCGGCGTGCGGGTCAACGATAGTTCCGACGCGCCGACGGACCCGATCGCGTGCGGCGTGGTGGTCCTCGAAGCCGCCGACCGCCACGGCCTGCCGCAGCCGGTACGCCAGTGGCTGCCGGGGTGCGAGGACGAGCGCCGACTGCGCGACCACGCCCGTCGCCTGGTCGAGATGCGCCAGTTCGTCGAACCGTTCAGCACCTGGACGACAGGTTTACCCGCATGAGAATCCGAACCACCTCATCATCGATGGAACCGACCCACCGAGGGGACGACATGACCACGCCAATCCCGACCAACCGCGGCCCCGGCACGAACTCCGTGGCCGGCAACGTGATCCGCGGATCGCTGGGCAATCTGATCGAGTGGTACGACTGGTACGCCTACGCGGCGTTCAGCATCTACTTCGCCAGCGTGTTCTTCCCGTCGGGAAACCAGACGGCCCAGCTGCTCAACACCGCGGGCATCTTCGCCGTCGGCTTCCTGGTGCGTCCGCTGGGCGGGTGGATCTTCGGCCGCTATGCCGACCGCTACGGCCGTCGTGCCGCGCTGACATTATCGGTCACACTGATGGGCCTGGGCTCGCTCGGCATCGCCGTGCTGCCCGGCTACGCACAGATCGGCGCGCTGGCCCCGATCCTGCTGGTCGCCGCGCGGCTGTTGCAGGGATTGTCGTTGGGCGGTGAATACGGCACGTCCGCAACGTATTTGAGCGAGGTGTCCACACCGGGTCGGCGCGGCTACTACTCGTCGTTCCAGTATGTGACGCTCACCAGCGGACAGCTCCTGGCGCTCGGCGTGCAGATCGTCCTGCAGCAGGTGCTGAGCCCCGAGCAGATGCATTCCTGGGGCTGGCGGATCGCCTTCGTCATCGGTGCGCTGGCCGCGCTGACCGTCATGTGGCTGCGGCGCACCATGGACGAGTCGGAGAACTTCGAGCTGGCCGCCCGGGAAGACGGCGCGGAGGACGGCCAACGCGGCAGTCTGCGCGTGCTGCTGGGCTACCCGCGGGAGTGCCTGACGGTCGTCGGCCTGACCCTGGGCGGCACCATCGCCTTCTACACGTTCACCACCTACATGCAGAAGTTCATGATCAACACCACTGGCCTGCCCAAGGAAACGGTGACCGTCATCAACTTCGTCGCCCTGGTCCTCTTCGTCGGGCTGCAACCGGTGGTCGGCGCGCTGTCGGACCGCATTGGCCGGCGGCCCCTGCTGATCGCGTTCGGGGTGGGCGCCACGTTGTTCAGCGTTCCCATCCTGAACGCGGTGGCCCATGCCGGCTCCGCGATGGCAGCGTTCGGGCTGATGATGCTGGGACTGGTCATCGTCTCGGGCTACACGTCGATCAACGCGGTGGTGAAGGCCGAGCTGTTCCCGGCCCGCATCCGGGCGCTCGGGGTCGGTCTGCCGTACGCGCTCACGGTGGCGATCTTCGGCGGCACCACCGAGTACGTGGCGCTGGGCCTGAAGAAGATCGGCCATGAGCACTGGTTCTTCTTCTACGTCGCCGGCTGCGCGCTGATCTCGCTACTGGTCTATGCGTTCATGGGCGAGCCGTCGCGCGATTCGCACCTGGAACGGGAGAATCAGGAAGTCACCATCGGTTGACCTCGGGGGAAGGACAGCCTAATGCACGTGCTACTTGTCGAGGATGACGAGGGGGTCGCGTCGGCGGTGGCCGAGATTCTCGGCCACGCCGGCGCCTCGGTCACCCAGGTGGTCCGCGGTGCCGATGCCCTGCACCGGGTCAAGGGTGCCGACCTGGTGCTGCTCGACCTAGGCCTGCCCGATCTGGACGGCCTGGAAGTGCTGCGCACCCTGCGGCGCGCATCAACCGTCCCGGTGATCATCATGACGGCCCGCGACAGCGACGGCGCAATCGTCCTGGGCCTGCGGGCCGGCGCCGACGACTACCTGATCAAGCCGGTTCGAAAGGCCGTGTTGCTGGCCAGGATCGAGGCGGTCATGCGCCGCGTGCGTCGCAACGCCGGGGCCGCCCCCGCCGCGGTGGCCGCCGTGCAGGCCGGTCCGGTCACCATCGATCGCGACCGCCATGAGGTCAGCCTCGACGGCGTCCGCCAACCGCTCACCAAGACCGAGTTCCAGATCCTGGCGACGCTGGCCGCCCGGCAGGGCGAGGCCGTCAGCCGCGAGGAACTCATGCTCGAGGTGTGGGGCACCGCGGTGATCGGCCGGTCCCGCTCGCTGGACTTCTTCATGGGCCAGATCAGGGCGAAGCTGGCCGGGCTACCGCTGCAGACGGTGCGCGGCTTCGGATTTCGGCTGGACAGCTGATGGGACTGCGCGTCCGGCTGGCCCTGGTCGTGCTGTCGCTGCTGGCCGTGCTGGCGCTGGCGGTTCCGCTGGCGCTGACGATCGCCGACCGCCGGACCGCCACACTGGCCGCCGAGCGGGACCGGCAGCTGGCCGAGTTCGCCGACGCGGCCGCCATGCCCAACGCTCCCCTGCAATACCTGGTCGACCGATACCGCGACCTGTACGGCGAGGGCGTACTGGTGGTCGACGCCGACGGAAGCCCGAAGGCCGCAACGGGACTCAGCATCGATCGGGCCGATGTCCGTGCCGCCGCCGATCAGGCCCTGGTGGACGCCCAGCGGCGTCCGTGGGCCCGGATCTGGCCGTGGGACCGCCACCCGGTGCTGCTCACCGCCGGTGTCCGCAGCAACGGCGAAGTCATCGGCGCGGTGGTGCTGGAGGCCGACCCTGCGGTCGCGGCCCGCGACGTCGGCCGGGCCTGGCTGTGGCTGGTGATGGGTGGTCTGGCGGTGATCCTGCTGGCCGTGCTGGTGGCCCGCAGCATGACCCGATGGGTGCTGCGCCCCATCGACGGGCTGGAACGCGCTGTCGCCGAGATGACCGAAGGGATCAGCGCGGCGCCCGCCGGGGTGGCCGGCCCGCCCGAACTGCGGCACTTCACCGCCGCGTTCAACACGATGGCCCAGGCGGTCCGGGCGGCCCTCGACCGGCAGCAGCGACTGGTCGCCGACGCATCCCATCAGCTGCGCAATCCGCTGGCCGCGGTCCGGCTGCGGGCGGACACCCTCGACGAGAACATCACCGAGGCCGGCCGGAAAACGTACGAATCGATGACCGCCGAGCTCGACCGCCTCGAGCATCTGCTGCGGCAGTTCCTCCGGCTGGCCCGCGCCGAGGAGGTCAGCCACAGCCGCCGGCTCGGGATCAGTGAAACCGGTTTGGAGACAACCGATATCGCCGACGTCATCGACGAGCGGATCGCCTTCTGGCAACCGGTGGCCGACGGCAACGGCCAGCGGTTGCGGCGCGACGTGCCGCAACCCGGGCCATTGGTTGCCCTGGCACGTCACGAGATCGAGCAGCTCATCGACGTCGCCGTCGACAACGCCCTGCGCTACGCGGGCTCGGACACCGAGGTCACCGTTTCGGCGCGGGCGCACGGCGAGACGGTCGAACTCATCGTCACCGACAACGGGGTCGGGCTGCCCCCCGAAGACCTCCCGCAGGCGACGACGCGGTTCTGGCGCGGTCGCCGTGACCGCTCGGGAACCGGGCTGGGACTGGCCATCGCCCGCGAGATCGTCGTCGGACACGGCGGAACGGTCGCGGTAGAGGCGGCGAGTGAGGGCGGTCTGTCGGTGCGTTATGTACTACCGGGCACAGGAACGACAGCGTGAACCGGCGCGCATTCCTCTGTGCGACAGTGGCTTTCATCGCCGCCTGCAACCGGCCCCTGCCCGAGGGCCGGGTGGCGCTGGGCGGTGGCGAGCGCGGCGGCCTGTACCTGACCTTCGCCGAACTGCTCGCCCGTCAGCTGCATGTCCGATACCCCGACCTGACGGTGGACCCGATCTCCACCGAGGGCAGTGTGGACAACCTGCACCGACTGCGCGCCGGCGAGGTCGAACTCGGCCTGGCCCTGGCCGACGTCGCCGAGCGCGATCGGGCGGCCGGTCCGCCCAATACCGCGCCGATGGCCGTCGCACGGGTGTACGAGAACTACCTGCAGGTGGTGGTGCGCGCCGAAACCACCATCTTCGCGCTGAAAGACCTTGCCGGAAAGAGTATTTCGATCGGGCCCGCAGGTTCGGGGGCGGCCGCGACCAGCGAGGTGCTCTTCGCCGCGGCCGGGCTGAGCGACCGGGTGGACATGCGCCGGTTGCGGTTGCGCGACGGCCTGGCCGGCCTGGCCGAGCACAGCCTCGGGGCGGTGGTGTGGTCGGGCGGCGTCCCGACCCCGGCGATCAGCGAGCTGGACGCGGTGGTGCCGCTGCGGATGCTCGACATCGGGGCCTCCGCGGCGCCGATGCTGCGGGTGTCCGGCTACCCCTACCTGGTTCGCAATGTGCCCGCCGGCGGTTACGTGCCACCGGGCCTACATTCGATCGGGGTACCCAACCTCCTGCTGTGCCGGCCCGACAGCCCCGACGACCTGGTGGCCGCGGTGGTCGGCGTGCTGGCCGCCGACGCCCCACAACTGGTGCCACCGGATGTCCGCGGTCTGCAGTACCTCGACCCCCCGTCGATGATCCAGACCGGGCGTGTACCGCTGCATCCGGCGGCGGTGCGCGCCTACCGGCAGCTACACGGCTGAACTATCCCTGCGGTGCGGGGAGAACGGAAGTGGACGGTGCGCCCGGATCCGCCGGCGGCTGGTCGTACCACCCGGGCGGCGGCGGGCCGCCGTCGATCGGGATGTAGCCGGGCGGCAGGGTGGGCGCGCCGGGCGCGATGAGCGATGGATAGCCGATGCCCGGCGTCGACGATTCCGGGGCCGTCAACGACGTGTAACCCGGCGGCAGTTTGGGCGCGGGTCCGGCGCCGGGCGGCGGTGCCATGGAACCGCCCGTATCGACGGTCAGGGCGCTCAGCGGATCGCCGCTGCGCGACGCGTGCCAGAGGTCGCGCAGGTAACCGAACGTCTGGCCCGACTGGCCCCCGCCGTAGCCCGGGTTCTGCATCTCCGGGACCGGCGGCGGTCCGACCGGCGGCGCAGGCGCAGGAGCGGAGGCGACGTCGGGGCCCGCCGGGGCGGCCACCGCAACCGGCTGCCCGGGCGGCACCGCGGCGGGATCCACCGGAGCGATCGGGAGCTGCGGGTCCGGGACCCCGGGGTCGGCAGCGGCCGTGCCGGCACACAGCATGGCGCCACCGGTGACGGCCACGCCGGCCAGCGCGATCCGGGCGGCCAGGGCAAAGCGATGTCGTTCGGTCGAGGACGGCATGGGATCCAGGGTATCGCCCGGGTGCGCGGGTGTCCCCGCGTCGGCGAATGCGAGGAATCTAGGCTGCTGAGGTGAGCGAATCGCGTCTGGTCGGCTATGAGGTCGACAACCACATCGCAACGATCACGCTGAACCGGCCCGGGGCCCGCAACGCCATCAACGGCGCGTTGCGCGACGACCTCAACGCGGCATGGGAGCGGTTTCGGGGCGACGAGGACGCCTGGGTGGGGATCCTGACCGCCAACGGCGACGTGTACTGCGCCGGGGGCGACCTGAAAGACGGTGCCGGATCGGTCGGAACGTTCGCCGGCACCTTCTGGGAGAAGCCGACGATCAACAGCTTCGAATCGGGCATGGAGCTCTTCAAACCGACCATCGCCGCGGTGCACGGCCCGTGCGTCGGATACGGCCTGACCGGCGTCCTGTTCTGCGACTTCGTCATCGCCACCTCGACTGCAGGCCTGGCGCGAGAAGCGCGACCCGCACTGGCGCGGCCGGTGACCGTACCGGACTCCCCGACCGTCCCCGCCCTGCTGCGCCGGGCCGTCGAACAGGCTGGTTCGCACGCCTACGTCGTCGAACCCGCCGGTCAGGTCACCTATGCCGAGGCGGACACCCGGTCGGCGGACCCGGGATCGGCTGTCGTCGTACAAGGTTCCGACCCGTTGGGTGCTCACCTCGAGCGCAGGCATCCCGACGTTGCCGAGTGGCAAGCTGGACCGAAAGACGTTGCGCGCGTTGATCGCCGACGGAACGCTGGGGTAACTCAGGCAGCCGACACCAGCGAATCCGAACGCACCACCCCGATCGGGCCCCGCGGTGCGAACCGGGCCAGGTCACTGCGGTACAGCGCGGTGCCGGCCTTGGCCTGGCGGTAGCCGATCCGCATGCCGGTGGCGCCGAACGCGGCCAGGCCGCCCAAACCCGGCAGCGCCGCGGCGAACAAGGCCCACAGTGACGCCGAGATCAGCAGCGCGGCCAGGGCGCCGGTGATCAGCAGCGGCGTGCTGATGGGTGAACCCGGTGCCGGCGCGGTCGGCGCCGCCACCGGAGGAGCCGGCTCGGTCGCGG
>WBZP01001461.1_pt1 | contig 10037 bp, 1 predicted proteins | sample 5204301 | NCBI WGS metagenome assembly WBZP01 (sample SAMN12412401, study PRJNA552823) | activated sludge metagenome | isolation source: activated sludge from nitrification reactor of wastewater treatment plant... | place: USA: Pennsylvania | collected 2017 | reverse complement strand
CAAAGGTATGTATCGGAACGTTCATTTACTGAAGTGTTTTTTTTGTGAAATATTCACAATTATATTTAGTTACATGCAGCAGTTCCTGCTCGCTTGTAAGTATTGCAGGCAAAGGGTTTGATTGAATTATGATATTTGCGTTTATACATAACAGTTATGTGTGTTCGCTCCATTGTGGTCATTGTTTTTTTGGGTTCAACATCCGGGCCTGTAGAAGTTTTTTTATTGATTTGTTCAACAGTATTTTCCTGAACTGATTTCCGAAACGGGGGGGTTGTTGAATTAAAATTTCCGGGTAGAAATTGTTGAATCCTTGACAGTCGGGCATTTCATGTGGTAAACGCTTAAGTTGCAGGGTTATGTGAAAAAAAATGTTAAAATAATTTTGTTTGTTTCAAAAATGGCTTCTATATTCACGAAAGATTTATTGACATCCATTCCTTCCAAAACCGCAAACTGCTTCCCTTCAACAAATTATAAGACTGTTACAATCCTTAACCACAGCCGTTTTCAAGGCTTTGAGTTGTAGTCGTTTTATTTTTTTAAACCACTGGAAATAAAATAAGCCCAAAAGGCTTTTTGTTTCTGATCCGTAATTTGAAAATTAAATAACCGCTTTTCAACTGGCAGGATTCACCATTGGTGATCTGTTTGTTGTTTATATATATAACTATTTTTTGGACAAATTTTTTTAAACCAAATGTATATGAACGTTTCTACCAGGACATCACACATGAGTGTCCCGATCCATCAGACGGGGCTAACCAGTAAAAACTCATTATCAAATTTACCCCGGCAGGCGGCCAAATGGTTATCCTGTATGCTGGTTGTACTGGCATGCTGGACGAGCCAATCCTTTGCCCAGATTACGGTAACTAACCCCGGTAATACAACACCCGGGTTGGCGGCTACCTATACGGATTTAGCAACAGCAATTACAGATCTGAACCTGCAAACTGCTATTTCAGGGCCGGTAACCATTGCGGTTGATCCCGGGAACCCCCAGACTGCACCAGCAGGTGGTTATTCAATTACCGCCCAGTTAACAGGAGCATCAGGTACCAACCTGGTTACTTTAGAGGGTAATGGCAACACCATCACAGCACCTACGCCACAGGCATCGGGTGTGTTAGTAGATGCTATTTTCAAATTTGTAGGCGCTGATTTTATGAAATTGCAGAATTTTGTGATGAATGAAAACGCAGCTAATACAACTACAGCAGCAGGTACCAATAATATGACCGAGTTTGGTGTGGCTGTGTTGAATGCCAGTGTAACAAACGGTTCCCAAAATATCAGCATTATAAATAACACGATTGTACTGAACAGAACCTATCAGAATACGTTTGGTATATATAGTAATGCCACGCACAGCGCCACTGCTCCAACAGTTGCTGCAGTTGCCACATCACCGGCGGGCGCTCACAGCGGGCTGGTTGTTTATGGTAATAACATCAGCAACGTTAACCAGGGCATAGTTATAGTAGGTGCTACTGGTGCAGCCAATATGAATGCCGGTGCTGATATCGGTGGTACCAGTGCATTAACTGGTAACACCATCACTAACTATGGTACTACTGGTACATTTTCATCTTATCAGAATGTATCCGGAACTGTAAACGGAATCCTGGTAAGAAATACCACAACAATCAATGTTTCCTATAATACAGTTACCAGTTCAGTTGGCGGCGTAACTGCAGGTACACTCAATGGTATTCAGATTCCAGCATTCAGTGTAACACCAACCGGAACATACACTAATAATTTTAATAATAATAATATATCATTACGGCCGGCTGTAGCCGCAGGTGCCATTAATGGAATTGTGGTTGGTGGCCCTTCAGCTACTTTAACTTCTACAGTAAATATCAATAATAATAATTTCGGACCAAACTTTGGTCACACAGTAGTTGCTTCCGGTGCCATCACTTACATCAATAACTCAAATGGCGCTACGGCACTTACTACTAATATCAATACAAATACATTCACTAATATGACCGTAAACACAACCGGTACGGTTATCTTTATCGGTCGCGCAGGCAATATGCCTTCCGGAAGTTCAGAGAATGTCAATAATAACAGCATCGTAACCCAGTTTACAAAAACCGGTTCTGGCGGATCTGTGGTAGGTTATACAGCCAATTCTTCTTCAGTGAATGGATCCACTATGACCAATACCGGTAATAATTTTTCCAATGTAAATATTGTGGGTATAACAGCATTTACAGGCTGGAGCAATACAGATGGAGCTTCATCTTCAAGTGGCCCAACAAAAAACATCACCGGCAATACATTCAGTAATATCAGCGCAACCGGAATTATTGTTCCGGGCGGTTCTATTTTCGGGATATCTGTAAATTTCAGCGGACCGAATACAACCATATCCAACAATACGGTTAGCAATATTTCAGGTGGTGGAACAGTTGTTGGTGTAAGCCATAGTACAAGCAATGGCCAGGGTACACATACAGTAGCAAATAATATAGTAAGCAATCTTACCAGTTCCGGACAGGGTACGGGAGGTGTAGGAGCAATCAACGGTATCCAGGCAGGAAGTTCTTCTATTGCTACCCTTAATTTTAACAATAACACCGTTACCGGGTTATCAACCGTTGGTGCTTCGCAGGTTAACGGTATCATTTCAACTGCAGGTACAACTGTAAATATTTTCAAGAATACAGTATGTAATATTCAATCAAATAATGCTTCTGGTACGGTTAACGGTATCGCCGTTACTGCAGGTACTACAATGAACGTGTATAACAACCGCGTTGCCGATTTACGTACGCCTGCTGCCAATGCTGCATGGCCATTGATCGGTATCAATACCAGCGGTGGTACAAACCTCAATGTTTATTATAATACAGTTTATTTAAATGGAACCAGTTCCGGCGCAGTGTTCGGTTCAGCGGCTATGAATGCCTCCTCCACATCCAACCTTGATATGAGGAATAATATCTTTTATAATACCTCTACGTCAAATACAACTGGTTTAACAGTTGCGTACCGCAGGTCTGCTGTTGGTTTAACTACCTATGCAGCCACTTCTAACAGGAATGATTTTGTGGCAGCTAATATCTTCACCGACGGTACAACAACCCATACTACATTAGCAGGCTACCAGGCATTTGTTGCACCAAGGGATGCAAATTCAATTTCTGAAGTACCTAATTTCCTGAGTTCTGCCTGTGGCAACGCCAATTTCCTGAAAATTGACGGATCAATCGCATCCCTGCTTGAAAGCGGTGCTGCCAACGTAGGTACCATCACAGACGATTTTGAAAATGAAATACGCCAGGGTAATCTTGGGTATGCAGGTACAGGAACCGCACCAGATATTGGTGCTGACGAATTTGCAGGTTCTTCACCAGCTCCAATTATTACGTTGAATTCTGTTACACCTCCGGATGTTTCATTATGTTCAGCAACGGCCAGGCTGGTTTCTGTAACAGCAACCACACCTTCAGGTTCTATTACTGGTGTTACCATCACTTATAATAACGGAACGTTGAACAGCAATGTTCCAATGACAAATACAAGCGGCAACATTTGGGAATATACCATTCCTGCTGCCAGCCCAACAAACACATCTGTAACCTGGAGCGCTACGGCTACCAACTCACTGGCATTGACTGCCACTTTAACAGGTGCCGGATACCAGGATGATCCATTGTTTGGAGCTGTAGCTTCTGCTATAGCAAACCCAACAACGGTTTGTGCCGGATCACCTAGTGTGCTTACAGCATCTATATCATTTACAAATCCTGCACCGGGTGGCTATTGTGCCGCAACTTTCAGCAGTACAACAGAAGATGATATCGGACAGGTAACATTTGCAGGTATCAATAACCCGGCTGTACGTCCTGCACAGCAGAATAATGCAGGCGCTACCGGTACATATACAGATTTCACTGCAATACCCGCTGCTGCAGTTGCTGCAGGTGGATCATACCCGATCACCGTATTCCATACGCATGACGGTACAGATGCATCCGCAAACTTCAGTAACGTGTACATAGACTTTAACCAGAATGGCGTATTCTCTGATGCAGGTGAAGTGTTCAGCCTTACAAAAGTAGGCGGAGCATTCCTTACTGACTTTACCGGGACAATAGCTGTTCCAGTAAATGCAAAACCAGGTAATACCCGTATGCGTGTTATTGTTAAGGAAGGTGCCATCACATCACCATGCGGATCAATTGGAACATGGGGTGAAGTAGAAGATTACATTGTAAATGTTTCTCCTGCTATCACAGCTATCACATGGTCAGATGGTACCAATACAGTTGGTTCAACCAATCCTTTAACTGTTAACCCAACAGTAACTACCACTTATTCTGCTACATTAACAGCACTGGGTTGCCCAATTGCAACAACAACCAATGCAACCGTTACTGCTACTGCATTACCTGCACAACCTTTGGCAACCAGTGGTAGCCAGTGCGGTGTGGGTATACCAACCACTACTTTCGTAGCTACCGGCGGACAAAACGGTACATTCAGGTGGTATGATGCAGCAACAGGCGGAAACCTGCTGCAAACCGGTGGTACAACCTATGCCGGTTCAATCAGTGCTACTACCATATTCTGGGTTTCTGAAGACAATGGCCCAACAACCTGTGAAAGTGTTCGTACATCGGTTACTGCAACCGTTAATCCTCCGGATACTGTACAAGCTTCTGTTAACAGTGCAGCAGTATGCCTTGGTTCTTCTATTACCTTAACTGCTACTAAAACCAGCAATGTAAATGGTAATAACTATGTGTATACCTGGACAGCTGCTCCACAACCTGGAAGCGATCTTCCAGTTTTGGGTACATCAGGTTCTCCAATTACCATTACACCAACGGCTGCTGGTTCATACGTATATACAGTAACTGCAGTTGACGGCGTTCAGGGTTGTACAACCAACAGCACCGTAAATGTTACCATCAATGCATTGCCTGTTATTGATAGCCTTACAGCTACTCCTGCAGCGCTTTGTAATGGCGGTAGCACTACGCTGAATGTTTATTCTGGTGTAACTACTTCAGGGCCAAATGGTTTGCCTGCTACTTATTGTGTTCCAACGGCATCTGGTACTGCAGACATCACCACAGTTATTTTCAATACCCTGAGCAATACATCAATCGTTCAGGTGTCTCCATATTATAATATCTATCCTGCTTCTGGTAGCACCACTACCACCGTTAGCAGGGGAGAAACATATCCATTGACTTTAGCCACTACAGGCGCAACCATCGTCTCTGTTTGGATTGATTACAACAGGGATGGTGTATTTGATGCCAGTGAATGGACTCAGCCATGGACAAACAATAACTCTTCAACCGTAAACATTACCATTCCGGTAACCGCATCACTCGGACAAACAGGTATGAGGATTCGTTCTCGCTTGGCAGGTAATGCCAATGCGGCTACAGATGCTTGTAGCACTTTCGGTAGCGGTGTATCACAGGATTATACAATCACCATCAATAATGTAGTGAAACAAAATCCTGCTTATACTTATGCCTGGATGGATCTGTTAAATGCAACATCTATTGGTACAAACAGTCCTACTGTAGCAGGTGTTACACCTAATACACCACCATCAATGGATTATTCAGTATCTATCACTGATGCCAATGGTTGTGTAAAAATGGATACTATTACCGTGGTTGTAAATGCTGTTCCACCGGCTCCAACAGGAACTGATGGCGACCAGTGCGGTGCGGGTATTCCAACAACAACATCTGTATCTTCAGGTTCAGGTGCACCTACTCCAATTTTCAAATGGTATGATGCACCAACTGGCGGAAACCTGTTGCAAACAGGAACAAGCAACACATATACTTCTTCCATATCTGTAACAACTACCTTCTATGTATCTGAAATTTCAGCTGCAGGTTGCGAAGGTCCAAGAAGTACTGTATTGACTGCAACTGTTAACCAACCTGATGAAATTACCGTAAGTTCTTCAACAGGAGCAGTAGCATGTTTCGGTGAACAATTTGCCGTATCATCATCATATACAGCTAACATCAACAACTTCAATAATTTTGTTCTTACAGCCATTCCTGAAACTGGCAGTGGCATAACAAACCCTGTAACATTAACATTTACAGGCGCAGGCAGTAATCCTTATAATATCACTCCATCTGCTGCAGGCGTTTATCAGTACATCATCACCGCTGACGAAAGCGGAAGCTGTATCTCTGCAGATACAATCACCATCACTGTTAATGCATTGCCTGTTCTGGATAGCGTAACTGCTACTCCTTCAGTAATTTGTGCAGGTGCAAACGTACAGTTAAATGGTTATTCATTGTCATATGCCAATGGTCCGCAAACACTTCCTACAGGTTATGGACCTTCAAGCCCATCAGCTCCAGATGATGAAGACCTGGGTAATGTAACTTTTGGTACGATTAATAATACATCAACCTGTGCAACAACCGGTGGTGGTTTATCCGTGATTAACCAGTATTCAGATTATACCGGAACTGTAACACCTGCAACGGTGTATGGTGGCCAGTCAGTTCCATTCTCAGTATCAAGCATTACATGCGGCGGTAACTGGGCTAACAGGCTTGCGATATTCATCGACTACAACCGTGATGGCGACTTTACTGATGCCGGTGAAAATGCATACCTGGAACCAGCATCTGTAACAGGGCCTCACACTAAATCCGGTACTATTGTAATTCCAATTAATGCAACTGCTGGATTAACTGTTATGCGAGTAATTGTTGCTGAAGCAACAGGTTTGAACCCAACTCCAATCATTGACCCGGTTAATGGTGCCAATGAATATGCATGGGGCGAAACTGAAGACTATGCTATCAATATCCAGGCTGCCGTATTGCAGAACCCTGCTCTTACGTATACCTGGAATACAGTTCCGGCTACTACGCCATTTACCGGTAACCCGGCCAGCGTAACACCGTCAACTACTACAACATACGAACTGGTAGCTACCAATGCAGCAGGTTGTGCATCAGCCGCTTCACAGGTAACCGTAACCGTTAATCCTGTTCCAACCACACCAACAGCAACCAATGCCAGCCAGTGCGGATTGAAAGTACCTACTGCCAGTGTAACTTCTACATCTGGTTTCGGTACACCAACATTCAACTGGTACGATGCTGCGAGTAACGGAACATTGCTGCAATCAAGCACAAGCACTACTTACACAACTGCTATCAGTGCAACCACCACATTCTATGTGTCAGAAATTGTACTGGCAACAGGTTGTGAAAGCCCAAGGGTGCCTGTAACAGTAACTGTTTCAGATCCTCCGGCTTTGGTTATCACTCCGGGTGGTGCTACAACATTCTGTTCAGGCGGTTCAGTATCCCTGAATGCTGCTTCTGGTTCAGATCCTAATTACATAAACTTTATCTGGACACCGGCTACTGAAATAACACCAACAAATGCAGCAGTTGTTACTGCAAGTCCAACAGTTACCAGGACTTACACCGTTGTTGCTAATGATGGCATTTCTGGCCCAACCGGTTGCTCTAATTCAGCTAACATCACCATTACCGTTAATCCAAACCCGGTAATTGACAGTCTGAATGCAACACCGGCTACTATTTGTGCAACAGGTAGCGCAATGCTAAATGTTTATTCACCTTCAGTGGGTGCAGGCCCGCAAACCACACCAGGTTATGCACTGCCGGGTACTACTGGAAATACATCAGGTGATAATATCACATTGTCTGAATTCGCAACCATGAGTAATCCAAATGCTGGTGGTACCGGGGTAAACGGTTATGAAGATTTCACTACGGTGGATACTCCAACTGTGAACCTGAACACCGCATACAACCTCACCGTACATGTGGCTGATGGTGGTACAGAACGTGCTGCAGCATGGATCGACTGGAACAGGAACGGTGTATATGATGCATCTGAGTTCTATAATGTTCCATTAACTTACAATAGCGGAACCTTTGAGTGGGAAGGAACTGTTTCTGTAACTGTTCCCGCAACAGCCAGGGGTGGTGTAACCGGCCTGCGTATAAGGTCAAGGTTCAGCACAGCATTAACTGCTGCCGATGCTAATCTGGCATACTCATTCGGTGAAACCGAAGAATACCTGGTAAATGTAATCGGTGTTCTTTCTCAGAACCCGGCACTTACTTATACCTGGAATACAGTTCCTGTAACTACTACGCTTAGCGGCGCCAGTGTTTCTACAGGTGCACTTTCTGCAACTACTACTTACAACGTAACTGTTACCGATGGATTGGGTTGTTCTACAGTGAGCTCCAATGTAACGGTGAATGTGTTACCGGTAAATGCTGCTCCAGCAGCTTCACAATCTACCATTTGTGCAGGTGGTTCAACTACCCTGTCTGCAAATGCTACCGGTGGCGGACCATTCATGTATGCATGGACAGACGGTACTAACCCTGTTGGTTCAACAGCAAGTATCTCTGTTAGTCCCGCAACTACCACTACCTATTATGTAACAGTTACAGATGCATGTAGTGTTTCTGTTGGACCATTACCTGTAACCGTTACCGTTAACCCGGTTCCAACATCATCAATCCAGGAAGCCGGCCCCATCACTATTTGCGATCCGTTGACACAGGTATTGACAGCCGTTACAGACGGTATTGCTCCTACTTATCAATGGAGGCTGAACGGTGTTAATATACCGCTTGCAACCAATGCAACATACACTGTTAGCGGTGTTGGTACAGGTGCTTACTCAGTAGTTGTTACTTCAGGTTTAGGTTGCCAGTCACTGCCTTCAGCAGCGGTAACGGTTACCATTAACCCAAGCCCATCTGGTGTTACAGCTAGTGCAAGTGCAGCAACCATTTGTGCAGGAGAAACCGTTAACCTGTTCTCAAGTGCCAGTGCTCCTTCACCAAATGTACTGTCACAGGACTTTGAAGCTGGTTTAGGCAGTTGGACAGCTGTAAACCTTACTACAGGTACAACTCCGGCAACTTCTGCATGGACAATCAACACCAATCCGTTCACTTCTACCAACTCAACACCTGTTACATTTAACAGCGCTGGTGGAAACAATTTCATACTGTCTAACCCAGATCTGGGTGGAAGCGGAACAGCAGTAAATACACTGTTAACTTCTCCAACATTCAGTACAATGGGTTATGCAAGTCTTAACTTGTCTTTGAGGCATTATTACAGGTTGCTTTCAACAACAGAAGCAAACGTAGAAGTTTCAACCAATGGTACAACATGGACAACTGTTAAGACTTATACTACAACACAAGGTACACCTATCGCATTCGCAACTGACAATATCAGTCTGAATGCATACATTGGCAACCCAAGTGTTCAGGTAAGGTTCAGGTATCAGAATGGCTGGTCATGGTACTGGGCTATTGATGATATCGCGGTTACCGGTACTCCGGCTGCATTCAACTATAGCTGGACATCAACACCTGCCGGATTTACATCAACTGTTCAGAACCCAATAGGTGCTGCACCACTGGTTAACACAACCTATAACGTAAGCATTTCATATGCTGCAACAGGTTGCGCAACTTCAGGAAGCACAGCGGTTACTGTTACAGAATGCCCGTCAACACTTAGCCTGACAGCATTCCTGGAAGGATTCTATTCAGATATCAATACCATGAGGGCTAATATTTTTGACCTCGGTATCAGTACTGATCCAACAGAAACAGATACATTGACTATTAACATCTGGGATCCTACAGACCTGTCTAGTCCAACACCACATTACACAGCACAGGCTGTAGTTCATACAGATGGAACTGTTGATCCGGTAACATTCCCTGCAGGCCTGGGTGGCAATTCTTACTACATTGCCGTTAAGCACAGGAACCACATGGAAACATGGAGCAAACTGCCGGTTGCATTCAAACCAACAGTAAGCTACAACTTCACCACAGCTCAGTCACAGGCATATGATGATGGCATCAATCCTCCGATGGCATCAGTGGCAGGTGGTAAGTTTGCGTTCTATGGTGGAGATACGAACCAGGATGGCAGTATAGATGCTACCGACCAGGGTGAAGTGGATAATGATGTGGCGTTGTTTGCATTCG
>WBZP01008051.1_pt1 | contig 10040 bp, 7 predicted proteins | sample 5204301 | NCBI WGS metagenome assembly WBZP01 (sample SAMN12412401, study PRJNA552823) | activated sludge metagenome | isolation source: activated sludge from nitrification reactor of wastewater treatment plant... | place: USA: Pennsylvania | collected 2017 | reverse complement strand
CGCATGCGCGAGTATTTCCTGTGCCTGCAGGCGATCTTCAAGACCTTCCAGAATCCCGACAAACCCACCTGGTTCGAGGGCGAGCATTACCGGTTCACGCTGATGTCGCCCTTCTTCAATCCGGGCCCCATCGAGCATCCGCATGTGCCGCTCTACGTCGCGGCCGTGAACCCCTACATGGCACGACTCTCGGGCGAGGTGTGCGACGGCCTGCGGCTGCATCCGATCGCTACCTTCCGCTACACGCGCGACGTGATCCTGCCGGCCATCGCCGAGGGCGCCGCCAAATCCGGCCGCTCGCTCGCTGATTTCAATTTCGTGGGTGCGCCTTTCATGGCGCTCGGCCGCGATGAGGCGGAAGTCGCGCAGGCAAAGGAGAAGCTGCGCCGCCAGATCTCTTTCTACGGCTCGACACGCTCCTATCACGGCGTATTCGCACACCACGGCTGGGACGACACCGGCGCGAAGCTGCACCAGCTCTCCGTCAGCGGCAAGTGGGCCGAACTTCCCGCCCTCATCACCGACGACATGCTCGAGGAATGGGCGATCATTTCCACCTACGAGGGTCTCGCCGACGCGATCCGCGCCAAGGCCGGCGGGCTGTACCAGACCATCACGCTGGTGCTGGTCGATGAGGCGCGCCGTGACCCGGACCGCATGCGTGAAGTCGTGACGCGGCTGCACGCGAAATGACCGGGCCAGTGTCAATTTTGCGGGGAGCTCCAACTTGAGTGACGTGCTTTACGAACGTACGGGCGCCATTGCGACCGTGACACTGAACCGCCCCGAGCGCATGAACACGATCTCGCAGCCAATGCTGCTCGCGCTCTCCGACGCGTTGATCACGGCAGGGCGTGATCACGCGGTGCGGGCGATCATCATCACGGGGGCTGGCCGTGCTTTCTGTGCAGGCCTCGATCTGCAGGATGCCGCGAGCGAGGAAGGGGTCGCCAAGGGCGGCTTCGAGCTGGCGCCTACGCTCGACCTGCGCGATTTCCCGCCCGTCGTGCTGCATGAGCTCGACAAGCCGGTGATCGGAGCGCTGAATGGCGGGGCCGCCGGTTTCGGGCTCGACCTCGCCCTCGGTTGCGACATCCGCCTCTGCACCAGCCATGTGAAACTCGCGGCGGCCTTCACCCGCCGGGGCGTCGTGCCCGAAACGGGAGGTACCTGGATCCTGCCGCGTCTGATCGGCTGGTCACGAACCGCCGAGCTGGTCTTTCTCGGACGCACCCTGAACGCCACCGAAGCACTCGAACTCGGGCTCGTGAGCCGCGTCGTCGAAAGCGGCGAACTGTTGCCGGCAGCACGGGCGCTCGCGGAAGAGATGGCGGCCTGCGCGCCGCTCGCCGTGCAGGCCGCCAAACGCATGATGCGCGCCGCGCTGACCGAAGGTTTCAGGCAACACCTGGAACGCGTTTATCTGCAGACCTTGCCGCTGATCCAGTCGCAGGACTTCCGCGAAGGCTTCAGCGCCTTCCTGGAAAAGCGCGCCCCGAAATTCGAGGGGCGCTGAGCGACCGGCATTGCCCCACCGCGCGTCACATGCGCCGCCGGGACGTACCCGGCAACTGGGGCGACCACGTCGCTACGAGAGTACGGATCTCCCGCCTCGCCTGAGACATTGGCATGCACCACGCGCCAATCGCTGGGAGCGCCTCGCCGTCGTCGCGGGCATCTTGCAGACCGACTGGCTGGAACCGGCAGGAATCGCGAGCCTGCGGTTACGGGCGGGCGAGCAGCACTGGATTGCGCCGGGTCGGCGCTGGCGCGTTGCAGCAGATGCCGGGTATGCCTGCTTCGAGTTGGCCATACATGCGGACGAGACCGTGTCCGCCTCGGCACCGCAAGACGTGCGTTCCGCGCTCCTGGAGGAGTCCCCCGTCGTGCAGACCGGCGACCCGGCGGAACTGTCGGCGATGCTCGATGCCCTGCCTGTGGGTGAGCGCCGGCTGGTACGCGCGGTCGGAGAAGCCGGTCGGCAGTTGCACGCCACCCTGCAGGGAAGCGGTGAGGCCGTCTTCTGGCATCCGCTGGATGCGGATCCCGCGGGTTGCACCGCCCTGGTGGCACGGGCCGCCGCACCCGTCGGCCTGACCGAATACCTGGGTCGCGATCACGCGGTCATCGAGGGGGCGCTGGCGGGCGCATTGCGCGGCGACCTGGAACATGCGCGGTGGTTGCGCAATACGCTCACACGGCACATGCACTTCGAAGAAGATGTCTTGTTTCCAGCCTATGTTGATGCAGGTGGCCAGACAGATTGGGTGCAGGGCCTGCTCCGGGACCACCAGGACCTGTCCCATCATCTGCCGCGCCTCGACGATCCCCGCGCGCGACGCCGCTTCCTCCTCGTCCTCGATGGTCACGACGAGCGGGAAGAGCAGATCGTCTACCCCGACATCATGGGGCGGCTCGCGGCCGACGCCGCCGCGCTCGCCACGCGCATCATGCATTACCCGCTTGCCATGCAGGGAGCGTGCGCATGACACTGGAACTCGATGCCGGCGAGCTGGCAGCTCTCGCGGCGCTCACCCGGAACAGGGCTCCGGCCGGCGATCATGCCTCCGGGCACGACATCCGGCAGCAGTTGTCGCGCGAGGGCTATTCGAGGCGGGATGCAGTCCTCGCGTTGCGCTCGCTCATCGCCCGCGGCCTGCTGGAGCGCCTGCGGGTGGATGATGCCGAAGGCTTTTTCTACACGGGTTACCGGCTCACCCGCGCCGGCCTCGCGTTACTTGGGGAGTACCGATCGATGCAGTTTCCCGATTTCTTCGCACTCGCACCACGCATTGTCGTTCGCGACAGGTTGGCCGAGCTGCTGGGCGCCGCCGAAGAGGGTGTGCTCGAATATGGTTACGCGGATGCCGTCAAGCTCGCGGGCCATTCCTGTCCCACCGTCGCAGCGGCTTACATGTTGACCTTGCATGCGCTGCGGGCGCTGTACCCGGATGCCTTGCCCGAGCGGGGCGGCGTGCGGGTCGAGTTCGCGGCGCCGTTCGATGAAGGCGTGACGGGCGTGATCGCGAGTATCGTCACGCTGCTGACGGGTGCCGCGCAGGACGGCGGATTCAAGGGCATCGCTGGCCATCATGCGCGCCGCAACCTGCAGCACTTCGGTTGCGACGTGCCACTGCAGATCCGCTTCATGCGTCTCGACAATGGCGCGACGGTCGATGCGGCGGCCGATCTGTCCGCCACATCGGCCGATCCTGCGATGATGCCGCTGCTGCACGCCTGCATCGCCGGCCGCGCGGATCCCGCGCAGCGCCGCCAGTTTGCCGACCTCTGGCAACAGCGCGTGCGGAGCATTGTGGTGGATCACGCCGAAGACAAGCACATGTTTCGCGTGGTTGCGGCGATGCTGGGGAACTGAAACGGGGTTCGCACACTCCGAATACAGTGGAGTGCCATGAGAGCGATCGCCATCACACCGGGCCAGCGCGACTTGCGCATCATCGAACGGCCCGAGCCCGCCATCCGTTCCGATCTGGACGTGAAGATGCGCATCGTGCGTGTCGGCATCTGCGGGACCGACCGCGAAGAGGCGGCCGGTGGGCGTGCGCGCGCCCCTGACGGATACGGGGATCTCGTCATCGGGCATGAAATGCTCGGGCAGGTCGTGGAGACGGGTTCCAGGGTGACACGCGTGAAACCGGGCGATCTCGCGGTGTTCACTGTTCGACGCGGCTGTGGCCAATGCCGACCGTGCGGCCGGAATCGCCCCGACCTGTGCCTCACCGGCAAATATCGCGAACGCGGCATCTGGGGCCTCGATGGCTACCAAGCCGAGTTTGCCGTGGATCACGAGCAGCACGCCGTGCGGCTACCCCCGGAGCTCGAAGCGGTTGGCGTACTGTGCGAGCCGCTATCGGTTGCGGAGAAAGCGCTCAATGAAGCCATGCTGGTGCAGGCGGCCCGCATGCCTGACATCACGCCGGGGCGCGACTGGTTCAAGGGTCGGCGCTGCCTCGTCGCTGGTCTCGGTCCGATCGGGCTGCTCGGCGCGCTCGCGCTCAGGATGCGCGGCGCGGCAATCTTCGGGCTCGATGTGGTCGATGCGGACAGCGCGCGCCCCCGCTGGCTCGAGCAGATCGGCGGTCGCTATCTCGATGGACGCAGCATCGGCGCGGATGCAGTCGAGCACACGCTGGGCGACATGGATCTCATCTTCGAAGCGACTGGCGTGCCCTCGCTCGTCTTCAACCTGCTCGATGCGCTCGGGCAAAGCGGGGTCTATGTCCTCACCGGCATACCCGGCGGCGAGCGCCCGATCCAGATTCCCGGCGCGGAACTGGTGCGCCGGCTGGTACTCGACAACCAAGTGATGATCGGCAGCGTCAATGCCGCACCCGCGCACTGGGAAATGGCGGTGAGTGATCTGGCGCTGGCGTGCACCCGATGGGGCGGTCACGCCGCCCAACTCATCACGCATCGACACCCGGCGGACGCCTTCGAGGACGCACTCGGACATCACGGCACCGACGAGATCAAGACGGTGCTCGAGTGGAGCAGGCAGCAATGACGAGTGCTTTCGCGCCGGGCTGGCCGGGCTCGGAGCCGCGCTGGACTTCGAGCGCCAAGACCGGCGTCGGTACCTCACTCTCGAGCGCGAGCCACGTCTGGTTCACGCTGAGCCACGGCATTCTCAACGAAGTCTATTACCCGCGCCTCGACACGCCGTGCACGCGCGATCTCGGCCTGATCGTGACCGACGGGCAGGACTACTTCTCGGAAGAGAAGCGGCACGCACGCTCGCACGTGAGCTACCCGGTTGCGGGCGTGCCCCTTTACCGGCTCACGAATATCTGCGGCGCGGGGCGCTACCGCATCGAGAAGGACATCCTCGCCGACCCGGTGCGCGACACGGTCCTGCAGCGCACGCGCTTCTCGCCACTCACTGGCGCCGTGAGCGATTACCACCTCTTCGTGCTGGCCGCGCCGCATCTTGGCAACCGTGGCCGCAACAACACGGCCTGGCTCGGCGACTACAAGGGCGTGCCGATGCTGTTCGCGCAACGGGATGGCTTTGCGCTTGCCATCGCCTGCTCCGCGCCGTGGCGCAAGCGCTCCGCGGGATTCGTCGGCACGAGCGATGGCTGGCAGGACCTGTCACGACATCGGCTCATGACCTGGGAGCACGCCCGCGCCGAGAACGGCAATGTCGCGCTCACCGGCGAAGTCGATCTCGAGGCCTGTGCCGGGAGCTTCGAGCTGGCGCTCGGTTTCGGCAGCTCGCCAGCGGAGGCGGGTCACCGTGCGCTCGCGAGCCTCACCGACGGCTTCGAGGCCGCGCAGGCCGCTTACGTGCGCGAGTGGCAGGACTGGAACCAGGTTTGCCTGCGCATCGCCGACGATCAAGGCGCGGACTACGACGCCTATCGCACCAGCCTGATGGTATTGCGCGTGCATGAGTCCAAGCGCCTGCCCGGCGGGTTGATTGCGAGCCTGTCGTTTCCGTGGGGCTTCGCCAAGAGTGACGACGACATGGGCGGCTATCATCTGGCTTGGCCGCGCGATCTGGTCGAGTCCGCGGGCGCCCTGCTCGCCGCCGGTGCGCACGACGACGTGCGGCGCGTGCTGCATTACCTTGAGACCACGCAGGAGTCGGACGGCCACTGGCCGCAGAACATGTGGCTCGATGGCACACCTTACTGGAACGGCGTCCAGATGGACGAGGCCGCGTTCCCGATCCTGCTGACCGACCTCGCGCGGCGCGAAGGTGCGCTCTCGGAAGATGACTTCAGACGACTGTGGTCCATGACCCGACGTGCCGCAGGTTTTCTCGTGCGCAATGGACCGGTGACCCAGCAGGACCGATGGGAAGAGGATGCGGGGTATTCACCCTTCACCCTGGCAGCAGTGATCGCGGCGCTCCTCGCTGCCGCCGATCTCGCCGACGCGAATGACGAGCGCCCGGTGGCGGCCTACCTGCGCGAAACCGCGGACAACTGGAACGCCGGAATCGAGCGCTGGATCTACGTCACCGACACGGAACTTGCGCGCAAGGTGGGCGTGAAGGGCTATTACGTGCGCATTGCCCCGCCCGAAATCTGCGAAGCCGCCTCGCCTGCGCAAGGCTTCGTGCCGATCAAGAATCGTCCACCCGACCAGAGTGCCGCGCCGGCTGCACAGATCGTGAGCCCCGACGCCCTGGCGCTGGTGCGTTTCGGACTGCGCGCGCCGGACGATCCGCGCATTCTCGACACCGTGCGGGTGATCGACGCGCTGCTGAAGGTGGAGACGCCCGGTGGGCCGGCCTGGCATCGCTACAACGGCGATGGCTATGGCGAGCACGCCAGCGGCGCGCCGTTCGATGGTACTGGCTGCGGCCGCGCCTGGCCGCTGCTCACGGGCGAGCGCGCACATTTCGAACTCGCCGCTGGCCGGCCCGAAGTCGCGCGCCAGCTTGCAGGCAGCATGATGGCGCTCGCCAACGACGGCGGCATGCTGCCCGAGCAGGTCTGGGACGCACCCGATCTGCCGAAGCGGGAACTCTTCTTCGGTCGACCTTCGGGCTCGGCGATGCCGCTCGTGTGGGCGCACGCCGAGTACATCAAGCTGCTGCGCTCGCTGCGCGAGAGGCGTGTTTTCGACATGCCGCCGCAGACGGTCGCGCGTTATATCGCGAAGAAGACAGGGTCGCCTTATGCAACATGGCGCTTCAATCACAAGCGCCGCTCTTTCCCCTGCGGCCACGTGCTGCGCATCGAAACCCTGGCGCGAGCCACAGTACACTGGAGCGTTGACGGCTGGCGAAGCCTGCACGACACGCCGACGCAGGATACAGGCCTCGGCGTGCACAAGGCCGATCTGCCGACCTCGAAGCTCGCGCCCGGCACGCTGCTGACCTTCACGTTCTGCTGGACCGATGCGGCACGCTGGGAGGGCGTGGATTTCGGGATCGTGGTGGCCTGAGCCCCATGGATGCCGACGTCATCATCATCGGCACGGGCGCGGGTGGCGGGACGCTCGCCCGGGCGCTGGCCCCGAGCGGACTGAAGCTGCTGCTGATCGAACGCGGTGGCTTCCTGCCTCGCGAGAAGGACAACTGGCGGGCGGACGCAGTCTTCAGGCAGCATCGCTATCACAACGTCGAACCCTGGGTCGATCGCGACGGCAAGGCGTTTCGGCCCGTCGCCGGCTATCACGTCGGTGGCAATACCAGGCTCTACGGCGCCGCCGTCCTGCGCCGGCGCACGAGCGACTTCGGCGTCGTGCGTCACGCCGCGGGGCACACGATCGCCTGGCCGATCGATTACGCTGATCTTGCGCCCTTCTACGACACGGCCGAAGCGTGGTATTTCGCCCACGGCCAGCGGGGCGAGGATCCGACTGAACCACCGGGTGACGCCTTTCCGTACCCACCCGTGCGCCACGAACCGGTAATCGCGGACATCTCCTCGCGGCTGCAGCGCATCGGCCTGCACCCCTTCCACCTGCCGCTCGCGCTGCATCTCGATGAGGCCGACATGAACGCGAGCCCGTGCATCCGGTGCGAGACCTGCGACGGATTTCCGTGCCTCGTCCACGCCAAGGGCGACGCAGAGGTGTGCGGCGTGCGACCCGCCCTCGCCTACCCCAATGTCACGCTCAGGACGAGGCTGAAGGTCGAGCGACTGGAGACTTCGAACGAAGGTCGTCGCATCACGACCGTGTGCTGCTCGGGCGGAGGTACAGGGGAGAGCTTCACGGCACGTGCGGTGGTGCTCGCCGCAGGAGCCGTCAACTCCGCCGCGGTACTGCTCGCTTCCGCTTCCCGGGAGCACCCGCGAGGGCTCGCCAACGGCTCGGAACAGGTGGGACGCAACTACATGTGCCACATCAATTCAGTGATGCTCGGTCTCGCGCCACAGCGCGCCAACCCGACCGTGTTCCAGAAGACCATCGGGGTGAACGACTTCTACCGCGAATCCGGCGACGCCGGGTTTCCGTGGCCTCTGGGGCATGTGCAGCTGCTCGGCAAGGTCACCGGGAAAGTCCTCGCAGCACAGCGCCCGCGGCTGCCGCGCATGTTTGCCCAATGGTTTGGACGGCACTCGGTGGACTGGTGGCTCACTACTGAAGATATCGCCAGCCCCGACAATCGCGTCACCCTGGGCGATGACGGCCGCATCCGCCTGAGCTACACGCCCAACAACGTCGAGGCGCATGCGCAGCTGCTCTCGCGCTGGCGCGCCATCCTGCGGCGCATCGGCTTCCCGCTGATCTTCACGCAAACCATGGGCATCGAAGCCGTCGCGCACCAGGTGGGCACGGCGCGCTTCGGCTCCGATCCGGCGACCAGCGTACTCGACCCTTTCTGCCGCGCGCACCAGCTCGACAACCTGTATGTCGTGGACGGCAGCTTCATGCCCTCGATCGCGGCGGTGAATCCTTCACTCACGATCATGGCTCAGGCGCTGCGTGTCGCCGGGCTCATCGAGGCGCGCTTCGCACACGGAGACTGGGCGCGGCCGTCCTGACAACCATGAGACCGCTCGCCGGGTTGCGGATCCGCGTCGGCATCGTCTATGCCGCGGGTCTGTTGCAGGGCTTCGCGTTCGTCCTCGTGCCCGCGCTGGGTGGCGTGCTGAGGGACGCGCCATTTGATCTCTCCGCGGGAAGTTACGGCCTGCTGTTCCTGCCGCAGACCGCGGGTGCGATCGCGAGCGCCATGATCGCCGGCAGGCTGGAAACGCGTATCGGCGCGGGAGGCATCTTTCGCCTCGGACTGGCCTGCAACATCGCCGCGGCGCTCCTGCTCACAGCGAGCGCCGCGGCGGCTGGAAGCGCGGCTGCATTCCCGATGCTGCTCTGCGAGACGGCACTGCTCGGCTTCGGCTTCGGATTCAACCTCTCGGTGATCAATCACTTCGCCGCGAGCCTCTTTCCCCGCAGCGAAATCGCCGCCGTCACGGTGCTGAATGCGGTGATCGGTGGAGCCACTGCAATGTCGCCGCTCATCCTGCAGGTCTGTCAAGCCATGCTGCGCTGGTGGCTGTGGCCCCTCACGATCGGCGCGCTCTTCCTGCTGCTGCTGCTTGCGTCGCCACGATTCGAACAACATCGCGCCACGAGTCCGCTGCGCAGTGCCGGCAGCGGGAACGACGCACGCCTGCTCGCCCTCTTCGCCACGGCCGTCCTGATCTATGCCATCGTCGAAGGCAGCCTCGGCAGCTGGATCAGCGTCTACGCCGGTGATCATCACTTCCCGGCACGTCATGGGGCGTGGGCGCTCGCCGCCTTCTGGGGCACGATGACGGCGGTCCGGCTGCTGCTCGCAATGACGTCGGGACGCTGGCTGTCGCCGCGTATCCTCTATCTGGTTTCGCCGGTGGCGATCGCGGTCTGTTTCATCGCGGCCTCGCACGTCGCCGCGCCCGCGGGTCTCGTGATTGCCTTCGCGAGCGCGGGCGCGGCCTGCAGCATCTACTACCCGTTCAGCATGTCCTTTGCACTCGACGCCTTCCCCGGCCTGCAGACCCGGACCGCCGGCGTGCTCGTTGCAGCGCTGATGGCGGGCGAGGGGATCGGCTCGTGGCTACCCGGCCCGCTGCAGCAATGGATCGATCTCTCCCGCATTTACGCATTCTCCGCGCTCTGGGGCCTGCCGCTGCTGATGCTCGCGTGGCACCTGACACGCGCGATTCCGACGCGTGGCCCCGTTTCACGCAGGGCTTCGTGATTCGTACGTCACGCCACAGCCGTCGAGGCCGCAATACCCGCCCGGGTTCTTCGCGAGGTATTGCTGGTGGTAGTCCTCGGCGTAGTAGAAGGACGGTGCAGCGCGGATCTCGGTGGTGATCGTGCCCAGTCCTGCCGCCGCGAGACGCGCCTGATAGGCGCGCCTGGAAGCCTCCGCCATCTGCCCCTGCGCTGCGCTCGTCACGTAAATCGCCGAGCGGTACTGCGTACCGATGTCATTGCCCTGGCGCATGCCCTGCGTCGGGTCGTGCGACTCCCAGAACGCCTTGAGCAATGCCGCGTAACCCGTGACGCGTGGATCGAAGATCACCCGCACGACTTCTGCATGGCCGGTTCGGCCCGTGCACACCTCT
>WBZP01008050.1_pt1 | contig 10041 bp, 7 predicted proteins | sample 5204301 | NCBI WGS metagenome assembly WBZP01 (sample SAMN12412401, study PRJNA552823) | activated sludge metagenome | isolation source: activated sludge from nitrification reactor of wastewater treatment plant... | place: USA: Pennsylvania | collected 2017 | reverse complement strand
GTCATCAGGATGACCTCTGTCTCGGGCGACAGCTTGCGACCGGCCTTCAGCAGATCCAGCCCCGAGATCCCCGGCATCAGCAGATCGGTCAGCATCACATCAATGCGCTGCTTGCGAAGGATCTCCAGCGCTTCTTTGCCGTCGCTACAGGTCAAGACTTGCAGCTCACTGCCGCTGGCTTCGGCATCGGTCTGTGGTGGCACAAAGCGCGCAAAAGTGCGCTCCAGCGAGTCTAGGTTTGCGGTTTCATCGTCGACGATCAGCAGCGTCTTCATCAGCTCGGCTCACAGCGGCAAGCGGGGGATTTGTCCGCTCCGCTGCGATTCTGCTGTTTTCTGAGCCGTCGAGCAAACCGCCATCGCTGCACTTTGCACAAACTCTGTTAGCCTTTGGCCGTGATACCGCACGAGATCTTGGCCGAGCGCAGCGACGAGCGCTCTGCACCCAATCGAACCCATGTGCTCACCTGTGGCAGCTGCCGGGCGCCGGTGCCGCTGGGCTTTTCGGACAGCACTGAGTGTCTCAAGTGTCAGCAGCCCGTGCCGATCCCCGAGTCGCTGCGCCATCGCCGCGACAACTTTCGCAAGCTCGAAGCAGAGCGACGGCAGCGCGATCCGCTGTGGCGACAAGCGCTGTCGGCGCGGCCGCACTTTTATCTGCGACCCCTCCTCCTCGCGTCGCTAAGCTACGTTGCGCCGTTTGTCGGCATTCTCGTCGGCTACGTGTTTGCGTATCGCGATGGGCACTATGGACTCTCGGTGCTGCTGTGGCTGTGGGTGATTGGCGCGGTTCACTTGGTGTCGTCGTGGCTGCTGGTTCAGCGCAAGCCGCTGCATGTGCGTCAGCTGATGACCGCGCAGTCGCCCGACGAGCCCGGTCTGCCGCCCAGCTGTCGCGTCTGCTCGTCACCGCTGTCGGTTCCACAGCACACCGGCGAGATCTCGGGCTCCTTTGACTGCAGCTGCGATCACTGCGGAGCCGACAACATCGTCGGAGACGCGCCACTTTTGACGCCGCGACCGGATCTCTACAGCATCCAAGCCGCGCATCAAGAGGTGTTTGGCGGACTGGTTCAGCAGCGCATGGATCGGCTCTATCCGTTCATTCTGCTGATCGGATTTTTGGTGCTTGGTGGGCTCGCATATGTAGCCACGAATGCGCCGCAGACTCCGCTGGTGTAGCATGACGCCCGCGCGTGTCCGTGAACAGGACTCCCTCTCTCCCTCGCAGCTGATGTGGTGGCTGATTGGGAATCGCCTGCTCCTTCTGCTGCTGGTGTTTGCGGTGCTGACGCTCTATCCGGATCAGCTTGTTCCTGGCACCTGGCAGGCCTTGCCGAAACACCCCTTTTTCGACGGCTGGATTCGCTGGGATGCCGGCTGGTATCACCAGATTGCGCGCCAAGGCTACGACAACCTGCCATCGAACGGACTGCAGCGCGACACCGCATTTTTTCCGCTGTTTCCGCTGCTGACCCAGCTCCTTGGGAAGCTGATCGGAGACTTCGGAGTGGCCGGACTCCTTATCGCAAACCTCAGCTGTGGGCTGGCGTGTGTAACGCTATATCGGCTGACGCGGCGACGGTTTGGGAGCCTGACTGCCGAGCGGACGCTGCTGCTCCTGCTGTTTTATCCGTTCTCTTTTTATCTGACTTCCATGCACACCGAGCCGCTGTTTCTGTTTCTGGTGGTCGCGGCGTTTGACTGTGCAGACAAAAAGGAGTGGCTCCGTGCAGCACTCTTTGCGGCGGCAGCAAGTGCGACCCGCAGCGTCGGTGTGCTGGTCGGAATCGGAGTCCTTTTGTCCTATCTGGAAGCGATCAAGTTTGATCTGCGGAGAGTGCAAGCGGACATTCTGTATCTGCTGCTGTGTCCTGTGGGACTCCTTTCGCACATGCTGTTTCTGTGGAAGCGATTTGGTGATCCGCTGCAGTTTGTGAAGAGCCAAGTGGCACCGGGGTGGGCGGGAAGCTTTCTGTTGACAGACCCGGCGGCCCAGACAGCAGAGTCCGCAACACTGGCATCGCTTGGGCCCCGACTCCTGACGTGGATCGGCGGCAACTACGGACTCGCGCTCGCGCTGGGAGCGCTGCTGATTCTGCTTGGTGCGCGACGGAAGCTACCGCTTTCTTATCTGGCGTGGTCGGTCCTAACGATCGTTGTCTCTCTTAGTAGCAGAGGCTCGCTGGGTCGATTCCTAATCGTGATTTTTCCGGTCTTTGTTGCGGCGGCTTCCTATCGCTGGCCTCGCCGACTGTGGCTCGTGGTGCTGTCGCTGGGTGGCGTGCTGCTGGCCGCTCTGTCGGTGTATCAAGCGCTGGGACACTGGGTGGCGGGATGAGCACCTTGACACTTCTTGGCAAGCTGCGCATGCTCCCGCCGTGCCTGCTCCTTCCGTTTATTTTGTTAGCCTCGGCTGTCCCAAAAATCGCGTCGATACAGAGGTCATGCTCGGCATGGCCGACGAGTCCGGTCACCGCATCACCGATACCCCCGAGACCGCCGACGTAATCGTCGTCAACACCTGTGGATTCATCGGGGCCGCCAAAGAGGAATCGGTCGACACCATCTTAGAGATGGCCGCGTTCAAAAAGAGCGGTCGCTGTCAAAGGCTGGTCGTCACCGGCTGTCTGTCGCAGCGCTATCCGGAGGAGCTCCACCGTGAGATTCCGGAGATCGATCACCTGCTCGGATCGGGTGAAGTGGCCAAGGTCGCCGCTGCGATTCGTGGTAGTGAGCAGGTGGTTGATGTCGCCGCGATTCCGGCCTATCTGTACGATCACACCACGCCTCGACCGGCCTCCCAAGCCAGCTACTTTCGCTATGTAAAAATCGCCGAGGGCTGCGATCGTCCGTGCGGATTCTGCATCATTCCCAAGCTGCGGGGTCCGCAGCGGAGTCGGCGCATCGACTCGATCGCCACCGAAGTGGAAGCGCTGTCCCGTCAAGGAGTGGTCGAGATCAACTTGGTCGCGCAGGATCTGACGACCTACGGAACCGATCTGCCCTTTGATGTCGATCGTCCGCAAGATCGTCCGTCCCTTGCGAACCTGTTGCGACGGATTGGGAGTCCCCCGAAAGGACAAGCGGACTTCCTGCGCTGGATTCGCTTGCACTACACCTATCCGACCGCGACGACCGACGAGCTACTTGCAGTGATGGCCGACAGTCCGCGCGTGGTTCGTTACATCGACTGTCCGCTGCAGCACATTGATGACAAGCTGCTCAAGCTGATGCGGCGCGGCTATGTCGGCAAGAGCGTCTATGCGATGGTCGAGCGGGCCCGCAAGTATCTTCCGGGGGTCTTCCTTCGCACCGCATTTATCGTCGGACATCCTGGTGAGACAGAGTCCGCTTTCCAAAAGCTGTGTGACTTTGTAACAGAGGTCGAGCTGGATCATGTAGGAGTCTTCACATACTCCCAGGAAGAGGGGACTCCTTCCGCCGAGCTTGCCGATCTGGTCCCACCAAATGAAGCCGAACAGCGACGGAGAGAGCTGCTACGATTGCAGCGCAAAGTGGCCAAGAAAAAGCGTAAAGAGCTGCTCGGCAAGAGCATCGAAGTCCTGGTCGAAGGACAGTCCGAAGAGAGTGAGTATCTGCTCAAAGGAAGGCACTCTGGACAGGCTCCTGAGATCGATGGCCACGTCTTCCTCACCCTCGGAGAGAGCAATCCCGATGTGCAGCTGCGACCGGGGGATCTGATCTGGGCGAAAGTGACGCGTGGGGCAGACTATGATCTGGTCGCGGAGGTCGAGTCGGTGATTCAGCCAGCGATGCGCACGCAGCAGAGCCGCAGGCTCCCTGTCATTGGTTGAAGCGCCTCAGAGGGCGCCTCAGCGACTAGCCGCAGGTGTAGTTACCGACGAGATCCTTCACAGCCGGAGTCTTCGTCGGATCATCCGCAGTCAGCTTGAACTGCACTTGCAGATAGGTGTTGTCGACACCTTCGTTGATGGACGGCGTGATCGGGCCCACCGGAGCAGGAGGAATCGTGGTGGTGGTGCCAAACGGAGTCTTCTCGATCTCCAGCAGCGTACCCGCACCACGCGCGCTCACTTCGACCGTGGTTCCGACGGGAGTGTCGACATTGTAGGAAACCTTGGTCCAGGTGGTCTTACGCGGCGCGCAGTCCGACTTGAAGATGTGGCGATACAGACCGAACCGCGCACCGGCATAGCGCAGCGCCGAGCCCGTGATGTCCGAATAGGTGTACGGATTGGCGCCCACCGCAGTCCGAACAAAGCTGTAGTCCGTCGGGTTGACCTTCCACACCTCGGCATTGGCTTCGTTGACCACCCACGGCGTCGCGTTGATGTCCAGACCGACTCCCAGATAGTCCTTCGGACCCGGCAGCGCGTTGATGTGCTTCTTCATGACCATCGTCGTGGCGCCAGCGACTGCGGGAGGAGCCGCCGACGCATCGACGTGGAACAGACCCGTTCCCGTATCCGCAATCCACAGATTGTACTTGTCATCGAGCGTCAGACCACGGAGGAAGTTGGCACCAGCCAGCGTCAGCCGATCGCGAACGCCAGTCTTGGGATTGAAGCGAGTCACGCAGTTGCTGGAGCTGGTGTAGATGAACCCGCGTGCGTCGGCGGTGATGCCGTACATGCAGGGGTCGTTGCCGTGGTTGGTAACGGTATCCCCGTTTTTCACGTCAACGCTGACCAGCGTGCCCGAGCCCTGAATCCACAGCTTGCCGTCTTTGTCAGTGACAAAGCCATAGTTGTATACACCGACGGGGAACTGCTTCAGGATCTGGCCGGTGGCAGAGTCGATGCGCACCACTTCCTGCGTCTGATACAGGCCGACGTACAGAAGCGCGGAAGGAACGCCTTCCGGGCTCAGCGTCGAGTCGAAGGAGGCCGCTCGTGGCAGCGTACCCGGGTAGCCAACGGTGTTGCCGTTGCGGTCCTTGGTCAGCGGGGTGTGCCACAGCACGCACTCATCCGGGCTGTCCTTCTGTCCGACCGGCCACACGTACTTGGCGGGGACGGGTCCAGCGCCCTCGTTGGTATCGATCTGGCCGTTGCCGTTGCGATCAACGCAGCGGGTCTTGTCGCCCGCGATCTTGACCACCGAGGCGCGATCCGGGAAGGCGTAGCCGTAGTAGTTCGCGCGGTTGGTGACGGCGACATCGCCGAGCAAGCTGACCGTCGAGCGCGACGGATCTTGCTTGCAGCCCGGGCCGGTGCAGTAGCGAGCCACTTCCAGGCCGGTGGCGGCGTCGACTTTGGACTCGGTTCCGTCGGCGCTGTTCGCGACCCACACGAAGGTTCCCAGCCCCTTGCCGAAGCTGGCGGAGTCAAGAACGATGGCGCCACCGTTTTCCTTGACGCCCGTCGAGCCAGGCGAGGTTGGGGTATACGGTGAGCTGCTCGTACCGACGGAAACCATGCCGCCGGACGGGGGGATGTTGTACGGGTCCGTACCGTTGCCGGGGATCGTTTCGCAGACCTGGCCTTCTGGGCACGTCGTCGGGATCGGCTGATCCGTACCAGTGCTCGAGATGCTCGAGCAGCTAGCAGACAGCGCACCAAGGAACAGGCCGGCGGACAGCAGCGTAAATCGGCGCATTGGGTATCTCCATTCCCTAAAGGATTTGTATCTCGAAGCACATATTATTCAGACATTAATATATACTCTCGGACCATGCGTTCGCAGAAAAAATGGTCCTCCGTGCACCCCCTCTGGAATGGGCTTCTCTTTCTCGTGACTTGTGGCGCCATGTCGGGCTGTGACTCCAAGTCCGCCCCGCCCGCCTCTACCGCGACGCCTGCGCTGGCGGTGGCGCCGAATGCTCCGACGCCTGCTGCGGTTCCTGCGCCGACCGCTCCCGTAGCCAGTACCCCAGCGCCCGCCGCGCCCGCCGCGCCCGCCGTGCCCGCCGCGCCAGCCGTGCCAGCCGTGCCAGCCGTCAAGGAGGCCCCTCCTGCCACCGCTGCAGCCAGTCCCGTCGCGCCTCCACCAGCAGCCGTGGCCCCAGCCCGAAAGGTCTGCGAGGTCGAGTTCTTTGGCTCTGTGAAGTACGACAAGCCCTTACCGCCCGGACAAAAGTTCTGGGTGTATGCCGTTCAGGGCGACTGTCTGGCGAAGAATCCTCATGTGTTGGGAGTCACTCCCGTAAACCCCGAAGGTCGATTCGGCTACGAGGTATTTTCCAGCTGGGGAGCCGATCTGTCGTTCTGCGCCGGCCTTGCAGAGTCCGCCGACAAGCCGGTCACGATCTATGGAAAGGCCCCCGGAAAGTTCCATGCCGAAGCGGAAGGAGAGGTGTACTTTCGCGACATCGTGATCACTCCGAAAGCAGGCGCCAGCCGAACCTATCCGCAGGTGCGCAACGCCTTTGAAGGACCTCCGCCCGCACCTCCTAAGTAGGCTGAGGACTCCTTTCACGACTCCTTTTCGCGACTCCTTTCGCGACTCCTTTCGCGACTCCTTTTCGCGACTCCTTTCACGACTCCTTTCACGACTCCTTTTCACGACTCCCGTTCACGACTCCGATTCCCTGACAAGCGAGCAGAGCCGAGACGCTGGCCCTCGCGCCACAATCGAGCGGTTTTCTTACCCTGGCCTGAAAATCGTCAGGCTATAATGACTTAACCCGTAAGGTCATCTTGGGCTCGACGATAAACAGCGCCGGCACTGTCCCTGGGACCGCTCCACGAACGGCGGCGGTCAAGGCTGCATACTCGACGATGGTGCGACTTATCCAGTGCGTCAGTCAGGTGGTGCACGGCAAGAGCGAGGTGATTCGTCTGGCGGTGGTGGCGCTGGCGGCGCGCGGACACATCCTTCTGGAGGACATTCCCGGCGTTGGCAAGACCACGATGGCGCGGGCCCTGGCGCGAGCGACGGGAGGCAACTTCCGCCGCATCCAGTTTACCTCTGATCTCCTCCCATCAGATGTGATCGGCGTGTCGGTATGGAACGAGGAGACGCGACAGTTCGAGTTCAAGCCCGGCCCGCTGTTTGCCAACGTCGTCCTCGCCGATGAGATCAATCGGGCAGCGCCGCGCACCCAGAGCAGCTTGCTCGAAGCAATGAGCGAAGGACGAGTCTCCGTCGACCACTACACGCACAGCATCGAGCAGCCGTTTCTGGTCATGGCGACGCAAAATCCGCTCGAGCACTTTGGAACCTATCCGCTGCCAGAGTCGCAGATGGATCGCTTCCTGCTTCGGCTGCGGCTCGGCTATCCGTCGCGCTACGATGAGCGGCGGGTGGTCATGCGCGGCAGTCAGTACGATCCCGTCGAGGACATGAAGCCAGCGGTATCGCCAAGCGAGGTGGTACAGCTGCAAGACACCGTCTGCATCGTGCGCGTCGAGGAGTCGCTGCTAGAGTACGCCGAGCGGGTGATTGCCGAGACGCGTCGCTCGCCGCTGCTCCAGCTCGGGGTGTCGCCGCGTGGCTTTCAGTCGTGGTTTCGGGCGGCTCAGGCTCGGGCGCTGTCGGAGAGCCGCGAGTACTGCGTGCCCGACGACTTTCGCGAGCTGGCAGTGCCGGCGCTGGCCCATCGGCTGGTCTTGCCGGGTGGCAGTCAGGGCGGCTATTCCGACGCGCTTAGCAACGGTCGCGCTGAGGCCGAGCGCATCTTGTCGGGCATCGTCGAGCGCGTCCCGGTGCCATGAGCCTGCGGCTTTACACCCGGCTGCGCGGTGTACGCCTGACCCGCGACGGGTGGTGGTTCTGTACGGCTGGCATCTGCCTGTTTTTCGTCGCGCTCAACAGTGGCAACAACCTGCTGTATTTGCTGCTGTCGATGCTGATTTCGCTGATGGTGGCGTCGCTGGTCTTGGCCGAAGCATCGCTGCGCGGGGTAGTGCCGAGACGCCAGCCACCGTCGCGACTCCATGCCGGAGCGCCGTTTCTGATGGGCATCGCGCTGCGCAACGACAAGCAGCGGCTGCCGTCGTTTTCGATTGAAGTGGAAGACCTGTGCGACGACAAAGTGGTCGATAAGCGCTGCTATTTTCTCAAGATTCCGTCGGGGCGAACCCAGCAGACAGCCTATCGTCACAGCCTGCCGCATCGAGGCCGCTACTTGTTTTCGGCGTTTCGGATCTCGACCAAGTTTCCGTTCGCGCTGTTTCGCTCGTCACGCTACATCGAACATCGCTCGGAGATCTTGGTCTATCCGGCGCTGGTGTCGCTGGCCCACTGGCCCAAGGCGCTGACGACTGCCGTCGGAGATCAGTCGGTGATGCGGCTCGGGCGACGGGGCAGCTTTCATGCTTTGCGCGAATACCGTCAGGGCGACGACCCGCGCGAGATTCACTGGCGCAGCTCGGCCCGGCGGCAGCGACTGATGGTGCGCGAGCATGAAGTCGAGGCGGTGCAGCAGGTAACGCTCTATATCGACAACTCGCTTCCCGTCGACAAACAGCAAGATCGCGAGGAGCTGGCCAAGCTGGAAAAGGTCATCTCGTGGGGCGCGTCGCTGGGCGCGTTCTACCTGGACCACGGCTATGCGGTGCGGCTGTGTGTGCGCAGTGATGACCCGCCGCTGCCGCTGCTGTGGAGCCCGGCCAGCCTACAGAAGCTGCTGACCACGCTGGCGCTGCTACCGACGGTGTCGCCCGAGGTTCCGTTTCAAAAACCGCCCAAGCTACCGAGCTCGGCTGCGGTGCCTATCGCAGAGCACGGTGACAGCCTGGTGGTGATTCGCTCCGGGGCCCAGCCGCCGCGCGAAAAGCACATCGGCCACGTGGTGGAGGCGTCATGAGGTTCGCGGCGACTCACAAAGTGGTGTCTTACCTGATGGTGACGACGGCGTTTGTGATGCTGGCGCTGACGGGCGAGCTGCCGCTGTGGCTCAGCCTGCTGACGCTGCTGGCGATCGGAGGCTCGTTTTTCTTCGATCCACAGCGCTATCCGCTCATGCTCGGGCGGGCCTACAACTTTTCGCTGTATGCGGCAGTGCTGCTTTTTTCGACGCTACTCGTCGGTAGCTCGGCCAGTGCGGAGTCGTTTTGGGACGGTGGCCTGCGGGTGCTGTGTCTGCTGCTCGTCTGCAAGCTGTGGCAGCGACGTCACAACGGCGACTACCTGCAGGCCTATGTGGTCAGCTTCGTGATGCTGCTCGCCGCGACCTTCGTCGAAAACAGCATGGTCTACGCGCTGCTGCTGTTCCTGTACCTCGTGTTCGCGATGTGGACGCTGACGCTGTTTCACCTCCGCCGCGAGATGGAGGAAAACTATCTGCTCAAGCACCTGCCCGGCCGGCACGGTCAAGCCGCCGAGAGCGAGCGCGTCGAGGTCGAGCGCATCCTCAACTCGCGCCGGGTCGTCGGGCCGCCCTTTCTGCTGACCACCGTCGGAGCTGGTCTTCTGACGTTTTTCCTTGCATTTTTTCTATTTTTGCTCCTCCCCCGCTTCCACGTCAGCATCGATCTACCGTTTCACCGTCGGTTGCTGCAGTCCACGGGCTTTTCGGATCGGCTAGAGCTGGGCAGCCACGGACTCTTGCGTGACAACCCTCGGGTGGTGATGCGCGTCGAGCAGCCGGGTCAGCCGCCGCAAAAGACGCTGCGGCTGCGCGGTGTGAGCTTTGCCCACTACGAAAACGGTCGCTGGTCACAGCGTCGACTGGGCGAGCAGATCCTGAATGTGCAGCACGGCGTGGTCATCGTCGAGCTGGTCGGGCCCGAGATGGACCGCAAGAGCGCGAAGCGGACCGAGATTTACCTCGAGCCGCTCGACGCTGGGGCGCTGTTCACACCCTCGCCGGGTCGGACGCTGTCGCTGCTTTTGCCCGAGTCGTTCGCGGGGCTTACCGGCTCGCACCTGTCCGTGACCCTCGACGGGCAGATTGCCGTGCCCGTTAATGGCGCACCCTCCACCCACATTCTCAAGCCCGACAATCCGCGTCTGCCCGGCAGTGTCCAGGACGAGGCGCTATGCATGGTCCTCGCACGCCGCATAGGCCTCAATGTCGCGCTGGTCACGACTGGCGTTGCGGGGAAGCGCAGCTATCTGCTTGTCGAACGATACGACCGGATAGGCACTGGCAACAATGTTCGCCGACTGCATC
>WBZP01008049.1_pt1 | contig 10041 bp, 8 predicted proteins | sample 5204301 | NCBI WGS metagenome assembly WBZP01 (sample SAMN12412401, study PRJNA552823) | activated sludge metagenome | isolation source: activated sludge from nitrification reactor of wastewater treatment plant... | place: USA: Pennsylvania | collected 2017 | reverse complement strand
CGCCGTGCCTTTGGGATAACGCCATTGGTTTTGGAAGTGCTTCAACAGACGAAGCCGCAAAAATAACCAAAGACTCTGATTCCAATATATGGGCATGTGGCTCTTTATTTGGAAATGCTGTTGTTGGAGGATTTGACTTAGTGACTAAAGGAAATTATGATGTGTTTTATATCAACTTATTGAATAATCTATTGATTTCAAGAGCCGGTATATTTGGGGGTGTTTCAATGGATATGGCCGGAGGAATAGGGTCGGATGCAAATGGGAACGTCTTTATTTCTGGAAATTTTAACGAAAGCATAACCGAAAATAACCAAACGATTTCATCAAAAGGGTCTGCTGATATTTTCATGGCAAAAATATCAGGTAATGGAGAAATTCTATTTCTGATCAGTTATGGAAGTAAAGATTATGAAAACTCCAATTGTCTGACTATTGGACAGAATTATTTTCTTGGAGGTACTTTTTCAAAATCGGTGAAATTTGGCAACACACTTACCGGAACTAATCAAAATCTTAACGGTTATATTTTAAGACTGGCGGAATAGGTGATTTAAGAAACAATATTCAAAAGCCCCATATGTTCTCACCTTAAAAACTTTGAATTTTTGCTTCAAAGAGGCAATTTTCAAGAGTTTCTTCCATAAAGATAATTCTATAAATGCTTAACAAAAATAAAGGCCAAACCAGATGATTTGACCCTATTTCCTTAATCATTAACAAATAAAATTTACCCTACGAACTAGTGGAATATCTGTAATTTTGGTGCAATGGTCTTTTGAGGTATTGTATTGTTTTTCTTAAAATCTATCCCCAAAGCAGCAGCTGCGGTGGCTGCAATTTGAGATTGAAACATATTTTGACCGGAAGTGGCTTCTCCAGTTTCTGCAATCCCTGGCCCTAAAGCCGCAGCCCATATTTGTGATGCACCTTTGATTCTGATACCATGACTCGTCCATTCTGATTTGGTTTTGTCTCCCCTTCCATGGTCCGTAGTCAGAAGGAAAGCAGTCTTATTTTTATATTGAGGCAAAGACTGACATAGTTCCCACAGGTTTTTGAGATAATTATCAAAAGCATGAGCGGCCTCGAGATAATCATCATATTGACCGGCATGAGCCAAACCGTCAGTATCGTCAAGCGATATATAAAGTACTTTGGGTTGTTTAATTTTCAGATATTCTCTTGCCTGAAAGTACGTCAAAAAGTCGTGTCTTTCGGCATGACCTTTGGGTGCCAGCGACTGGATATCATTGAGTAACAATTGAGTTGCAACAGGATTATCAAAAAATAAATCTGTTCCTGAATTAACCGGAATCTGATTTCTAGAGGTGTTGATAATATAAGGGATTACATCCCAGGTCGAAAAAGCGGCAACCTTACCTTGAAAGCTTTTTTGAGCATTAATATATTCCAGCACAGTGATGTTTTGATTTGGATTTTTGTCATTTGAATTCACCAGACTATCGGCATAGCCTGTAAGCATTTCATTGTAACCTGGATAGCTAAACCAATAATTGTTTTCGACATCCATATAGTTCCCTTTCCACCTGTTGCCTAAAACTACCCCTTCTGTTGCTATTTTACTCCAAAAAAATGGCATGAGTTTTTTTCTCCTAATATTAATATCCGGGTCATAATACTTCTTCATTAATCCGCTTTTATCCCGTGTAAATTGCTTGTCAGAAGCTATCATGGTATCTATTCCACCAAAAACTTCCTGCCACCTCAGCCCATCGGTGGTAAGCAGAATCAGGTTTTCAGCCTTTTGTGCAAAAGATTGGAAATTTATTATAACCAAAAGCAGAAGTATCAGAATCCGTAAAGTACTTTTCATATATGGTTTATTTTAAGGGGCTTTTTTTAGATAATATTAATTTTCAGGAATATTTTACATATTGATTGGAAAATCTTCCGTCGGCAAACAAATCAATGATCGCATACCCCGGAGCCGTTTTTTTGTAATTTCCCATCCACCAGTTTCCGCTTACAGCACCATTGCAAAAATAGGTAACGTGATTGTAATCAATGCGGTCATTGAGATGAATGTGACCGCTAATGGCAAGTTTGATATTGGGGTAGTTGTCAAATAGTTCGATCAGCTCCTCAGCATCACCGTGCATCCAGGTTTCGGGCACCCTCCACTCTCCGTTTTTGAAATTTTTACCATCCAAAAATACACAGGCCGACAAAATAGGAATGTGCGACACGATCATTACAAACTGGTTTTGCTGACGGCTCTCTTGAAGTTTTGATTTCAGCCACTCCATCTGCCATTCATCGATTTTCCCCTGATAACCTTTCCCCTCAATTTTAGATTGAATACTATCCAGCACCAATATTTTCCAGTTCTCTTTGTTTATTTCATAGTACGATTGGTTAATTCCCAGCTGATCCTTTGCCTGATTTTTGCCGGATTCAAAATTCTCCCGGCTATTGTCTTTTTTAAAAATATCATGGTTGCCCACACAATGGTAAATAGGAAGACCATTTTCACTTTTCAACACTTTGCTAAAAAGCTCCCATTGCCTGTCGATGCTGCTTTCACTGGCACCATGCAAACCCATAATGGCATCTCCGCCATTGATCAAAAAATCCGGAATAGTTTCAAGAGATTGAATGTGATGGAGGCATCTTTCGAAACCTTTGGCAGCACCAATATGTGGCTGAATGTGCGTGTCGGTGATATGTGCGATACGGATGGGTTTACCAGAAGGCTGTGCTTTTAAAACTGAAGGCACAGTAAGACCGCCTGTTATTAATGCCAGATTTTTGATAAGACTACGTCTATGCATTAGTTTTTTTTTGCAAAGTTGGCTTTTCAATATCAACTAAAAATTATCTAAATGTTATGAAATTATTGGTTTTACTTAAGCTTAAAGATTTAATATTTTCATAATGCTTCATTTGCGTTTTTCTGGTTTTTGGGATAATACATTTGAATAAAAAAGAAAAATGACAAAAATAAAAATGGTGGCTTTTGATATGGCCGGCACCACCATAAGAGATGAGCGGGAGGTAGAGACTTGCTTCGCTATGGCTTGCGTCAAAGTAGGCCTAAAAACTACAGTTGACAGGATTTTGTCTCTCCAGGGATACGCCAAAAGAGAGGTGTTCCATCTATTATGGTCTGAGCAACTCGGAACCAACGAAAGCAGACTCAATGAAATAGTGGACGAATCCTATGCGGTTTTTTGTGAAATACTCGAAGACCATTACCTTAATTCCGAAATCGTACCTGCAGAATTTGCCCTGGAAACCTTTGAATATTTAAAATCCATTGATGTAAAAATAGCCTTAACAACAGGCTTTTACCGGAAAGTGACCAATATAATTCTTGGAAAATTGGGTTGGTTACAGGGCCTGGATGAGACATATAAATCTATCAGTGATCAATCAATAATTGATATTTCTGTTACCCCTGATGAGGTGATTGCGGGCAGACCCAACCCTGCGATGCTCCTGAGAGCCATGAATGCTTTTGGAATTGAAAACCCCGATGAGGTAATTAATATAGGAGATACTCCGGTAGATATCCAATTTGGAAAAAATGCGGGAGTGGGGTTCACATTTGCCGTAACCAATGGTACCCATTCCAGAGAACAATTGACGGGTCTGGGTGCCGATGCTCTTTTCGATAATCTGGGTGAACTCAAATCATTTATAGAAAAATTATGAAATACGATTTAATAATAATTGGAGCCGGAGTCATGGGGACATTTCATGCTTTTCATGCGGCCAAAAAAGGCAAAAGTGTCTTGTTATTGGAAAAAAACTCCCGACCAGTGGGTTCTACGATCCAAAATTTCGGTCAGGTGGTACCGGGTGGCCTCGATACTTTTTGGAAAAAATATGGCAGAAGGAGCCTTGAAATATATGAAGAACTTCAAAAGACAGAAGATTTCACACTCGTCAGAAACGGCAGTGTTTATGTAGCATCCGATGAAGAAGAACTCAAGTTGATTCAGGAACTCCAACAAATAAATGAGCACCAGGACTATGCCAGCGAAATACTGGATCCCTTTCAGACTGCCTTAAGATACCCTGATATTAACAAGGATTATATCAGGGGAGCAATCTTTTTCCCGGAAGAATTTAGTGTGGATTCCTCTCAATTTATCTATAAAGTGATTGAATACTGTCAACGCCACCTGGAAGTAGATTACCGGCCCAATAGCATGGCGATTGAAATAAAAGAAAACCTGGGTGAAGTAATGGTAAAAACTGCAGCAGGAAAACTTTTTACAGCTAAAAAGGCAATCGTATGTGGTGGCTATGAAACCTCAGTGCTTTATCCTGAAATCTTTGCCGAAAGTGGACTGGTCATGGTAAAATTGCAGATGCTGAAAACCAAACCTTTGCATCATATCAACCTGATGTCCAATATTTTGACAGGTCTGACTATCAGACGCTATGAGGCTTTTGAAGAATGTCCGTCATTCAGGCAATTTCCAACCCCAAAAAAATACACCGAACTAAAAGCCAAAGGTATTCATATTTTGTTCAAACAGTTGCCCGACAAAAGTATCATTGTGGGGGATTCGCACCATTACGCTCCGGTAACCGACACCGAGGGATTGGGACTGGGAGTATCTGAAGATGTTAATCGACTCATGAAAGAAGAAACCCGGAAGATAGTGGACATAAAAGACGAAGACTATGTGCAGGCCTGGGCCGGGTATTATGTACAACATCCCGACGGGATTTTCGAATTCCAGGTTTCTGAAAATATTATTATCCGAACAGGAATAGGTGGAAAAGGAATGACAAGCTGTGCGGGTTATACAGAAGAAAAGATCAATGAATTGTTTCCAATATAATATCTCCGGAAATCGGCTTTGATTTTCTTTTCATTTCAAAAAATAAAAATTGCCCTAATACAACTATAATTCCGGTAATTGTCAACCAGTTACTAAGCTCAATCAAGAGGATTTTGGGGTCTTTTAGGGGATCCAAAAATTCTTTTACCAACATTAAAACTACCGAACCGAGGTATCCGAAACTGTCACAGATGTACACAAAATATCCGGCATTGCCTCTGATATGGAGCAAGGGTATCAATCTGTCAAAAAAAGCGATCTGGATAATTAAATAAGGAAGGTAAAATGAAAATCCCTGCAATATCATCCAGGCAGAACCAGGGATATTATTTGCCAGAAATTGTTGATTCACAAAGCCTATCAGCAGCATACAAAAGATAAAAATCAAATTGATTCCAAGGATGGCCTTTCGGTTATTTTTGAAAACATTTAATAACATAATTGCTAAAAATACCCAAACAGAAATCCAGATTTCAGTCCTGGCAAAAACGCCTTTACTGTGACCTGACTGTACAGAATCCCAGATTTCAATGCTGAAGTTGTCTCTGAAATCACGAATAGTAGTAAGAAAAGCATAAAAAACAGCCACAAGGACAATACCCAGACCATAATTTTTCATAATATCCTTTTTGTCTTTTCTCTTCATGGATTCCCTTTTGCTTTTCAGGTTTTGGTCGGTTTGCGAAGGTCTGGGGATATTGGCCAGCATCCAAAGAAAGAACAATAGCAAAGGCAAAAAAATCAAGCCTATAAATGAAGGCATGCCATACTCCGACATCCTTGTAAAATCCTGAAGCCATAAATACAGGCTTTTGAGAATACCGGAAGTCATAATCATATTGATGCTCAGGCCAAGTCCCAGAAATTCTGTAAATCTGCGGCCTTCCAAAAAACTAAAAATGATTCCGTAAACCATACCCAAAGGCAGACCATTGAGAAACATAGCCACGATTTTTACTTGCAAAGGAATAATACCGAATAAAAACAGGGCGACTTCAGAAATCAGAATAAAAGTGATTATCAGTTTAATTCTTGTACCGGAGGTCAGTTCCGAGATTACTTTTATGCCGATGAATTTGGAAAGCATATAACCTATCACCTGTGCGAGAATAAAGGCGGTCTTTGCGTTTATTCCGAAAATCTCTTCCCCCGAAAACACACCAGTAGTGAATGGTTTTCTGAAGGCATAGGTACAGAAATAAGTCCCAAAAGCGGCAATAAATGCCCATAAGTGAAGTTTGAAAGGGCTGCTTCTTAATTGATTTTGCAATGATTCCAATTGGTCTTTTTTATGCAAATTGGAAAACAAGTGTTACCAGAAAGTAAACCCGGTTTTATGAAATAATTAAGTTCGTGCTGAGAATAACTTATAGCACGAACTTAAAAATAATCAAAGCGTTGTCCTGAGATATTGCCGTATTATTTCCAGAATATCCTCCAATTTTGGCAATGGCGTGTTGGGGATTTTACCCAGGTCATCCCATTTTCTAAGTAATAAACTTTCTTCAAAATAGGGAGCTTCTCTGAATGCGATGGCTTCGTTTTCGGTCATTACGCCACCCTGAAACTCCAGCGTCTTTTTGCTTGCATCAGATAAACTTTCATAATAATTTTTATCTGCATAGCACAAGTACCTTTTGGCTTCCACATGATTATACACTACGGTTTGAATTTTTTCTGAAAAGCCTCTTTCCTGTAACCACTTCCTGGCAATCAACTCATGGTCTTTGTTTCCGAAGCCATCCATATCCTGCCCTTCCAAACCGGGCTCATCAATCATATGTCCAATATAATGCAGAAAAGCCGCCACCTGCATATCGATAGCCTGGTCTTCACTCAGTGCAAGTAAAAGACACTGTGCCCCATGCTCAAACTGTGAAACTTTCTCGCCATAATAGGCCTCTTCGCCTTTATCGGTAAATATTTTTTTTATCTCCTGAATCGTATTTTCCATTTTGATAAGAATAAAGAAAAGCGAGATAAAATTACCTCGCTTTTGAAATTGTTTTTTTTAAACCTAAACTTTAACTATGATGATTATTTAACTAACCAAATCTTCTCGTTGATATCGTCTTTACCGGCAAATTGACGATCAATCGCTGCTTTGTAATTTGAATTGTTGGTAGTTCTCTCACTTAATGGATATTGCCATCTAACTGCAATACGGTTAGAGTTACCATTGCCCACACCCTGATACAAAGTAGGAAACCCGGTGCGTCTCCAGTTGAAATACGCTTCCATACCTGAGTTCATGAAAAAAGCCAGGTATTTTTGGGTCAAGATGTTTTCCAAACCTTTTTCAGCAGAGTACTTCACATTGGGCTGAGACAGATAATCGGCCATGTTGAAAGTATAGCTGAAGGTAGCAAAATCGGCGGCGTTTTTACCACCAGTTTTTGAATAAGTAAATGTATTGCTTCCATCTTTTATACCATAAAATCCTAGAGATGCTTTTACGCCTTTTTCATACCAGTCAGCAGCAGAACCGGTAGCCCAACTACGGTGCAAACCTTCCGCAATATTGAAGCACATTTCGGGATAACCCACTATGAAAGTAGCCTCACCTACGTAATTGGTATAATATCGGTTACGGTTTTGGAAAGAATATTGACCGGGAGCAAAGTCAGCACCATTGCTGGTACCGGCTTTAAACGACATATCTGCAAGGTCTTCGGCTGAACTGGCACCACGATAGGCACTAAAGTCTGTTGGTTTTTTTCCTGATTTGAGTTCAGATCCCGCAGGCTCACAAGTCACAAATACCCTTGGATCATTACGCTCCGTCAGCCTTTCTACATAGGCTTGTGACATATTTTGGCGTGTTGCATCAAACCCGAAGTTATCAGGGTTAGATGGATATTTATTATTTTGATTATGATTAAACCACAGACTTTCTTCATTTGAAGCCAACAATGGATATTTCCCCGGATTACTCAAAATGCTGCTAAATCTGCTTTTGATATTCAGATCAGTATCTGAGTCTTTTTTGCTTAAGGTTGTTAAAATTCTTAACTGAAAAGCATTTACAACTTTTTGCCATTTTCTCAGGTCACCACCAAAATAAATGTCACCGGTTACATTAGTCTTTCCGGCAGCTATTAATTCACCCATCTCTGTATTGGATTCGTCCAACCAGGTCAATATTTGCTTGTAAACAGCCTTTTGGTCATCGTATTTTGGGGCAAAATTTCCGGTACCGGCCAGTGCCTCTGACAATGGCAAATCCCCTACCCTTTTAGTCATCTGGTCATAATAAAATGCCCGGAAGAATTTTCCCAAAGCTGAATAAACATTTTTTTGTGCCTCACCCGACCGCACTGCCTCTTCTTCCATTTTCACTACATTTTTTAGGGTAAAAAAATGGTTGGGCATTTCGGTCCAGGTATATTCGTTGGTTGCGTAATAGTTATAGTTGGAGCAATAAAACTGATTCCAACGCATTTCAGCCGAAAATGCACGACCGGTGTTGCTGTACATGGCATATTCTACCTCTTTCAAAATCAGGGAAGCCGGTACATTAACTGCACGGTTTGGGTCTTTTTCCAGTTCAGTGAATTTCGACTCGCACCCGGCGAAAGTCAAACCCAAAACTGTCAATATATAGAATGATATTTTTTTCATTGTTTTCGATAATTTTTTATGATTAAATCTTAGAATGTAAGATTAAGGTTTATTCCGTATCGTCTTACAGAAGGGGTTTGAAGTCCTGAAGAACCTCCATCAAGATATTGATTAAGATCCAAATCTTTTTTCTCAGCAAAATAGAGCAGATTGCGACCCACAAGAGATACATTGATATTTTGTATTCCTGTTTTCCCATACCACTTCTGCGGAATCTGGTACCCTAATACCACTTCTCTCAACATACCAAATGACCTTGACATAAGGTTGCCTTCGTCTGAGTTGTAATAACGGCTCACCCAGTCTTGTACAAATTGTTTGGTAGTGTTAGGCGTATAAGTCAGTTCAGCATAATTGGTCACTTTTCCATCAGCATCATACTTGATGGTTGCTCCATTGGCTACTTGCACGCCTTCGCCTACCCATGCCTTCACACCCAGGTAATCCTGATAGCGTGCTGCACCCAAATCGCCTGTAACCAAATCAATATGACGGCCTCCACGGAAAGTTTGCTTCTGCACATAATTGGAAATCACGCCTCCAATACGTCCATCAAACTGGAAGCTCAGATTTACTCCTTTATAATCAAACTTATTATTCAGTCCAAAAACAAATTTTGGAAGCATATTACCCAGGTATTGTGAAACCGGAGCATAAATCGGGCGACCCGAGGCATCATTAATGATTTCGCCCTGAGGTGTTCTTACAAAAGCTCTTCCATAAAACTTATCCATACGATCACCTACTTTGAGGAAAGTATTCAAACTGGCAACGCCGGGATAGATTTCTTTAAGGGTTTCCACAAAAGTCGAATAGTTGGCCAATATGTTCCAGTTCAAGCCATTGGCATTTTTCAAAGGTGTACCGGTAAGCGATATTTCAAGACCCTTCTTCTGTGTTTTGATACCATTTACCAGAGCCGATGAATAACCTGAGGTGGTAGATACCGGAAGATTGAAAATCTTTGGTCCCTCGTTGGAGATGAAATAAGTGGCTTCCAATCCCAGTCTGTTTTGTAAAAATCTTAAATCCATACCTACCTCAGTTTGGGATGTTGAACTTGGGTTAAGATCAGGGTTGTTTAAAGCATTGGTATAAGTAGCTGATGGGGTGTTATTATAAGTGTAAAGAATTGAATATACCGCCGAGTTTTGATAAGAAGGACCGTCATAAGGTGAATAATACTGATCACCATAACCCAATGGATACGATGCACCCGGAGTGGTTCCGATTGATGACGTGGTCAAACCATCCTTCACATTGGCATAAGAACCTCTGAACTTCAACATTGAAATAAACTCAGGAATTGGCAGATAGTCGGTAAGTACTGTGGCCGCAGATACGGAAGGATAAAAGAAAGTATTGTTACCCTTTGGTAAAGTGGAGAGCTGATCTACACGACCCGTAGTGGATACATTCAGGTAATCCTTATAACTAAAGTCAGCAGAGTAGTAAGCAGAATTTACCTGCATTGCTGAATTGAAATTGAATGCCTTTACCGGATTTGCAGAATTGGAGAAGTTATAAACGCCCGGAACGTTGAGATAATCTGTAGAGGCAAAATTCGAATTATACCTGAATGACCTGATGTTTCCTCCGG
>WBZP01008047.1_pt1 | contig 10041 bp, 10 predicted proteins | sample 5204301 | NCBI WGS metagenome assembly WBZP01 (sample SAMN12412401, study PRJNA552823) | activated sludge metagenome | isolation source: activated sludge from nitrification reactor of wastewater treatment plant... | place: USA: Pennsylvania | collected 2017 | reverse complement strand
TCGGCAAGGGCGCCGAGGCCAACATGGGCACGGTGAAGATCCAGGACAGCAAGGTCGAGAAGAGCAAGATCACCAACCTGAGCAACGTCAACCAGTCCGCCAACCTGGCGATCGGCGAAAAGGCCGAGGCCAACATGGGCTCGGTGGTGATCAAGTAAGAAGTCGTTTTCCGCTCGAACCGAGCGAGGCTTGCCGTCTTAACGAGTTGTGCGCGGCTGTCAGGGGCCGCTTTGTGGAGCCCCGGGAGGGGCTCCGGTTTTCTCGCCTCTCGGCTGGATCGCTATCCACAATGGCCAGGCCGCGCCGGCTGATCCGGTCTCTCGCGGGTTGTCGGCGAGGCCTGCCCAAGGCCGTCAAAAAGCGCGCCATAGGTTGGCTCGTCTCTATCCGTACCTTTCGACCTGGCTGAACTCCCAGGATTCATCCCGGCTTGGCTCGCAAACCGGGCAACCCGCGCCCTTCGTTTTCTCCGCGTGATCACCATATTCACTCCTCCAGACACAGCCACAATTTATCGGGAGAGAATCGATGCTGATCCAGGGGCCACTTACCATCGGGGTCCTGCCCAATGCCCAGCGTCAGGGATACGAACTGCACCTGAGTTTTACCCGGGACTTTCGCCGGATGAACCTGAGCGACCAGGGGCGCGTCCTGGGTGAGTATCTCGCGCAACTCAATGAAACCATCCCCCACCTCGCCGAGGACGACCGCAATCGCGCCGGGATGTTGATCGTGCAACAACTGGTCGAACAACTCCTACCCCATGTCGAGACCGGTGAGCTGGCCCTTGAGGACAGCATTGTGGTCGAAATCGGCCCGGACAACCCTTTCACCAACCTCGTCAGCCTGATGCGCCAATGAACGCCGGCGATTGGGTCCTCGAAGGCCGGGCGGAAAACTTTTCCCGGCTGGTCCTGGAAAATTCCGCCAAAGGGCCCGTATTGGTGGATTTTTGGGCGCCCTGGGTGGGCCCTTCCCACCGCCAGCGGGAGATGTTATTGGCCTTGGCGCAGGAGTATGGCGGGCGCGTCCTCCTGGTGACGGTGAATACCGATCAGCAAAAGGCCCTGGCCCGGGAGTACGGCGTACAGAGTCTGCCCTTGTGCCAAGTCTTCCGCCATGGCCGGGTGGTGGACACCATCCGGGGGGTGCAGACCGAAGCCGATTATCGAGCCATTCTGGAACGACACCTGGAGCCGCGGAGACATCCGGCCATCGAGACGGCCATGGAAGCCTGGCAGCGGGGCGAACGGGAGCGAGGGATACGCCTCCTCGCCGAAGCGGCCATGGCCGAACCCGAGGTCCTCTCGTTGCCCCTGACCCTGAGCCGGCTGTTGATACAAATGGATCGCTTCGAGGAAGCGCGGACGGTGCTTGAGGCCCTGTCGGGCGAGGCCGGAAACGACCCCAGGGTGATGGCCTTGCTGACCCATGTGGAGTTCATCAGTGAGGCCGCGTCCGCCCCCCCGCTGGAGGTCCTGCACGCAACCCTGCAACTCGAACCCGGGGATCTCCAGGCCAGATACCGATTGGCGGCCCGGCTCCTGGTGGAACAGGATGACTATGCCGGTGCCCTGACCCAGTTGATGGAGATCCTGCGCCAGGATAGGGAGTTTGCGAAAGGTCGGCTCAGGCGGAGTCTGCCGGTGCTCTTCAACCTGCCGGGGATAAACGCGCCGGAATTAGAGGTCTATCGGGCGGAATATCTCCGTCTCCTGTCTCCTTGAGGCTGGCTGCCTCTCCTGGGTGACCGATCCAGATCCCGGGCCGAAGGCTCCAAGAGCAAACCAGCCTCGGTCGGCCTTCCGGGCATCGACAGAAAACGGCCATTTCTCGTTCTTCTTTGAAGAACAATATCTCTTTTGGATGGGTATTGTTCTCGGATCGAGAACAAAAAATCGGGCCACGGGGCTCGTGCCCGGAAGTGATGTAGGTGTAGGCGCCGCCGCGGACTTGATCGGGGGATGGCTGGCGCTCGTGTCACGGAAAGGGCCAGCGCGGGCCTGCCCGCGCTCACGGCTCGCGTCGCATTCTTCTCTTCGGAAAAAGTATGGGTTTCTCTCGCTTTACCGGCCAGTTCGGCCTTCTGTCCGGTGGAGCCGATCTTCGCGATAGGCTCCACCGGGGAAGGGGATTATTTGGTCTCTCCCGAAAGAAGGGCGTATTCGGCGTCGTTCGCCGCCCGGAAGGACTTCAACCCGAGTTCACTCATGACGGCGTCGTTCTCTTTCAGTTTCAGCACGGCGGCGCGGATGGACTCGCGCTGGGCTTCCGGCAGGGAGCGACTGACCGAAAGCCCCCAGTTCGGCAGCCAGGTTCCATTGGCCACACTGAGGATGCTGTTGGGCTGGATATAGGCGTCGGCGGTATGCAGTGCCGATTCATTGATGAAGCCGGCGTCTACCTCCCCGATACTCACGGCGATGATGACGTTTTCCTGCTTGTTTTCCGCCGCGACCTCCAGTTTCAGGTCCTTTTCCGCATCCAGGCCGATGGCCTTCAGGCTCAGCCTCTGCGACAGATAGCCCGCCGCCGAGGTCTTGCCGACGATCATCACCTGTTTGCCCCGGAGATCGGCGAAGGATTTGATGTCGCTCCCGCGCCTGGTGATAAGAATGCCGCGAAACTTATCGCCTTCCTTTTTATCCACCGCCGTGGCCAGTACTTGGTGGACATCGCTCAAGCGACTCACGACCACCGGGTTCTGATAACCAATGACGATCTGGCCGCCACGAACCTTCGCCTCGTAATCGGCGAAATTGTCCGTCAGCAGGGGTGAGATCGCCAACCCGGTGGCCTGGCCGAGATACTCCGCCATGGGCGGGATGAGTTTGTTCATCCGGTTGGGCAGATAGAGGGGTAGCATGGAATAGAGGTACGACTCCGCCAGCCCATGGAGAGGGATCATCCCCAGGGTCAGGCACAACCAGAGCATGATTCGCTTCATGAAGTTAACTCCTTCGAGCAATCCAGGTCATCCGATCCGGGGTCAGCGCGCCGGAACAGGCAGGTCGGCGGCCTTGCGGACTACATCGAACTCCTGGTCGGTGGTCGCCCGAAAGTGTTCGATCTTCAGCGCCTTGAGCACCGGGCTGTCGGGCGGGAGACTGGTGATGGCCCTGCGGATCTCTTTCTTCTGATAATCAGGCAGGGTTTTTCGGATCGAAAGGGTCCAGTTGGGCAACCAGGCGGTATGGGTGATGACGCGGATCTTGTTGGCCGGAACATAGTTCGCGACCGTCCCCAGGGCGGACTCCCGGATGAAACCGGCATCGGCGTCGCCGTAATACACCGAGAGGATGACATTCTCCTGTTTGTTTTCGAGCGCCTCCTGGATACGCACATCGCGCCCGACGACCAAGCCCTTCTCATTCAGGGTGAGCTTTTGCGACAGATAACCACCGGCGGAGGTCTGGCTGACGATGGACACCAAACGCCCTTTGAGTTGTTCCACCGTTTGGATACTGCTGTCGGCCCGGGTGATGATGATGCCGCGAAACTTGTCGCCGCCGCTTCCCGGGTCGCTTTCATCACCCCCCACCGCCATGGCGACGGCCTCGTGGGCCCCAGCCACCTTGGCATAGACATAGGGGTTCTGGAAACCTATGTCGAGGCTGTTGGCCAGGATCTGACTCTCGTATTTCTTGAAATCGCTCATGATCACCGGGGCCACCTTGGTGCCGAGGATGGCGCTGAGATGGTTGGCCAGGGGAGTGATGCGGTTGCTGATCTCTTCGGACGAATAACGCGGCAGCATGGAGAGACTGAGATCGGCCCAGAGCATCGGGCTGAGCAGAGATAACCAGAGCATGAAGACTATCTTGCGCATTGGCGTGGACCTCGGGTTAACGGGACGGGCCTGGACGGCTACGCTTGAGCTGATCGGCGGCATAGCGGATGGCGACCTGCATACGTTGGAAGGAGTGAGCCAGTTCCCAGATCTCGCCCCCGGCATCCACCACCACATCCTGACCAAGCTCACCCAGGCTGACCAGATGGGCCTGTTGGGTAAGCTGACGGATGGGACGAGAAACGGTGCGGGCGACCACGAACATGGCGAGGATACCCGCCAGGCCGACGATGGCCAGGGTGATGATGAGGGGGAAGAGGCTTCGCTGGACCGCCTCCCTGACCACATCGGTGAAGATCCCGACATGGACCTCGGCCCCGGTCTCCCCGAGCGGAACCGCGACCTCGTAGACGGACTTGCCGCCCACTTGCAGCTCCTTGGTGCTGGCGGGCGAACCTGGAAGCAGTTTATTTTGGGCCGTGACCTCTTTCGGGAAGCCATCGGTCTTGACGGTCTTGGCGAACTCCGCATCGAACAGCTCCAGATTGCCGAAGATGCCCGCCACCGGTACACCCTTGTTGTTGATCACCGCGGCGTAGGCGATATCCGGCAGCTTCGCGGTGAATTCGGCGATCTTGTTGACCCGCAGATAATTGCGCACCGCCAGTGGATCCAGGACAGCGGCCCCCATCTGCTGGGCGATGGCCGAGGTACGCAATTGGATCTGGGTCAGGATCAGCTCGGGTACATACCGCTGGTAGACGACGGCGAGCGCGCCTCCCATCGCCAACATGAAAAGCAGAAACGTGAGTATCAGTTTGGTGCCGATACGCAGACCAGGCGCTTTCTCCATTCCTTTACCCGCGCCTGTGGAAGCTGTTTGTGTCATGGCCATGATGATTTCCCCATCTGAAAACTCTTGAAATGCCTGCCGGTGAAACGTCCTTCTCGGAACAATGGAAGGTAAGGCCGGGCGGTTCCCCCCAGACCGGCCGGCAACACCGAGCGAAGACAATACCGAATCCAAGGGTATTACAAAAGCCTGGCCGTTGAGGTAGATCACGAATCCGGCATATAGCCGGATCCAGGCCTGGGGTCTGGAGAGTCAGCGGGCTCCTGGGAGGCGGCTCGCCAGCACCCGTTTCTTTTCCTATAGCATTGATATGCAAAGGTATATATCGCTTTCCCGGGGTACCGGACGGGAGTTTTCGCGCGCTCTTGGCGAGGGTCAAGAACATGGTGAATTGCTAATGCAAAAAATTCTGCTTGTGGTATTCTTGGGTTCCAAGTAAGAATGATTCTTATTCAAAAGAGGATGCCCATGTTGCCAATGTACGATCAGAGTCTCTCCCTGCAACCCCTGGTTTCCCTGAACGAGGGCCAGCATGCCAAGCTGCTCCAGATCAATGGCGGTCATCATCTCGTCAGAAGGCTCATCTCCCTGGGTCTGCGCGTCGGGGCGGAGCTGGACGTGCTCCAACGTCGTCATCGCGGCGTGGTGGTGGCCAGTGCCGGTACCCGCGTCGCCCTGGGCCAGGGCATCGCCGAGAAACTCATGGTCAAGGCACTGAATTAGTCCTTCTTCTCCATCTCGGCTCTATTAAGGGGATCGCGCCATGTTGACCATCGCCCTGGCCGGCAATCCGAATTGCGGCAAGTCGGCCCTTTTCAACGCCCTCACCGGGGTGCGTCAACGCACCGGCAACTGGCCGGGGGTGACCGTCGATCGGAAAGAAGGGACCTTCGATCTGGAGGGACAGAAGGTCACTGTGGTCGATCTCCCCGGGATCTACTCCCTGGACGCCGCCTCCATCGATGAGAGGATTACCCGGGACTATCTGCTCTCGGGCGAGGCCAAGCTCATCATCAATATCCTCGATGCCTCCAACCTGGAGCGGAATCTCTATTTCAGCGTGCAACTGCTGGAGATGGGCGTGCCCCTGCTGATCGCCCTCAATATGATGGATGTCGCACGGCGGCGGGGCATCGAGATCGACACCGAACGCCTGAGCCAGCTCCTGGGTTGCCCGGTGGTACCCCTGGTCGCCACCAAGGGGGAGGGTCTGCCCGAACTGCAACGGCAGATCCTTCAGGTGGTGGACGGTCGACGCCGGGGCGGCTATCCCCTGACCCACGGCGAGACGATCGAGCAGGCGATGACCGAGCTGACGCCGGCGATGGCTCAACGCGGCGCGCGGATGAATCCCCGTTGGCTGGCGCTCAAACTCCTGGAGGGCGATCCCAGCGCCCTCGCCCTGGCCGACGACGGACTGACGGCCAGGATGAAATACTGGCGCGGGCTGATCGAATCCCGCAGCGGTGAAGAAACGGATGTACACATTGCGGAGGCCCGCTACAACCATGCCCACACCCTGGCGCAACAGGTGACTCAAACCCAGACCCAACTGGGGCGCACCCTGACGGATCGTATCGACCGGCTGGTGCTCGGCCGCTATCTCGGCGTCCCCTTCTTCTTATTGGTGATGTACCTGATGTTTCTGTTCACCATCAACCTCGGCGGCGCCTTCATCGACTTTTTCGATGGTCTGGGGGCGGCCCTCTTCGTCGATGGCTTCGGCAGCCTGCTCGCCAGGCTCGGCGCCCCGGAGTGGCTGGTGGTGATCCTCGCCGAAGGGGTCGGCGGCGGGCTCAAGGTGGTGGGGACCTTCATCCCCATCATCAGCTTTCTCTATCTCTTCCTTTCCTTCCTGGAGGACAGCGGCTACATGGCGCGGGCGGCCTTCGTCATGGATCGCTTCATGCGCGGCATCGGCCTGCCGGGCAAGGCCTTCGTGCCCATGATCGTGGGTTTCGGCTGCAATGTCCCGGCGGTGATGGCCACCCGCACCCTGGAGAATCCCCGCGAGCGCAAGCTGACCATCCTCATGAATCCCTTCATGTCCTGCGGTGCCAGGCTGCCCGTCTACGCCCTCTTCGCCGCGGCCTTCTTTCCCACCAATGGCCAGAACCTGGTGTTCGGGCTCTACCTCATCGGCATCCTGGTAGCGGTACTGACCGGGCTGGTGATGAAGCGTACCCTGCTGGCGGGGGAAAGCGCCGGATTCATCATGGAATTGCCACCCTATCACCTGCCAAGCCTGAAAGGCATCCTGCTGCGAACCTGGGACCGACTGAAGCTCTTCGTCACCGATGCCGGCAAGGTGATCGTCGTCATGGTGCTGGCCCTGAACCTGCTCAATTCCCTCGGCACCGACGGCAGCTTCGGCAACAAGGACAGCGATAACTCCATGCTCAGCACCATCGGCAAGGGCATCACCCCGGTGTTCTCTCCCATGGGGATCACCGAAGACAACTGGCCCGCCACCGTGGGGATCTTTTCCGGCGTGCTGGCCAAGGAGGTGGTGGTCGGCACCCTGGACGCGGTCTACACCAAGATGGCCCAGGACGCGGACGGCAACCTGGATGACAGCACACCGGAGTTCGCCTTCTGGCCGGCGATCGCAGCCGCCTTCGCCACCATCCCGGAAAACCTGTCCAAGGTCGCCGATGCCCTGGTCGACCCCTTGGGGCTGGATGTGGGCGACATCAGCTCCGTCGAGGCGGCGGCGGACGAACAGGAGGTGGATGTCGGCATCTTCGGCATGATGGAAAGCCGATTCGACGGCGCCGTGGGGGCCTTCGCCTATCTGCTCTTCATCCTGCTCTATTCGCCATGTGCCGCCACCATCGGCGCCATCGTCCGCGAAACCGGCAGAACCTGGGCCGCCTTCGTCGTCTTTTGGACCACCACCGTGGCCTACAGCCTCTCCACCCTCTTCTATCAGCTCGCCCGCTTCGGCGAGCACCCCCTGACCTCCCTCGCCTGGGCCGCGGGCATCGGGCTCCTCTTGACGCTGATCATTATCGGTCTGCGTCTTTGGGGCTATCGGGAGGAGGACATCATGGTTCAACCCAGCCCCACGAGGATCTGATGCTTTCCACCATCAAACACTTTCTGCAACAGCGGCGCCGGGCCACCCTGGCGGAAGTGGCGGCCCATGTGCACGCCGAGGCTTCGGCCGTGCAAGGAATGCTGGAACTTTGGGTACGCAAGGGGCAGGTGCGCAAGTCCATGGCCACGGCCTCTTGCGGCGGTTCCTGCACCCAGTGCGAGGCTGCCAGTGTGGAGATCTACGAGTGGCTGGAAGGGCCGGGAATCGGGCTGGTCGTCAGCCCCCCCTTGCCCTGCCGGGGGCATTGACCACACCCCCATGGCCGATTACAGAAAAAGGCCATTTTTGTTCTCTTTTGAAGAACAATAAAACGACTCACACTGGCAGTGTTCTTTATTAGAGAACAAAAAACCGGGAAAAAGGGCTCATGCCCGGAAGCCTCGACAAGCGGAGGGGCCAGCTCCTCACCCGCCGATGAGTGAAAGAGGCTGTCCCGCAGCCCGGGCCGCGGATTCGGTAACCCTTTCAGCCCAAACGCACCCGGGGATCGACCAGGGTATAGGAGAGATCGGTCAGGATGAGTCCGAGGATGTAGAGCAGGGAGGCCCGACTGGGCTCTCAGCCGGACGGAGTGATAGACCCCGCCCGGCTCAAGGGAGGCCGAACAAGCCAAACCAACCCTCCGCTCCAAACGACTTACTCTCCAAGACTCCCGGCAATGTCCTCGAAGGCCATGGGCTCGCCGCCCCAATCCGACGGATATAGCCCTCGCCGCACAAAGCGGTGAAACGAAGACCAGGGCCAATCCAGCGGTCGGGCAACCTGACCGTGTTTGACCGGGTTGAAATGGATGTAGTCGATATGCCGTTCGAAATCCCTTTCATCACGGATCAGATGTTCCCAGAACCGCCGTTGCCACACCCCGCGTCGCCGATTGTTTCGTCGTGAGGCGGAAATCTCCTGCTCCGACCCACCCTCGGCCAGCCACCGCTTGGTGAATTCCTTTTTCAACCAGGCCCATCGCGTTGAATAGTCGGCGTCGCCGTCCGGGAGTCGCCATATCGCATGGAGATGATCCGGCAATACCACCACCGCGACGATCTCGAACGGCCGGTTGCGGCGACATTCCAGGGTGACCTCCCGCAACAGCGAGCGCCCCAGCGGGGTGGTGAGGATTGGCGCGCGGCGTTCCGTCACCAGCGTGAAGAAATAGGTCCCCCCGGGGATGAAGGCGCGACGCCAAGAGGTCACAGTGGCCGATTCCGTTGAATGTTTGTGTTTGTTCGTTGTACGGCGGATCCGCCGGGCGGATACAAGGAATCAGAGGTTTGGGACGCGGGTATTATCCCCCTCCCGCATCGGACGGCACACGAAACAGATCATCATCGTAGGGTCCGCTCCGCGGACCAGGGCCATGTTGCCGCCGTCACCCATGTCACCCAATGAACCAAAAGAGGGAGGATCGCATCCGTTCAGTGCGCCTCGTGACCGAGCCAGAAAGATGGTCCGCGCAGCGGACCCTACCCGGCTGCCGATCGCCACCCTGCCCTGGACGACCCAGCCGTGGCGACCCCTGATCCACCCTCTGCTCTTCGTGCACCGGGTGGACGGCCTCGCCCCCGGGGTCTATTTGCTCTGTCGGGATGTGGAACGCCTGGCGGAGCTTCAGACCAGTCTGACCAGGTTCCCCCTGCACCAGCACCAGGTGGACGCCCTGCCGCCAACCCTGCCGCTGTACCTGCTGATCGAGGGCGACGTCCGCGACTTCGCCAGACTCGCCAACTGCCACCAGGACATCGCCGCCGACGGGGTTTTTGCCGTCGCCATGCTCGCCGAGTTCGAGCAACCGATCCGCGAGCTGGGGGCCTGGGTCTACCGGCGCCTGTTTTGGGAGGCCGGCATGCTGGGTCAGGTGCTCTACCTCGAGGCCGAGGCCGCCGGGCTACGGGGTACCGGCATCGGCTGTTTCTTCGACGACGAGATCCACGCCGCCGTCGGGCTCGCCGACCGACGTTTCCAGAGCCTCTACGGCTTCACCATCGGCGGCCCGCTGGAAGATCCCCGTCTGCAGACCGAACCGGCCTATTTCCATCTGCGGGTGGTGTTCTGAATATGGGCATTAGACCGATAATCCAAATTCATATCTATTGATGAAAAGGGCGGATTCAAGTTACAAGTGCACCACGGAGGGCGTCGGCGAAGACATCGTAGGGGGCTCGGTAGTTGAGGCCTTTCCGTGGACGTTGGTTGATCTTGAGGACAACCGCCTCCAGTTCCGCCGGGCTCACCTTACTGAAATCGGTTCCTTTTGGGAAGAAGTGACGGATCAAGCCATTGACCTGTTCGTTGGCGCCCCGT
>WBZP01008046.1_pt1 | contig 10041 bp, 3 predicted proteins | sample 5204301 | NCBI WGS metagenome assembly WBZP01 (sample SAMN12412401, study PRJNA552823) | activated sludge metagenome | isolation source: activated sludge from nitrification reactor of wastewater treatment plant... | place: USA: Pennsylvania | collected 2017 | reverse complement strand
CTGGTTCTGGTGGTGCTGCCGGAAAACGGGATCCAGTTTAAAATAATCGAGTGTATCATGCATCCATCCCATCATCCATTTCATTCCGAAACCCAGCCCCCCGGTAAAAGTGGGCCGGCTTACTTTGGGCCAGTCGGTGGCTTCTTCGGCAATCGTCTGGATATCCGGGAAGTCGCGGTACAGCGTTTCATTCAGGTCTTTAATGAAGGCGATGGCTTCCAGGTTGCCATTGCCCCCGAATTCATTGGGCTCCCACTGGCCCTGGCTGCGGGAGTAATCGAGGCGCAGCATGGAGGAGACCGCATCCACCCGGATGCCGTCGATATGAAACTTGTCGAACCAGAAACGGGCGCTGCTGATGAGGAATGATTTTACCTCTCCCCTGCTGTAATTGAAGATATAGCTGTTCCAGTCGGGGTGATAACCCTTCCGCATATCCGCATATTCATAGGTATGCGTTCCATCGAACATGAACAGGCCGTGGGAGTCGTAAGGGAAATGCGAGGGCACCCAGTCGAGGATCACCCCGATACCCGCCTGGTGAAAAGCATCCACGAGCCGCATGAAGTCCTGCGGATCGCCAAACCGGGAAGTGGGCGCGAAATAGCCCGTACCCTGGTAGCCCCAGCTGCCATCGAAGGGATGTTCCATCACAGGCATCAGTTCCACATGGGTGAAGCCCATCTCCTGTACATAGGGCACCAGCCTTTCAGCAATCTGCTCATAACTGTTGTAGGTTTCCTCGTCAAAGGGATCAGGCCTCATCCAGCTGGCAAGGTGCACTTCATATACACTCCAGGGTGCTGTGAGGGCATTGTGCTTTTTCCGCTGTTTCATCCAGTCGCGGTCATTCCAGCCATAGCCGAGGTTCCAGGTGATGGAGGCCGTTTGCGGGCGCTTCTCCCAGAAATTGGCAAAGGGATCGCCCTTATCCACTTCCACCCCGCGGAATCCTTTTATATGATACTTATATACTTCGCCTTTGGGAAAATCCGGAATGAATCCTTCCCAGATGCCCGATTTATCAAGGCGTACGTAGAGCGGGTATTCATTTTTTTTCCAGTCATTGAAATTACCCACGACCGACACTTTCGAGGCGTTGGGCGCCCATACACAGAAATAGTATCCCCGCCGGCCCAGCACTTCCAGCTCATGACTGCCGAAATATGCATACGCATCATACAGCGTACCCGCCTGGTAATTGCGGATAACCTCTTCCGTAAGTAAGGAATAATTCCATACAGGCTTTGTGGTATCCACAAAATGAATGTCTTCATAACGGGCAGGCTGAGAGGGATTGACTGCCGGTTTATCACCTGCTGCTGCCTGCTTTTTTACCGTCTGCTTTGTATTCGCTGCCATTGATGTAATTGATGGGTGATCTGAAAGTAATATCCGGCAATTTTACGGAGTTCCCTTAGCCGGCCTGCTTTAACGTAAATTTAAGAAGGCCGGTTTTGAACTTGTAAGATATTTCCGGGAGATTTACGAAATCTTTCATAGATCACTGCCAACCAACTGTATGTTGAAAAGTATAGCCAAAACCCTGCTCTGTATCAGTATGCTTTTTTCGGCCGCCCATGCCCAGGTCATTTCGGGCCGGTTGTATGACAGCACTGAGAACAAACAAATCGCCCATGCCGTGGTAGCCCTGCTTCAGCCGGGGGATTCCACGCTGATTTCGTTTACCCGTTCCGGTAAAGACGGGCGGTTTGAACTCACTGGTATACGTCCGGGAAAATATGTTTTCCTGCTTACCCACCCCTACTACGCGGATTTTGCCGATGATATCACGGTTCCCGATGCACCGCTCCCCCTGAATACCCTGAAAATGATTCCGAAGAGCAAGCTGCTGCAGGAAGTATTTGTAAAAACCGGGGGTGCTATCCGAATTAAAGGGGATACTGTTTCCTATACAGCCGACAGTTTCAAGGTGGGACCCAACGCCAATGTGGAGGAACTGCTGAAAAAACTGCCGGGCATCCAGGTGGGGCGCAATGGTGAAATCAAGGCCATGGGTGAAAAAGTGGAAAAGGTACTGGTGGACGGAGAAGAATTTTTCGGGGACGATCCGGGCATGGCGGTGAAAAACCTGCGGGCTGATGCGGTGAAGGAAGTGCAGGTGTTTGACAAAAAAAGTGAACAGGCTGAGTTTACCGGTATTGACGACGGGCAGAAACAGAAAACGATTAACCTGAAACTGAAGGATGACCGCAAGAAGGGATACTTCGGCAAGGCCGATGCGGCAGGCGGATTGCAGGACAAGATTGATGACCGTTACAACAGCAATCTTATGTTCAATGCCTTTAAAGGCAAACGAAAACTGTCGGCATTTGTACTCAATGGCAATACCGGTCAGGATGGACTCAGCTGGCAGGACAGTGAAAAATACGGCGGTGACAATGATAATGTAACGATGAATATGGATGAAGACGGCGGGATGATGTGGATGTGGCGGGGCGGCAGCACGGATGATGAAGCCTACGTGAATACCGAAAACGGTTTTATTACCAATAATAACCTGGGCGTGCATTATTCCAATAAATGGGACGACAAACGCACCCTGATGCTGTCGCCGAAATTCAACCGGCAGGATTACAGTAATATCACCACCAATTTCGTGCAGCGCCAGGTGGGTGATTCGGTGATGAATGATTTTGCAACCACCCGGCTTGATGTAAACCGCTATAATTTTAAGAACAACCTCACATTTGATGTGAAATTTGATTCGAGCAACAGCCTGAAAGTAACGGCCCGCGCTAATTTTTACCATACGGAAAGTACGGATGTACGCGAGGCGGAAACCCGCAGCAATACTGAAACCATCAAGAACCGCACCAGCCGGAATTTCAATCAGAACAGTGATAAGAGCTCCTTTACTGTGAATGCCCTCTACCGCCATAAGTTCCGGAAAGCGCGGCGCACTTTATCCCTGAGCGCCGACTGGAACCGGATTTCCACCGATGCAACCAATTTCCTGCAGTCGGAGAATGAATCTTATTTCGAAGGGCTGCCTTCCTTTACCATCCGCCAGAACCAGCAGCTGGAGATGGATAAATCCACGACCAAACTCACTTCCCGTGCGGTATATACAGAACCCATCTCGAAGAAGATGGCCCTGGAACTGGGCTATGAACTGTCATGGTCTTTCGGCCGGAACAACCAGGTAACCAACAGCTACTCTGAACTGTCGGGTAAGTATGATTTGTTACTGGATTCTCTCAGCAATAATTTCCGTCAGAATATCGTGGTGCACAAACCGAATGTAAAACTGAGCTACAATTATAAAAAAATGAAGTTCCAGTTCGGGAGCGGATTTGGTATCACGCGTTTTGATTTTGATGACCTCAGCTTTAACCGGGTGTATGACCGCCGCTTCACCAACCTGTTTCCGGCAGCCTCTTTCAATTATACCTATAAACCAAATCACAGCTTCAACTTCTCTTACAACGGTAACACGACGCAGCCTACACTCAACCAGTTACAGCCATTGCGGAACAACAATGACTATTTCAACCAGTATATCGGCAATCCCGACCTGAAACAGTCATTTACCCACCAGTTCAATCTTTCGCACAACTCCTACAATTTCATCAAGGATTTGTGGACGTATCAGTCACTCAACTTCCGCACCACCGCCAATGCTATCACCAACAGCATTTTTGTAAGTACTGACAGCGGCAAGACGGTGACGCAGCCCATCAATACAAGCGGCAACTACTCTATCAACTTCTGGAGTGGGCTGGGTTTCAAGATTAAGAAAGCCGGTATCCAGATGAACCTGAATCCCAACTTTACCTTTAACCGGTTTGCGGATGTGGTGAACGGGCGCACTACGTTTGCGAAAAACCTGAACGGCGGACTGAACCTTTGGATGAATAAGTCAAAGGATAAGAAATACGATATCGCCCTGAGCAATGATTTCAATTATAACCGGAACGTCACCACGCAGAACGCCCGGATCAACTCCTTCTTCACCAATACGGTGAACCTCAATGCCACTGTTTTTTATAAAAAGGTATGGTCGCTGAATTCAGAGTATAACTTTTTTGCCCGGCAGAAAACGGAGCAGTTCACCGATAATCTTACCAACCATCTCTGGAATGCGCGCGTGCAGCGCACCTTCCGGGACAATGAGTTTACCCTGTATTTCCTGATCCGCGATATCCTCAACCAGAATATCGGGATAGACCGGAGTTTCAATGGTATCAACAGTTATGAAACCGTGAATCAGCGTCTGCAGCGCTTCTGGATGCTGGGCTTTGCCTGGGATTTCAAGAATAAGGGGCCGAAGGCGGCTGCGGAGTTGCCGGGGAATTGAACCACAAAGTCACGAAGGTTGACAAGGGACACGAAGGAATGTGATGAATGTGCAAATATGCAAATGTGCAAATGGGCCCTCTCCCTCGGCTGCTTTGATCCTTTGCGTCTTTGCGGGAAATGGAACCACGAAGGCACTAAGAAACACGATGAAATGGTTTCGTACAATAAAACTAAAGGACACAAAGGGATTTGATGATGTGCTGATGAAATTGAACCACGAAGGCTCAAAGGCTGGAAAGGACACAAAGGGATTTGGTGATTTGATGATTCGGTGATGTGATGATGAACTTTCACCCGGAGTCCTGCGGATTATATGAGTTAAACGAATTAAGCGATCTGACCAACATTAAACATTAAACTTTAAACCTTATTCATGTTCCGACATATTCTTTTTTCCACCCTGTTCATCCTCACCATCCTCCCGGCCCGTGCCCAGCAGTTCCTGGAGAAGGGCGTGATTGAATTTGAGGTAAAGACCAATATCAAAAAGACGATTGGCGATGGAATGTGGGGTGAAATGCTGAAAGAAAATATGCCCACTTTCAAAACGGGTTATTACGAATTCCTTTTCAGCGGGAATAAGAGTCTGTACCGTTTCAGCAAATGGGCCGAAGGACCGAAGGTGCCCGAATTTATGCGGCGGGATGACGAACAGAATATCTATTTCCTGGATCACGATGCCCGTAAAATGTACCAGCAGAAGATGGTGATCGGTTCCAATTTTTATGTGGAAGACAGTATTATCAACATTCGCTGGAGGCTGACGAATGAGAGCCGGGTGATTGCCGGGTTCAACTGCCGGAAAGCGGTGGGTATCATCATGGACAGCGTATATGTATTTGCTTTTTATACGGATGAAATCCTGGTTCCGGGCGGTCCCTGCAGCATCAATGGGTTGCCGGGGATGATACTCGGACTTACCATTCCCCGCCTCTACGTTTCCTATATCGCCACCAAAGTAACCCTGGCTGTGAAGGAAGATGAAATCAAACCCGTAACCGCTAAAAAATTCAGCCGGCGTTCCGAACTCGAAACCATCATTACGGAAAGAGCCAAAGAATGGAGCCGTGAGGAGGATGAAGATTCAAAAAAATGGCGGAATCAGTTTGTGTGGAACGCGTTGCTGTAAACAGTTTGATCTCTTATTTTCCTGTTACTGTTTTCGAAGGTTCAAGGTTCAAAAGTTCAAGGTTGGCTTCGTGGGTGGGTTGGTTCGTTTAAATCGTTTAATACGTTTTATTCGCTGACTTCCGGGAGAACGTAACATTTTGAACCTTTGAACATCGAACGTTTTGAACTTCTTTTATGACTGGCGCAGGTCTCCCGACCTGTGCCTTCGCGTCGCTTTTTACTGGGAAAGGAGAATGGAACGCAGATTTTTAGGATGGTTATGATGGACGCGGGTTTTCGATGTTTGTAAGGCCCTCAATCTCAAATCTGGTTATGATTTTGGCTGATTCCGGCCTCCGGCCGGTAGTGGTCTGCTCTCTAAACCCTAAACTCCTAAACCCTAAACCTTCTTTTCAAACGGCTGCTTCATCAGCTTCCCGAAATTCTCATCTTCTTCATTGGGATAATAGCGGTCGAGGCCGTAACGGATATCGCCCGGGGCCAGTTTCAGAAAAGTGCCCAGCAGCCGGTCCCAGATGGAAAGCACCGCTCCGTAATTACTGTCGGTAAAAGGTTGTTTCCAGTGGTGGTGTACTTTATGCATGTTGGGTGACACCAGTACCCAGCTGAGGGCATTGTCGATTGCCTTTGGCAGCCGGATATTGGCATGGGTGAATGCAGTGGCAAACACCAGCAGGGTCTGGAAAATCATCACGGCATACATGGGAGCTCCGCTGAGGGCAATGCCCATGAAGAAGAATACTCCCCTGAGTACACTTTCTATGGGATGATGACGCAGCCCGGTGGTAACATCCACATTATTATCCGCATGGTGGATCACATGAAAACGCCAGAGCAGCGGTACTTTATGTTCTGTGATGTGCACCAGCCATCCACCAAAGAAATCGAGTACGAGGAAACTGATGAGGATAGTGAGCCCCGCTCCTGCCTGCAGCCAGTACACCAGCCCGAACTGATGTTCCCGGCAGGCATCGCTGATCCGTATAATGACCAGGGCAAGGAATGTATGAATGATCAGATGAATGACGGTAAAGGCAACATTGACCCCGGCGTGCCGCCATTTGTTCTTCCGGTAGTGAAGCGGCAGCAGTGGTATGGCGCCTTCCAGGATCCAGAAGAACAGGAGTCCGCCGGTTAAAATGGCCAGGCGTTGCAGCGGGTGCTGCTCGAGTGTTTGAAAGTATTGTATGAGTTCATTGAACATAGGATCCTGGTATTTTATAATTCAGCTTAAAGGTACAGCAGACCCGGGCAAAAAAATACCTGCTGTATAAGCAGGTATTTTTTTATCTCCTGATAACGAAATTATCTATTTGCCCGTAATCAGTACCGATCCGCCGGCATTCACCGAAACGGTGGTACCGGGTGAGGTGGTGAGGCTGCGGCAGGACACAGGGCTGGTTACCACCGGATAGTTGGGCACCCCGTCATATATAAACACATCCGTGTTTGCATCCGGCACCCTGCCACAGCTCCAGTTGCCCGCTGTATTCCAGGCAGTGCTTACGGCGCCCGTCCAGACCGAAGAAATTTTCAGCGTTTTAACCGCGCTGAAACTGACCCCGTTCACAAGACAGCGATACTGGTATCCATAATAGCCGGAGGGTGCATTTTTCAGTTGCAATACCGGTTTTTGCGCGCCGGCATAAGTAACATTATTGCTGATGTTGATATACCCGTCACCGTTATTCTCCTGCCACTGGTAAGTGGTGCCCGAAATATCCGACTGAATATAAAATACGCCCGCCGCACATCCCCGGATATTATTGGATTCGAGGGCATTTACATTCACCACGGCGGTATCGCGGCATATTCCTCCGCTCACGATCAGGTTGTATATGCCTACCCGTACCGCTGCAGGATTACCGGTACTCCAGGTACTCACCGGGTAGGATGCTGAGTTGTACAGGGAACTCAGACTGGTGGTACAGCTGATGCAATTAGTGGTGAGGGTGGTATCGTTACCCAGCGTGGCATAAGCAGTCGCAGTTACGCCCGTACTGGTGGCATTACTCAGGCAGGGAAACCCGCTGCTGACTGTACAGGTGATCACATCACTGCTGGTGAGGTTGTAAACCGTCAGCACACTGTCGTTGGTTCCGGTATTGATATTATTCTTTTTCCATTGGTAGTTTACGGCAACGGCATCTGTTGCATGTGCGGTAAAGATGGCTGCTGTTCCTGCACAAACCAACGGTGTGTTCACTGCTACCGTTACCTGTATGGGTTTGGCCAATGTTACCCTTACGGTATCGGATATGAAGCAGGTTCCGTTCGATGCGCTTACCACATACTGCACAGAGGCGGTGATATTGGCTACCGGGTTGGCAATATTGGGATTGCTGAGGCCCGTTGCCGGCGTCCAGGTAAAATTGCCCGTTCCACCGGTGGCGGTCAGCTGAAGATTACCGGCTGCGCAAAGGGTGGTATCGTGGGTGGCAATGATGTTACGGTTGCTGATAGTGAAAGCAGCATCACTCACATCAAATACAGCGCTGTTACCGGCTGCACTCACCCGGATCAATGCAATCTCTGTTTCAATATTGGGAACAATCCAGCTAAAGGTGCCAGCCATGGTGGCGAAATTAGCGGCAATACTGCTCCAGCTCACGCCTCCGTTGATGGAGAGATCGATGTTATAATTTCCGATGGGCGCAGCACTTTCCGTCCACTGTATCGTATAATTCTGGCAACCATTCAAGGTTTCCTGTCCGTTGGAACTGGTTACCCGGATGGGCTGTGCTGTATTGCTGATGGTGAAAGGCAGGTCGGATACATCCTGCTTACAGCTGTTCACATTGTCGGTAATACGGATATAACAATTGGTGGAAGGGAGATTGGGAACCGTCCAGTTGTAGGTATTGGTCGCTGTATTATATCCCAGCACAATATTGGTCCAGGGGCCGTTTGATCCGGTGGTAGAATAAGCGATATCATAAAAATTAGAGATGCCTTCCGAATTCCACTTGATCGGGAAAACAGCACCCGGTACGAGCGTGCCTCCGTAATTGGGCTGAATCAGGGTTACAGAGGGCTTGATGGTAAATACAGCATCGCTGATATCTCCGTAGTCCGGAGTTCCATTCGGACTCACCCGCACCAGCGCCTGTGTGGAAGACAGATTGGGTATGGTCCAGTTATAGGTTCCGGTGGTACCACCCTGTACATAGCCGGTGGTAATGGTTCTCCAGGTGAGACCATTGTTGACGGAATAGTAAAGATCGAAAGAAGTATAGCTGGCAGGCTTGGTGAACGTAATGGAAGTTTGCGTACAGGCGCCCAACTCATCCCCGCCATTGGGATTGGTCAATTGTATGATCGGCGTGATGGAAAAGGCCGTATTGCTCACATCATTCCAGCTCAGATTGGTTGCATCACTCACACGCACCAGGCATTTGTCTGAATTGGCAAAAGGCAGGGTCCAGCTCTGCGTACCATCGTTCGTAGTGCTGGTACTGATCACGGTCCAGGTACGGCCACTGTCCAGCGAATATTCAATGCGCACGGTGCCTCCGTAATAGGTCGCTGCATTCCAGGTGATATTGACCGTACTCAATGATACAAGCGACTGCCCTCCATTGGGATAGGTAACGGTGGGCGCCAACGGACTGATGGTAAAGGTTTCATTCGATACATCATTCTTACAACTGTTGGCCGCGTCCTGTACCCGGATCAGGCAGTTGGTGGAAGGCGTATTGGGTACGGAAGTCCACTGCCAGGCATTGCCGGATACATTGAGGGCGATGGTGGTAAAGGAACTTCCGCCGTTGGTGCTGTAGGCAATGTTATACAAGCCGCTGGCCTGGGCGGTGTTGGTCCAGGTGATGGTCTGGCTGCTGTTGGGTGCGAAGGTCTCCCCTCCATTCGGTGCCGTAACGGTAATGGGTGTGTTCAACGTGATGCTGAACACAGCGTCGGAGGTATCACTCATGGTGGGATAACCCGAGGAGGAGGCCCTTACGAGGCACTGACTGCTGCTGAGATTGGGCAGCTGCCAGCTGTAGCTCTGCGTGCCGTTTACCCCGCTGCTGAAGGAGGTGCTGGTCATGAACGACCAGCTGGTACCGCCATTGGTGGAATAGTAGAGGCTGACGGTGGGCGTGATATATACTGCATTGGCAACCGTGTACTGCACCGAGGTGGTATTACATCCGAGGAAACTCTCTCCCCCGTTGGGTGCCACGATGCTTAAGGTGGGTGCCAGGATGCTGAAGGTACTGTTGCTCACATCGTTCAGACTCAGGTTGCTGACATCACTCACTTTTACCAGGCAGGTGGTGGAGTTGATGGAAGCAGGAATGGTCCATGATTGGGAGCCGTCGTTGGAAGTGCTGGTGGAGATGACCGTCCAGGTGAGCCCGTTATCGGTGGAATATTCAGTGCGTACGGTGCCGCTGTAATAGGTGGCGGCATCCCAGGTGATGTTGATGGATTGTCCCCATCCGAACACCTGTCCGCCGTTGGGATAGGTTACCCGCGGAGTCAGTGCGCTGATGGTAAAGGACGCATCGGACACATCATTCTTACAACTGTTGGCCGCATCCTGTACCCTGATCAGGCAAGTGGTGGAGGGCGTATTGGGTACGG
>WBZP01008042.1_pt1 | contig 10043 bp, 9 predicted proteins | sample 5204301 | NCBI WGS metagenome assembly WBZP01 (sample SAMN12412401, study PRJNA552823) | activated sludge metagenome | isolation source: activated sludge from nitrification reactor of wastewater treatment plant... | place: USA: Pennsylvania | collected 2017 | reverse complement strand
GCTCGCGGCTCTTCCGGGGCTCCGCTGGCGCGTGACGGCACGGGAGGCGCTACGGTGTCCCACGGCTCACCGTGTCGAGGCAGCGACGAATCCGCTGCACACGCTCGGGCCGGAAAGGCAAGGGACCACCATGGCCGCAGGCAAGGGGCGCAAGCTCGTCATCGTCGAGTCGCCGCCCAAGGCGCGCACCATCGCCGGATATCTCGGTGGGGAGTACGACGTCGAGGCCTCGATCGGCCACATCCGCGACCTGCCCACGCCCTCGGAGCTGCCCGCCGACATGAAGAAGGGGCCCTTCGGCAAGTTCGCCATCGACGTCGACAACGACTTCATCCCCTACTACGTCGTCGACGCGGACAAGCGGAAGAAGGTCGCCGAGCTCAAGCGGTTCCTCAAGGACGCCGACGAGCTCTATCTCGCCACGGATGAGGACCGCGAGGGCGAGGCGATCGCCTGGCACCTGTTGGAGACGCTCAAGCCACGTATTCCGGTCAAGCGTATGGTTTTCCACGAGATCACCCGCGAGGCGATCACCCGGGCCTTGCATGAGACCCGCGATATCGACACCCGGCTGGTTGACGCCCAGGAGACCCGGCGGATTCTCGATCGGCTGTACGGATATGAGGTCAGTCCGGTCCTGTGGCGCAAGGTGCGTCCGGGGCTGTCGGCCGGCCGGGTGCAGTCCGTGGCGATGCGGATGGTCGTCGAGCGGGAGCGCGAGCGGATGGCCTTCCGGGCGGCGTCCTACTGGGACGTCGAGGCCGAGTTCGCCACCGATGCCGCGACCGGTCGGGACGCCTTCACTGCCCGGCTGACCGGTGTCGACGGGCATCGAGTCGCCACGGGCAAGGACTTCGCCGACACCGGCGAGCTCACCGCCCCCAAGGTCGTCCACCTCGACGAGGCGGCGGCGCGGGCGATCGCGGACGGTGTCACAGCGGCCGGCCGGGCCACCGTCGGCCAGGTCAAGGAGAAGCCGTACCGGCGCAGCCCGTCGGCGCCCTTCACCACCTCGACGCTGCAGCAGGAGGCGTCCCGCAAGCTGCGGATGTCCTCCAAGACCGCGATGCGGGTCGCCCAGCGGCTCTACGAGAACGGCTATATCACCTACATGCGGACCGACTCGACGACCCTGTCCGAGTCCGCGCTCACCGCCGCGCGCACCCAGGCCCGGGACCTGTATGGCGCCGCCTACGTCCCGGATGCGCCGCGCCGCTATGCCACCAAGGTCAAGAACGCCCAGGAGGCGCACGAGGCGATCCGCCCCGCGGGCGACAAGTTCCGCACCCCCGCCCAGGTCGCCGGCCAGCTGCGCGGCGAGGACATGGCGCTCTACGAGCTGATCTGGAAGCGCACCGTCGCCTCCCAGATGGCCGACGCGGTCGGGTCCACGGCGACGGTGAAGATCGTCGCCACCCTCGATGGCGTCGAGGCCGCCCGCGAGGTCGAGTTCTCCGCCTCGGGGACGGTCATCACCTTCCGCGGCTTCCTGGCGGCATACGAGGAGGGTCGTGACGAGGTCCAGGCGCGCCGCAAGCGCGACCTGGCCGAGGAGGAGCGGCGCCTGCCCACCCTCGGCGAGGGCATCGGGCTCGCGGTGACCCAGGCCGAGGCGGACGGCCACACGACGAACCCGCCGCCGCGGTACACCGAGGCGACCCTGGTCAAGGCGATGGAGGAGCGCGAGATCGGGCGCCCGTCGACCTATGCCGCAACCGTCGGGACGATCCAGGACCGCGGGTACGTGACGACTCGCGCCCAGGCCCTCGTGCCGACCTGGCTCGCGTTCGCGGTGACCCGGCTGCTCGAGGAACACTTCGGCACTCTCGTCGACTATGACTTCACCGCCTCGATGGAAGAGGACCTCGACCGGATCGCCAATGGCGACGAGGAGCGGGTCGCCTGGCTGCGGCGGTTCTACTTCGGCGACGAGGCACAGTCGCTCGAGGGGCTGCGGCATCTTGTCGACGACCACGGCGAGATCGACGCGCGGGAGATCTCGACGATCCCCATCGGGGAGGGCATCGTCCTGCGCGTCGGCCGCTACGGCCCGTATGTCGAAGAGGTCGCCGACGCCGACGGCGTCCCGCTGGCCGAACCGCGCCGGGCGACCATCGGCGACGATATCGCCCCCGACGAGCTCACCCCGGCGATCGCCCGGGCCGCCCTGGAGGCCAGCGCCGACGACGGCCGGGTGCTCGGCACGCACCCCGTCACGGGTCATTCCGTGGTGGCCAAGGCCGGGCGGTATGGCCCTTATGTCACCGAGGTCCTCCCCGAGGGGTCGAAGGGCAAGGCGCGCAGCGCGTCCTTGTTCAAGGACATGGAGCTCGCCTCGATCGACCTCGACGTGGCGGTCAAGCTCTTGTCCCTCCCCCGGGTCGTCGGTGTCGACCCGGCCTCGAACGAGGAGATCACGGCGCAGAACGGGCGGTACGGCCCCTACCTCAAGAAGGGCTCGGACTCCCGGTCGCTGACCTCGGAGTCGGCCCTTTTCGAGATCACCCTGGACGAGGCGCTGGCGATCTACGCCCAGCCGAAGACCCGGGGCCGGTCTGCGGCCGCCGCCCCGCCGCTGCGTGAGCTCGGTCCCGACCCGGTGTCGGGGAAGCCGGTCGTCGTCAAGGACGGGCGCTTCGGCCCCTATGTCACCGACGGGGAGACCAATGCGACGCTGCGCAAGGACGACGACCCCGCAACGATCGCGCCAGAGCGGGGCTTCGAGCTGCTCGCCGACAAGCGGGCACGGGGTCCGGTGACCCGCAAACGGGCCGCTCCGGCGAAGAAGGCGGCGGCGCCGCGTCGGACGACCGCCGCGCGGGCCACCGCGGCAACGCCGCGCAAGGCGGCGGCCCCGAGGCGGCGTCCCACCTCGTAGTGGCGCACGGCTCGCCTGGCACAGGGGCGAGCCGTCGCGGGGCGGTGCGGCCGGATCTGCGGGCGGCATACGGCCGGATGGGCGCACCCGGTCCTACGACCAAAGCCCAATGGTGGCTGCCCGCGGCCCGGGCGCAGGGTTGATCCGAGGGACCCACCGGGGGTTCCCGACAACCCAAGGAGACTCACAATGTCCGCCATCCGCACTCTCGCCACCGGCTCCGCCCTCGCCGCTCTTGTCGCTGTCGGCGTGACCGCCGCGCCCGCCGCCTCGGCCAAGGGCCTCGAGGTTCGCTCGGCCGGCTCGTGCTCGATCGCCTCGACGTGGAAGCTCAAGGCCAAGACCGACAACGCCAAGATCAAGGTCGAGTACGAGGTCGACAGCAACCGCGTCGGCCAGACCTGGTCGGTGCGGATCCTCGACAACGGCGTCCGCGTCGCCGCCGGCACCGCGACCACCGTCGCTCCGAGCGGGTCGTTCGTCTTCGCCCGGCTCATCCCCAATGTCGCCGGGACCGACACCATCGTCGGCGTCGCGACCAATGCCGCCACAGGTGAGACCTGCCGCGGCCGCGTCGTCTTCGCCGGCTGACCCGGCCAGGCCCGCAAAGGTGATGACGATGATGAAGCGCATCCTTTGGCCACTGGCCTCGGCCGTGGCCCTGCTCCCGGCAACGATCGGGCTGGTCGGCAACCCGAGCCTGTCCCAGAGCGTCCCGCTGCAGATCCCGGCCCACGCCCAGCTGGCCACCTCCTCGGAGTCCTCGAGCCCCACCTCGCGACCCACGGACGCCTCGACCGAGCCCGGTGACGACAACAGCGCCGATCACGGAACGGACGACCATGGCACCGACGCTGTCGACATCGGCGACGACCACGGTGGAACCCGAGGTGGCCACGGAGCCGACGACCCGACGCCGACCGCGACGTCGAGTGCCACGACGGAGGACAATGGCGGCTCGGGCCACGGCTCGGACAACTCGACGTCCTCCGGGTCAGGTTCGGGCTCGGGCCACGGGTCGGACGACTCGAGTGGTTCCGGGCACCAAGGCTCCCACCACTGAAGAACGGACGACACAGCCGATGAGCCAGCACCCCATGGATGGCGTACCCGAGGCCGACTCGGGTACGCCGTCCGGGCTGCCCGGCTTCGTCACCCTCACCTCCGGCTCGGCGGCCGATCCGGCGGCCGACATCCCCTCATCCGGTCGGATCCTCGGCCAGCTGCTCTTCATCGCGGCGGCGTTGGTCCTCCTCGTCACCGTCGGAGCGACGGTGGCGACCTCGCGACTGGCCGAGCACGAGGCGATCAACGACGCGGCCAACACTGCCGACCTGCTCGCCCGCTCGGTCGTCACCCCCGCGCTGACCGACTCGCTCGTCGATGCCGACCCAGCCGCCATCGCGAGCCTGGACCAAGCAGTCCGCCGCTCGGTCCTGCCCAACAACATCGTCCGGGTGAAGGTCTGGCGCCCCGACGGAACAGTCGTGTATGCCGACGACCACCGCCTCATCGGGCGCACCTTCGTCCTCGACGTCGAGCAGCAGGAGACCCTGTCCAGCCCGCAGACCCGCGCCGAGGTCTCCGATCTCAGCCGCGCGGAGAACGAGTTCGAGCGCCTGCAGGGGCGTCTCCTCGAGGTGTACCGGCCGGTGTGGACCCCCGACGGGCACCAGCTGATGTTCGAGGTCTACGGCGACTACGCCCCGGTAGAGGCGCGAGCCGCGGAGCTGCGGCGCGGCCTGGCCGGGCTCCTCGTCAGCACCGTGCTGCTCCTGGTCACCTTGATGGCCCCGCTGCTGTGGCGCCTCGTCACACGCCTGCGCAGTGCCTCCCGCCAACGCGAGGCGCTCCTCCAACGCGCCGTCGACGCCTCCGAGGAAGAGCGGCGCCGGATCGCCGTGAACCTCCACGACGGCCCCGTCCAGGAGCTGGTCGCCAGCGCGTATGCCGTTGCAGGTGCTGCGGAGCGGGCCGACTCCCGCGGGGAGGCCGAGGTCGCGCGCGCGGTCCGGGCCGCCGAAGGATCGGTCCGCGGCACCGTCGGCAGCCTGCGTTCGCTCCTCGTCGACCTCTACCCGGCGAGCCTGGCCGCCGCCGGGCTCACCCAGGCGGTGACCGATCTGGCCGCTCCGCTGCGCTCTCGTGGCATCGACGTCGAGGTCTCGGTGCCCGAGGGGTTGGCGGAGACACTCGACCCGGTGGACCAGCGGCTCATCTACCGCACGGCCCGCGAGTGCCTGCGCAATGTCGCCACCCACTCCCAGGCGGGGTGGGCCCAGGTGAGCGTGCGCGTCGAGCCGGACCAGGTCGTCCTCGATGTCGTCGACGACGGGGTCGGCTTCGACGTCCCGATGACGCTTCGAGCGCTCGAGGCCGGGCACCTCGGGTTACGCAGCCTCATCGACACCGCCCACTCGCGGGGCGCGACCCTCGAGGTCGCCTCAGCACCCGACGCCGGCACGCACTGGCGCCTCGCCGTTCCGCTTCGCACCGGAGGTCCCACCCCGTGATCACCATCCTTCTCGTCGACGACCACCAGCTCGTCCGAGCCGGGCTGCGCGCCCTGCTGGAGTCCGTCGACGACCTGCGGGTCGTCGGTGAGGCCGGCGACGGCGATGCCGCGGTCGACCTGGCCGTGGCCGAGCGTCCCGACGTCGTGCTCATGGACCTGTCGATGCCCCGGGTCGACGGTGTCGAGGCCACCCGGCGGCTCGCTGCAGCGGGGGTCGACACCCGGGTCGTCGTGCTCACCTCGTTTGCAGACCAGCCCCGCGTCCAGGCCGCGCTCGCGGCGGGCGCGGTCGGATACCTCCTCAAGGACAGCGACCCCCGGGACGTCATCGCCGCGGTCCGTCAGGCGGCCGCCGGGCATGTCCCGATCGACGCGCGGGTGGCGCAGGCCCTCCTGCCGGGGTCCCAGACCCCCGCGGCCGGTCACACCCTCAGCGGGCGCGAGGCGGAGGTGCTCAGCCTCGTCGCGCATGGGATGGCGAACAAGCAGATCGCCCGGCAGCTGGGGATCAGCGAGCGCACCGTCAAGGCCCACCTCGGCAAGGTCTTCCGGCAAATCGGGGTCGCAGACCGGACCAGCGCGGCGCTCTGGGCCCGAGAGCATCTCGGCACTTCCGGCGTAGGGATGTCCTAAGAGAGCGGGAGCATGCCGAAATCAGCCTCGGAATGTGGGTGGGCCTCGGAAATACCCGAGGCCCACACACATTTCCGAGGCAAGGCGACGCAAGGGCGAAGCCGGCAACCCGATCCGGGACCCCGGCCCGGGACCTGCTACGCGGTGGCCAGCGCCTGGTCGAGGTCGGCCTGCAGGTCGGTGAGAGCCTCGAGCCCGACGGAGATCCGCAGCAGCGCCGCGGACGGCCGAGCCTCGGGCGCGACCGGTCGATGGGTCAGCGCCGCGGGGTGGCACAGCAAGGTGTCGACGCCGCCGAGCGACACGGCGTGGGTGACGAGTCGACAGGCCGCGGCGACCCGGGCGGCAGCGGCATACCCTCCGCGCACCTCGATGGCGAGGATCGCCCCTGGACGGGACATCTGCCGCCCGACCAGGCCCAGCGGGTCGCACCCGGGCGCGCCGGGGTAGTGAACCGTCGTGACCGCTGGGTGAGCTCCGAGCCAGTCGGCCAGGGCGGCGGCGGTGCTGGTCTGGGCGTGCACCCGGACCGGCAGCGTCTGCAGCCCGCGGTGCAGCTGGTAGGCCGAGGTCGGCGCGAGCAGACCGCCGGTGATCGCCCGGATCGCCCTCAGCCGGGCGGCCCAATCCGGGGTGGTCGCGACGACGCCGCCGAGGAGGTCGCCGTGACCGCCGATGAACTTCGTCGCCGAGTGCAGGACCAGGGTCGCGCCGAACCGGGCCGGCTGCTGGAGGACCGGCGTGGCGAAGGTGTTGTCGACGAGCACGGGCACGTCCCCGGCGGCCGCGGCGACCGCCGCGATGTCGACGAGGTCGAGGCTCGGGTTGCCCGGCGTCTCGATGATGACCAGACCGGTGTCCGGCCGAAGGTGGCGTCCGATGTCGGTCGGCGCCGCCCAGCTGACCTCGCTCCCGAGCAGCCCCGTGGCGAGGAGATGGTCGGTGCCGCCATACAGGGGGCGGACGGCGACCACGTGGGGACGTCCGGCGGCGACCGTGGCGAGCAGGGTCGCGCTGACCGCGGCCATGCCGGAGGCGAAGGCGACCGCCTCCGCGCACTGCTCGAGGACGGCGACGGCTTGCTCGAAGCGGTCGACATTGGGGTTCCACAGGCGCTCGTAGACCAACGGGTCGCCGGGCGCCGGGCGACCGCCGACCGCCATGGTCTCGTATGCCGCGCCGCCGGCCTCGATGCTGGCCATCGGGTACGTGCTGGACAGGTCGATCGTCGGGACGTGCGACCCGCCGAGGTCGTCTCGACCGGCGTGCACCGCTGCCGAAGCGGGGGTCAGAGGCTGCGTCGCCATACCGTCAATGGTCGATGATTCTGCGGCGACTGGGGAGCGGGACAGTGGAAACCTTCCCTAGGGCCAAGAACTCCGTAGGATCCACAGGTATGCCGACCCCACCCTCGAGGCCACCGAAGGTTCTGCGGACGCCGCGACCCACGGACCGTCCCGCGCCGAGCCTGGACGACGTCGACCGCGCCATCGTCGCCGCGCTCCAGGCCGACGGCCGGATGCCGAACGCCGAGCTGGCCCGCCGCGTCGGTGTGGCCGAGTCAACGTGCAGTGCCCGGCTGCGCGCCCTGCGCGAGCGCGGCGTCATCCGGGGCATCCACGCCGACGTCGACCTCACCGCGTTGGGTCGGCCGATCCAGGCCATGGTCGCCTTGCGCTTTGCCGGGCACGTCCGGGCCAACCTCGAGGCCTTCCGCGCGGCGGTCGTCGAGGTGCCGGGGGTCATCGCGGCGTACCACGTCAGCGGCGCGACCGACTATCTGGTGCACGTCAGCGCCGAGTCGGCCGACGCCCTGCGCGACCTCGTCCTCGACGAGCTGACCAGCCGGGGCGGCGTCGTCCACGCCGAGACCTCGCTGATCTTCGACTCGGTTCGCGCCGCCCGCGGCTGACCGAGGCGGCCGAATGGCCTAGTCCCTATTCCGTATGGCGCACCGGCGCCACCGGTGCCCAGAGTTGGGGCCAAGGGCGGCGATCGACGTCGCTGACCTGCGATGATCGGGGCATGATGGGAGCTCGACCATGAAGCGCGTCGCGGTGGTTCTCGCCGCCGTGCTCTCGTTCGTGCCCGCCGTGCTCGGGGTGTGGGGCAACGAGTCCTTCTCCGAGGACGTCCCCGTCGTCCTCCCAGCCTCGAGCGTGCAGATCGTCGCCGAGACCGAGGTCCCCACGTCGCACCCGTCCACGTCGAGGGAGGTCGACGACGAGGAGGAGGTCGACGACTCCGGCACCACAGGCGGCTCGGCTGGCGGGGGCACCCCCTCGCATCACCCGACCTCGCCGAGCGAGGACCACAGCGCCGAACCGGCGCAAGAGAGCGCCGGCGGGGAAGACGCCTCGGACGGATCAGGTGGCTCGGAGTCCTCGGACAGGTCCGACGGCGCAGAGGCGCCGGGCAAGCCGAGCGAGACGGAGGCCGAGTCCCCTGAGCACTGAGGCGCCGACGGTGCTCGTCTGGGACGGCACCGAGGTGTCCACGCCGTCGCTCGACGACGTGCCCTCGGCGCGCCGGGTCATCCTCCGGATGGCGGCCACGGCCCTGGTCGTCCTCGTCCTGGTGGCGCTCGGTGGTGTGGTGGCAGCCTCACGTCTGGCCGAGCGCGACGCGATCCACAGTGGCGCTGACATCGTCGGTCTGCTGGCCGACGCGGTCGTCCAGCCCCATGTCACCGACGCCGTGGTCGCCGGCGACCCAGCGGCACTCGCCGAGCTCGACGCCGCGGTCCGTCGCGGCGTCCTCCCGCGGGATATCGTCCGGGTCAAGCTGTGGACCCCGAGTGGGGTCATCGTGTACTCCGACGAGCCGCAGCTCATCGGCCAGTCCTTTCCCCTGGACCCGGAGAAGCGGGCCGCGCTGGCCCACCCCTCGACCAGGGCGGTTGTCACCGACTCGGTCGGTCCAGAGAACCGTTTCGAGAAGGACATGGGCAAGCTCCTGGAGGCCTACCGCCCCGTGTGGACCTCGTCCGGGACCGAGCTGCTCTTCGAGGTCTACAGCAAGTACGAGCCCGTCGCCGAGCGCACCGAACAGCTGTGGCGCGCCATCGCCGGGCTGCTCGCGACAACGCTCATCCTCTTCGGGGTGCTCCTCGCCCCCGTTCTGTGGCGCCTGGTCAGCCAGCTGCGCCACGCCGCTGCCCAGCGCGAGGTCCTGCTCCGCAAGACCGTCACCGCCTCGGAGGACGAGCGGCGCAGGATCGCCGGCAGCCTGCACGACGGCCCCGTGCAAGAGCTCGTCGCCACCTCGTATGCCGTCTCCCGCGCCGCGTCCCTCGCCGCCGCCGACGGGCGCACCGATCTCGCGGCCCAGATCCGCGAGGCCGTGGGCACGGTCCGGTCCACCGTGGGCTCGTTGCGCTCGTTGCTCGTCGACCTCTACCCCCCCTCGCTCGGCCAGGCCGGCCTGGCCTCGGCCGTGTCCGACCTCGCGGACGGGGTGCGGGCCCGCGGGCTGCGCGTCCAGGTCGACCTCGACCCCGACGCCCTGGCGTTGCTCGACGACAGCGACGAGCGCCACCTCTACCGGGTCACTCAGGAGACCATGCGCAATGTCGTCAGCCACGCCCAGGCCACGGCGGTCGACATCAGCCTGCGGCGCGGAGTGGCCGACGGCGCCGTGGTGCTCGCCATCGCCGACGACGGTGTGGGCTTCGACGCGGCCGCGGTGCTCGACAGCCCGCCGCAGGGACACCTGGGCCTTCGGGTGCTCCGCGACCAGGCCGCCGAGGCGCACGGTCGGCTCGAGGTGACGACCGCCCCGGGCTGCGGAACACGGTGGAGCCTTACCCTCTTCAACCGGACGGAGAAACCGGTATGACGATCCGAGTTGTCCTCGTCGACGACCACCAGCTGGTCCGGGCCGGGCTACGTGCCCTGCTCGACCTTGCCGACGACGTCGAGGTGGTCGGTGAGGCCGGCAATGGCGCGGATGCCCTGCCGGTGGTGGCGAGCCTGACCCCGGACGTTGTCCTCATGGACCTGTCGATGCCGGTCATGG
>WBZP01008040.1_pt1 | contig 10047 bp, 1 predicted proteins | sample 5204301 | NCBI WGS metagenome assembly WBZP01 (sample SAMN12412401, study PRJNA552823) | activated sludge metagenome | isolation source: activated sludge from nitrification reactor of wastewater treatment plant... | place: USA: Pennsylvania | collected 2017 | reverse complement strand
ACGAATCCTGAAGCAGCATCTAATTCGACTTTCAATCCTTCGACAGCAAAAGTTGCAGAAACAGCACCATCGGCAACGTATGTATCTCCGAAGAATGAATTGCTGTTGTCAAACAATCCAGGAGGATTAGCGTCATCTTCAAACATCACTTTGACATTGGCATTTCCGCTTCCGATTGTTCCCAAGATTTGGTCTGTAATCTTTTGAGCACGGAAAGCATAGGCTTTGCTTGATACACTATTTGCCATGGAACAGATTTTTTCGAGGATTGCTTCGATGAAAGGATTGAGTTGTGTAATGCCGCCAAGCTCTGTAGCAAGGCAAGATGGGATGGTAATACCCGCAACGGTAATTCCCGAGGTTGATGTGCCGGGGCCAGTAGGACCTTGCGGTATGCCAAGATCCAGACGATACGTGGTACCTGAAACAAGAACCAGGTTTGCCGTGGCTGACGAACCGGAAGCCAAGGTTGTTACCGTACCCATAACCAAGGTCGGCGTTGTGCCATTGGCCCCTGCACTGCCATTACAAACGTAGGAGATGACCAGGTTGGTATCCGGAAGGCCGTCATTGTTTGTGTCGTCGCCGGTGGTGATTTTGAAGCCTCCGTTGGCGCAATTTACGCCGGGAGCTTCGTTTTCCACCCGGATAGCGCGGCTGGAGCCGGGAGCACCGTTACAAACAAAAAAGGTTTGTTTGATGGAATCGGGAAGACCGTCAAGATCCTGATCGGGTCCGCCTTCGATTTTCCAGCCTCCGTAAGTACAATTTGCTCCGGCTGGTTCAGCAGTAGCGCGTATCACCCACGGCGTTCCCGGTTCCCCTGGTTCCGCTGGCGGGCAATTACAGTTGCACTTCGTATTGGCGTCTTTACATCCGCAGCTCATAGTTTAACAAGTTGTGCAGCCCGAAGACTGGCAGTGAAGTTGAAGTTGAGCCAAGATCTCGTCAGCCTTGGCAAAATTGCAGCACTCTTTGGCGAGATATTCCAGTTGGGTGAGATAGTTGTACCCCTTTAGGAATGCTTTGTTTTCTGTGCTGGAACAGCAATCTTCCGCGACTTTGATTGCCGCGCCAAGCTTTTGTACGCAACAGCGGCTTTTAGCTGTGATATACAACAAAAATTTACCTTGAATGGTAAAAGGAGTTCCGCTGGATGTCCCTGTTGCAACAACGGTAACTTCAGCCAAGCCATCGACCAATTCACCACCAATTTCTGCATCTGTCAGAAGAATAGATCCACCGGTAACCGAAGGAAATACACTTGCTTGGTAAATATTGATGCCAGAATACGTTACCCCGTTTGACATCTTGATGCTCATCGTACAGGCGGTAATGTCGCTGGCGTTGTAATTGGGAGATCCGTATCCTCCCAAATTTACACCGCTATACGCATAGCTGAAGTCATAAATCCGAAGCCTTTTGGTGCTTTCATCTCGAAAGCTGAAATTCAGTTCGTTGGCCATGACGGTCCTAAATTAGAAATTATTCTGACTGCGAAGCATTCGCAATTTGCTTAATTACTGACTGCCCGGGCAGCATGTTAATGGTGTACATCGGCAGCTTGGAATCTCCTTTATCGCCCCACATTCCACCATTGACTCGATACTGATACTCGGCTCCCCCTATAAAAGTAGCGCCAAATACGTTTTTCGTGAAATCAAGAGCATCGACAATCGTGGTCCCTACTGGCAACCCACCTTTGATAATGTTCTGATAATTAGTCAGATTGTACACAAAGCTTAGATCGCTCAGCATCTTCTTGCTTGCTTTGTAGGACTGCTCATCATCGTCACCGGCAGACATCAGCATAGCAAAAGCCAGCATCATCCCAAGCTCCCGGGCAAGCCGGTACAGGTTCAGCTTGTCAACCTCATCCAGCTGGTTGAAGTATTCCTCAGCTTTTTGGGCATCCATAAGCTTCATATTGGCCAAAATTTTGGCTCCCCGGCCTTTCATCCATCGCTGGCTGGACCGAATCATACCGCGCTGATGCGTGTCGGTAATGCCGTTGTATTCGTCGTCGCCCATGTGGATCCACCAAGTATCCGCCAGCCAGGTTTTCATGGATATTGTCGAAGCGCCTTCGGGCGTGCTACCAATCAAACGCTTGAACATCGGATGGTACGATCCATGAGTTTGCTGAACTCTGGCGATAAGTTTGAGCCATTCGTCGTCGGTCAAAGCGTTTGCTGGATCGATTACATTGCCTTGATCATCGTACGCAGCGCGCTGTGCCGGCGTCATCATGGCGTACATGCTGACCCCCTGGTTCATGAATTCCACCAAAGCGGTCGGCGAGAAAGCCAGCTTTTTCAGCTTGTTTATGATTTTGCTGGAAGAAGAGGTTGACCAGTCTTTGCCAATCTGCACAATCCCTTCTTTTTCAAGTATTTTAACAAATTTTCCGGTCAGGAATATCTCACCCAGCTTGCCTAAAGTAGGCTTGCCTTGCAGATTTCGCTTGCTGGTAAAGTAGTCCTGCAATACAAGAAGATAGCCTTTCATGGTGTTTTTGAAACCATAATCCCGGATGTTGCTGGTAAAGCCCTGGGCCGCGTTCCATACGGCTGCTCCGACGTTGAGGCCCATGAATTTCAATGCGGTCCATTCTTGAAGCATTTTCAGGATTCGCTGCCACTTAGGAGACAGGTTGCTTTCTGGGGCCCGGCCGTACAGCTGCAGGTCGTTGAACCGCTGCATGAACAAGCCCAGGTTCTTTTGCTGATCCCCGCCATGCAAAAGGTGATTTTCCATGTAAGATATCACCGGCATTTCATCCTCGATTTCCTTCATGAAAGCGTATTGGCTGATCATCTTGTCTGCCGCCAAGGACCAATCTGCCGCGCTCGTCTCGGTTTCTTTAAACTGTATGCCTCGCAACATATCCCCGCTTCGCGTTCTGGATATGATGTAGCCTTTGGCGTCCGAATGGTTGCCCGATCGATACATCGTTTCTGCAAGCTTTTCTTGCTTGTTTACCAAGTCGAGATACTTCTTTGCTGCCAACACTTTGTTTTTGCCCAATGCTCCTGAGCGCATTTTTTGACGCATGATGTCTTTGTATTCGCCCAGGGTGATCATTTCGCCTGTATCGTCTTTGCAGTCCGGCCCAGGATGAATGTGGTCGTAAAGCGTAGTGGTACTGACCCGATCCAAGATAGTGTCAATCGTTCCAAACTTTTTCTTGTGGTCGGCAATATCCATATCTGTGTAAGCCACCTTAAATGCATCTGCTTTGTTGTCCTGATTTGCTATTTGACCTGTAATAGACAAAGGAACGTAAGTCAGAACAATGTCGTTGTAAGCATCGGCGAATGCTATGATAGCACGGCTTTTAGCATCGGTATTTGAAGCTAATGCATTATAAGCATCTGATCCAGGATAGATGTAATAACGCATTTTGTTGTCCTCGTTTTGGAAGGATATGTCGCTATTTGACAGCCCTGCTTTTTTCGCCGCATCGAAAGTTGCTTTGATTTTTGCGCTGATAGCAACCTGATGCCGGACAGACTTCTGAGCAGCCCTGGCCACAATTTGGTTTCTTAGTTGAAACATGTCGCTTTGCACGTTGGTCGGCGCTTTGAACGGACGCACCATTCCTTTTCCAAAAGTGCTATCCAAAAAGCTCGCAATCGGCTTCATCGTTTCAGGATACAAAAACTCCCGAAGAGCCTTGATGTAAACCCTGTTTATCTTCGAGTCAGATTCAAGCTCAGCATCAATAGCTTTCTTGAAATGATGCGCCATTAGTTGCGATTGGACAATTTTATGGACAGAATAAAGAAGCTTTGTCGATTGACTTGTTGCCGGATCAAGGCCCCACGATCTTGTTTCGTCCAAAAGATCTGTCATTATTTTATTCATCTTCAAGATTAGCTCTGGCGTCATGTCAGCAAAGTCGCCTTCGTTTGGCGTAAGGCTAATCACTTCTACGTAAGCTTTCGTCGTCATTTTGGAAAGCTTGTTGTGAAGTTTATCAAGATGCTTTACTTGGGATTTATACTTTTCATCGCTGATCCCTTTAGCTTTTAAGCTTTGATAGTTTTCGCCAAAAATCTCGTTCGCCAGCAAGTTGATGTCAACGACAAACAAGTCAGATTCATCGCCGCTTTCTTGACCTGCAGGAGAAAGCAACTTGTTACCGGTCATTTGATGAATGACTGACTGCCAAAATGTTTCTCCTTCATCATTCTTTTCTATCGGAACACCATTTATTTCTTCAGTGTAGTTTACCTTGAATGAATAGTTTGGTTTGAAAACTTTGCTCAAGTCTTCAATGGTAATGTTTTGGATCTTCTTGCCGAGCTTGTCTTCAATCTGCTGTATAGCCTCTTCCTGAGAAGTGAACGACTGCGTAGGGTCGTGTGTCATGTATTCCAAAACATACTCCCTGAAATCGTTGTGGTTCGTTTCAAACGCGCCTTTGTTCCAAACGGCATCTGCCATGATACGGGCATACTGTATTGGCGTAGCTGAGCTCCAGAGCATATCCCTGACTTTTGCCCAAAAGAGTTTCAGCCAGTTAGTCAGCCTGCCAACCATGCCGTTGTTCATCTCGGCTTCCGCAATGTCAAGTCCAACCTTGCCTACGGCGATAATCGCGTTTTCGACCGATCCGTAGTATTTGATTAGTCTTGTTTTGATCGGATCGTTTTCCGGCAATAAATTCCAGTAAATATGCGCGTGTTCGTGTATCCACGTTTCTTGATGCGGTTTGTTGGGATTGATCCAGAATGCGTTTCCAAAAGCAGCGCCCCAAGCGGTCACGTCAAGATTGCCTTTGTAACCCATGCGGTCCAGATACATCTGAAATGCTTCAGGCGTAGAGAAATGCTTGACGTTCGGAAACATCTTATGCATCCGTTCCTGAATAAATTTGATCAGGCGTGGATTAGTCGGCTTAACCGGAGTGACTGTCAAGTATTCAGGAAAGTCAATCCTTCCTTGTTGTCCTCTTGTCGGCGGTTCCCATTGATGAACATTGATTAAATAATCTAATGCCGTAGCATGTGAAGGTTCATTGTTTTTATCGGTAGAATAATTACCTGAATTTACTATACTAGTTTCTTTTTGACTATCTATATTAAATTCTTTTATGTAATTATCTGTTCCTATTCTTAATCCACCCTTTCCTTCAAATTGACTAATAGTTCCATCAGTATCTACATAAACTCCATATTTTTTACCTGTTTTAATATTTTCTAAATCCACACTAAATCCTTTATTTGAGATTGTTTCATCAAGATAAATTTCTAAATTAATTATTTTAGCTTTAACTTCTACATTTTTATAGTCTATTTCAAAATTTATAGTAACAATATCCCCTATCTTAGGTATTTTTTTACTACTTTGTTTTAAAATTTGTTGTCTATATAATTCAGTAGAACTGCCAACTTCGTATATGTTTTCGGCTACTGAATTTTTAGTTTCATTAGAAGCTTCGGTTGTACCAGACTTATTGTTTTGATTTTTATGCCCAAGTGTTTTTTCATAAACTTCACGAATTGCTTTTTTCCCATTTTCTTTTATTTCCCTTGTTCCAATTCCAGCAAAGTTTTTAGTCAAAGTTGGGACTTCTGTTTTTGACCACTTTCCATTGATGTTAGTATACCATTGGTTTTTCTTTTGATCAAAAACATAAACAGGTTTTCCTGCTTGAATAGCCATTTCTACAGCATATCCTGTACCGCCTTGAACTGCATATTTTAGCAACTTCCTTGGTTCTTGTTTATTTGCATCATGTTTCCATATTTCTCCTGGTTTTCCTATTTCTCCAATAGCAAACACGGCATCAGCATTTTTTACCTGAGCCCAATTTCTTATCAATCTTTCATCTTTCATCGTGGAGTATTTGTATCCCCACATCTCTTTTGCTGCTTCAGCAACCTTTTTTGCTCCTTCTTTTGCCAAAGGAGTATCTGTAATATCTACATTGCCTAATGGCGCGTTTTTACCTGACTTTTCTCCAGTGTAATAATGTTTAGTATTTGTTACCCCAAAAACCTTTCCTATTTCATCCCAAATAGTATCAGCACCATTTGCGCCTCCAGAATGAATTGTATAATCTTTTGGTGTCAAGCTGTCTTGATAGTCTTTATTTTCTTTTGGCAAAACGGTTTGTTTTTTTTCTTTCTTTTCTTCCACTACATACAACGGCATGATGTCGTGTTCGATACCAGCATTGGTAATTTTTTCGACGCCATAATACAATTCGCCCTGACTGTTACGTTTTGCGCGATATAGCACCCATAAGCTGCCTTCCCGAACACGGAAGAATGCCGGCATCGATTCGTTGCGGACAAGCTTGTCTTCACGATAAAGAGCAGCAATGCTTTGCCCGGTCTTCGAGTACTGGCCCACAAACAAGTCAGCAGATTCTGTTCCAGGACCAACCTTTGGAGCAATCGTCGGATCAATCATCATGACCTGTTCGATAACATGATCAACAAGATCTGATGTTGGATTATTCAAAATGCCAACCATACCGTTCATCCGATCGGATACCATCTTTTTGATGCTTACCGGAAGAATTGTATAGTAAGATCCTTTCCAATGGCTTCTAGTCCATCCAAATTCTCGAACCATTGCTTTTGTCAGCAACCACAGGCTTTCTGTAGATAGCGATTGCTCCAATTCTTTTTGAGCTCTTTCTATAAATCCGTTGTCATCCATTTCTTTAGATGCCGCCGGATTAAGGACAACAACACCATCTGCATTTACAGAAAGATATTTCCTTACTGGGTTTTCTTTACTTGCAGATTGTACAATTGATACCGCCTTCTCTCGCAGCTCTTTTTTGCTTTCAGTAATGTTTAGAGCTTGAACGGCTGCCCATGCGTTAAATGCGCCTTCAATAGCATCATTGGTTTCCTGATCGATGTAAGCAGTTTTCGTTCCCTGAGCTATAGCTACGATATCTTTGACGTAATTCAATACGGAACGTCCAAGCTTGGTGTTGAAGCTAAACTGACGGAACAACGTATTGCTTATCTCTCTGTTGGATACGGCACGGGCCATGCTTGGCTTTTGAAGCATCTGGCTCATTTGATCGCCAATGCCAATCATCTTCAACTGATTGGTGCCAATCCTGTTCAGCGTTTCATCGAGACGGTTTGCTTCAGATACATTTTTTACTCCTTTCGTATTGGCGTTAATAGCTGCAGTAACGCGCACCATATCTCCGTTGATCTCGTTGATTGTACGGAAATAGGCAATCACTTCGAGCTTTTCCAGGTTAGTCAGCGGTTTACCTTCCAAGGCCCGGTTCAAAAGCTTGGGGCTGATAGAATAAACCGGTTCAAGCCATCCTTCGTATTGAGCGTTTGGCCTTCTGTTTCCCCATTCATCAACTTCTTGAATGGACCGAGCTATCGCTGCAGGATTAAGCTTTTCCTCCAACGTCTTTGCCTGGCTAGTAATGATATGATACATGGCATCATACATCTCCCGGTCAGTAAAGTTTACCGTCGGCGATTTCATGTAGTCGTAAAGCTCGATGAATTCTTGCATCATAGGCGTTTTACAAAACATGATTGCGCTATACGTCAACGAGGCATCCATGCTTGTAATAGCGTCTTGGAATCCGCAAGTACTGATAAATTTGTTCATCATTGAAAGCGTACCCTTTTTCGGGTCATCGGTAGCATGGTTGGTTTGGTTTCCAAGCTCCCACATATTGTCCGCTTTCTTTCTGTTCGATCCGTTCCATCCGGACATCTCGACTTCTTCTTCCTCATAGCGCATCGTTTCATGATTAAAACGTGGCATGAATACAGACTTCTTCAGCTGAACATCGTACGCATTGAGATAAGAAGCAACCTTCAGTGTTGCTGCGGTTCGCTCGATAATATCCTTCGACTCCGTGTTTGACTTGAACAGTTTTGTCCAAGTGTTTGGTAACAACGGATGCATGACTTCTTTCGGGAACTTGTTCAGGAGCTCAGTGTTGATCGTCTCCGTATCCATCGGACGTGTAATCCGATTGAAGTTTTCAGAGTTGGTATACTCGTCAACAATGATGTCCCAAATCTTGTTGATGACTACACGATAATCTCCCGCGTTTTTTTTGTTTTCCTGCAGGATATCCCCTTTGACGTTACGGTACGGAACCCATATATGGACAGCATCTCCGTCGTGGTCATTGCCACTGATGGCCATTACAGAGTTGTCATTGACAATTGTGTTCTTCATCGAGGAAGGCAAGAATCCTTCAACGACGCAAACCTGTAATTGCTGTTCTCCGCTGGTAGGAACCCGAATTTGAATGAACACATCGCCTTCTTGCAATCCGTTCGGATTGGACGGCGACCGCTTCATGTTTGCCGGTAAATAAGCTCTTCCAGGATTGACAAAGCCATCTTCGTCTTTTCTTACCGGGAACAAGTTGGTCATTCCGGGTATTTTAGACTGAACACACAAGCCTTTTGGAGCAACGAGATTGAGCAGTTTTTTCGTTACAATACTTTTTGCCATCCTACCGATAAAGTTTTGGAAGATAGGATCGTTGTAACTCAAAGCTTCTTGCTTCGCCATAGCGATAATCTGCATAGCTTCTGCATCGTTTCGCATCTCTTCATTGATGCTGTCAATCAAATCATTTGCCGACTTACTGAATAACTTTAGCAAGTCTTGCTTTTTGATTTCGGCAGCCTCTTCAATCAGGTCGTCTACGCGCGATCCGATAGAAGGGAACATACGCAATGTATTGATGATCTGAGTCGGAATGATGCCCAAAGAAGGAGATCCGTCGTTACTCAAATCAAGCATTACTCGCATGTCGCGGTTATCTACTTCGACGAACTTTTGCGCTTCCGGGAATTTAAATCCGGTTACGTTGCCGTCTTCATCCAAGTCGTACCCGATCTCATTTACGTTTTCTTCGTTAAATATTTTTGCCGAAGATTTGAAGGCAATACGGTCGATGTCTGCCTTTTTTGCCTCTTCGACAATTTGACGAACAAGAGGATTTTTAGTGTAGAATTCCAATGATTCCATGTATTCTGAAGAATCCGCGTCTTCTATATCTTCCGGCAATTGTGGCAAGGTCGTATCATTGGCTTTGACCATCAATTGTTCATCGTTGATATGTCCAAAGGTCATCACCTTTACCTGTCCACTGAACATCGATCCTGAGCTTGTTTCAATTTGCTTGTTGAACCAAGGCATAATCAAAGAAGCTCCATCTGTGAATTCTAAGTTAAACGAAGAACCATTGATTGTTACGTTGCCGCCTGGATCTTTCCATACAGCAATTCGGTGTTTCTTTTTAATCCCTCCTGGAACAGACATAGGCAGACTTATACCTTGTCCGCTGGATTTCCGTTTAACGATTTCCCGAGCATCAGCTTGCATAGGCTTTTTGCCCCGAACAAACTGATCGATGTAATACTTGTTGTAGATTTCATTGAAGACAAAATTTTGAGCCATTTGCTTCAGCTTATCTTCCGCTTCCTTGCCGTAAAAGTCGCTTTCTGTTGTAAACTCGCTGTTGCGGAACATGCCTTTTACGCCGAAGTAGCGCATCATCTTTGCCCAATGATCGATGTTCTTCTGAAGATGATTCAAGCATTCTTCCCGTTTCATCGTGTTGCCCTTCTTGTCAATGGGCATCTTCATCATCAGCTGAACAACATCATCCCTTGAATGGTCTTGCTTCTTTGCCTGGACCATGTACTTCTTCCCGCTGTCAGCTTGCTGTTCAATGAAAGTGAGATAGTTGCCTTTGCCGGCATATTGCTCGTTTTCCGTGCTGAAAAAGCTGACCAGACGCATCAACGTCATGTCTGCCTGATTTGCTCCATTACGATTCGCAGCTTCTTTTTCAAGAGTGTCGTTGAGTCCGTCAAGACTGAAGATCTTTAAGCCTTGCTTGAATGCCTGAACCCAAGGATTTTCAGCGTAACGGTTTGTAATGGACTCTTCTTTGATATCGCGGGTAAGGCGATCGGTCAGCCACGAGCGAAACTCAATGGCATCTACACGTTTTTTAGTAACGTCTGCAAATGCATCAGAGTATCCTTTCCAGATGGAATACTGACTATAGTT
>WBZP01003924.1_pt2 | contig 10047 bp, 9 predicted proteins | sample 5204301 | NCBI WGS metagenome assembly WBZP01 (sample SAMN12412401, study PRJNA552823) | activated sludge metagenome | isolation source: activated sludge from nitrification reactor of wastewater treatment plant... | place: USA: Pennsylvania | collected 2017 | reverse complement strand
ACTGCCAAGGAGGGCCGTCAAATGGCAAGCGACTTCGATCTCGTAGGCCGCGCAAAGCAAGCGGTCGCATGGCTCAAGCAGCAGTGGGCTGAGCTGGTCGAGTGGCTCGGGCCGGTCGCCGATTCGATTCGCGGCCGGATCAATCTCGAAGAGCTGATCAGGGTTGTTGTCCTGGCCCTGACCAACGGCGGACTGGCTGCCCTGTTGCAGGCCATCGCCGCCGCGTCGGGGGCGATCTTCGTCGATCAGGACGTCGCCCGCGAAGTCAGTCTCGGCATCATGATCCTGACGGCAGTTCTCGATTACTGGCGGCGTCGTGGGCACGGCCCCTTGCCGCTCACTCCTCCTTCGGAGCCCCATCCGTGAGCCACGCTGCATTGGAGCCTGACGAGAGGTTGGAAACGCTCGCCGAACTGGAAGGCGAGCCCGACAGTGCCTACGCGGACTTCATCGCGCGCGCTCACGCCTCGGCTGGACCCGAGCTTACCGCCGCGATCGATCCGCTGCTGTTGCTGGCACTAGCTCGACTGGCGGCCCAGATCTTCCTGGCCTGTACAGAGGCCGCGGCCTATCGGAAGTTGCGACGGATGCGCTTCTTCCCGCATGGGCTGCTGGCAACGAAGGTGCGTTCCGACGTGACTGAGTTGCTGGAGGCGAAAGCTCTGGGTAGCGTCGCTGCCGACGCCACTCCGGAGGACCAGGCCGCTGACCGTCGCGAGCTGGCCAACCTCTACGTCGATTACGCGATCAATCACCCGGACGAGGTAAGGCAGCTCTGCCGGAAGGCCTGAACTGCCGTTTGTCGACAAACGGAAGAAAGCAAGGACGCGCGCCATGAATCAAGGACTTGGCAAGGTCATGACCCTGGTCCTCCTCGCCTTCATCGGGCTGGAGGGCTACAGACTGATCGGCGAACATTGGCCCTCAAAGCCAACGGCCACGGCTGTGCTTACGCTGCCGGACGGCTCTCCGTTGCCTGATTCGGTGTCGCCCGGTTCTCTGCTCACCGTTGCCGGCGGCAATGGTCGTTCGTCGCGGCTGGAGATTCAGCCAGAGTCGCTCGGCGCAGCGGCCATTCGGCTCGACAAGTACACCATCATCCCCGTCGGTTCGGTCGAACAGCCGATCACGCTGCGGCTTTACGTCGCACGCTGGTGGTCACTCGACGCATACACCAAGGTGGTACAGGTCGGGGCGGAGGCTCCCAAGCCCAAACCGACTCCGACTCCGACGCCAACGCCGACTCCGACGCCGGAGGTGCCGACGGACGCCGCTGTTCGCAAGGCCGCATCTGCCTACCTCCAGTCTTACGTAGCGCGTTATCGCAACGACGTGAGCAAGATCGCCGCGACCACGATCAGCTACAACGATCTCATGACGGCGCAGGTCAAGGACCGGACTGCGTTGGGCACGACGCTTGGACAGGCCATCGATGCCCTGGTCAAGCCGACCGTCGGCGATGACGGCAATTTCAAGGACCGGAAGAAGGGTGCCGAGGTCTTCGGCCTCGTTGCCGATAGCCTCGCCGCAGGGCTCCGCGACGCCGCGGCGTCAAAGTGAGGATTCGCAGATGCTTGTCACGGACGACAACGGCCTTGAGCGCTACCTGGGCCGTGATACCGAGCTGACCATTCAGCTGAAGCCGCAGTGGGAACTGCTGATCCCGCCAGCCCCGTTCACCTTCTCGGGGGCCGCGGACTCCGTCGAGGTCAGTCCGCCGATCTACCGCTACTGTCCTGGAGGATATCAAACCCAAATCATAGGCGAATGCGTTGGTTGCGGTACTGCCAACGGCGGCGGCACTCTCCTTCGCATTCCTGAGAACTGCGTCTTCGACCCCGACAACCCGGAGAAGTCGACCCCGCCCTTGCCGACGCGCAAGCTGTCGGAGCTCTACTGCTACTGGAATGCCCGCAACGTCCACGGCAATCCAGGGATTTTCTCCGGTGAAGGGGCCGTGGTGGCCTACTCGCTGGACGGGATCATGAAGTGGGGGTTCATTCCCCACGACATGTGGCCCAACACGGCAGCCAATCAGAAGGCCTATTCGGATCGGAAAGCGCCGTCGACCGAGATGCGAGCCGAAGGGGCCAAGCACGTCGTCGTTCACGCCCGCCGGATTGTTACCCAGGCCCAGTATTTCGACTTCCTGGCCAAGGGTTTCCCGATCATCGACGGCGTCTCGATCAGCCGAGGTTGGATGAGCACCCGCGAGGACGGCTACTTCAGCGTCTCCGGGATGAGCGTGGGCGGCCACTGCACGCTGACTGTCGGTTACGACCGACGGAAGAACCGGCTCTACAAGCGGAACAGCTGGGGCGGCTGGGGTGCCAAAACCGACGATCCCGAGTTTGCCGGGGACGCCAAGGGCTACAGCAACATCGGCTACTGCGACCTCGACGCGTACATCAAGTACTACCTGTCGAACTCCAAGCTCGATTCGGGTGAGACTGACGCCTTCGTCATCGACGACGTGCCTGGCTTCGACAAGCCCAAGATCGCGTTCATCTCGGCCACGGAGCTCTTCACGTGAACGGCCCGTTGCTCGGTTTACTAGCTATCTTGCTCTCTTTCGTTGAGCCGCCACAGTCGGCGATCTCGCTCTTTGGGCAGGATCCAGCCTTCGCAAAGGCCAAGATCGCCGAGGCGACGGCAGCGCAGGCGACGGCGCTTCGACGATTGGAGCAGGAGCGCGCAACCGCCCAGGCTGTGGCGAGCAAGCTGCGGCAAGAGCGGGACGCGCTGCAGCGCGAGGTTGAGACGTTGAGGGCGGAAAAGGAGCGGCTGTCGCAGCGGATCGCGGAGACCGAGCGGCGGCTTGCTGCAGTGAAGGTCGCAGCGGTCGAGAAACCTGTTGAGCGACCTGCGACTGTCAAGGTCTACTGCCCCGAGCGCGCTGCTTACTTCGATGCGACTCCGCGCCCCGACAACCAGGTCGACGTCGTTGTCGACGGGCAGCACTACGCGTACCTGCTCCAAGTCAGTCTGCCACAGGCATCTCCTGCGACGCCGGCACCCGTCGCCGTAACCGTCGTGCCTTACTATCAAGCAACGCCGTACCTCGTGGTGCCTCGCTGAGGGAGTCGAAGCGGGTCGCCGGGTGCGGCCGTTTGTCGATAAACGGAAAACAGAAAGGAACGAGCGCATGGCCGGGATCCACATCCTCGGTTCACCGACCGGGGGTCAAAAGCTGTTCCACTACAAGAGCCCGATCACCGGGCTTCGGCAGTCGTTTCAGGCTGATATTGGCCTGGTAACGGTCTGGACTGAGGAGCGAGACGGGACCGAGAGCTACGAGCGCGTCCCCCGTGCTGAGTTCACCGCCAGGGCCATCGCCGTGAGTTACGAGGCCAAGAGAGCCAAGTACCCGCGGGAGCGCAAAGCCCTCGACGACCTGGCTCTCTGCATGATCCAGGCCTCCAGAGCAGCCCGCGAGCAGGGTGACCCGTTCTCGTCGATGAAGGTCGCCCACGACGTGGTGGCCAGCAAGCGGAAGATCCTGGTTGGCGGTGTTGATTCAGGGGCTCCGTTGATGCCGATCGCGCACCCGAATGCACCGGTCAAGGATCTTGGCTGTACTCAGGTCATCGACCCCAAACAGGTCATCATTCCGGGCCAGTAGGCCGAGGGGCTGCCGTGGAGCTGACTGCGAGACAGGCCTTCAAGTTTGGCTTCCTTCGTCGCTGTGCCCAGGAAGGGCTCGACGAGGGGAATACGCAGGAGCGGCTGACAAAGGCGGCCTCGCTGGCAGCCTCGTTTGAGAAGCAGGCCCTGCCATCGTTGCGCGAGCTTCTGAGCCCCTCGACCTATGCGGGCGTGCTCTTCCAGCCGCCGGTCGCGGCCCTTGGTGCTGGAGCCTCGTTGGGTGGGCTCGGCGGTTATATCCTGGCCAAGGCGCAGGAAGGGACGCTCGATCCGGAGGATGCGCAGAAGCGAGAACTGATCGCAGCTTACGACGCCTACGGTAAGCAGGTTGCGATGCGGGACAAGTTAAGGAAGCTTCGCGAGGGCAGGGGGCTACCCTATCCGTATTCCAGCCGCGGCATGTGAGAGGAGGTCGGAGTGTCCGGTTTGCTGAGTAAGTACTTCGGTCAGGACTCCGAGCTCTACAACTTCCCTGTCAGCGCCTACTCCGACAGCGGTGTGCCCATTCGAGGCAATGCGGAGTTCCTGCGGGGCGAGGAGCGCGAGCAGCTTCCGCATTACTGCGACTTCAAGGCTGAGTGGTTTCGCATGTGGGTGCCCGAGGAGCGGGACCGCTACATCCTGATCATGGATCACGCGTACAACGGCATGTTCACGATCAGGCAACGGCGGGACGTCGAGGTACCCAGGACGGGTGACGACGGTTGTGACCTGAAGATCTGGTTGGAATGGGTCCAGTGGTATGCGGAGGCCGGTAAGCCGACCATGGCTCCTGGCTTCGGGCCGACGGCCGGTGCCCTCACGGTGCCGGTGGAGGGGTAACGATGCCAGAACCAGTATCTCGGGATGCCAAGATGGCGCTGCCGGATAACCAGCTGCAGGTCGGCGCGTTCGGCGACGTGTTGAAGATGCTGGGCGCCACGGCCGGCCTGGGGGCCGCCTATCGAGGCGCTCGTGGGCTCTATGACATGGCCACGACGCCGACCGACATATCGACCTATCGTCCGCCGTTGCCGCAGCGGCTGGTGCCGGTACCCGTGCCGAAGCCGAAGCGACCGCCCGGAGAAGAGGAAGAGGAAGGCCTGCCGGCTATCAAGGTGGCTGGAGGGCCAGCGACGGCGCCCGCCACCGAGTTCAGCAATCCGGCCGGGTGGGAAGCACAGCAGCAGGCGAACCCTGTTAGCAGCTGGCTGGGCAGCCACATTTTCAATGCCACGGGCGCTTTGCGATCGCCTGGAACGGATCGCAGCGTGATGGGCGACTGGTTCTTCAATCAGAACGCCAAGGATCCTAGCGGTATGCCTTGGTACCACATGGCCATGCCTGCGGCGATGACGGGGGGCTTCTACGGCGGCTACAAGCTGACCGACTATCTGCTTGACAAGAGTCGGCACAACGAGCTCGACAGCGAACTGGACTACTCCAGGCGGAAGTACCAGCGTGCCCTCCTGGGGCGAGGCAAGACAGCGTCAGAAGGTGAGTCCCCAGTCGACGAGCTTGACGTTCTCTATGACGCCCTTGAGAAACGTGGCATCTGGGACTGGACGGCCCCTCTAATCGGCTCGCTTGGCGCGGTGGGTCTCGCAGGCGCGATCGGCGGGGGGATCCTGTCCTACGACTACACCCGCAGGGGCAACGCCGACACGGCTCTGCAGGAGGCCCTCAAGGAGCGGAAGCGTCAGATCTATCGACAGGCACCGGCCGCCATGCTCGCCGTACCTCACGAGATCGACCCCGACGAGGAGGAGCCCACCTGGCGGGACAACCTGGCCTCCGGTCTCGCCTTGACCCGCGATCAGCTCGGCGCGTTGGCCTCACGAGCCGGTGAGGGTATCTCCGCCGGCGCCTCGAAGGCCCACGAGGGCTACCACGCGTTGCGAGAACGGTTGTCGCGACCGGAGCCGTCGCTCAAAGCAGCCGGCGTTGCAGCGGCGGCCATGGCAACCGAACAGCGACTCAAGCAACGGGCCCAGGCCTACTACGCGAACATCGCCGCCATGCAGAACGGCGGTAAGGACGCCAAGCAGGCCAAGCCGACGGAACCAGCCCCTTACCAGCCACCGTCGATCGCTCATTCACTGCGAGCGCCGGCTCCGTCCGCTGGCTGAGGAGGCAAGCCATGCCGCCAGATGCCAGCAAGCTGCCGAGAGACGGCGATGGCGACGGCCTGATCTATGACAGTACGCCCGACGAGATGCCCGAGCCAGGGGAAAAAGCCCCATCCGCTCCGAGCGTCTCGCAGCCGACGAGCCACGCAACAGGCCCTGCCCACCTCCGCGACTTTCAGGATGCAACGGCCACCAGGGCGGCGATCTACGATCAGTCGTTGCGGGCCGCGACGCAGGTTCAGCCCGTCTCGAATCAGCGGCACATCCTCTCGCTGCACGATCCTGCCTACGAAGGGCCCGACGACTATTCGCTCGCCGATCAGAAGAAGGCCATCCTTTCCGGCGGGACGCTCGGTCGGCGGCTCAAGGGGACCTGGCGGCTGACGGACACGGTCACAGGGAAGGTGCTCTCCGAGAAGCGGACGACGCTGGCGACCGTCCCCTTCATGACCCCGCGAGGCACGTTCATCCTGGGCGGGAATGAGTACTCGCTCGCCAGCCAGCTTCGGCTGAGGCCCGGAGTCTATGCCCGCGTCAAGGACAACGGCCAGGCTGAGCTGCACGTCAACATCATGCCTGGGCAGGGGCTCACTCACCGTATTGGTCTGGAGCCTGAGACTGGCCGCTTCAATCTGGAGATCGGGCAGGCCAAACTGCCGCTCATCCCGCTGCTCCGTGCCATGGGCGTCTCAGACCAGCAATTCCGAGACGCCTGGGGTCAGGATGTGGCCTACACCAACATGCTGCGGGACAATCCGCAGGTGATCGACAAACTGGCTGCGAAGCTGCTTCGTGGCGGAACTACTCTCGATGCTCCGTCGAAGCGTGCGGCGGTGGCGGCCGAGTTCGCGAAGATGGTTCTCGATCCCGAGGTCACCCGCCGGACGCTGGGGCATCCTTACTCGCACGTCACCGCGGACGCCATCCTGGCAGGCACGAAGAAGCTCCTCCAGGTCGCCCGCGGCGAGGCCGAGTCCGACGACCGCGATCATCTGGCCTACATGATGGTGTACGGCCCCGAGGACCTGATCTCTGAGCGGGTCGGACGCGATCGCCTCTTGCTCGCCAAGCTGCTCTGGAAGGCCAGCAGGACGGGGACCATCGACCACATTCCGGCCGGCGCACTCAACAAGGGGTTGCAGACGGCGCTCCTGGGCAGCGGCTTGGGACAGATCAGTGAGGCCATCAACCCTGGCATGCTGATGGACCAGCAGAGCCGTATCAGCCGGCTCGGCGTTGGGGCCATCCCCAGCATCGACTCGATCCCCGATTCGGCCCGCGACGTGCAGCCGTCGCACATGGCTTTCATCGATCCCGTATTCACACCGGAGAGCTTGGCCGCTGGTGTCGACAGCCGCATCGCCAGGGGAGCTCGCAAGGGACAGGGCAATAGGCTCTACGCCCGCTTCACCGACGCCCGTTCCGGGCGGACGGTCTGGAGGTCTCCTCAAGACCTGGTAGACGCCGTGGTGGCCTTCCCCGGCGCACTCGCCTCGGGCAAGGCCTTCGTGCCAGCACTGGAGAAGGGGCGCACGCGCTTCGTCGACCGGCGCCGCGTCCAGTACGAGCTGCCCCACTTTGAGGATGCGTTCAGCCCGCTCACGAACCTGGTGCCCATGAAGAGCGGCGTCAAGCCGCAGCGGGCCGTGATGGCGGGTCGCATGATCAGTCAGGCCCTGCCGCTCTCCGAGCCTGAGGCTCCGCTGGTCCAGGCCGCTGTACCGGGCAATCCGCTGGAGAGCTTCGAGGAGCAACTGGGCCGGCAGATGGGGGCTCTCAAGTCGGACGTCGACGGCGAGGTGGTGAAGGTCACACCCGATGAGGTCCATGTCCAGACGCCGCAAGGTGTGAAGAAGTATCAGCTCTACAACCACTTCGCCCTGGCCCGCAAGACCTACCTGCACAACACGCCCTCGGTAGCGGTCGGCGACCGCGTGCATAAGGGGCAGCTGCTGGCCCGCTCCAACTACACCGACGCGAACGGGGCGACGGCGCTGGGTCGCAACGCGCGGGTCGCCTACTTACCAAACGGCCAAAATTTCGAGGATGCCATCGTGGTGTCGAAGTCCTTCGCCAAGAAGCTGACCTCGACCCACATGTACCAGCACGAGCTGCAGAAGGTCGAAGGGACGAAGCTGGGCCGCGATGTCCACGCCTCGGTCTTCCCTGGCAAGCTGACGGCCGAGCAGCTGCAGGCCTACGACGATGACGGCGTGATCCGCCCGGGGACCGTCGTGCAGCCCGATCAGCCGTTGATCCTGGCGATCAAGGAACGAGAGCGGCATCACGGCACGCTGCACAAAGGTCGGCAGGCGTCCTGGTCCGACGCCAGCGAGACCTGGGACCACCACGTCCCGGGCGTCGTCACCGACGTGGCCCACACCCGCAAGGGCGTGCTGGTGACGGTGAAGGCGGAGAACCCATTAGAGATCGCTGATAAGATCTCCGGGCGCTTCGGGGACAAGGGCGTCATATCGGCACTTCTGCATGATTCAGATTCGGACGCCGAGGACGATGAGCCCAACGACAGCCGCGAGGTCATGAAGATCGTCCCCGACGCGGAGATGCCGACGGACAAGGATGGCAGACCTTACGAATGTCTGATGAACCCCCTGGGCATCATCAGCCGCGTGAATCCGTCGCAGATGGTCGAGGCCTCGCTGGGCAAGATCGCGGCTCTCACGGGGCGACCCTACAAGGTCCCCGACTTCGGCAAGGTCCCCGACCTGAGGGCCTACGCCGAGGACGAGCTGAAGAAGCACGGCCTCTCCGCGACCGAGACGGTGATCGACCCCAAGACGGGCCGAGAGATCCCGAACGTATTCACCGGCAATCGCTTCATCATGAAGCTGCACCATACCGCGGCCAGTAAGAGCCAGGGTCGCGGGACGGCCGGCTACACGGCCGACGGCCAACCGGCGCGTGGTGGCGCTCACTCATCAAAGCTCATTAGTTTGATGGATGTGCATGCGTTACTTTCGCACGGAAGTACCGCCGTAATCCGCGACGCCGGGGCGGTTCGTGGACAGGCCCAGCCCGAATTCTGGGCCCGCTTCATGGCCGGCCACGACATGCCGCCGCCCAAGACGTCGGTGATCCACGAGAAGTTCCTCGACCTCCTCCGCGGCGGTGGCCTCAACCCTGTCCGCCGAGGCACCAAGACCAATCTGCTGGCCCTGACCGATCAGAACGTCGACCAGCTAGCCGGCGACCGCGAGCTGGAGAATGCCGAGACGGTGGACTGGCAGGACTACCAGAAGCCGATTCGAGGAGGACTCTTCGATGAGACCTTGACCGGAGCGCACGGCGGCGACCGGTGGTCGGCCCTGAAGCTCCACGAGCCGCTTCCAAACCCAGCGTTCGAGGAACCGATCAGGCGGCTCCTGGGCCTGACGCAGCAGCAGTTCCGCGATGTGCTCGCCGGCCGACGCGAGATCGCTTGCGGCAAGGGGCCCAGGGCCCTCCGGGACGCCCTGGCTGCCATCGATATCGACCGCGAGAGCGAGCATGCCCGCCAGGAGATCGCCTCTGGCAAGAAGGCTCATCGCGATGCGGCCGTCAAGAAGCTGGGCCTGCTCAAGGCGGCGAAGAAGTTCGGCATCCACCCGAAGGACTGGATCCTCTCCCGCGTCCCGATCCTGCCCCCTCGCTTCCGGCCTGTGTCACTGATGCAGGGCAGCAAGCTGCCCATGATCGCCGACCCGAACATGCTCTACCGCGAGTTGTACGACGCCAACAAGGGCCTGGCTGAGATGTCGGGCCTGGTCGACGACGTCGGCGACGAGCGCGAGGCCGTCTATGACGCCTTCAAGGCGGTCGTCGGATTGGGCGAGCCCTTGCATCCCAAGAATCGTGAACGGGGCGTGCGCGGCCTGCTGAAACACGTCTTCGGCCACAATCCCAAGACCGGGATGGTCCAGAGAAAGCTGATTGCGAGTCCTACAGACCTGGTCGGCCGCGCCGTCATCGCCCCCGATCCCGAACTGGAGCTCGACCAGATCGGACTGCCAGAGTCCAAGGCCTGGGAGGTCTACCAGCCGTTCATCGTCCGCCGCCTGGTCCGCCGAGGGATGCCGCGACTGCAGGCTGTGCGGGCCGCGACTGAGCGCACCGAAGAGGCCCGCAAGGCGATGTTGACCGAGATGGAAGCACGGCCGATTGTCACGAATCGGGCCCCGACCTTGCACCGCTACTCGATCATGGCTTTCCGACCGACACTCGCCCCTGGCGACGCCGTGCGATTGCCGCCGTTAGTGTACAAAGGTATGGGGGCCGACAACGACGGCGAGCGCGA
>WBZP01008038.1_pt1 | contig 10050 bp, 8 predicted proteins | sample 5204301 | NCBI WGS metagenome assembly WBZP01 (sample SAMN12412401, study PRJNA552823) | activated sludge metagenome | isolation source: activated sludge from nitrification reactor of wastewater treatment plant... | place: USA: Pennsylvania | collected 2017 | reverse complement strand
GCCCGCCGTAGACGAAGAAGCCGAGCGGCGCCGTGCGCACGAACAGCGGGTGCCGCACGATCGCCCCATAGCCCGCTCCCGCCAGGACGGCCGGCGCGGCCACGGCGGCCGGGTCAGGCCCGGCGGCGGACGCGCCGTCACCCTGGGATCCGGCAGCGTCGCGCGGTACGACCAGCCACACGGCAACCATCGCCAGCCCCAGCGCGACCGCCAGCCCCCCGAACAGTCCACGCCAGCCGACCACCGGCAGCAGCCACTGCACCGGCAGCGTCGAGGCCACCATGCCGAACGAGCCCGTCATCAGCATCCAGGAGTTCGCCCGCAGCTGGGCCTCGGGCGAGAACAGGCGCCGGTAGCAGGTGAGCGGTGCCATCAGGCAGGCCGAAACACCGACACCGATCAGCATCCGCGCCCCGATCAGCGCCGACAGTCCACGCGCGAGCGCGAAGGCCCCGCAGCCGACCACCGCCACCGCGAGCAACGCGAGCAGGGTGCGGCGCGGCCCGATGCGATCGAGTGCACGTCCGAGTGGCAGCTGCATCGCGGCGAAGCCTAAGAAGTAAGCGCCTGCCAGCAGTCCGAGGTCGCCGGCGCCGAGGCCCACCTCGGTGCTGAATACCGGCGCCAGCGTGGCCGTCACGGCGCGCAGCAGCGCGGAGAAGAAGTACGCGAATGCGAAGGCCGCGAACACCCGGGCCGCGTAGGCGGCCCCCGAGCCCTTCAGAGGATGGCCCGGCGCGGCGCCAGCGCGCCCTGGCCCTGGCCCTGGCCCTGGCCCTGGCCCTGGCCCTGGCCCTGGCCCTGGCCCTGGCCCTGGCCCTGGCCCCGGGCCCGTCCCGGCGCCCGGGCGCGCTAACTCGTGGCACGTCGCGGAGGTCGTCACCGGCTCGCGCCGCGGCGGAGGAGCCGGGCGTTCACTGCGCGCGCAGTCCGCCGAAGAAGGCATCCACCGCTTCGGCCGGCAGCGCCGGGCCGAGCACCGTCGCCTGCACGACGAGCGTGCCGCGCGCGAACACGGCCACCTGGCCGGCCAGCGGCCGCCCGTCGGGCGCGCGGCCGTCGAGCGCCTCGCGCGCGGCCGAGGGGTTCGGCGTTGCGCCGGGCACCCGCAGCGGCAGTGCCTGCGCCGATGCGGCCCCGAGGTTGGCCGCCGCGCTGGTTCGCAACTCGTCGAGCGTCCGGCCGATACGCGCCGGGTCGCGCACGTCGGCCACCGCCACGGCCCAGGTCAGACCTCCCGCGCTGCAGGCGTGCAGCGCCAGGGGCACCACCTGGCCGGCAAGGGCGATCTCGCGAGTCGCCGCCGTCGCCTTGCACGGGAAGAGGGCCACCACGCCCGCGGCCGGATGCACCTCGCGCCAGTCGAGCGTCGGCGCGCAGGCTGCCAGCATCACGATCGACCCCGTCCATGCGCTCCATGCCCTCCGTGGCGGCCGTTCCGTCTGCGCGACGCGCGCCGCTCTCGCCCGTGACTGCGCCGCGCCATCGTGCGCGGGGGGCGGAGCGACGGACGCGAACGAGGGCAAGGCGCGGCGCATCGAGTCATTATCCGGACGCTGCCGGACAATCCGCCGCGTGACCCCTGCCGCCCCCACCTCACCAGCCGGCGCCGCTGCGTCACCTTCGCCGCCTGGTGGAGCCCTCGACGGTGTGCGCGTGCTCGACCTCTCGCGCGTGCTCGCCGGCCCCTGGTGCACGCAGACGCTCGCGGACCTGGGCGCCGAGGTCATCAAGGTCGAGCGCCCCGCCGGTGCCGGCCACCCCGGCGGCGACGACACGCGCGCCTGGGGCCCGCCGTTCCTGAAGGACCGCGACGGGCACGACACCACCGAGGCCGCGTACTTCCTGGGCACCAACCGCAACAAGCGTTCGGTGACGATCGACCTCGCGCACCCCGAAGGCCAGGCACTGGCCCGCCGCCTGGCCTCCGGCTGTGACGTGCTGGTCGAGAACTTCAAGGTCGGGGACATGGCGCGCTACGGCCTCGACGCCAACACGCTGCGCGCCGCGCACCCGGGGCTGATCTACGCCTCGATCACCGGCTACGGCCAGACCGGACCGTACCGCGAGCGCGCCGGCTACGACTTCGCGATCCAGGGGCTTGGCGGGTTGATGAGCATCACCGGCGAGCGCGACGAGCTGCCGGGCGGCGGCCCGCAGAAGGTCGGAGTCGCGGTGGCCGACCTGTTCACCGGGCTCTATGCCAGCATCGCGATCCTCGCCGCGCTGCGCCACCGCGACCGCACAGGCGAGGGCCAGGTGATCGACCTGGCGCTTCTCGACGCCCAGGTCGCGATGCTTGCCAACCAGGGCGCGAACTTCCTCGTCACGCAGCGGCCGCCGCGGCGCGCAGGCAACGCCCACCCGAACATCGTTCCGTACCAGGTGTTCGAGGTTGCGGACGGCCACCTGATCCTGGCGGTAGGCAACGACGCTCAGTTCGAGCGCTTCTGCGCAGTCGCCGGATGCCCCGAACTGGCGCGCGACCCGCGCTTCGCGACGAACGCCGATCGCGTGCGCGCCCGCGGCGCGCTCGTGCCGGCGCTCGTCGCGCTGATGCGCAGCCGCACCCGGGCCGAGTGGCTGACCGCGCTCGAGGCGGCCAAGGTACCCTGCGGGCCGATCAACGACCTCGCCGACGTCTACGCTGACCCACAGGTGCGCGCGCGCGAGATGATCGTGCCGGTCGCGCACCCGCTCAGCGACGCGCTGCAGCTGGTCGCAAGCCCGCTGCGGCTGTCCGCAACGCCGGTGGGCGTGCGCCGCCCGCCGCCGCTGCTCGGCGAGCACACCGACGAGGTGCTGGCTGAGTTCGGCATCGACGCGGCGGAGCGCGAGCGGCTGCGCGGCCTGGGCGCGTTCGGCGCCGTGACCCGCGCCGGCACGTCCGGCGGCCGCTGATCACGGCCGACGACCCCGCAGCCGCAGCGACGGGTGGCAACTTTTCACACCGGCATGGTCCGGCACGCCGCCGACGCCCACTTCGGGGATTGCCGCTGCCCCCGGGTGGCCGCAGATTCGTCGTGACGGCGGACGCCCCCTCGCCCGCGGCGCGATGTGCCGGCCGCGACGGGCCGCCTGGCGGGTCGCCTAGTCGCTGCCGGAGGACCCTCGTGAACCTGACCGACCTGACCCGATCCGGGGCCGTCACCGCACCGCCGCCACTGCGGGCTGCATTCGACGCTTCCGCCATCGTCACCCAGATGGGCTCCGAGGTGGCGGGCCTGCTCACGGCGGCGCTCGAGCGCGTGAACGCGCTCGCGGCCACCGGCCATATCGACCGCGCCAGCCTGCGCGTGCTGCAGGAGGAGATCGAGCGCGCCCGGCGTGCCGGCATGGTCGGCCAGCAGCTGGGGCGGCTGGCCAGCGGCCGTGTCGCGATCACACGCGAGCGGCTCGACTTGGTGCGCCTGATGCGTGAGGCGCTGCGGCAACGCAGCCGCGAGTTCGAGTCACGCGGACTCGAAGTGCGGCAGGTCTTCGCGCCGGCCGAGGTGATGGGCGACTCGACGCTGCTGTACGCCCTGCTGCAGGCGCTGCTGGACTGGGCGGCCGAACACGCCGTCTCGCTCATCGCGCTGTCGATCGAGACCGGCGGCTGGCCCTCGCACGCGCGCTTGGACTGCCGCTTCTCGCACCGGCCCGCCGACGAGGTGGCGGGTGTCCCCGGGCTGCTCGGCGTCGATCATGTGGAGGCGCTTGACACGATGTCCTGGCGGCTGCTGGTGCACACCGGCGAGGCGCTCGGGCTGCTGCTTCGGCGCCGGGACACGCCTGCCGACGCCAAGCTTTCGATCGAGTTCCCGGACACGTTGGCGCCCAGCCTGCCCGGCTTGGAGGTCACCGAGACGAACGACGACACAGAGGCGGGCGGGCCGAACTCGCAGCCTTTCGCCGGGCGCCATGTGCTCGTCGTCTCGGCGCGGCGCGAGGTGCGCGGTGTCGTGCGTGAGGCGCTGCGCCCCATGGGCCTGCTGGTCGACTACGTCGCTTCGGTCGAGGCGGCGGCGGCGTTCTGCCGGCGGACGCTGCCGCACGCCATCGTGCACGAGGCCTCGCTGTGGGGCACTGCCTTCGAAGCGCTGCGCAAGGACGCACTAGGCGTGGTTCCGAACCTCGCCTTCGTCGAGATTGCCGACGACGTCCAGGGCTTCCAGACTGCGCATCGCGCCGGCCGACCCTGCGCGCAGGTCGGACGCGCCGCGCTGCTCGGATCGCTGTCGGCAGCACTCGAGCACGAGCTGACCCGGCTCGATGCCGCCACGCTCGCCGCCTGCACGCGGACGACTCGCGCCTCCTGAGCGAGGCAAGCCACAACCGTTGCCGGCTGGCGAAGGGCAGGAACAGCGGCCTGCAGCGCAGCCGATCGACGGCCGGGCGGCGATCCGGTCGGCGATCCAGTGCGCCCCTGGCCGCTACACTCGCCCGACTTCGCTGCGATGTCCTTCGTCCCCTTCGTCGCTCCGCGCCTTCCGCTGCGCACCCCGCCCGACCCTCGGCGGCGGCGCGTGGCGCTCGGCCTGCTGGCCTCGGCCACGCTGCCGGGTGCGGCCTGCGCCCGGCGCCAGCAGGTGCCGGCAGTCGGCTTCACGCTGCTCGACGGCTCGGCCGGCTCCACGGTCGGCCTGCGCGGCCGGGTGGTGCTGGTGAACTTCTGGGCCACCACCTGCGCGCTGTGCGTCAAGAAGATGCCGGCCCTGGCGGCGCTGCACCGCGAATACTGGCTCAGGGGCTTCACGACGCTCGCGGTGGCGATGCGCTGGGACCCGCCGGCGCTCGTGGCCCGGTTTGCCGAAGCGCGGCAGCTGCCCTTCGGCGTCGCGATCGACCTCCAGGGCGACATCGCGCGCGTGTTCGGCGACGTCGCGACAACCCCCACGACCTTCCTGCTCGACCGCCGCGGCGCGGTAGCCCGACGCTTCGTCGGCGAGTTCGACTTCGCCGACCTGCGCCGCCGGGTCGACCGCCTGCTCGGCGAGGCGTGATCGCTCGCCTGGCCGGCACCCTGGCGGTGAAGGCACCGCCGCAGGTCCTCGTCGACGTGCACGGCGTCGGCTACGAGGTCGACGTGCCGATGAGCACCTTCTACCTGCTGCCGGGCCTCGGCGAGCCGGTGGTGCTGCTCACGCACTTCGTGGTGCGCGAGGACGCGCAGCTGCTCTACGGCTTCCTGACCGAGCCCGAGCGCGCCGCGTTCCGCGAGCTGCTGCGCATCAGCGGCGTCGGCCCGCGCACCGCGCTCGCGATCCTCTCCGGGCTGTCGGTGGCCGAGCTCGGGCAGGCGGTCGGCCGGCAGGACGGCGCGCGCCTGCAGAAGGTGCCCGGCATCGGCAAGAAGACCGCCGAGCGGCTGCTGCTCGAGCTGAAGGGCCGGCTCGCGCCGGACCTGGGCTCGCCCGCCGCCGCCCCGCTCGACGACGCGCAGGCCGACATCCTGCAGGCGCTGCAGGCACTCGGCTACAACGAGCGCGAAGCCGCCGCGGCGCTGAAGGCGCTGCCGGCAGGCACCGGCGTGTCCGAGGGCATCCGGCTGGCATTGAAGTCGCTCAGCCGCTAGCCAACCGGCGGCGCCATGCGGCTGTCTCGAGCGAGCTGGCGAGCCCTGTGCTCTCCGACGACGATGTAGGATCGCTTCGGCCCGCCACACCCGTCGATGCCGACGGCCTCCGGGCCGCGGCAGATCGTCCCTCCCTCGTCCTGGCGCTTCCGATGTCGCGCAAGAACAAGCCCCGTTCGCAGGCAGCCGTACCGGCTGGGCACGGCGGCGCCACCGACGAGGGCCAGGCGCGCGCGGCGCTAGGGGCAGGGCGGTTCAAGGACGCGATCGAGCAGTACAAGGCGCTGCTGAAACGCGAACGCCGGCCCGAGTGGGCCGCTGCGCTCGCCGACGCGTACGCCGGCCGCGCCGGGCAGCTCGCCGCGAAGGACATGGTCAAGGAGGCGATCGCGCTGTGGCGCACGCGCGCCGAGGCGTGCGGGACGCCGCTCTTCGGCGGTCCCTACGCCAAGTGGCTGCTGCAGAGCGGCCAGGTCGAACAGGTGTTCGCGCTGTTGGCCGACCGGCGATCGCTCGCGCCCGAGGCGCGCGAGTGGCTCGAGGCCGAGTCTGCCGCGGCCGCACTCGTCGCACCCGACACCTGGATCGCGCGGCTGCCAGCGGACATGCCGCTGGTACGTCACCGTGCGGCTGCGCAGGCGGCATTGGCCGCGGCGACGACGAACGACGAAGCCGCGCTCGACCAGGCGCTGAAGGCGATCGCGTTTCGCTCGCCGTACCGCGATCTGCGGCCCTTGCTGCGCGCGATGGCGCTGCTGCGCACCGATCGGCAGCAGGCAGCGGCCATGCTCGACCGTGTCGCTGGCGGCGGGCCGTTCGAGCGCCTGGCCGCGGCGTTGCGCGTCGCCGTCCTACCGGGCTCCGAGTGGCTTGCCGGCTTGCGCGGGCTCGACGAGGCGGCCCGCGCGCTCGTGTTCGACCTCGCCGGCTGCCCCGAGCCGCAGCGCGCGCTGGTGGCCGACCTGCTGCGCGCAAACGACGCGCCGACGCTGCTCGATGTCCTCACACGCTACCGTCGCGCGTTGCCCGAGGCGCAGGCACGTGGGTTGTGCCGGGGGCTGCTGCCCCATGCGCCGCGCCAGTTGAACGCGTTTCAGTCGGCGTTCGGTTCGTTGCCCGAGGTCGAGCGCGATCGCCTGCTGGCGCTGGCGGCGGAGATCGGACGGGATTACGACGAAGCCACGCACTACTGGTGGAACGTGATCCATCGGTGGCGCTCCGACCCGACGACGCGCCGCCGCGCCGCGATGGTGCTGCGGCACCTCGCGAGCAACCGCGATTTCTGCGAAGGCGAAGCCGATGCAAGCCGCACCTCGCCGGCGCTGGACTGGCTTGCGCAGAGCCTCGACCTCGATCCGGCGGACCGCGAGTCCGAGCTTCGGCTGCTGCGGGGCCTGCGCGAGCGTGGCGACCTGAAGGCCGCGCGTCAACGCCTCGATGCGGCGCTCGAACGCTTTGCCGGCGACATTGCGGTCTTGCTCGAAGCGGCGCAGACCGCGATCGCCGGCGGCGCGTTCAAGAAGGCGATCGGGCTGGCGAAACAGGTGCTCGCGAGCGACCCGATCAACCCACAGGTGCGCCGCGTGATCGGCCAAGCCCACTTGTCGCATGCACGCAAGCAGATCGCGGCGCACCACCTGAAAGCAGCGCGGCGCGAGCTCGACCAGGCACGCACATGGCTACGCGCCGCCGGCGATCTGGCCACCGCCGGCACCTTGCGCGCCCTGGCCGCGGAAGTACCGGCCGAGGGGGACCTGCTACTGCGCCAGGCGCTGGCCGACCTCGGCGGCACGGCGCTGGCCAAGTTCCAGATCGCCCACGAGGCGACGCGCGTCGGTTTCGACGCCGCGACGGTACTGCGGCGTGCCGGCGCCGATCTGAACGTCGTTCCCGGGCCGGCCGAGCTGGCGACGCTTGCCCGCGCGCTGAACGCGATGAGCGCCGACGACCGCGCGGCGCGGCACGCGCTCGCGCCGCTCGCGCCGATGCTGCTTCAGGCAGCCGCAAGTGCGCAAGGCAGCGACAGCGAACTGGCGCTCATCTGCGAGGCGATGCACCGCCACCACAGGCACGACCTGGTGCTGCGCTTCGCCGCCCAGGCGCTGAAGCGCTGGCCCGGGCGACCGGTCTTCGTCTACTTCGACGTCGTTGCGCGTCACGAGCACCAACCTTGGCAGATGCCGGAGCGCGACTGCAACCGACTCGAGGACGCGTTCGAGCTCGCGCAGCAGCAAGGCGACCGGCGCACCGCGGTACGCATTGGCGAATTGCTGGCCCGGGTCGACGGCTTCGACGACGACGACGCCGACGACGACGATCCGTTGCCGCCCGCCCCGCCGGGCATGCGCTCGGCGCTCGAGGCCATCCTGGCCTCGGGCGGCGAGCAGCAGTTCCTGGAATTCGCGCGGCGCGAGATCGGCCGCGACGAGTTCGAGCGCCTGCGGCGCGAGGTCGGCGGTGACGACACCCAGCTCGCCCGGGCGCTGTTGCGGATCATGATCGATCTCGCGCCCGTAGCGAGCGACACCGCCCCACGCGGCGCCCGGCGGGCGCGGCAGCCGCGCGCACGGCCAGCCGATGCTCGACAACGGAGCCTTTTCGATGACTGATCCGTATCTGCTGCTCGGCGTCGAGCGCTCGGCGGACGACGAGACGATCCGCGCGGCCTACCTCGCCGCGATCCGGAGCTGTCCGCCCGAACGCGACCACGAACGCTTCGCACGGGTGCGCGCGGCCTACGAAACGATCGCGCGCGAGCCCGATCGCCTCGCGCACGAGCTCTTCGACACCACCGCGCCGTCGGCGCAGGAAGTCCTGGAACGGCTGCGTTCGCAGTGGCTGCCCGCGCCGCCCACTGCGTCCCACCTGCGGCGGCTGCTGGGCGGAACATGATGCCGCTCGACGATGCCGCGAAGGAGCACCTGGTCGAGCAGTTTCGTGCCAGCCTCGATCGCTTCGATGACGGCAGCGGCGACGCCGAGACGATCGACCTGCGCACGCTGCTCACCGAGATGGCGGTGCTGAAGAACGAGGTGCGCCTGCAGGCGCGTCGGATCGGGCCCGCGCTGGAGGAGTTGCAGCGTGCCGGCGAGGCGCTGCGCGAGCAGCAGCAGCTCGCTCAGCGCGAGGTCGAACGCGCACGCGCGCAGGCCGCCGAAGCGAAGTTGCAGGCCGAGCGCGGCCTGCTGCTCGAGCTGCTCGGGCTGCGCGATCGGCTGCAGGCTGCGCTCGACGCCGCTGCGGCGTGGCGGCCGTCGCTCGTGCAGCGCCTGCTCGGCGCCGATCGCCGCTTCGCCCTCAGCCTGCGCGAAGGGACGGCATTGACGCTCGAACGTACGGACGAGCTGCTCGCGAGTCGCCGTGTGCGGCCGATCGCCGCCGTCGGCCAGCCGCTCGACCCGCACCGGATGCAGGCCGTCGCGGTCGAGCGGGCGCCCGGCGCAGCGGCGGGCGTCGTGCTGCGCGAGTTGAGGCGCGGGTTCACGCAAGGCGGCGAGCTGCTGCGCGCGGCCGAAGTGATCGTGAACGGCAGGGACGAGACACCATGAGCGAAACCATCGTCGGCATCGACCTGGGAACCACCAACTCCGAGATCGCGGTGGTGCGCGACGGGCGGGTCGACGTGATTCCGGTGGCCGGTACATCGAAGATCCTGCCCTCGGTGGTCGGCATCGGCGACGACGGCAGCCTGCTCGTCGGCCAGGCCGCTCGCAACCAGTATGCGCTGCACCCCGAGCGCACGGTGCGCTCGATCAAGCGGCGCATGGGCGAGGATGCACGCGTCACGATGGCCGGCAAGGACTATGCGCCGCAGGAGATCTCGGCGCTGATCCTCGCCCGGCTGAAGAGCGTGGCCGAGGCGCAGCTGGGCGTTGCGATCCACAAGGCGGTGATCACGGTGCCGGCGTTCTTCTCGGACGCGCAGCGCCAGGCCACGCGCGAGGCCGGGCAGATTGCCGGCCTCGAGGTGGTGCGCATCATCAACGAGCCGACCGCCGCCGCGCTCGCCTCCGAGAGCCGCCACCAGGGCGCGCGCAAGGCGCTGGTCTACGACCTGGGCGGCGGCACCTTCGACGTCTCGGTCGTCAATCTCGAAGGCGATGTCGTCGAGGTGCTCGCAAGCCACGGCGACAACCAGCTCGGTGGCGACGACTTCGACCGCAAGCTGGTCGACCACGCCGTCGCCCATCTGGAGCGCGAACACGGGGTCGACGTCAGCGGGCAGATCGCGGTGATGGCGCGGCTGCAGCGCGCCGCCGAGGCGGCGAAGATCGTGCTGTCGGACCAGCCGTACGCGACGCTGAACGAGGAGTTCCTGTTCGAGCAAGAGGGCGTGCCGGTCCACCTGAAGCTCGAGGTGACGCGCGACAAGTACGAAGCGATGATCGAGCCCTACATCGACGAGACGATGGCCGCGGTGCATGTCGCGTTGAGCGGCGCGCAGCTCGCGGCGAGCGACATCGACGAGATCCTGCTGGTCGGCGGCGCGACGC
>WBZP01008037.1_pt1 | contig 10050 bp, 11 predicted proteins | sample 5204301 | NCBI WGS metagenome assembly WBZP01 (sample SAMN12412401, study PRJNA552823) | activated sludge metagenome | isolation source: activated sludge from nitrification reactor of wastewater treatment plant... | place: USA: Pennsylvania | collected 2017 | reverse complement strand
CGAAGAAGAGACCTGCCCGTAATCCGTTCAAGGAGTGTTCACCGAATTGGGACTCTTCGGTCGATTTCGTGGCCGCCGATCAGCGGCCGGTTCCACCTCCGATGACCTGAAGTATCTGCGCGCCTGGGTCGCCGCCCGCTCGGGGGTGGAGGGCTTTGTCGAACCGAAGACCACGGTCACCGACCTGACCGTGGTGCTGGTGGCCGGCGATGGGGAGTGGACCCGGCGGCGGGCCGGAACCGAGCGCGACGCGATGCGACTCGCCGACCGGTTGCAGATCCCGGTGTACGACGTGGAGAAGCTCGGCTACCCGCAACGCATGCGGGACTACGACGCCCGCCGGCGCATCGAACGCCAACGCGCGCTGCGCGACGAACTCGACCGCTGAGCGATTTCGGTGCATCCGCCGTCGGTGAGCGACGGTCAATGCACCGAAATCACGTCAGCCGTTCGCGCAGATGTCCTCGAGAACCGCGAGCATCGTGCGGGCCGGCACCCCGGTACCGCCCTTGCCGGTGTAACCCCATGCTCCGCCGGTGTTGTAGGCCGGGCCGGCGACGTCGATGTGCACCCACTGCACGCCGTCGGCGACGAACTCACGCAGGTACACCCCGGCCACCAGCATGCCGGCGAAGCGCTGCGCGCTGACGTTCGCCAGATCCGCCACCGTCGACTTCAGGTCGTCCTTCAGCTCGTCGGGCAGCGGCATCGGCCAGCCGTTCTCGCCCACCTCCTGCGAGATAGCGGCCACCCGATCGCGGAACTCGTCGGAACCCATCACGCCGGGGATCCGGGCGCCCAGCGCCACCGTCTGGGCGCCGGTCAGGGTCGAGGTCTCCATCAGATAGTCCGGGCCGTCCTCACAGGCCCGCACAATCGCGTCGGCCAGGATCAACCGGCCCTCGGCGTCGGTGTTGAGCACCTCCACCGTGGTGCCGCCGTACTGCGTCAGCACGTCGCCGGGCCGCTGTGCCGTCGAGCTCGGCATGTTCTCGGCCATCGGCACCGTCGCGGTGACGTCCACGGGCAGGTGCAGCCGGGCGGCCATCGCGACGGCCGCGATGACGGCGGCCGCCCCGCCCATGTCCGAGGTCATGTGGTGCATCGAGGCTGCGGGCTTGATCGAGATGCCGCCGGTGTCGAAGGTGATGCCCTTGCCCACCAGCGCAACCTTTTTCGCGCCGCGCTTGCCGGATTGATGCGTCAGGCGCACCAGCCGGGGCGGGCGCGACGACCCCTGGCCGACACCGATGATGCCCCCGTAGCCGGCCTTGGCCAGCGCCTTCTCGTCGAGGATCTCGACGGTCAGGCCGGCGTCCTCGCCAAAAGCCTTGGCGCGCTTGGCGAATTCGGCCGGGAACAGGTGGCTGGGCGGGGTGTTGACGAAATCGCGGGCGGTGGCCACCGCGGTGGCGATCGTCGCGCCGCGTTCGGCCAGCTTCTTGGCGTCGCGGGCCTGCGACAGTGCGGTGATCTTGCGCAGTCCCTTGTCCTTGGGTGCGGTCTTGTCGCTGCGGAAGTCGGTGAACCGGTAGGCGCCTAGGATCAGGCCCTCGACGGTGGCCTCGACGTCGACGTCACTCAGCGTGGTCACGACGGCCTCGGTGCCGCCCAGCGCGCGCGCCGCGACACCGGCGGCCCGGCGGATGACGTCGGCCGGCCAGGCGTCGCGCGGCTTGCCCAGACCGACCGCCAGCACACTGGCCACCGGCAGCGACGGGGCCAGCACCCGGGTGACTTCGTCGGCGCCGCCCTTGGCGCCCAGTGCCGCCAGCGCCACCTCGATCCCACCGGTCGCCTCGGCGTCCAGGAACGGGTTGGCCAGCAGGGTGGGCGTGCCACCGTTGTCCGGGTCGGCGCTGACGACACCGACGACGAGCACCGTCGAAACCGCACCCCGCTTGGGCAGCGCGGCGGCGACGGTGACGGTGGGGGACACATAGCCAGGTTCGGTGCTCACCCGGTCACCCTAACCGTCGGACGCAACGGTGATGTCGTAAGCGGTTACGGGTTCGTCGAACCCCTTGAGCGTGAACGACTTTGTCCCGTCGGCCCGCTGGTCCGCAAGCTGATCGTGCACGCTGGCGTCGGCCAGAAGGTGCCCGGCGTCGGCGGCTGCGACGAGTCGCGCGGCAAGATTCACCGTGGTGCCGAAGTAGTCGCCGTTGACGGCAAGCACACTCCCGTAGCTCAGGCCCACCCGGATCCGCAGCCTGGCCCCGCGGATCCTTGGGTGGCCGACCAGTTCGGTGGCCGTCGTTACCAGTTGCGCCGGCGTCGCATTGACCCACATCACCGCGTCGCCGATGAACTTCACCAATCGGCCGTCACCGTCGTGCACGACCTCGGCCGCGGTTTCGCTGAACGTGTCCAGCATCAGCGACAGTTCGGCAAGGGAGAGCACCCGCGTCATCGCGGTGAAGTCCGACAGATCGGCGAAGCCGACACCGCACACCACGTTTCCGGAGGGGTCGGCGACCAGGGCGTCGGACAGGTTGGGACGTTCGACGTGGTGGCGGTGGACGACGTCCATCAAGCCGCCGATGCGGGGGATCAACTCGGCGATCTCACGCCAGGCGCGCGCGGTGGCGAGTTCATCGTTGCTACGGGTGATCCACATGTCCGGCCGCCCGGTTCGAAGCGTGGCGGCCTCGGCCTCCGACAGTCGGCTCATGGCTGAGCCGATGCAGCGCAGCACGCCGGCGGCGCCGTCACCCATCAGGGCCAACATCGCGGCGCAGGTGCCCAGGGCCGCGACGTCGGGGTCGCTCAGTTCGACGTGATCGGGATCGGCCACCTTCAGGCCCACCAGGGCCCACAGCCGTTCGGCTTCGGTGACGGACAATCCCAGGTGTCCGGCGGCGGTCCGCAGGCTGTGGGTCGGCGGGCCCAGGTGCCGTATCGCGTCGCCGGCAAGGCCGAACAGGCGTCCGCGGCGTTCGGCCTCCGCCATGTCCTCGACGGTGAAACCCAGGATCTCGAAATACTCGAACACGGGCGCCCGGGCGCGGGCGTTGGCGATTCCCGCCGCCTGCAGTGCATCGAAATCGACCACCCACCCAAGTCTGCCAGCAGCGATCCGCCTCACTAGGCTGATCTGCCGTGACCGAGAACCTGTTGCAGGGCCCGCTGGAAGAGCGTCACCGCGAACTGGGCGCCAGTTTCGCCGAATTCGGCGGCTGGCTGATGCCCGTCGCGTATGCGGGCACGGTGTCCGAACACAATGCCACCCGCGAGGCCGTCGGCCTGTTCGATGTCAGCCATCTGGGCAAGGCGCTGATCACGGGGCCGGGTGCCGCGGAGTTCGTCAACTCGGCCCTCACCAACGACCTGCGTCGGATCGGGCCCGGCAAGGCGCAGTACACGCTGTGCTGCACCGGGACGGGCGGGGTGATCGACGATCTGATCGCCTACTACGTCTCCGACGACGAGGTGTTCCTGGTTCCCAACGCCGCCAACACCGCCGCTGTGGTCGCCGCCATGAAAGCCGTTGCCCCCGAGGGTCTTACGATCACCGACGAGCACCGTTCCTTCGCCGTGCTGGCGGTGCAGGGGCCGAGGTCCACCGAGGTGCTGGCCGCACTCGGGCTGCCCACCGACATGGATTACATGGGCTATGCGGACGCCGAGTACGGCGGGGTGCGGGTCCGGGTATGCCGGACCGGCTACACCGGCGAACACGGCTACGAACTGCTGCCGCCGTGGGATTCGGCCGCCGTGGTGTTCGACGCGCTTGTGGAGCAGGTGCGCGCGGCCGGCGGTGAACCGGCCGGCCTGGGGGCCCGCGACACCCTGCGCACCGAGATGGGGTATCCGCTGCACGGTCACGAACTGTCGCTGGACATCTCACCGCTGCAGGCCCGTACCGGCTGGGCGATCGGCTGGAAGAAGGACGCCTTCTGGGGCCGTGACGCGCTGCTGGCCGAGAAGCAGGCCGGCCCCCGCCGCACCCTGCGCGGCCTGAAGGCACTGGGCCGCGGGGTGCTGCGCGCCGACCTGACCGTCCTGGCCGGCGACACCCCGGTGGGCGTGACGACGTCCGGCACCTTCTCGCCGACGCTGAAGGTCGGCATCGCGCTGGCGCTGATCGACACCGCCGCCGGAATCGACGACGGTGCCCGCGTCGTCGTCGACGTCCGGGGCCGTCCGATCGAGTGCGAGGTCGTCGCACCGCCGTTCGTGCAAGTCCGCACGAAGTAGTTCGCCTGCTACGTCGGCGAAAACCGCTAGCGTGCGGCGATAGAATCGACGCCATGAATCCGGCTGACCTCGAGTTCTCGCTTGCCCGCAACACCAACCCGGCAAGCGACGAGGCACGGGCCGGCATCCTGGCCGATCCCGGATTCGGCCGGTATCACACCGATCACATGGTCTCGATCGACTACGACGCGGGCACCGGCTGGCACGATGCCGCGGTACTGCCGTACGGACCCATCGAATTGGACCCCTCGGCGATCGTGCTGCATTACGCGCAGGAGATCTTCGAGGGTCTTAAGGCCTACCGCTGGCCCGACGGGTCGATCGTCTCGTTCCGCCCGGACGCCAACGCCGCCCGGATGCGGGCCTCGGCGCACCGGCTGGCCATGCCCGAACTGCCCGACGCGTTGTTCCTCGAATCGCTGCGCCGGCTGATCGCCGCCGACCGCGACTGGGTGCCGCCGGCCGGCGGCGAGGAGTCGCTGTACCTGCGGCCGTTCATGATCGCCACCGAGCCGGGGCTGGGGGTGCGCCCGGCCAACCAGTACCGCTACCTGCTGATCGGGTCGCCGGCCGGGGCGTACTTCAAGGGCGGCGTCAAACCCGTCAGCGTCTGGTTGTCCACGGAGTACGTGCGGGCCAGCCCCGGCGGCACCGGGGCGGCCAAGTTCGGCGGCAACTATGCGGCCTCGCTGCTGGCCCAGGCCGAGGCCGCCGAGCACGGCTGCGATCAGGTGGTCTGGCTGGACGCCATCGAACGCCGCTACGTCGAGGAGATGGGCGGGATGAACCTGTTCTTCGTCTTCGGCAGCGGCGGCGCGGCCCGGCTGGTCACCCCCGAGCTGTCCGGCTCGCTGCTGCCCGGCATCACCCGGAACTCGTTGCTGCAGCTGGCAACCGACGCCGGCTTCGCGGTCGAGGAGCGCAAGATCGACGTCGAGGAGTGGCGCAAGGGCGTGGCCGCCGGGGAGATCACCGAGGTGTTCGCCTGCGGCACCGCCGCGGTGATCACGCCGGTTTCGGTGGTCAAGTATGGGGACGGTGAGTTCACCGTGGCCAACGGCGAGCCTGGTGAGGTCACCATGGCCCTGCGCGACACACTGACCGGAATCCAGCGCGGCACCTTCGCCGATACGCACGGCTGGATGACGCGGCTCGGCTGAGCCGATTACCTGATCTGTTCTGCGACCTCTGCGACTGCTACTCGATGTTTGTCGCAACGATCGCAGAACAGATCAGAAATGGGCCGCCAGGCCCAGCGCCGTCAGCGTCGTCGTCACCTCGACGGCCGCGCCCAGCACGTCCCCGGTGATGCCGCCGAACCGCCGCACACAATGCGCAACCAGGCCCGCGTTCACGACGAGTGCGCCCAGTACCACGACCGGCCCCTGCCACAGCGTCGGCGTGACCCATACCGACCCACCCGCCAGGGCCAGAGACCACGCCGCGATCACCCAGGCCGGCTGGCTACCGGCCACCGCCGAGCCCAGCGAACTGCCCGCCGCCGCGGGCACCGAACGCCGACAGGCCACCAGCACGGCGACCCGCCCCGCGGCCACCGCGACGACGATCGCGGGCAGCGGAGCGCTGGCATATGCGAAGGCCTGCAACGTGATCGCCAGGACCACCGCCGCCACCCCGAACGGTCCAGCGGTGCCGCCGCGCATCACCGCCAGGGCGCGCTCCGGAGGCCCGTAGCAGCCCAGGCCGTCGACGGTGTCCGACAGTCCGTCGATGTGCAGGCCGCGGGTGGCCAGCAGCAGCATCCCGACCGCCAGCAACCCGCCGATGGCAGCGGGGGCGAAGACCGTGCCCGCCCCGGCGACCACCCCGGCAGCCAGCCCGCCCAGCACCAGCCCGACCACCGGCAGGGCGGCCGGCATGTCGCGGCCCAGCGGTCGGCCGCTACCGACCGGCAACACCGTCGCGAACGCGAAAGCCGATGCCAGGGAACGGATCATGGCTCGCTGCGGCCCGAAACACCGGCGCCGTCGAAGGTGGCCATCTCGGCCAGGGTGGCGATCGCCGCGCGCAGCACGGGCAGGGCGACCGCCGCACCGGAACCCTCGCCGAGGCGCATGCCCAGATCGATGACCGGGTCGAGTTCCAACTGGGCCAGCGCCAGCGAGTGCGCGGGCTCGGTGGACCGATGCCCGGCCTGCCACCAGGCCCGCGCACCCGGGGCCATCCGCTCGGCGGCCAGCGCGGCTGCCGTCACCACCACGCCATCGAGCAGCACGGGCGTGCGTCGCACCGCTGCCTGGGCCAGGAACCCGGCCATGGCGGCCAGATCGGCACCGCCGGCCACCCGCAGCAGGTCGACGGGTTCGTATCGGACCGCATGCGCCCGGTAGAGCGCGTCGCGCACCGCCGCGGTCTTGCGGATCCAGCCCGCGTCGTCGATCCCGGTGCCGCGGCCCACCACCGCCACCGGTTCGTTGTTGGTCAGTGCCGACACCAGAACCGTTGCGGGCGTAGTGTTTCCGATGCCCATATCGCCGGCTATCAGCAGATCGGCACCGGCGTCCACTTCCTCGTCGGCGATCGCGCGCCCGGCCGCGACGGCTGCGGCGGCCTCCTCCGGGGTCAGGGCGTCCTCGACGGAGATGTCGCCGCTGCCACGGCGCACCTTGTGCGCGGCGACGGTGCCGTCGGCAGGGGCATCGGCATCGACGGCGACGTCGACCACCCGGACCGAGGCGCCGGCGATCCCGGCCAGGACGTTGATCGCCGCGCCGCCGGCCTGGAAGTTCGCCACCATCTGCGCGGTGACCTCCGGTGGGAACGCCGACACCCCGGAGCGGGCAACCCCGTGATCGCCGGCGAACACCACGATCCGGGCGCGTTCGAATTGGGTTGGTGGGCAGGCATTCTGACACGAGGCGACCCAGACCGACAATTCCTCGAGACGGCCCAGCGCGCCCGGCGGCTTGGTGAGCGTGCCCTGCCGCTCGCGCGCCGCCGCGGCCGACGCCGCCGACGGCGGTGTCACTGCAGGGAAATCGGGCTGGTTCACGCTAGGACGCCCCCTCGGGTTTGATCGGCACGGCCACCCCGGCAACGACGAGCACCACGCGCTCGCTGACCGCCGCCAGCCGCTGGTTGAGTGATCCCAGTTCGTCGGCGAACCGCCGGCCGGCCTCGGTGGCGGGCACCACCGTCAACCCGACTTCGGGGCTCACCAGGACCAGCGGGCCGCGGAATTCGCCGACGGCGTCGATCAATTCGGCCATGCACGGCTCGATCGCACCGCCGGTCCACGCGTCGAAGCGGTCCATGGCCGCCGTGAGCCAGCCGCCGATATCGTCGATCAGGGTGGCCGTCAAGGGATCCTCGCGCAGCACCGTGGCCACGTCGGCGCTCTCGACGGTCACCCAGTGCGCGGGCCGCCGGGCCCGGTGTGCGGCCACCCGGCGAGCCCAGGACGGATCACCCTCGGTGGCCGGTCCCGTCGCCAGATAGCGCACGGCACCGGGGGATTCGTTGATCCGCTGTTCGGCCCAATTGGACTTGCCCGAGCGGATCCCGCCGAGCACCAGGGTGCGCATCAGTGCTCCGGTGCGGTTCAGTCGATCGTGGCGCCCCGGTCGACCCGGGGCCGCGGGGCACGCATCCGGCGCAGCTGGGAGGCCCGGCCGGCCGCGTATGTTCCCAGTTTCCAGGAACTCTCGGTGTTGCTCGCGAACTTGACGTCCACCTTGTTGCGGACCTTGCGGGCCAGCAGCAGGGCGTCGATCGCCATCACGAGCATCAGCACCAGCATGGCCGGTGAGACGTAGTACTGCAGCTGCGGGACACCCAGCATGACGAAGATCATGAACAGCGCTGAGGGCATGAACAGGCCCAGCAGGTTCCGGCGGGCATCCACGATGTCGCGGACGTACGCCCGCACCGGCCCCTGGTCCCGGGGCAACAGGTAGGCCTCTTCGCCGGCCATCATCTTGGCCCGCCGATCGTCCATCCGGGCCCGGCGCTCGGTGCGTTCGGCCTTGCGTTCCTCGCGGGACAGCTTGGGGCCGGCCAGTTCCTTGCGCCGGGCGCGGGCCTCCGAGGTGGTCATCGGGGCGGGCGCCACCGGACCGCGGCGCGCGTTGCCGTCCCGTTTGGGGGTCGGCCGACCCTTGGGTGCCGTCTGTTTGGCGGCAGCCGATGTGGCGGGGTCCGCTGCGGCGACCTCGGTCGCCCCGCTCTCGGGTTCCAGTTCGTCGCCGTCACCCTTGTTCCGGCCCAGCAGTTTCACGCCCGCCAGGTTACTTCGCGACACCCGTCGCCCGGAATGCACCCGGACCCGGCCGCCCTTAACCTGCTGGTATGCGAGTGCTCATCGCGCCCGACTGCTTCGGCGACACGCTGACCGCGGTGCAGGCCGCCCGTGCGATCGCCGATGGCTGGGGCCAGGCCCGCCCGTCGGACGCGTTGACCCGGGCGCCGCAGTCCGACGGCGGCCCCGGTTTCGTCGACGTGCTCGCCAGCCGGCTCGGTGAACGCCGACGGGCCCGTGTCTCGGGTCCGTTGGACGCGACCACCGACGCCCAGTGGGTGTTCGACCCCGCGTCGGCCACCGCCTACATCGAGTGTGCGCAGGCCTGCGGCCTGGCGTTGCTCCCGGACGGACCGACCGTCGGCACCGCCGTGGCCGCCCACAGCCGCGGGGTGGGCCAACTGGTGGATGCGGCGCTGGCCGCCGGTGCGCGCCGGATCGCCGTCGGATTGGGTGGCAGCGCCGGCACCGACGGCGGCCGCGGGCTGGTGGACGCCCTCGGCGGGCCGGCCGTGGCGCGCCACCGGCTGGCCGGGGTGGATCTCATCGCGGCGACGGACGTCGAGCACGCGCTGCTGGGGCCGATGGGTGCGGCGCGGGTGTTCGGGCCGCAGAAGGGCGCCGATCCGCCGACCGTCGAGCTGCTGGAGGAACGCCTCAGTGCTTGGGCCGTCGAACTGGACGCCATCGCGGGACGCCAGGTCAGCGCCGAACCCGGCGCCGGTGCGGCCGGCGGCCTCGGCGCGGCCCTGCTGGCCCTGGGCGGCCGGCGGGAGTCCGGCGCCGCGATCATCGCCGAGTTCACCGGGCTGGCCGACGAGATCGCCGCCGCGCAGCTGATCATCACCGGCGAAGGCCGGTTCGATGACCAGTCGCTGAACGGCAAGGTGGTCAGCGCGCTGGCCGCCGGCGCCCGCGCCCACCGGGTTCCGGTGCTGGTACTGGCCGGTCAGGTGACCCTCGACGAGGCCGCCCTGGCAGCGGCCGGCATCCGGGCGGCATACGCCATTGCGGACTTCGCCGGGTCGGTGCGACTGGCCATCGACGACGCCGCCAACCAGCTCACCGGACTGGCCCGGCAGACCGCGGCCGAGCTGGGCGAGGAATACGGGAATAGCAGCTGAGCAAGGTACCGTTGTGGGAGCTGCGACCCAAGCCGATCCAAGGAGACGCAACAGTGACCGTTCAGGACGAATCCACGACCCTTCAGGACGAATCCACGACCCTTCCGGACGAATCGACTACCGCCCATGGCGCGGTCCTGACCGATGCCGCCGCGAGCAAGGCGAAGTCGCTGCTGGACCAGGAGGGCCGTGACGACCTGGCCCTGCGCATCGCCGTTCAGCCGGGCGGCTGCGCCGGTCTGCGCTACAACCTCTTCTTCGACGACCGCACTCTCGACGGTGACCTGAACGTCGACTTCGGCGGCGTCACCCTGACCGTCGACCGGATGAGCGCCCCCTACATCCAGGGCGCCACCATCGACTTCGTCGACACCATCGAGAAGCAGGGCTTCACCATCGACAACCCCAACGCCACCGGCTCCTGCGCCTGCGGCGACTCGTTCAACTAGAACGTCCCCGCCGCGCGCT
>WBZP01008034.1_pt1 | contig 10052 bp, 7 predicted proteins | sample 5204301 | NCBI WGS metagenome assembly WBZP01 (sample SAMN12412401, study PRJNA552823) | activated sludge metagenome | isolation source: activated sludge from nitrification reactor of wastewater treatment plant... | place: USA: Pennsylvania | collected 2017 | reverse complement strand
CATCACAATTATTTTGGCATTATTGCTTAACGAAAGTTCTTTCATGGCTTTGATCTGTTCATATTGAAGCTGCTGGCTGGTCAGCCCGGTATTAATAATCCGCTGGTAATCGGATATTCCTTGTGCCTCCACCCGTTTACGCTCTGCTTCCTGTTTTTCTTTCTGCAAAACAAATTCCATTTTCTTGGCATCCTGTTCTGCATTTATTTTGGATTCGATAGAAGCTTTCACAGAATTTGGCAACGTAATGTTTCTCACCAACAGTTGTTCCAGCAACAACCCCCGTTTTCTGAAATCTCCTTCAATACTTTTATAAATCCGTTGTTGAAATTCATCCCTCTTATTGCCAAAAAGGTCTACCGCCTGGTAATAAACTGCATTGTCGCGAATCTTGGTTCGTGTAATCGGCCTTACTACTTTATCTTTAAAATCGTCGCCTGTTTCGCGTAAGAGCCTTGGAGCATCTGCAGCCGCCACCCTGTACAGCACGGTAAGATCAATGGTAACTTCCAGTCCATCACTGGTAAGTACCCTGATGGCGTCATCGCCCGATTTATCGCCTTCATCATTTACACCACTCATGGTATAATTCTGGGTTTTGATGTCCAGTTTTTTTATTTCGAGCAACGGATTTATAAAATGAAGGCCGCTGCCCAACACATCTTTCTGGATATTGCCAAAGAGAATTTTTATCCCGATCTCCCCGGGATTTATCTGAATTATACACGACGATAAAGCCCATAAAGCTATTAATCCGAGCCCGATAAAACGTCCCAGATTTACAAATCGTTGCAAAGAGGCTGTATGCCTGAAAACCGTAACTGATACAATGATCAGTATGAGCCCGATGATGAGTAAGAACATATTGTTGGAGTTTACGCTGCAATATCAACAAAAATCAAGCGCCAAAACCAACAGCTGAAAATTTAATCCCGGTTAGTCCCGGCTTCAGAAACACAGTTGCATTCAACCCTGAATGTTGTAATTTGCTGTAAATCATTTTGGGAATGAAAAATCTTTTTGACAAAAGCACTTTTGAAGAAATCATGGGCCGGATAGAAAAATTAACCCCGGATGCACAGCGCCAGTGGGGGAAGATGACGGTATCGCAGATGCTGGCTCATTGCAAAGAAGCTTTTAAAGTTCCGTTGAGTGAGAAAAAGATGCCGCGGATGTTGCTTGGATTATTGATCGGCTGGATGATAAAATCAAAATTACACAACGACGATCCCTGGAAACAAAACCTACCTACAGCGCCGAATTTTATCATTAAAGGTGAGCGTGATTTCAGTGCGGAAAAAAAGCAATTGACTGAACTGGTAAATAAATTTTATACCGCAGGGCCTGGCGGCGCCGGAAAATTCCCTCACCCGATGTTCGGTCGTTTTACTCCTGAGCAATGGGGCAAGAGTATGTACAAGCATCTTGATCATCACCTCCGGCAGTTTGCTGCTTAGCCAAATTTTACAAGCCTGTTGATGGCTTCTTCCAGCGTTGCTTCTTTTTTAGCAAAACAAAACCTGATCACCTGGTTGTTTTCCGGTTTCATGTAAAAAGAAGAAACCGGTATGGTTGCTACGCCCGCCTCTTTGGTAAGCCTTACTGCAAAATCATATTCAGGCTCATCGCTGATGTCTTTATAACTATAAAGCTGGAAATAACTTCCGTATGAAGGAATGGCTGTGAATTTTGTCTGCTTCATATTTTCTGCAAAATAATCCCGCTTCTTTTGTATCTGCTTACCCAACTGCAAATACTGTTGTTCGTCTTTTAAAAATGCAGCCAGCGCATATTGTACGGGACTGTTGCAGGTAAAGCAATTAAACTGGTGTACTTTCCTGAACTCTTTCATCATAGGTTCCGGTGCCATGCAATAACCGAGTTTCCAGCCGGTGCAGTGATAGGTTTTGCCGAATGAAAAACAGACAAAACTTCTTTCCTGCAGATCGGGATATTTCAGCATCGACAAATGTGGTTTATCATCAAAGATCAGATGTTCGTATACTTCATCACTGATGATGATGATATTGGTGCCGGTTACTATTGATCTCAGTTGTTCAATATCATATTCAGATAAAACGGCACCGGTGGGGTTGTGCGGACTGTTAATAATAATCGCCCTTGTTTTGTTATTGACTTTAGCTTTTACCGTTTCCCAGTTGATGCAGTAATCTGTTGCGTTCAGTGAAACGGGAACAGGAATTCCTCCATTGATGGTTATGTTGGGTATATAACTGTCGTAAGCCGGTTCAAACAATATTACTTCATCGCCCGGTTGCAGTATGGCTGTAAAGGCCGTATACAATGCATACGTTCCGCCCGGGGTAATCGTGATCTCTGTATCGGGGTTGATATTAGCCTGGTAGAGCCGGTTGCATTTGGCGGCTATGCTTTCCCGGAGGGCCGGCAGACCGCACATATGAACATACTGGTTATTTCCGTTTCTCATTGATTTGCTTACCAGTTCCACAAGCTGTTCGTTCATCGGGAAATCAGGAAAGCCCTGGCCCAGGTTGATGGCTTTATGTTCAACAGCGAGTGAACTCATTACGGTGAATATCGTTGTGCCTGCCGCAGGAAGTTTGCTTTGAATAGATGGTGACAATAGTACTCTTTTCCTGTGAAGTTAATTGTAAACTTCATAAGGAAGATGCGTCTCATAAAAGTTTTGAAGAAATCTTATACTACAGAAAGTACCGGGTTAAGGTCCTGTGTAAATCCCGGCTTACGGGTTACTGAAACCGGATTTTTTTTCCTGCTGGTTTTTGCAAACAGCAAAATCAATGGAAAACACCAGGCTATTTTTGATAGTATGGATGTACTGCTTTGAAAGAATTTTAATCGTGCGGCCGGAATTTCATTGATGACGCCAAAGCTTGCTTTTTGTCCATCACCAAACTGGTAGGACAGGTTGTGGTGCTTTCCCGAATCGTAATATTGTTTCAGGAAATCGTTATTGGCATTCCAGCTTTCATGAACCCGTTGTGTTAAGTTCATGGTAGGTTCCATATTGGGATCAAAATAATACCATTGATCATTCACTTTTACTTCGAGTGCATAGTGATGGGGAAATCCTACTTTTCTATAATCAATATTTTTTCGTCTTAATACTTCCATCATCACGAGCGCCTGTTGTGAGCATGCTGCATCAGGATGCTTCATGATTTCATCGGGCTGAACCTTACATGATAAACCTATTCCCGTTATTTTTTCTCCCACAGCGGCAATCCAGTTCTCGCTTAATTTCCAGTGAGAAAATCCATGATAGAACCTGCAGGAAATAAAATAGGCAAGCAGGAGTGGATATTGAGGAGAATGAACATCGATTTTTTTGACGGCCGCTTCATCATCAACATATTTTTCCAGCTTATCAATGGAATTAATCTGGGCTAAAACAGGATGGTACCGTTCCGTTTGATTATACGGCAACTGCTCATTAATATCCCGGGGTATAAAATTGGGAATAGCCAGTACGATGGCAGATATGATCAGTAACGGTTTCAGATTCATTGCTAATGTTGTGGGCTAAAGATTACAACATCTTGCCAAATAATGGATTAACACTTGAACAGTGATAACGTACCGGCCATGTTTTTATTGCAGTCAGATTAAAATTCTGAATAATATTGTCACCCCGCTAAACGCCAATCTTAAAATCAACCAAACCCTCTTTCTCACATTTTCAAATTACCCAAACAACATAGACATATAGTTCACATAGAAGAAGGCGCACACTCTCGTTCTCTCATTTTCATATCTCCACATCATTCCATTTTCAAATTGACTAATTGATCAATTTCCAAATTTCCTTGACCACATAGGCACATAGTTCACATAGAAGAAAAGCACAAACTCTCATTCACTCATTTTCACATCTCCACATTTTCACATCATCAAATTGCTTTTCTTTCATCCCCACATTAAAGAAACTTATCTCCCTTGCTTCGCTTGATCTCTGCCACGTATTCTTTAATCTCCTGCTCTTTGTCTTTTTTGCAGATCATCAATACATCTTTTGTATCTACAATCACAAAATCTTCCAGCCCCTGGAGCAGAACGAGTTTATCGTTATCGGCATGCACCATGTTTTTGGTAGCATCGATCACCACCACATTATTTCCGGCTACCGCATTTTCGAGGTAATCTTTTTCAAGGTTTTCATAAGCGCTGGCCCATGTTCCGAGATCGCTCCATCCGAAAGAAGACGGGATCACGTAAACATTGTCGGCCTTTTCCATAATACCATAGTCGATGGAAATATTTACGCACTGAGGGTAGATCCTGCCGATGGCCTCTGTTTCCTGGGCTGTATTAAAATTGTTTTTTTCTGTATCAAACACTTCGTGCATTTCCGGCAGTAGTTTTTCAAATGCATTGATCACATTCTTTACCTGCCACACAAAAATGCCGGCATTCCACAGAAAGTCTCCGCTGGCAATAAATGTTTTTGCCAGTTCCCTGTCGGGTTTTTCGGTAAAGGTTTTCACCTTATAAATATTATCACTTACAGAAAACTGTTCGTGCTGGATATAACCATAGCCCGTATTTGGGTTGGTTGGTTTGATACCCAATGTGAGCAATGCCTTGATATGCGACGTAAAATGCAATGCCTCCAGGCTTACTTTTTTAAACGACTCCGTATCGGTGATGATATGATCCGCCGGGGCACAAATAAGATTTGCTGCAGGGTTCAGTTCATGCAGCTTATATGAAATATATGCAATGCAGGGTGCTGTATTTTTCCGGGAGGGTTCGGCCAGTATATTGTCTTCATGCATTTCCGGAAGCTGTTGCTTCACGATGGGCTTATAGCTTTCCGAAGTAACCACATATATATTCTCAACCGGGATGAATTTGGCGAAACGATCGAATGTGGATTGTATCAATGTTCTTCCCGTATTGAGTATATCAAGGAACTGTTTTGGAAAATCCGTACGGCTCATCGGCCAGAATCTGCTGCCAATGCCGCCTGCCATGATGGCCACATAGTGGTTCTTGTTCATATCAGCTTTGCTGTTTTAATTACTTGCAATCGTTATTTTACTGAGTTGGCAGATTTCCAGGGGAAAACTCCTGTTAACCACCAACCGAAACTTTCAACTTAAATAATTCCTTCTCTAACCAGGTCGTGCAGGTGAACGATGCCGGCATAGCTTTCATTGTCCAGCACCAGTAACTGGCTGATATCAAAAGCCCTCATTACTTCCAGCGCCTCTGCAGCCAGGGCCCCGCTTGTGATTGTTTTAGGACTCACACTCATAATATCTGCAGCTGTAAGATTACCTATTGAATCGTTGTTCTCAAGCATTCTCCTCAAATCGCCATCAGTAACGATTCCCAATACTTTATTATTGTCATCCGTTACCGCTGCCGCCCCCAGCCTGTTTTTGGTAATCGTAACAATTACCTCTTTAATAGAAGAGGATGGCCGTACCGCCGGCTTCTGGTTATGAACGATCAGTTCCGAAACACGGAGGTAAAGTTTTTTTCCCAATGTTCCTCCCGGGTGATATCTGGCAAAATCCTCACTGTTAAAGCCCTTGAGTTCCATCAGGCAAACCGCCAGGGCATCTCCCATCACCATTTGGGCCGTGGTACTTGTTGTTGGTGCCAGGTTATTAGGGCAGGCCTCCTGGCTAACCGTGGTATTTAATATAATATCACTGTTTTTTGACAGGAATGACTGAACATTTCCCACCATCCCGATCAGGGTGTTTCCAAAATTTTTAAGCAGTGGAACCAGTACTTTGATCTCCGGGCTGTCGCCGCTCTTGCTGATCAGCATGACCACATCATCCGGCAGTATCATGCCCAGGTCGCCATGAATAGCATCAGCAGCATGCATAAACAGCGCTGCCGTTCCGGTGCTGTTGAGTGTTGCCACAATTTTCTGTGCAATGATGGCGCTTTTGCCGATCCCGCTCACCACAAGCCTGCCTTTGCTTTTAGCGATCGTTTCCACGGCCCGCTGAAAGTCGGCATTGATGAAGGCTTCCAGTCCGCTCACGGAGCTTGCCTCCAGCTGAACGGTTCGAAGCCCTACGGGTATGATATTGCGGCTATCCATTTTGGCCGCAAACCTACTTATAAATACGGGATATAGAAAAAGAAATGGACAAAGAATTGATGGGTCTGATTTTTAGCCCGGTGCCATCCCACAATGGCAATACAACGGGCAATCTGCTGTAGTGCTACCTGTTAAAAATCAGCCTTGTGCAATTAATATTTTTTTCCTGCGTTTGTAAAAATTCAGTACCTTAAGGTACGTAAAAAAATATGTTAAGAACCTACAAAAGCCTTAATTGGTTTGGTTTTCAGGGCATATTGAACTAACTTCGCAACCCTTTATGAAAATGGCTTGCATGGGCAAAACCGGTTTCATAAATAAAAAGGTGAAGGAGAGAAATTTGTTATGGCTACAGTAAAATCAAAATCTGCTGCAGGAAAAAAATCCGCAGGAAAAACACCAACCGCTAAAAAATCAACCCGCGATCTTTCTGAACAATTACAACAGCATTTCGGATTCGATAAATTCAAAGGCGACCAGGAAGAAATCATCAATACTTTATTAGACGGAAAAGATACGTTCGTGATCATGCCAACGGGCGGGGGCAAAAGCCTTTGCTACCAGTTGCCCGCCATGATCAGCGAAGGCGTTGCCATCATCGTATCGCCGCTGATTGCTCTCATGAAAAACCAGGTCGACCTGGTGAGAAGCTACAGCAGCAAAGACGATGTAGCGCACTTTTTAAACAGTTCCCTCAACAAAGGGCAGCAGAAAACTGTAAAAGACGACCTGGCCAATGGCAAAACCAAAATGCTCTACGTAGCGCCGGAAACCCTTACCAAGGAAGATAATATTGAATTCTTCAAATCACTTACGATTTCATTTTTTGCCGTAGATGAAGCTCACTGTATTTCGGAGTGGGGGCATGACTTCAGGCCGGAATACCGCAGGCTGAAAGAAGTGATGGATGAAATCAACCCGAACATCCCGGTGATCGCTCTAACGGCCACAGCTACCCCAAAAGTGCAGAGCGATATTATCAAAAACCTGGGTTTACGCAAGCCGGCCATTTTTGTTTCTTCCTTCAACAGGCCAAACCTGTATTATGAAATACAGCCCAAGGTAAATCTTGACCAGACCAACAAGAGTATTGTCCGCTTCATCAAACAGCATAAAAACAAGAGCGGCATCATTTATACGCTTAACCGCAAAACCACCGAAGAGCTGGCCAAAATGCTGGAAGCAAACGGCATTAAAGCTGCGGCTTACCATGCCGGGCTCGAAGCCAAACTTCGTTCTGACAGGCAGGACCAGTTTTTAAATGAAGACATTCATGTGATCGTTGCAACGATCGCTTTCGGAATGGGTATTGATAAACCAGATGTTCGTTTCGTGATCCATTACAACATTCCCAAATCAATAGAAAATTATTACCAGGAAACGGGAAGGGCCGGAAGGGATGGACTGGAAGGAAAATGTATTCTTTACTATTCACATAAAGATGTGGCCAAACTCGAACACCTCATGCGTGACAAGCCGCTGAGTGAAAGAGAAGTGGGCGCACAGTTGATCAATGAAACGGTTTCGTATGCGGAGAGCAGTATCTGCCGCCGCAAAACATTGCTCTACTATTTCGGTGAGCAGTATGATGACAAAAAGAGCTGCGGCCATTGCGATAATTGCCTGAACCCGAAAGAGAAGATCGAAGCAAAAGACGATGCCGTAACCGTACTGAAAGCCGTAAAAGCATTGGGCGAGCATTTCCCGCTGGAATATGTTTCGCAGATTTTATTGGGCAATGCAACCCAGCAGGTGAAAATGTACCGCCACGAAGAACTCCCGGTATTTGCCAGTGGAAACGACAAAAAGCCGCATTACTGGAGCAGCCTCATCAGGCAGATGCTGTTGCATGAGTTGCTGGAAAAAGACATCGTGGAATACGGCATTCTCAAGTTTACCAAAAAATCAGAAGCGTTTTTAAAGAAACCAACTTCATTTAAAATAGCATTGAACAATCTTTTTGAAGAAGCCAATGCAGATGATGATGAAAGCGAAGCCGTGGCAGCAGAAGGTGGTGCAGCAGACGAAAAACTGCTCGACATGCTGAAAGACCTTCGCAAAAAAGTTGCGAAAGAAAAAAATCTTCCTCCTTTCGTGATCTTCCTGGAATCATCGCTGGAAGACATGGCCACCATGTATCCCACAACCATGGGTGAACTGGAGAAGATCAGCGGCGTGAGTAAAGGAAAAGCCTTGCGTTATGGAAAACCTTTCCTTGATATGGTGGCGGCTTATGTAGAAGAATTTGATATTGTGAAGCCCGATGATTTTGTGATGAAGAGTGTTGCCAACCGTAATAACAATAAAATATTCATCATCCAGAATGTAGATAAAAAGATTCCGCTCGAAACCATTGCCAAAAGCAAAGACCTTCGTATCGACCAGCTACTGGAAGAAATGGAAACCATCGTGGCCAGCGGCACCAAGCTTAACCTCAATTATGCTATCAATGATATGGTGGATGAATATGAGCAGGAAGAGATCATCGATTATTTCAAAAGCTGTGAAACCTCTTCTTTACAGGTTGCCCAGGAAGAACTGGCTGACAGTGATTTTAACTGGGAGCAATTAAAGCTCATGCGCATTAAGTTTTTGTGCGAATACGGGAATTAATCCCTGCGACTTCAACCAGAATATTTTTTCACGCAAAGCCGAACAGGTTGGCAAAGGCGCTAAGCCATATTTGCGGCCTGGCGTCCCTTTGTTTCTTTGCGTGAAATCAATCCGATAGCTTTATAAACAAATCCCGCTTATTTTTGTTTTCCTTAAAACAATCAGCATGGCTAACGTAAAAGCATACGCGGCACCCTCGGCCACAGAGCCCCTGGGTCCACACAGTATTGAAAGAAGAACACCCGGCGCACATGATGTGGCCATTGAGATACTCTACTGCGGTGTTTGTCATTCCGACATTCACCAGGCCCGCAATGAATGGGGCGGTTCCGTTTTCCCGATGGTTCCCGGCCACGAAATTGTGGGAAGGGTAACGGCTGTAGGTGATCATGTGAAAAATTTTAAAGCAGGTGACCTGGCCGGTGTGGGTTGTCTCGTAGATTCCTGCAGGCATTGTTCGCAATGCGAAGCAGGAGAGGAGCAGTATTGTGAGAATGGTTTTGTGGGAACCTATAATTCAATTGATAAAAGCGGTCAGCCAACCTATGGCGGTTATTCAACCCATATCGTAGTGGATGAACAGTTTACTTTAAAAGTTTCTGATAAGCTTGACCTCAAAGCCGTTGCTCCTTTATTGTGTGCCGGCATTACTACCTATTCTCCCCTGCGCCATTGGAAGGTTGGCCCTGGCCAGCAGGTAGCTGTTGTAGGCCTGGGTGGACTTGGCCACATGGCTGTAAAACTGGCGGCAGCGATGGGAGCCGAAGTAACGGTGATCAGCACTTCTGATAATAAGGAAACAGATGCCAAAAGATTGGGCGCTTCCCATTTTGTAAACAGCCGCAAAGAAGAAAGCATGCAGGCTGTTGCCGGTAAATTTGATTTTATACTCAACACCGTATCGGCGCCTAACAGTTATGATCGTTATATGCAGCTCGTGCGTACCAATGGCGCCATGGTATTGGTAGGCGCTCCGCCCGAGCCATCAGCCATCACCGGTTTTAACCTGATCATGAGGCGTAAAACACTGGCAGGATCATTGATCGGCGGCATCCGCGAAACACAGGAAATGCTCGACTTCTGTGCCGAACATAATATTGTAAGTGATGTGGAGATCATTCCGATCAGTAAGATCAATGAGGCTTATGAAAGGGTATTGAAGTCGGATGTGAAGTATCGTTTTGTTATTGATATGGCGAGTTTGAAGAATTAAGTTTTTCCTGATGTCTTATTATGTATAAGCATGTCTGTATTCCGCTTTTTTATCAAGAAAAAGTGGAATACAGATTTAAAAAGATTTGCCGAATACATAAGACCCTTCTTCTTTCTTTTTCTTTTTTGCTTCTCCAAAAAAGAAACAAAAAAAGAGCCC
>WBZP01008032.1_pt1 | contig 10054 bp, 9 predicted proteins | sample 5204301 | NCBI WGS metagenome assembly WBZP01 (sample SAMN12412401, study PRJNA552823) | activated sludge metagenome | isolation source: activated sludge from nitrification reactor of wastewater treatment plant... | place: USA: Pennsylvania | collected 2017 | reverse complement strand
AATTTGATGCTGTCGTAAATCAGTCCGAACAATAATGAACCGGATGCGATCAGTAATACGAATAAGTTGATACTTGAGTAAAAGATACCGCCACACAAGCCTCCTGTAAAAAAGAAAAGTATAATGGTGAGCCGAAGCCTGATAGAAGACAGGAGCTTTGATTTGGCTTCCTGGGTTCTGTAAAACAGCAATTGCGATAATTCTATTCCAAGGTCGGTGAATAATCCGGTAAGATGGGTGGTTCTAACTACAGCATTGGAAATACTTGTCACCAATGAATTCTGAAGCCCCATGGCAAACAGCAACGAAAAGGCAATGATGTCCGGATGCGCTTCTGCGAAGTGTTTCCCCAAAAAAGGAAGCAGGGATAAAATAATAATCTCGATTACTGTAGGCACAACGAAAATGAACCTTTCACTTCGTCTGGAAACGATTTCAATAATAAAATTAGAAAAGAATGAACCCAGGAAAAAGAAGAATATGTACAGGAAAAATACCAGGGCATTCAGGAAATTCAGTTTAAATACTTCATCTATCAGGAAAGCAAAATGCCCGGTTACATTTGTGGTTAATCTTTGTACAGACAGGAATCCTGCTACGTTTACGATACCCGCCACAAATGAAAGGAGGGATGCAATTCTCAGATTGTGCGATAAAGTCCTGGTATCTCCCTGGTGCTTGAACATCCGTCGTTAATTAACTAAGCTGTTTCATGATTGGAACTTAAAATTACCGAATTGAATGTTAATGCGACAATCAATATTGAATATTGCCAAATGTTCATAGTTAACTATTCACTTCCCGTATCAATTTATCTGCCTGCTGAATAGTTTTATTATATTTCTTTCTTACTACGGCTGAGAAAAGGGACAGAAATGCGTAGCCTAAGGTTAAAGCCATAGGATAATAGTGTTTGCTTTCAGTAATGGCATTGGTACCGAATACCCTGGCCGAGGTGATAATAAGCGAAACCAGCAGCAGGTGTACAAGTATGATATTGAATTTCTGAAACCTGCAAAATCTGATCTTTTGAGCCGCAAAATCTTTTATGGTTTCGGCATAGGGTTTATCAATATTCCCTGTTTTGTATAACTGTTCAATACTTAGCCAGCTGACCAGGGGAACAAGCAGCAAAAAAAGTATGGATAACGCTCCGGCAACTTCGAAAAGATGTGCTGTAAGCCTGTAAAAGTTTAAGCCAATAAAAAGGGAGCCGCCCAGGCAAACGATACTGCCCGTTAATTCGGGTATTACAATTCTAAGTATGCGGTTCTGTACTTTTTTCTTTGTGATTTTGTCGAGTACATCCCCAGTTACCGTACTTTTTTGCGGATATTTTTGTAATTGCTCCCAGTCATTTTTTAAATCTTCTAGTTCCATGAGTTTAAGATTTGGTTATTTGTTGGCGTAGTTTTTCTTTAATGCGTGACAGCCTCGTACCTACATTGCTTATCGAAAGGCCTGTTATTTCAGCGATCTCTTCATGACTTTTATTTTCAAGGTAGAGTAGTACAATGCCTTTATCGAGAAGGTTAAGCCTGTTGATATGAACCAGGATTCTTTGCCACTGTTCTTCCTTTTCATTGACAGGATTTTCAGCAATTTGTGCAGATTGTTCTGTAAGCGGAACCGCTTCAATATTTCTTTTACTCAGTTTTAGCTGGTAGATAGCCACATTCATCGCTACCCGGTAAAGCCAGGTGCTTATTGTAGATTCGTGCCTGAAACTATCGAATGATTTCCAGGCCTGGTAGAGTATTTCCTGTACCAGGTCATTTTTATCTTCTTCATTACAGGTGTATTGTTTCTTATCCTCCAATGTGACGTTTCTTTTATCTGCCTGAACAGTTAGTGTACAAATTGGAAAAAAAATCACAGTCTGTAAGAAAATAAATGAAAATTCAGCAGTTCATTTTCAGGAGCAAATAGTAATAGCATCTTCTTCTATCCGGTAAAATCCTCCCGGGGCCTGGTCTTTAGTGGCTTGTGCAGCAATGAATTCAAGAATGTCATTTCTTTCTTCCATTTTTCTACCGGTTTCCTGTTCCCAATCTTTTTGTGAAGGAACGGTAATAATGGCTACACAATCATTGCCTCCAAATTCGAAATAAAAATCAAGCGTGGAAATGGAATCCTGGTATATTACCCGGCCGCTGCGTCCTTGGTTTGCGTATAATAATTTTCTTTTCATGGAAGATAGCGTAGAAGGAACTAGTTAAAGACCAAAATGCCGGTTGCCGTCGGTATTGGCCGGATTTATAATGAATTTGTTACAGTAAGTTGATAAATGGAATTCGGAAATGTTCATTGATAGAATGGAAAGTTCAGGCAAAAGTCCGTTTAGCTTTTGTATAATATTCTTTGAAAGTAATGCCTTTTGTGATTCGGTTCTTCCTTCCATGATATGACCGAAAACATGCAGGAAACTACTTTTACCGTCTGCAAGCAGGTAATCTTTATAGGAGGTTAGCCTGACTTTGATATCATTTTTTGCGAATAACCCGGAAGCTTCTGCCTGGTCATATATTACCCGCATTATTTCACGGGCATTGTTTTGTTCGAGTATATTGTCGGAGCATTCAATAATGAAGTGTGGCATAGTTTATAGTGACTTAGTGCAGGTAATAATATTATCAGAGTCGTCAATTGTAATTAAGTATTGCTTAATCATCCGCAGATATTCTGCCTGGGTAAATGAGTATAAAATCAGTGCAGGTAATCTCTTTTTTCATTTTGCCTTTCTGTAAATCTTTGTGCATTGGTTTTGGCCATTAGAAAAAATGTTCCGGCAAGCATGCAGAAGGTACTCATTACCCAAAGCCAATAGCCGGGTTTGTACGAAATGATGCGGTGACTGGAACCTCCTTCATTGTCAACTACGCTATCAAACAAAAGAAAACCCAGTGAAATGAGGAAAGCAAACATGCTCAGGAACATGGATGCTTTCAATTTATTATTCAGCGTTAGCCAGGCAGCGATCAACAGTGGATTGGCAATCCAGGTAATAGCAGCGCCTCCGGATATAACGCCTGCCCACCCCAAAAGAAAAACCATGATCGAATCGCTGCAGGTTGTAGTGCTGCAAAAGCATTTCTGTGTGAGTGATAATACAAAAAAGATTATGCTGATGGTTTTAATATTTTTCTTAGCCCTTGCGAATGCTACCATAAAATTGCATTAATTGAATTTTCGGGATGATATGAGGTTTTATTTCAGCCGTTCGAGTTTTCCCTTTCTCTTTACAATGTTTTTATAATCCCACTGTATATCGCGGGCTTTTTTAAGCCAGCGTTTTAACTCTGTTTTTTTGATTTCCTTGGGATCGATATATCTTTTTTCCGCTGCTTTAAAGCTTCCTTCATTTTCTAACCCAGGTTCATCAAAGGATTGTCCACTCCAAAAAAGCAGTCGGATACAGTTTTTAAGTTTGCTGTAACCTGCTACGGGATTCCCATCCAGGAACCATACCGGGTGGGCATGCCAGATTTTATGCTCTGCTTCCGGTAGCTGTTCAGATATGATCGCTGAAAGGATAGTACAGATTTGCTTATCTGTCTCAGACTGATTATTGTTATACGTTTCAATGTCTTTATTCATGTTCCCTGGGTTTAATGTAAGTAATCTCTTATTGAATCCCCAACTCAATAAAGAAACGATAAATAGATGAACCCTCCAAGCACGGGGGAATTTCATTCGCGGAGTAAACATTTTACCGTCTTGTGTGAACAGGAAATTTATTTTATCCGCAATGAAAAAATACTTACATTTAAAATGTGTACAAATTACACATTAAACGATTGCTGTATGAGAAAACTAATTTTAGCTGTTCTGCTATTCAGCTTAACATTACCTTCTGTTGCTCAGGTTGATTTCAGGAAAGAAACCATCTATTTCCTGATCACATCAAGGTTCTATGATGGAGATTCAACCAACAATGCTGCAACAGAATGGTGTTCTTATTTTCCGGGCAACCCGAATAATTCAAACTACAGCGGTCCGAAAGATGTAACCTGGAGGGGAGACTTCAGGGGTTTGATCCAGAAACTTGATTACATCAAGGATATGGGTTTTACGGCAATCTGGATAACACCAATTGTTCAAAACAGAGGTCCGTTGGATTATCATGGCTATCATGCGTGGGATTTTACCAAGGTTGATAACAGGCTGTTGTCACCGGGAGCAGGATTCCAGGATCTCATTAATGCAGCACATGCAAAAGGAATCAAGATAATTCTTGACATTGTCACGAATCACGCGGGCCGTTACGGCATAAAAAATGTAGCCGAATTAAAATACAATACAGATCCAACTCAGCCATGGGGAAAAGATAAAAACGGAAATGTGCTGGCAGATAACCCCAACTGGAAATACGATGGCTTAACACCCAATCCCGATGATAATAAAACCTGGAGCAGGGCAAACCTGGCTAAAATGCCATCTCCTTATAATCAGAACCTGGCAAACTACAACTGGCCTAGTACAGAGTCATTCGTGAACACTTCAGATCCCAATTGGTATCATCATTGGGGCAACGGATTTGTACAGGGTTGGGATGATACACTTAATTGTTATAACGGGGCTATCGCAGGGGATTGCCCGGATCTGAATACAGGTAGCCAGGCGGTTCAGGATTATCTTTTCAATGCATACAGGCAATACATTGATATGGGTATTGATGCCATTCGCTGGGATACCTGGAAGCATATGAATAAAGCTGATATCTTCAGCCTGATGGATCGTTTCAAAGCACTGAATCCAAACCTGTTTATTTTTGGTGAAGTTGCACAAAAGAGATTTGATCTTCACTCAGTGCAGGAACTGAATCCTCACTGGTATACCTGGCGGGGAGCAGTAAATGCATCTCAGCCCTCGGGTGCCTCTGTCATTGATTTTTACGGTGAAGCAACTTTTCATAATATTTTCCAGAATGGGGGAGGCTTTAGCGGAGTAACAGATGCAGCCCGTTATGATAATCTGTATGCAGACCCTTCGCAACTGGTTACCTGGCTTGATAATCATGATTTCGGCCCCAACAACGACTGGAATATGCGGTATAGTGGCAGCGATGAAAACCTGGCTGCCTGCATGAATTTCATGTTTACCTGGCGGGGCATTCCTTCGGTTTATTATGGAACGGAAATGCGTTTCAAGGCAGGAGCCTATACTGATTTGCATGATGCAGCCGGAATCAATCAAAGCCTGGAGCAAACAGGCAGGGCATATTACGGAGATGTGATGGCCAATGCACCCAATCACATCATCTATAAGCACATTAAAAGATTGAATGCAATCAGGAAAGCAGTACCGGCATTACAAAACGGTACATGGTACTGGGGCGGTAATGGACCGGGAAATGGAATTGGTTATACCAGGCGGTCGGGTAGTAGTTACGTGGTTGTCGGACTGGCAAAAGATGGGAGTGCAGGGTTTAATTTTACCGGTGTTGATAATGGTACCTATCGCGACGCTGTTACAGGAAGAGTGGCTACCGTTACGAACGGTAACCTTTCATTTACGGTCACCTCAGGTTCTGCGGGAATCTATGTATTAAATGGTCCGGGCATGATAGGAGAGAATGGAGGGTTTTTCGAAAACTGTGTGATCTGTTCTTCAAGCCCGGTAGTTAAGATCAGTCCTGCCAGCGGAAATTATTCTTCTCCTGTAACTGTAACATTAACTGCCAACGGAGGCACAAGTCCTTATTCAATATTTTATACAACCAACGGTTCTGCACCAACAACGTCAAGTACAAGGTATACAGTTCCCTTGCTTGTAAATACAAGAACTGTTATAAGAGCCATTGCAGTTGATGCCGGTGGGAAAATATCTGAGATCGATGGACAGCAATATACTTTTGAAGTAAACCCGATCAATATTACTGCTAATCCTCCTGCAGGAAATTATTATACGGCGCAGTCGGTAAGCCTGGCGGCTACTGGCGGAGCCGGAACTGTAAAGTTGTATTATACGACCAATGGAACAATACCGACTACAGGCAGTACTTTGTATTCTTCCCCAATATCAATCTCATCTGCATCAACATTAAATGTACTTGCAGTTGATTCGCTTTTAAACCAGAAAACTTTCAGTACATCATACACATTTAATATTCCTACGCCGGTTGTAACCGCATCACCTGCATCCGGTAATTATCCAACAGCGCCGGTTTCTGTAACGCTCACTGCAAGCTCACCAAGGCCACCGGTTAGAATTTACTATACTACGGATGGTTCTAATCCAACTGTGACAAGTGCATTGTACAGCACGACTTTTACGGTGAATGCTCCCGGACCGAAAGTTGTGAAATACATAGGAGTTGATACAGATGGGAGAACATCTGTGGCAGACAGCGTGCGATACACTTTCAACCCGATTCCTGATATCTGGTTATATTTCAAAAAACCTGCAACCTGGAATGCAGCAAAGATTCATTATTGGAATGCATTGCCCACAGGAGCGTTGACAAACACAACATGGCCCGGTGTTGACATGACCTTGCATTGTGGTGATTGGTATAAATTCAAATTCAGCGGTGTTACTTCTGTAAATGTTATTTTCAACAGCGGTACCGGAACGCAAACCAACGACCTGAGTGTAAGCACAACTTCTTATTATGACAATGGCTGGTTGAGTACTGTTCCGAATATGTGTTTATCCAACACTGCACCTGTAGTTAGTATAAACCCTTCCAGCAATAATTTTACAGATAGTCTGCTGGTTACACTTACCGTTTCAGATGATAAACCGGGCAGTAACATTTATTATACCACGAACGGAACAGCTGCAACAGCATCTTCAACCCTTTATACAAATCCATTCTGGGTTAAGAATACAACGACAGTAAACGCCACAGCCAAAGATGTAGACAATGCGATGGCCACAAATGTGAGTGCTACTTATACCAGGCAAACGGCAACAGGAAATATCACCGTTTACTTTGAAAACACCGGGGGATGGGCACAGCCAAGAGTTTACTGCTGGTCACCCACTCCTTCAACATACACATCCTGCACAGCGTGGCCGGGAACCAATATGACAAAAGTGAATGCCTGCGGTAACTGGTGGTCATATACTTTCACAAGTGTAAATGGCATAAACCTGATCTTTAATGATGGAGGAACTACAAATAAAACAACTGACTTAAGCCTGGGAGCTTCCGGAACCTATAACTATTCCTGGGCTACACGTGTGTGGGGAAGCGGTTTGCCGAATTGCAATACTGCACCGGTGGTTAATATCAATCCTGCCGGCAGCAATTTTACAGATAGTATACTGGTAACATTAACTGTAACCGATGATAAACCGGGAAGTATTATTTATTATACAACAAATGGATCTGCTGCCACTGCAACATCTACAGTGTATACAAATCCATTCTGGATAAAAACTACGACCACTGTAAATGCTACAGCCAAAGATGTTGATAATGCTATGGCAGCAAATGTGATTGCAACTTACACCAAACAAATACCTGCAGGTAACATTACAGTTTATTTTGAGAATAGCGGAGCCTGGGCCCAACCGAAAGTTTATTGCTGGTCGCCAACTCCATCAACATATTCAGGTTGTACAGCCTGGCCGGGCTCTAATATGACCAAAGTTGCTAATTGTGGTAACTGGTGGAGTTACACATTTACGGGAGTGAATGGATTAAACCTTGTCTTTAACAATGGTTCAGGAACCCAGAGTGTGGACTTGAGCAGAACAGCTGCCGGTATCTATAATTATTCATGGACAACCAAAGCCTGGGTAAATGGTGCGCCAGTTTGCAATACAGTTCCTGTGGTAAGTATCAATCCAGCCAGCAGCAATTTTACCGATAGTATACTGGTAACATTAACTGTAACTGATGATAAACCGGGAAGTGTTGTTTATTATACAACAAATGGCTCTGCTGCCACTGCAACATCTACAGTGTATACGAATCCATTCTGGATAAAAAATACGACCACTGTAAATGCTACAGCCAAAGATGTTGATAATGCGATGGCCATAAATGTGAGTGCCACTTATACAAAGATTACCGGCATCACTGTCTACTTTGAGAATACGGGTGCGTGGACTCAACCCAAAATATATTGTTGGTCACCCACTCCATCAACTTATGCTGGCTGTGTAGCCTGGCCGGGAACCAATATGACAAAAGTAAATGCCTGTGGCAACTGGTGGTCATATACATTAGCAGGTGTTACCGCCACAAATCTCATATTTAATAGCGGAACGGGAACACAGTCTGCAAACCTGAATCTATCCGCACCGGGCACTTATAAATACTCATGGGCTACCAAAGTATGGTCACCCGGTGCAGTGGCATGTTCTGGGACCAGGTTTGCGATACCTGTGTCTAATGAAGGTGTTCCTTTTAAAGTAACAGTGCTGCAAAATCCCATCGCCGATGAAGTATTGAGATTGCACATGAATATTCCGGAAAATGATTTCATCGCTATCAACATATCTGATGCCCGGGGAGTTATAATAAAGAAGCTGGATGGATTGGTAGTCAGGAGAGGTGTTGCAAGTATAACGGTTGCGCTGCCCGGAGTCCAACCGGGATATTATGCAGCTACCATTCGATATAAAAAAGAGGTGAGTACAGTGAGATTCATTCTTTATTAAAAAAATGGTTGTTATAGCCTGCAGGTTTAATGACCTTGATTGCCTGTATTAAAAGTGCAGGCAATTTATTTTCGATAATATAAACAAGACTCTGAGGAGATCCCGGAACATCATCGAGCGTACTGTTTAATTTCATGCCGCATTTCTCAAGTACCTTGATAGAAACAGCATGGTGCGGCCTTACTACGGCAAATATTTTTTCAAAACCCAAAGTACTGAACCCATGTTCAATAGCATATAATGACAACTCTGTTGCATAGCCCTTGCCCCAATGATCTTTATCGAACCTGTATCCGAGATTTAATTTCAGTTCGTCGCCATACAGCCTGTATGATAAACCTCCGAACCCTGTAATTTGATTTGTAGATTTTTCTTTTATAACCCATACACCGAAATGATAGTTTTTCCAATGGTTAAGTATTTCTGCAAAACTTGTCTTTGCAATATCAAGACTCATTGGGCCGCTGGGATTGAAAAGATTGGTTTGAGGGTCGGAGTGGATCTCATAATACCTGTCAAAGTCATCCTCTACAGGGATGTCAAATATTAACCTGGTAGTTGATAGCATGGTGCCAATTGTTTACTATTCAAATATGAGTAAATGTTCTATGAAAGACCGGGTTATTGCAGAGTAGCTATGATTTTGTCAATGCCATATAGAGCACCTGTGAAGAAATCTCCTTTTTTAAATTCGGGAATCATTAAATTATCTATAATCCATTTTGCCTTCTCGTCTGTTAGTTTTTCCTGGACGCCGTTTCCTGTTGTTATTCTGACTTTCCTGAGGCCTTTGCTTATTCCAATGATAATGCCATTGTTTAAATCCTTTTTCCCAATTCTCCAGTTACCTGCTATCTCTGTCACAAAGTCTTCAAAATGATCTGCCGATACCCATTCTTTTTTAATGCTCACAATTACAAGTTCAATTCCTGTTCTTTTTTCAAATCCCGAAATGCTTGAATCTAATGCTGATGCTTCGAATCCGGAGAAAATATTTTCAAAATCATTTACCCAACCCTGCGGTTTCAGAAATTTGACATTAAAGCTGTCCGTTACAGCGTTGGTTACAGTAATACTATCCTGCTTTACCCCCGTATTTTGCTGGGCATAAGATTCTGAACACAACAGTGCCAAAACAAGGAATGATAAAAATCTTATTGATTGTTTAAGAATAGACTGTAAACTGAAATGCATAGGAATAAAAGTAAGTATTTAACCTTTAATTAGTTTTAAGCTCATACTTCTAATATACCCCGAAATCCTCTTGCCGCATAATAAGACTCCGCACCATTATGATATAAAAATACCGTATTGTACCGGCGGTCGCAAAAAAGAGCTCCTCCTAATTTCCGGATGGCAGGAGTTGTAAGCACCCAGCTTGAAGTTTTGGTATCAAAATTTCCCTGCTCTTGTAAAACACGGTATTGTTCCTCTGATA
>WBZP01008028.1_pt1 | contig 10057 bp, 8 predicted proteins | sample 5204301 | NCBI WGS metagenome assembly WBZP01 (sample SAMN12412401, study PRJNA552823) | activated sludge metagenome | isolation source: activated sludge from nitrification reactor of wastewater treatment plant... | place: USA: Pennsylvania | collected 2017 | reverse complement strand
ATCGTCGCGTGCGAACAGTGCGAAAGGCGGCTCCGGTCGCCAGCCCCCCTCCCGAAAGTGCTCGAGCAGGACCTCGATGCGAGTGTCCGCGGCCACGAACCCCTCCGCGAGCCCGCCCATGTCCTCACCCATGAGCAGCAGAAATTCATGGTGGATCGGCAGCAGCCCTCCGGACAGACGCTCGAGTTCGGCGATCGCCTCGGGTGAGGCACCGCGGATTGCGGTGCGAAACCCAGGGCGGAGGAAGTCGAGAAAATCCGGGATTTGGGGGAGAGTGAGCATGGGCGTATTCAGTCGAGCGGACCTTCCACGATCTTCATCTTGAGCTCGTGTTCGAGCTTCCCCGCGAGCGTGCGCCATTCATCAATCGCCGCGCAGCCGAGCATGACAGAGAGAGACTGGGTTCCTCCATACTCATCGACGAGGGCAAGCCCTCGCCGGCTCACGAATACGCGATCCCAGGTGCTAGACAGCGGATGCTCCTCGAAACCTGCACGCCGCAAGATGCGGCCCGCCGGTCCCAGTAGACCGAGCGCCTGGGTTCGAGCCGCCAGTCGCCCGAAGGCCGGCATGTTCTGCATGCAGCGCAGTACGGTCACTACGAGCAGGTAGGTCGAGAATGAGCTGGACAATGGCGCCACGAGCTCCGGGCTGCATCCGATCGGAGGCGGCTCGAACATGACGACCCCGACACCACGACCGTCTTCGCCAAGATCAAGATAGGCGTCCCAGCCAGAATCGTTTGCACACTGCCCGATCATACAGTAACGCGGAGATCGCCACTTCATGCGCCCTAGCCACTTGTGCAAGCGCTTGGGGTCGAGACTGATTTCCTGATAGCAAGAGACGATATCGAGAGACTGCCCCATCAGCTCGAGATAGCGCCTATAAAACTCGGGAAGGGGTACGCCCATGCTCTTCTCGAGCTTCGCAATATCCTTGGGAGGGGTACCCTCGATGGTCAAGTCAGGATCGATCGCGCTGAGCGCCGCGGGCAATTGGCTGACACGCTCGAGTTCGAGAGATTGAGGGTTCTCTTCATTCGATGACATAGACATAGTCAGGATCGCCTTTCGGGGGCTCCGGACACAGCAGTGCCGGAAGGATTCGTTTGCATGTCGAGCAAGATGCAGCGTGATTACCGTCACTATAGGGCCCAGCGGTCGGGCCTCGCCAGAATTCCGTCATCGCCAAGGGCTTCAGACCCATGCTCAACGCCGCCTGGATGAGCTTGGGTGCGGCGCAGTTCCCAGGTCGCTTGCTGTCTTTTTTGCTATCGCGAAACCGCAGCCGGCGACCTCCGACCGAGCGCATGTCTTGACCCACCAACTGTGGTTGGGGCGTCGGAATCGACATGAAACCAGCCGGAGCAGTACCCGAAGTCGCCCTTAGGGTCACGCGTTGCCCCGAGGCATTCTCGGCAATCATGACCCCAACCATGTAGCCCCTGCCCTCGCGATCCGACGGCGAATTCCGGTAGGCTACCTCCGCCTTGGATTGACTGTTGGCGCGCTTGGTTTTCCCGGAGGGCGGCCGATTGGCCGGGATCGGGTGGCCGCCCGCCTTCCCGCAGATCGGACACGGCGCATCGTCGCCATACGCCAGCCCCGGGCTCGGCGTGCCCAGGTTCGCGTTGCCGCCGGTGTTGCTGTTGTTCCCGTTGTGCAGGCAGATCTCGAGGAAGCGGATGACCCCCTGGCCCTCGAACTTCACGTCCGAGCTGCACGCTGCCCACGTCAGCTTGCCCTTGATCTTGTTCGACGTGATCCCGCCGCCGGCCGTGCCGGCTTCGTCGCCCGAGCTCATGCTCAGCTCGGCGCCCTTGATCCCGGGCATGTTGCCCTCGACCTTGACCTTCTTGGCGCCCTTGGCCAGATCCCCGTCGCTCGCGACGTTGATGTAGGGCAGCGGGACCGGCCCGCCCGGGGAAGGCGTCTTGCACATGTCGGGGATCGGGCAGGTCTGCACCCGTCCATCGCCCTTGTGCAGGATCGAGCGGCCGTTTGCGAATACGGTCATGGCTCAGTTCTGCGTGATCTTCGAGCCCTTCATCACGATGTCGCCCGAGCCGTTGATCGTGATCTTCTTGCCCTTGATCGAGATGTCGCCGTTCTTCTTGAGCGTGATCTGGGCGCTGCCGCACTTGATCGTGAGCTCGTCCTTGGCCTCGAAGAGGGCCTTGGCGCCGCTGCCGATCATCATGTCCTTCTTGGAGTTCATCGACAGCTTGTCGGCGGTCATGATGCCGAGCGCCGAGCCGGTCTGAATCGTGCCTTTCTTGCCGGCGTTGACGACGAAGTCCTTGCCGGCCGAGATGCTGCGCGTGCCGGCGACGCTGTCGCTGTGGTTGACGCCGACGTTGACCGACTTCATGCCGCCGATCTCCTCGGCCGAGGCCGCGCCGACGGTCAGGTTGTGGGCGGCGCCGACGGTCACCTGCATGGCCGCGCCGACGGTGATGGCCTTGGCGATCGCAACGGTCTCGCTCGCGCTCGCGCCGATCGTCTCGCTGCGGTTGGCCCCGACGCTGACGGTCTGGTTGCTGCCGATCGTGACGGTCTGGTTGCTGCCGACCGTGAGCGTCAGGTTGCTGCCGATCGTCTCGGTCTCGTCGACGCCGACGCTGATCGTCTGGTTGTTGCCGATCGAGATGGTCTCGTCGTGGCCGACGTCCTTGGTGCGATCGTTGCCGACCGAGAGCGTCTCGTCGTGGCCGACGGTCTGGTTCTTGTCGTTCTCGATCGCGATCGTCCAGTCCTTCTGGCCGTGCAGGTAGATCTCTTCGCTGCCGGCCGCGTCCTCGAAGCGCAGCTCGTTGCTGCCGCCGCCGCCGGGCGAGGAGTTGGTGCGGATGCCCGACTGCGTCTTGTCGCCGGGCAGCGCGAAGGGTGGCGCGTTGTTGCCGTTGTAGACGCAGCCGGTCACGAGCGGACGGTCGGGGTTGCCCTCGAGGAACTCGACGACGACCTCCATGCCGATGCGCGGGATGAACTGCGAGCCCCAGTTGGGCCCGGCCCAGCTCTGCGCGACGCGGACCCAGCACGACGAGCTTTCGTCGTAGCCCGGCGTCTCCTGCCAGTGGAACTGCACGCGGATGCGCCCGTGCTCGTCGCAGTCGATCTCCTCGCCGGACGCACCACACACGATCGCCGTCTGCGGGCCGTGCACGCGCGGCTTGGGTGTGCGCGGGGCCGGGCGCTGCTCGAGGCTGGCCGGCACGCACTCGAACAGGTTGCGATAGCCACCGGCGAGCGAGTTCGCGGACTCGCTCGCCGGCATCGCCGAAGGATCGATGCCCTCGTGCTCGACCCGCACGACGATGAGGTCCTCGCCGATCGCGGGTAGCTCGTGGCCCTCGACGATGAGCGTGCGGCCGGCTCGCAGATCGCAGGCGTTGCTGCGCCCGAACCCGCGCGTGCCCGGCAGCACCTCGCTGGCCTTGCGATCGCCGGCCCGCTGCGCGAGGTCGTCGCTCTGGAAGCGGCGCTGCCCGTGCACGTAGGTCCGACGCTTGCGACCGCGCGCGTCGGCCTCGCCCGACTCGGCGCTGAGCAGCTCGGTCGGCGTCATCCAGTCGAAGTCGCGGCGCAGCACGTCGGTGCTGGTCAGCTTGCGCCGCCACTCGACGCCCTGCACCGACTCGACGTCGACCTCGTCGGGGTTGTGGATGACGAGCGGGAAGATCTCGCTCTCGTCGACGTTGAGCACCGGCTGCAGTTGGGTGTTGGCGTCGTAGAAAGTCAGGACCTCGTGACCTTTGTCGAGGTCGTGCACGAAGTGATACGAGATGCCCTCTTCCTCGAGCAGGCGCGTGACGAAGGCGAGGTCGGACTCGCGGTATTGCGTGCAATAGGTGCGCGGTGACTGACCGCGCGCGACGTCGCCGACCGAGTAGGTGCGCGAGTAATCACCGAGCGCGCTCTTCAAGACCTCATCGATGATCTCGAGCGGCGACTTGTCCTGCCAGAGGCGCGAGTCGATGCGCTGGTCGAGCATGGCGAAGGCGGGGCGGATGTCGAGGCGCAGCTGCAGGTAGCCACGCAGCGCGACGCCCAACCACTCGACGCCCGCGATCACGCCCATCACGACACGCGACAGCTCGCCTCGCTGGATCTCGAACTCGACACTGGCCCCGACGAGGTCCTCGAAGTCGGCGTCGACGTCGGACGTCGCGACGTCGACGTAGAGCTGGTAGGGCTCGCAGATCGCCTCGTGCATGCGGAAGCGAATCACCCGCCAGTCATCGGTCGCCGGCCCATCGGTGCAGCGCAGCAGGTAGCCGACCTGAGGTAGTCGTGACATCCCGGGCATGATGCCTCACGCGAGCGCGCCGACGAAGCCGGCCAAGGAGCGGGGCGGACTCGACCGCACCGCCTCTGTTGCTCGCGTGATGGCGCCTACTTGCTGGCGAGCGTGGCCATCGTCAGCAATGCTGGCTCGTAGTCGCGCTCGAAGTGGCTACTGGGTACACGGTCGAGCGGAGCGAGGGGAACATCGAGATCACCCCCGGCCCACATCGAGCCGACGGGCAGCAAGCCTGCCGCCCGCAGCCGCTCGAGCTGCGTGGCGGGTGTATCGGCGAGCAAGCCAGGCTCGCGCGCGAGCGTGCGTGCGAACGCAGCGAGGACCTCGTGCTCGGCGAGCGTGCGCCACTCGCGATCGAGCACCCGACGCGTGCGCAGATAGAAGCGCAAGATCACGCGGCTCGTCGCGTCGGCATCGAGGTAGAGCAGCATCGCGAGGCGCTGCCCACCGAGCAGCTCGACCATCGCCTCGCGCCACGCCTCGCTCGCCGTCAGCGATCCGAGCGCATCGCCGGACAGCTCTTCTTCGTCGTGGAGGTAGACGAGGCGCCGCACCAGCTCGCGCATGCGCAAGAGCGGATCATCGGACGCGGGTGCCTGTACGTAGCGGCGGCGGGTCATCGGCGCCGGTGCTGGTCCCCGACTCACGCGATCGAATGTGGCCTTCAGATCAGGCCAAATCGGTAGTCGCTGAATATCGGGCCAGGTCTGCAGCACCGCGTCGAGGTCGGCGGGGCTTTGGCGGGCGAGGTGACGAATCGTGCGTGTCTTGGCCGCGATCGGTATCCCGGAGCCCGAGCGCTGCCGACTGAACCCGTAGCGCTCGACGACCAGCACGTGGTGCAGCCGAGCGAGCCAGGCCGTGGACTCGCGCTCATGCATCGCATGATGAGTGTCTCGATCGGATCGAGATGGTTCGCATCAATTCGTCGACAGCGTCGGCGCGAAGCGAGGGGTCATGTCGATGTCGGCGGCTTGCTCGTAGGCGTAGGCGAGCGCGAGCAATTCGGGCTCGGACCACGGCCGACCGAGCCAGAGCAGGCCGACCGGCAAGCCCGCGACGTCGCCCATCGGCACCGTGAGACTCGGCGTCCCGCCGACGGCGGCGATGCTGTAGGCGCCGGACAGATAGTGGTCACCGAGCACGGGGTCGATCGGCCACGCGGGCCCGGTCGCGGGGGCCACGAGCGCGTCGAGGCGGTGGCGCTCGAGCGCGAGCGCGAGGCCCTCGTCCCACGCGAGCCGCCGCGCTCGCTCGCGGTCGGCCACATGGGCCGGGTCATCGAGCCCACCACCGCGACGCAGGACCGACTCGAACACCTCTTGGCCGAACCAGGGCATGACCTCGGCCGCGTGGGCCTCGTTGAATGCGACGATCTCGGCGAGCTCGCGGTAGGGCGCGTCGCTGTCGCGCAGGTAGGCGGCGAGGCCGGGCCCGAACTCGGTCAGCAGCACGTCGAATTCGGCGTCGTTCCAGGCGTCCCAGGTCGAGATGTCGACGTCGACCAAGGTCGCGCCGGCCTGCTCGAGCGTGGCGAGAGCGCGCTCCATGACCGCGTCGAGCTGCGGATGCTCGCCCATCGCCTGGCGCACGACGCCGAGCCGCCGCCCCCGCAGCGCATCCGCGTCGAGCTTGGCAAGGTAGTCGGGCGCGGTGTCGGTCGGGCTCGCAGGATCCCGCGGATCATGGCCCGTCATCGCGCCGAGCAAGAGCGCCACGTCGCGCACGCTGCGAGCCATCGGGCCGGCGCTGTCTTGGCTGATCGCGATCGGCACGATGCCGCTGCGGCTGAGCAGCCCGAGCGTGGGCTTGAGCCCGACGACGCCGTTGACGGCCGCCGGACAGATGATGCTGCCGTCGGTCTCGGTCCCGACGGCGAGCAGCGCGAGGCCGGCTGCGACCGCGACGCCGCTGCCCGAGCTCGACCCGCAGGGGCTGCGATCGAGCACGTGGGGGTTGCGGGTCTGGCCGCCGACGCTGCTCCAGCCCGAGCTCGAGCGATGCGAGCGAAAGTTGGCCCACTCGCTCAGGTTGGTCTTGCCGAGCATGACCGCCCCTTGCTCGCGCAGCCGTGCGACCACGAACGCGTCGTGCGGGGGGCGATGCTCGGCGAGCGCGAGCGAGCCGGCGGTCGTCGGCATCGGCGTCGCGTCGATGTTGTCCTTGAGCAGCACCGGGATGCCGTGCAGCGGCCCGCGGACCTGCCCGGCCGCGCGCTCGCGGTCGCGTGCGTCGGCCTCGTCGAGCGCCGCAGGGTTGAGCGCGAGCACGGCCGCGAGCTGTGGGCCGGCATCGTCGAGCGCCGCGATGCGAGCGAGCGAGGCCTCGACCAGCGCGCGCGAGCTCAGCTCGCCGCTCGCCATCATCGCCTGCGCGCGCGTGACGTCGAGCGCGAGCAGGTCGAGCGCGAGCGCGGGCGCGGGCGTGGGCGCCGACGCAGGCGCATGCGAGGGCGGGTCCGGCTGCGGGCGCGTGCACGCCAGCGTGACGCAGAGGAGCGGCGCGAACGATCGCATGCCCCTGCCTACACCATCGCGACCCGGCCTTGCTATGTTCGCGCCATGAGGCACGCGCCGCTCCTCGCCCTGTTGATGTCGGCGGCTTGCACGGTCCACTACCCGGAGGGCTGGACGCAGCGCATCACGCCGGCGCAGACGATCCACGCGACGCCCTGGGTCGTCTACAGCAAGGCGCCGCGCAGCTGGGACAGCCCGGATGGCGAGCGCATCCACGTCGACGTCGTCGACGCGACGATCAGCTTCGGCTTCGGCATGCTGCGCACGAACTTCTACTACGGCGTGCAGTACGAGCGTGCCCCGAGCGACGCGATCGTGTGCATGAGCTCGCCGAGCGGACCCGGCATCCCAGCGACGCGCTTCGGCTGCTGGTCGACGGAGCCGGGCGTGCTCGCGTTTTGGCTGAGCACGTCGCCGGCCTGCGACCCGGGGGCCAAGCGCACGCTGTCGACGCCCGAGTGCTGGACGGGCGAGGGCGTGGCCGCGGGCCAGCCCGTCCGGCTCGAGCACGCCTACTTCGAGGAGACCGGCGAGCCCGCCGGCTACCTCATGTGGTCGCGGGACGACGGGGCCCCGCTGCTCGCGGCCGACTTCGTCGTCGAGCAGCAGATCCAGCTCTTCGACATGCCCCACGCCCAGCCAACCCCGCAGCAGCGTCGGCTGCTCGTGCTGCTGAGCGTGGCGATGGCGTTCCTGCAGCACGCGTCCCGCTCGTAGCGGGACGCCGCTGCCGCTGGTCAGTGCGTGGGCGACCAGCCCGGGATCGCGCGCGTGTCGTAGGCGTTCGAGCGGAACGCCGCGCTGCGCAGGATCTCGAGGTGCATGGCGGTGGTCGTCGGCACGCCTTCGCAGCCGAGCTTGTCGAGCGCACGGATCATCCGCTCGCACGCGGCCTCGCGATCTTCACCCCACGCGACGACCTTGCACAGCAGGCTGTCGTAGAAGGGCGGCACGACGTAGCCGCTGCGCACGTGCGTGTCGACGCGGACCTGGCCGTCTTCGCTCGGCGGGTTGGTCCAGCGCGCGATCAGGCCGGGCGCGGGCTTGAAGCCCTGGCTCGGATCCTCGGCGTTGATGCGGCACTCGATCGCGTGGCCGCGCAGCTCGAGCTGGTCTTGCGTGAACGAGAGCGGGCAGCCGGCCGCGACGCGGATCTGCTCGCGCACGAGGTCGACGCGCTGGCCCGAGACGTGGGCGCGCTGCTCCGACACGCAGTGCTCGACCTGCAGGCGCGTGTTCATCTCCATGAAGCGCAGCACCGCAGGCGCGGCATGTTGATCGAGCAGGAACTCGATCGTGCCGGCGCCGACGTAGCCGATCGCGCGCGTGGCCGCGACGGCGGCCGCGAGCGTGCGCGCGCGCTCGGCCGGGTCGAGCGTGGGCGCGGGCGACTCTTCGATGAGCTTTTGATGGTTGCGCTGCACGGTGCAGTCGCGCTCGCCGAGGTGCACGACGTTGCCGTAGCGGTCGGCCATGATCTGGATCTCGACGTGGCGACCGCCCTCGATCAGCTTCTCCATGTAGAGCCGACCGTCGCCGAACGCCGCGAGCGCCTCGGCGCCGGCGTCGTTCCACGCCTGCTCGAGCTGCTCGGGCGCACGGGCGATCCGCATGCCTCGCCCGCCGCCGCCCGACTCGGCCTTGAGCAGCACCGGGTAGCCGATCGAGTCGGCGACGGCTCGCGCCGCGGCGAGGTCGGGCAGGATGCCTTCGGATCCGGGGATGAGCGTGAGCCCGGCGGCCCCCATCGCGCGCTTGGCCGGCGTCTTCTTGCCCATCAGGTGCATGACGTGCGCCGGCGGGCCGATGAAGGTGACGCCGTGCTGCTCGCAGAGGCTGGCGAGCAGCGGGTTCTCGGACAAGAAGCCCCAGCCGGGATGCAGCGCCGTGCAGCGGGTCTGACGAGCCGCCTGCACGACGCGGACCGGATCGAGGTAGCTCTGGCTCGAGCGGGCCGGGCCGAGCACGACCTGCTCGCGGCCCTCCGTCCACGGCGCGTCGCGGTCGGCCTCGGACACACCGAACACGACCGCGATGCCGAGCTCGTCGCAGGTCCGCGCGACGCGGACCGCGACCTCACCCCGATTCGCGACGAAGAGCTTATGGAAGAGCGGCATCCGCTACGCGCCCATCTTGGCCGCGAAGTTGACGACCTGGTTCATGACCTCGAGCATGTTGTCCTCACCCGAGTCGCCCGGGACCGCGCCGGCCGAGTGCCAGCGGATCACGCCGAACTCGTCGATGACGAACACGTTGGGCGCCTCGCCGAGGTTCTCGAGGTAGTTGAACGCGCCCTCGAGGCCGAGCGTGTTGGCCGGGCTGTCCTCGGTGCGGTTCGGGTAGCGGTAGAGGGGCGGAGGCGGCAGCGGGCCACCCTCGGCCTCGGTCACCTGGTTGTTGCTGGCGAACGCACGCAGGTCGGTGTCGTTCATGGGCGGGCGCATGCGCTCCGACTGGTGCTGGATCTGCACGAACATGATCTCGACGCCGGCCGCGTCGAGCTGCGCCTTGGCCAGCTGCAGGACCTTGAGCGCGATCGCGGCGTTGACCTGGTCGGACTGCGAGGCCCAGTCGAACATGACCATCAGGCGCTTCTTGCCGTAGAGGTCGCGGCCGTTGACGAGGCCGCCGTCGCTGTTGACGATCAGCAGCTGCGGCGAGGCGTGGCCGAACAGGCGGCGGCGTGCCCAGCCCTCGGGCGCCTCGTTGAGCTTGGCCGCATCGACCGTCCAGAAGGGCGGGACATCCTGCAGCGGCGGGACCGAGGTGTTGGGCTTGGCGGTGATCGTGATCTTCTGATCGACGAAGGCGCCCTTGCTCCAACGCTTGAACGCGAGCTCGTGCGGCTGGCCGTCGATGATGTTGGCGGCCTTGACGTCGGCCGCGCCCTTGATCGGCTTGCCGTCGATCGACTGGATCAGGTCGCCGCGCTTGAGCGCGCCGCAGCCCTCGCAGTCGGTCGACTGCACGTAGGTGATGTACGCGCCGCCCGGCTCGAGCTCCTTGGGGGTGACCGTGAAGCCACCACCGGATGCACCGTCGCAGGCAGTCGTGGTCAGGATGGGCAAGGACAGCAGCGCCGCGAGCAGGAGCTTTTTCATGATGGGCCTCGATCGATTCGCGGCGGCACTGTAGGACGCAGCGCCGCAGGGCGTCAACGGAGCGCCTGTGCGGGCATTTCAGGGGCAGTCGTCCGTGCGCTGGCTCATGGTTGACGCACTCGCGCGCCGCGTGGG
>WBZP01008027.1_pt1 | contig 10058 bp, 7 predicted proteins | sample 5204301 | NCBI WGS metagenome assembly WBZP01 (sample SAMN12412401, study PRJNA552823) | activated sludge metagenome | isolation source: activated sludge from nitrification reactor of wastewater treatment plant... | place: USA: Pennsylvania | collected 2017 | reverse complement strand
GAGGCCGCGCGGCTCGAGGCCGAGCAGCCGGTGCGGGTCATCGAGGGTCCGCTCATGGACGGCATGAACGTCGTCGGCGACCTGTTCGGCGCCGGCAAGATGTTCCTGCCGCAGGTGGTCAAGAGCGCGCGCGTCATGAAGCGTGCCGTCGCCCACCTCATCCCCTTCATCGAAGAGCAGAAGAAAGCCGCGGGCGACACCCGCGCGCTGGCCAAGGTGGTGCTTGCAACGGTCAAGGGCGACGTGCACGACATCGGCAAGAACATCGTCGGCGTGGTGCTCCAGTGCAACAACTTCGAGGTCATCGACCTCGGCGTGATGGTGCCCATGAAGGACATCCTCGACACCGCCGAGCGCGAACGGGCCGACGTGGTCGGCCTGTCCGGCCTCATTACGCCCTCGCTGGAGGAAATGGTGCTGGTGGCGCGCGAAATGCAAAAGCGCGGCATGGACCTGCCGCTGCTGATCGGCGGCGCCACGACTTCGCGCACCCATACCGCGGTCAAGATCGCGCCGGCCTACCGCGGCCCGACCGTGCATGTGAAAGATGCCTCGCGCGCGGTCGGCGTGGTGTCGAATCTCTTGAGTCGCGATCTGCGCGCCGGTTTCGTGGCCAAGGTCGCCGATGAATACGCGACCGTGCGCGCACGCCATGCCGAGCGCCAGGGCAGCACTTCGCTGGTGGCGCTGTCGGAGGCGCGCGCCAACCGCCTTGCCACCGACTGGCGGACTTACCAGAGTCGTGCACCGGAGAAACCCGGCATCCACGTGTTCGACGATTACCCGCTCGAGGAGCTGGTGCCGTTCATCGACTGGACGCCGTTCTTCATGACCTGGCAGCTGGCCGGCAAGTACCCGCGCATCCTCAACGACGAGGTGGTCGGCGAGCAGGCGCGCCACCTGTTCGCCGATGCCGAGCGCATGCTCGACGACATCGTGCGCAACAAGCGCTTGAAGGCGCGCGCGGTGGTCGGCCTGTTCGCCGCCAATGCCGTCAACAGCGAGGACATCGCGGTGTTCGCCGACGACAGCCGGCGCGAAGCGCTGGCGGTGGTGCATTCCCTGCGTCAGCAGGCCAAGAAGCCGGAGGGACAACCGAATTTCGCGCTGGCGGATTTCCTCGCGCCCGAGGACAGCGCGGTGCATGACTACATGGGCGCCTTCGCGGTCACCACCGGCATTGGCCTCGGCCCCATCGTCAAGGCCTACGAAGCCGAGCACGATGATTACTCGGCGATCATGGCCAAGGCCTTGGCCGACCGCCTGGCGGAAGCTTTTGCCGAATGCCTGCACCAACGCGTGCGCAAGGAGCTGTGGGGCTATGCGCGCGACGAGGCGCTCGTCAATGAGGAGCTGATCGCCGAGCGCTACCGTGGCATACGCCCGGCGCCCGGCTATCCGGCCTGTCCCGATCACACCGAGAAACGCCTGTTGTGGCAGTTGCTGGATGTCGAGAAACGTATCGGCATCGTCCTCACCGACAGTTTCGCCATGGATCCGGCGGCCTCGGTGTGCGGCTGGTATTTCGCCCATCCCGACTCGCGCTACTTCGGCGTCGGCAAGATCGGCCGCGACCAGGTGGCGGACTATGCCGAACGCAAGGGTATGAGTGTGGCCGACGCCGAACGTTGGCTGGCGCCCAATCTCAGCTACGACCCCGACGAGTAAACAGCATGGCGGCATTTCCCGGACGCGTTCCCTGCGTCGAATTGTTGGCGGCCAGCAGCGCCCACCAGGGCGTGACGGTGGCGGGCTGGGTGCGTACCAAGCGCGAGTCCAAGGAATTCGCCTTCCTGGAACTGAATGACGGCTCGTGCCTGGCCAACCTGCAGATCATCGTCGACGCCAATTCGGCGGGCTACGAGACGATCGGCGCGATTGGCACCGGCACCGCGGTGGCCGCTCACGGCGACCTGGTGGAGTCGCCCGGCAAGGGCCAGCGCTGGGAACTGCGGGCCGACCGCCTGACGGTGGTGGGCCATTGCGACGACGACTACCCGCTGCAGAAGAAACGTCACTCCGACGAATTCCTGCGTTCGATAGCGCACCTGCGCGCGCGCACCAACAAGTACGGCGCCTTGGCGCGAGTGCGTTCACGCCTGTCCTTTGCCGTGCACCAGTTCTTTCAGCGCCGTGGTTTTCACTACATCCATACGCCCATCATCACCGGCTCGGATTGCGAAGGCGCGGGCGAGATGTTCCGCGTCACCACGCTCGACCCCTACCGCGGACCGACGGCGCCGGCGCAGGCGCGCGACGACGATTTCTTCGGCAAGGAGGCGCACCTGACGGTGTCGGGACAACTGTCGGTCGAGACCTATGCGCTGGCGCTGTCCAAGGTCTACACCTTCGGTCCGACCTTCCGCGCCGAGAATTCCAACACCAGCCGGCACATGGCCGAGTTCTGGATGATCGAGCCCGAGATTGCCTTCGCCGACATCCATGACGACATGCAGCTTGCCGAGGACATGGTGCGCGAGTTGGTGGCTTTCGCACGCGAAGACTGCGCGGCGGACTTGGACCTGTTCGCGAAGTTCGTCGACACCACCCTCATCGAACGTCTCGACCAGGTGCTGCACAGCGAATTCGTGCGCCTGTCCTATACCGACGCCATCGAGGCCCTGCAAAAATCCGGCAGGACCTTCGAGTTCGCGCCCGCATGGGGACGCGATCTGCAGTCCGAGCACGAGCGCTTCCTGACCGAGGAATACTGCAAGGGGCCGGTGTTCGTCTACGACTGGCCGCGCGACATCAAGGCCTTCTACATGCGCTGCAATGACGACGGGCGCACGGTGGCGGCGATGGACCTGCTCATTCCCGAGGTCGGCGAACTCATCGGCGGCAGCGCCCGCGAGGAGCGCCTGCCGGAACTGCGCGCGCGCATCAGTCAGCTCGGTTTCGACGAGAAGGATTACTGGTGGTATCTCGATACGCGGCGTTTCGGCAGCGTGCCGCACGCCGGCTTCGGACTCGGCTTCGAACGCTTCCTGATGTTCGTGACCGGTATCGGCAATATTCGCGACGTCATCCCCTTCCCGCGCACGCCGCGTCATCTCGAATTCTGAACAAGCCTGGAGCGCCGACCATGAAAGTGATGATCGATCTGTGCGTGGTGCCTTTTGGCGTGGGCCTCTCGGTCTCGCCCTATGTCGCCGAATGCGAGCGCCTCATCGAGGCCGCCGGCCTCACGCACCAGTTGCACCCCTACGGCACGGTCATCGAGGGTGAGTGGGACACGGTGTTCGCGGTCGTCAAGCAATGCCACGAGCGCATGCACGAAATGGGCTCGCCGCGCGTCTTCACGACCCTCAAGGTCGGCACGCGCAACGATCGCGAGCAGAGCATGCAGGACAAGGTCGACAGCGTGCGCGCCAAGCTCGCGCACAAATAAACATCGAAGCGTTTGCGGGGAGAGTTCCATGGGTGACCGCGTACCGAGCTACGTCAGTGGCACGGCCGAACAGCCGTTGCTGTTTCTGACCATAGGCCAGGCGCTCGAACGCGCCGCGCGACAATGGGGCGAGCGCGAGGCGCTGGTGGTCTGCCAGCAAGGCGTGCGCATGGACTACCGCACCTTGAATGCCGCCGCCGACGAGTTGGCGGCCGGCCTTTTGAGCTTGGGCCTGGTAGCTGGCGATCGCATCGGCATCTGGTCGCCGAATCGCGCCGAATGGGTGCTGACCCAGTTCGCGACGGCCAAGGCCGGTCTCATCCTGGTCAACATCAATCCCGCCTATCGCCTCGCCGAACTCGACTACGCGTTGAACCAGGTGGCGTGCAAGGCCATCGTCATTGCAGAGAGTTTCAAGAGCAGCGATTACGTCGGCATGATGCGCGAGCTCGCGCCCGAACTCGATGGCGCCGCGCCCGGGGCGCTCGCCTCCAAATGCCTGCCGCATCTGCAGTCGGTGATCTGCATGGCCGATCACGCCATCGCCGGCATGTTCCGCTTTGCCGATGTCGCCAAGGCCGGCACCGACGCCACGCGCGCCCAACTCGCCGCGATCGCGCCGACCCTGGACCCCGACGACAGCATCAACATCCAGTTCACGAGTGGCACCACCGGCAGCCCCAAGGGCGCCACGCTCACCCACTTCAACGTCGTCAACAACGGCTACTTCGTCGGCGAGGCGATGAAGTTCAGCGAGCACGACCGGCTGTGCATCCCGGTGCCGCTCTACCATTGCTTCGGCATGGTGATGAGCGTGCTGACCTCGGTCACCCACGGCGCCGCGATGATCTTCCCCGGCGAAGGCTTCGATGCCGGCGACGTGCTGCGCGCGGTGGCGGCGGAGCGCTGCACGGCGCTGCACGGCGTGCCGACCATGTTCATCGCCGAGCTCGATCATCCCGATTTCGCGCGCACGGATTTTTCGACCTTGCGCACCGGCATCATGGCCGGCGCGCCCTGCCCCATCGAAGTCATGAAGCGCGTGCGCGCCGACATGCACATGGAAGAGGTCACGATTGCCTACGGCATGACCGAGACCAGCCCGGTCAGCTTCCAGAGCGGTACCGACGACCCGCTCGAGAAACGCGTGTCGACCGTCGGCCGCGTGCTGCCCCACGTGCAGGTGAAAATTGTCGACAGCGATGGACGCGTGGTGCCGCGCGGCGAGCGCGGCGAACTGTGCACGCGCGGCTACAGCGTAATGCGCGGCTACTGGGGCGACGCGGAGAAGACCGCCGCCTCCATCGATGCCGGCGGCTGGATGCACACCGGCGACCTGGCCACGCTCGACGAACAGGGCTACTGCAACATCGTCGGGCGCGTGAAGGACATGATCATCCGCGGTGGCGAGAACGTCTATCCGCGCGAAATCGAGGAATACCTGTTCCGTCATCCCAAGGTGCAGGACGTCGCGGTGTTCGGCGTGCCCGACACGCGTTTCGGCGAGGCCGTCGCGGTATGGATCAAGCTACGCGAGGGCGAGCAGGCCTCGGTAGAGGAGATCCGGGCGTTCTGCGAAGGGCAGATCGCTCATTACAAGATCCCCGCCTACGTGCGCTTCGTCGACGGCTTTCCCTTGACCGTCACCGGCAAGATCCAGAAATTCATGATGCGCGACGCGATGGTGGACGAACTCGGACTGAGCGTCGCCGTGACCGCGTGAACGCCACGGCGGCGCGCGCATGAGGGTCGAGCCGCTGGCGCCATTCGTGTGCCCCCTGGACGGCGCCGAGTTGCGCGACGCCGCCGGCGGCCTCGGCTGCGACCACGGTCATCGCTATGACCGGGCCCGCGAAGGCTACGTCAACCTCCTGCCTGTCCAACACAAGGCGTCCCGCGATCCGGGCGACGACAAGGCCATGGTCGCGGCGCGCCGCCGGTGTGCCGATGCCGGCCACTTCGCTCCCCTGCACGATGCGCTGTTTGAGTGGCTGCCTGCAATGCCTGCTCGCGACCGTCTGCGGGTGCTGGACGCGGGATGCGGCGAAGGACATGTGCTGGCGGCGTTGCAGGCCCGCGCCGTAGCCGCGCCGGCCGCGCTGATCCTCGCCCTCGGCGGCTACGATATTTCCAAGTGGGCGGTGCGCGCCGCCGCGCGGCGCGGCGGTGCGACTTCACTGGCGGTGGCCAGTAATCGCCAGCCGCCGTTCGCGGCGCATAGCGTCGATGTCCTGCTGTCCCTGTTCGGCTTCGCCCATTGGCCGGCCTTCGCCGCCCTGCTCGCCGCGGGCGGTCACCTCGTCAGCGTCGACGCCGATGCCGATCACCTGCTGGAACTGCGCGAACTGATCTACCCGGAAGTCACGGCCGGCACGGGCGAACCGCCGCATGAAGCCGTGCAACTCGGTTGGCGGGTCAATCGCTCACGACAGCTGCGTTACCGCATCCACCTCGACACTGCCGCGGCCATCCAGGACCTGGTTGCCATGACGCCCCATGTCCATCGCATGTCGGCCGACGGCCGCGCCGCGCTCGCAAAGTGCGCGCGGCTGGTCGTGACCATGAGCATGGTCATGCGTGAATGGTCGCCGCCTCCGCTGTCGTGAGCAGGCTTGCTCAGGCGCTGGCGCCGCCGAACTCCTCGAAGGCCGCGATGGCGTCCGCCGCGAACATCAGCGACGGACCGCCGCCCATGTAGACGGCCACCGCCAGGGTTTCCATCAACTGGTCGCGCGGCGTCTTGAGACGCGCCAGCGCCTTGGCGTGGAAGCCAATGCAGCCATCGCAGTGACCGGCAACGCCAATGGCGAGCGCGATCAATTCCTTGTTCATTTCGCTGAGCGCGCCGGATTTCATGGCGCCCTTGGCAATTTGCATGAAACCGCTCATGGCGTCGGGCTGGGCGTCGCGCAGCTTGGCGATGCCCTTGTTGATGCTGGCGGTGATGTCGGTGTAGGACTTGGTCATGTCGGGACTGGCCTCGTTGCCTGGATGACGAGAACAGCTTAGGTACGGCAGGCGACGGACACTTGACGGGGCGCAAGTGCGGCGCCGGTCCATGCGCCGACGTGCCGTGCGTGTAGGAAAGCGCCGACTTATGGTCGCGCGCGCCGCCCTCTATGCTTGCTCGCAGCAGGCGGCATGTTGCCGCCCCTCGAGGACAACGCCATGACCCAACCTTATCGCCGCCTGGACAAGGCTCAGGCCACCGTGCTGCTGGTCGATCACCAGGCCGGCCTGCTGTCGCTGGTGCGTGACATCGAGCCCGACAAGTTTCGCAACAACGTGCTGGCAGTGGCGGATCTCGCCGCCTATTTCAAACTGCCGACCATCCTCACCACCAGTTTCGAAGACGGGCCCAACGGCCCCTTGATGCCTGAACTGAAAGAGAAGTTTCCCTCAGCGCCCTACATCGCGCGGCCCGGCAACATCAATGCCTGGGACAATCCTGATTTCGTCGCCGCGGTAAAAGCCACCGGTCGCCGTCAGCTGATCATCGCCGGGGTCGTGACGGAAGTGTGCGTGGCGTTCCCAGCCTTGTCGGCCATCGAGGAAGGTTACGAGGTGTTCGTGGTCACCGATGCCTCGGGGACGTTCGATGCCATCACCCGCCAGGCGGCCTGGGATCGCATGTCACGCGCCGGCGCCCAGCTCATGAACTGGTTCGGCGTGGCCTGTGAGCTGCATCGTGACTGGCGCAACGACGTGCAGGGCCTCGCCACGCTGCTGTCCAATCACATTCCGGACTATCGCAATCTCATGACGAGCTTCGACGCCTTGAACGCGCGACGCGCCTAGGGGCAGGGCCATGATTCGTCTCCTCGGCATCTCGGGCAGCCTGCGCCAGGGCTCCTACAACACCGCCGGTGCTGAAAGCGTTGGGCGTGCATCAGTGGACAGGCGGACGTCTGCTGGTATCGCGGGCCAACAAAAGCATCGGTGAGGATGGCGCCATCAGCGGCGCCGAACTGAACATGCAGATCAGGGAATTCGTGGTGGGCTTCGCCGCCTTCGTGGGCGCGCAGTGATGCGCTAAGTGTCGAACATCGACAGCTGAACGTTGGGCGTACCTTCGAGCGCCAGCAGGCGACGCTTGGTGGCGGCGCCGCCATGGGCCGAGAAGCCACCGAGGCCGTTGGCCCCCATGACCCGATGGCAGGGCACGACCGGCGCGAACGGATTGGCGCCCATCGCCTGGCCGACGGCGCGCGACAGGCTGAGGTCGCCGAGCCGGCGCGCAATGTCGCCGTACGAGAGTGTCTCGCCGCGCGGAATGGTGCGCACGATAGTGTAGACCTGGCGGTGGAAGTCCGGCACCTCGCGCATGTCGAGATGGATGAAGTCGAGATCCGGATTGCCGCCCGCCAGGAGCGCGATGACGGATGCTTCGACGGCGCTAACCTCGGTGCCGGGCGTGGCGATGTCGAGCTCGGGAAAGCGTTTGCGTAATCGGGCCAGCGTTGCCGCGGCGCTGCCCTCCGCCAGCTGCAGCCCGACGATGCCCTGCTCGCGCCACGCGCTGCCGCAGGGGCCGATGGCCGTGTCGAAGATGTGCAGTCCACCGATGCTCATGAGGTCACCGTAGCAAAGCACGGTCGGAGAATGTGGGTCAGCCTTCAGTCTGACATGTCGGCCGTATCCGCACCAACCCAATGTCAGACTGAAGTCTGACCCACAGAGAAAGAGCAGCCGGGGCCACGCATCGCGCGGTCCCGGCGCTTACGCTCAACCCTCGCGCTTGGCCGCCCAGGCGCTGAAGGACGAACCGGCGTCGGCCAGTTCCTTCAACAGCGGCGCCGGCGTCCAGTAGAGATCGCCGTAGCGCTTGCGGTACTTCTCCATCGCTGCGACCACGGTCTTCAAGCCGACTTCATCGGCATACTGCATGGGGCCACCCCGGTAGCGCGGCATGCCGTAGCCATGCACGAACACCACGTCGATGTCGCTCGGGCGGGTGGCGATGCCTTCGGCCAGGATCAGCGCGCCTTCGTTGATCATGGAGAACAGCAGGCGCTCGATGATCTCTTCGGGTGTCACGGCAATCTGCGGCACGCCGAGACGCTCGGCCTCGGCCTTGGCCAGTGCCGCCACTTCCGGATCCGGCACCGGCTTGCGGTCCACGTACTTGAAGATGCCGGCATTGGTCTTCTGACCCAGGCGACCCATTTCCGTCAGCTTGGCGACCATGCGGCAGTAGGCCGGGTCGCTGGGCTTGTCTTTCCACTCGTTGTTGACCTTGTCGAGCACGTCGAGACCGGAGAGATCCGACACGCCGTTGGGGCCCATTGCCATGCCCCAGTCGTAGGCGGCCTTGTCGATGTACTCCGGCGCGTTGCCTTCGAGGATCATGCGCTGCGCTTCGCGCACGTAGGGGAAGAACATGCGGTTGCCGACGAAGCCGAAGCACACGCGCACCAGCACCGCCTGCTTGCGGATGGTCTTGGCCATGGCCATGGAGGTGGCGATGACATCCAACGCAGTCTTGGCGCCACGCACGATTTCCAACAGGGTCATGACATTGGCCGGCGCGAAGAAGTGCCAGCCGATGACGTCCTGCGGGCGCTTGGTCGCGGCCGCGATCTCGTCGATGTCGAGGGTCGAGGTGTTGCTGGCCAGAATCGCGCCGGGCTTGGCGACCTTGTCGAGCTCGGCGAAGATTTCCTTTTTGAGCGCCATGTTCTCGAACACGGCTTCGACGATGAGATCGCAATCACCGATACCGCTGTAATCGACGGTGCCGCTGATGAGCGACATGCACTTGTCGAAGTCGGCCTGGGTCATGCGGCCCTTCTTCAGGGTGTTCTCGTAGTTGCCGCGGATGATGCCGAGGCCACGATCGAGTGCCGCCTGGTTGATCTCCTTCAGCACCACCGGGATGCCGACGTTGGCGAAGTTCATGGCGATGCCGCCACCCATGGTGCCGCCGCCCAGCACCGCGACCTTCTTGATGTCACGCAGCTTGGTGGAAGCCGGCACGTCGGGCACCTTGGCGGTGGCACGCTCGGCGAAGAACAAGTGGCGCTGGGCGCGCGAGTGCGACGAGGTCATGCATTCCATGAACAGCTCGCTTTCACGTTTCACGGCCGCATCGTAGGGCAGGTTCACCGCCGCCTCGACGCACTTGATGATCTGTTCCGGGGCGAAGAAGCCACGCGCGCTGCGCGCCACTTCCTTGCGGTAGTTGGCGAAGAACTCGGCGTCGGCGCCGCTCTTGTCGACCGACATGTCGCGAATGCGGCGCGGCTGCGCGCCGTCGGCGATGAGCTTCTTGGCATAGGCGGTGGCGCCGGCCTTCAGATCCTCATCCGCCAGCAGGTGGTCGACGGCGCCGGCGGCCGCGGCGGCCTTGGCCGACATCGGTTTGCCACTGACCATCGCGTCGAGCGCGGCCTCGACGCCGATCAGGCGCGGCAGGCGCTGGGTGCCGGTGGCGCCCGGCAACAGGCCCAAGGTTACTTCCGGCAGGCCGAGCTTGGCGGACGGCACGGCCACGCGGTAATGGCAGCCCATGGCGGTTTCGAGACCACCGCCGAGCGCGGTGCCGTGGATGGCGGCGATGATGATCTTGGGCGAAGCCTCCATTTCCTCGATGACCTCCGGCAGCCAGGGATCCTGGCGCGGCTTGTCGAACTCGGTGATGTCGGCGCCGGCGATGAAGGTGCGGCCG
>WBZP01008025.1_pt1 | contig 10062 bp, 9 predicted proteins | sample 5204301 | NCBI WGS metagenome assembly WBZP01 (sample SAMN12412401, study PRJNA552823) | activated sludge metagenome | isolation source: activated sludge from nitrification reactor of wastewater treatment plant... | place: USA: Pennsylvania | collected 2017 | reverse complement strand
GTGGACCGCGTGATCAGCCTGCAGTTTCCCGGTTACGGCGTCATCCATCCCCACCATACCGTGTGGCTGATGCACCAGCACCGCGCAGCTTACGAGCTTTTTGATGCCAGTACGGCCACTCCCGAGCAGACACAGTTACGCGAAGCCATCACGGCATTTGACAAGCGGGTGCTGCAAAGGGTGCACCATCGGTTTGCCAACTCGCCCCGTGTTGCACAGCGCCTGGAACAATTCAACCAGCTCAAAGCCGAGCCGCTGTTGCATCCACCCGCGCAGGCGGAATTTTTTCGTTGCGCCAGCGCACAACCGTATATCTTTTACCCCAGCCGGCTTGAAACCCTCAAACGCCAGGAATTATTGATCCGCTCGGCTGCACTCCTGCGCTCGAATACCAGTATCGTGATTGCCGGTACCGGAGGCCAGGAACCCATGTACCGCCAACTGATTGCCGAACTGGGACTGGAGAACCGGGTCAAATTGCTGGGGCATATTACGGACGCAGAGAAAATTGCTTTTTATGCCCATAGTCTGGGGGTATTTTTCGGCCCCTATGACGAGGACTATGGCTACATCACCCTGGAAGCGATGCTCAGTAGCAAACCCGTCATCACCTGCTCGGACTCGGGTGGCCCGCTGCAATTTGTTGTGCACCAGGACACGGGCTACGTGCTGGAACCCGACGCACAGGCCATCGCAAACGCCATCGACGCCTTGGCAGAAAAACCGGAAAAAGCCGCGCAGATGGGACGATCCGGTCGCGCGCGCTACGATAGCATGCGCATCAGCTGGCCCCATACCATCGAGCGCTTGTTGTCCGTCTGATCGTTCAATTTACCCTTGCAAAGCACTGCGGTAGCGCTGGTGCAAAATCTTGACCCGCTGCACGTACACCTGCGTTTCAGCATAGGGCGGGATGCCGGCATGCTTTTGCACGGCCCCTGGCCCGGCGTTATAGGCCGCTGTTGCCAGGGTAATGTTGCCGTTGAACTGGGCCAGCAGATTGGCGAGGTACTGCACGCCGCCACGAATATTCATGTCCGGCACCAGCGCATTCGCAACACCCATCTGCTGGGCCGTGGCAGGCATCAGCTGCATCAGACCGACAGCCCCCTTGCGCGAACGCGCCACGGGGTTAAAACCGGACTCTGCATGGATCACAGCGCGCACCAGGGCCGGGTCCAATCTGAACTGGCGCGCAGTCTCCTCGATCACGCTCCCATACGCATCCAGATGCAACTTGGTCGAATCCCACTGAATCGGAGAGTTGACGTTGCACGCATAACATGAAGGGCTATAGATGGTGTACGCGCTGCGCAGCGGGGGGATGTCCGAAAAGGAAACGGTTCCGCCGGAGACATAACGGTATATCCTGGGCGCATTCTCCGCACTGCGCGCCTGGACGCCACACGCAGCGGCCAACAGGAGGAGGGCAAGGACGTGCTTCACGTGATTTACATGCTTTATTTGCTCAGGTGACGCATGGCCTCTTCCAGCCCCTTGATGGTCAGAGGGTACATGCGCTGGTGCATGATTTCGGCAATGATACTGATACTTTGGCGGTATTGCCACACACCCTGGGGTTCGGGATTGATCCAGGCAAACTTGGGGAAGGCATTGGTCAGGCGTTGCAGCCATTCGGCCCCGGCTTCGGCGTTGTTGTACTCCACACTGCCACCTGTTTGCAAAACTTCGTAGGGACTCATGGTGGCGTCACCGACAAAGATCAGCTTGTAGTCCTTGTTGTACTTGCGGATGATGTCCCAGGTGTCAAACTTTTCGCTATAGCGGCGCCGGTTGTTTTTCCACATGAAGTCATAGACGCAATTGTGGAAATAATAAAACTCCAGGTGCTTGAATTCGGTCTTGGTCGCGCTGAACAGCTCTTCCACGCGGGCAATGTGCTCGTCCATGGTGCCACCCACGTCCATCAGCAGCAAGACCTTGACGTTGTTGTGCCGCTCGGGAATCATCTTGATGTCGAGCCAACCAGCATTGGCTGCCGTCGAATGGATGGTGTCATCCAGATCGAGTTCCAGTTCATGGCCTTCGCGCGCAAATTTACGCAAACGGCGCAGCGCCACCTTGATATTGCGTGTACCCAGCTCCTGCGTATCGTCATAGTCCCGGTACACCCGCTGATCCCACACTTTCACCGCGCTCTTGTTGCGGCCTTTATCCTGTCCGATACGAATGCCCTGGGGGTTTTGCCCGTACGCACCAAAAGGCGACGTGCCGCCGGTGCCAATCCATTTATTTCCACCCTCATGGCGCTCCTTTTGCTCTTCCAGGCGTTTTTTCAAGGTCTCCATCAGCTCATCCCAGCCCATTTTCTGGATTTTGGCCAGCTCTTCCGGGCTGAGATTGAGTTCGAGATTTTTACGCAGCCACTCCAGCGGAATATCCTTGCTGAAGTCCGCCACCATCTCGACCCCCTTGAAGTAGGCAGCAAATGCCCGGTCAAACTTGTCGTAGTGTTTCTCGTCCTTAACCAGGGCGGTGCGGCTGAGGTAGTAAAAATCGTCAATCGTATACGCGCTGGGAATCGTTCCGTCATCCGGCACAGGCGCCGCCGGCCCGACCACGCCTTTTTTCAGGGCTTCGAGCAAGGTGAGGTATTCGGTAACCGAAACCGGCAATTGCGCCGAGCGCAGGGTGTAGAAGAAATCGAGCAACATGGGGGTTCTCCAAAGCGCAAGGGATGAAACGATTCTAGGGCGTGGTCCCGGTTTTGTCGCGCACTGCGCCTTTGACCGAACCTTTGACCATATCAAAGCGAAACAGACGGCATTCAATCGGACCATTCCACAAAGGGATGCGACGCGACTCCTTCAGGTGCATCTTGCCCGGAAGTTTCAAGTCCGGGGTCAGAATCCAGCCGCTCCAGCCCGCGTAGTTTTTCTTCCAATGCGTTGCCAGCTGGCTGAAGAATTCGCTGCCGTCTTCGGTCACGGCCTTCTCGCGGGCGCTACCCGCCACGCCGCCCACCGCGATGCGTTCGCCATACGGCGGATTGAGCAGCAGCACACCAGGAACGTCGGTGGGTGGCATGCGCTGCAGCGCATCGCCCCCCCGGAACTCAATGGCATCGACCACCCCGGCGCGCACAGCGTTGCGCTGGGCGAAATCGACCATGCGGTGCGATACATCACTGCCGAAAATAATGGGTTTTTCGCCTGCAGGCGGCATGGATACAGCGAGAACAGCTTCTCCTTTTATAGCATCCCAGACGTGCGCCTGAAACGGCAGGTAACGCTCGAACGCAAAGCGGCGTAGCGCTCCGGGCGCGATGTTGCACGCCATCTGCGCGGCTTCGATGGCAATGGTGCCACTGCCGCAGCACGGGTCATACAACGGGAGCAGCTTGCCATTTTCATCCCCGTCGGGCCAGCCACAGGCCGCCAGCATGGCTGCTGCCAGCGTTTCCTTCAGCGGCGCATCGCCCTTATCCACGCGCCACCCTCGCTTGAACAGCGACTCACCCGAGGTGTCCAGGTACAGCGAACAACTGTCGGTGGTCAGATGGGCGTGGATGCGCACATCCGGCCAGCGGGTATCGACGCTCGGGCGTACCCCCTGGGACTTGGCGCGGAAACGGTCACAAACGGCGTCCTTGATCTTGAGTGCAGCAAAGTTCAGGCTGTTCAGCGGGCTATGCTGGGCCGTCATTTCCACCTTGATGCTGTGCTTGGGGGTGAACCAGATTTCCCAGGCCACCTCGGACGCAAGGCGGTACAAGTCCTGCTCGCTGCGGTACTGCGCATACGCCAGTTGCACCAGCACACGCTGCGCCAGACGGCTGTGCAGATTCAGCCGCATCACATCGCGCCAGGAAGAGCGCAGCAGCACCCCCCCCCGGCGCACCAGCAAATCCTCGCCCATCAAGCCGGTGAGGCCGTGCACTTCGGTTGCCAGCAGGTCTTCGACGCCGGCGGCGCAGGGAAGGAACAGGGTGAGTTGGTTCATGAATTTTCGTTGACGCTGGCGATGATGGATGAAAGTAGCTGCACCAATTGCGGCAAGGCAACTTGTACGGTTTCCCAGACTATTTCCAGATTGATTTCAAAGTATCCGTGGGCGATACGATTTCGCATTCCCTTCATACTGCGTAGCGGTAATTGAGGATGCGCATTGGCAAATGGTTCGTGATCTTTCAGTAATTTGGCAGCCTCTTCGCCGATCAAGATGAGATTCAGAATCACAGCCTGCTGGGTTTTCTTATCTTCCAAAAAATCTGGTTGATTTAGCCCTTGTACATACGCACAAGCCTGCGTAGCAGCTTCCAGCATGTGTTCAAGGTAGTCTGGAACTCGATTGCTGGTACTCATATCGGACGCGCTTGCGCAAGCACTTGGGCACGAAATTTCATGGGTAAATCACCGGGTGTCAGCAAGTCTACAGGTACGCCCAGCAACTCTTCCAACTCCACTTGCAAACCACCCAGATCAAACAAGGTCGCACCGGGCAGAGGGTCAACCAACAAGTCAATGTCGCTGCCTTCCACATCACGGCCATACACGACGGAACCGAACACGCGCGGATTTGTTGTACGAAAACGCGCTGTCGCTGCGAGTACAGCGCCACGGTGGAGTTCCAGGGTTTTGGATGGTTTCATAAGCCAAGTCTATCAAGTGCATCAAGGATGTTTTCAGGCGGTAATTTGGAGCACGGTTAGGAATCTTTTGCACTACGTTTCAAATTCAATGCCAGCAGTCGCTGCAAAATTTGGCGATGGTCTGGAACAGTCCGCCATTGAACCAGGGAATGTCATCATTGCCATACAGGCCGCCGTCGCGCATGACGGTAAACAGATTGGCAAGGCCCGCCGTGAGCTTGTCACTGGTGAGGCTTGGGCACGTCCGGGAGTTCGCACAGTTCCAGAAAATGGCTTTGCGCGCCTTGCTCTTCGTCGAGATCAAAAGCGGGGCCGTTTGGACCCCATCGGGCGATGAATTCTTGCGGTGTCACGAACGCAATCTTTCAAATTTCATAGTTCCTTTCGGAGGGAAGCCGTCGCAATCTTGAGACCCTCCCGGTATTTGGCAACGGTGCGGCGGGCGCACTCGATACCCTGCTCCTTAAGCATTTCGGATATCTGGTTATCACTCAGGGGCTTGCTCACATCTTCGGCGGCAATGAACTGCTTGATCAGACCGCGCACGGCTGTGCTGGATGCACTACCGCCGGATTCGGTTCCCAGCCCTGAGCCAAAAAAGTATTTCAACTCGAAGGTGCCAAACGGTGTGGCCATGTATTTGGCGCTGGTGACGCGGCTGATGGTGGATTCATGCAAGCCCAGTTCGTCGGCAATCTCACGCAACACCAGGGGGCGCATGGCCATTTCACCGTGGGTGAAGAAGCCTTTTTGCCGCTCGACAATCGCTGTGCTGACGCGCAGGATGGTGTCAAAGCGCTGCTGCACATTCTTGATGAACCAGCGCGCTTCCTGCAACTGCTGCTGCAAACCCGCAAAACCGGCGCCCTCCTTGCCGCACGTGGCGCGGTGGTTGCGCAGCACATTGGCATAGATGTCATGCACCCGCAGACGGGGCATGACGTCCGGATTGAGCATGACCCGGAATTGAGAATTACTGGCTGTGTGCTGGCCAGCTTCGGATCTGGCAACCGGCACCACCAGCACGTCGGGTATAACCAGATTGCGCTCGACGTTGGCAAAGCGCCGCCCAGGCTTGGGTTCCAGCTGCCCGATCAGCGCCAATGCCTCACGCACGTGGGCATCCACGCCACCACAGCGTTGCGTCAAAGCCTTGATGTCACGCCGGGCCAGCAAGTCCATGGGCTGCGCGCACATGCACAAGGCAAGCTCCAAAAGCATGCGCTGCCTGGGATCGGGGGCTGTGGATACATCATTCAACCTGGCTTTGAGTTGCAGACGCAAGCACTCCCCCAGACCGCGCGCACCCACACCTGTCGGCTCCAGGCTTTGCAACAGGCGCAAAGCGACCGTGAAGTGGTGCTGCAAATCCTCCACCTGCTGTATATCCGCACCTGCGTCCGCACCGGCCAGCCCCTGCACCAGATCATCCAGGGTGTCTTCAAGGTAGCCATCGTCATTGAGCGACTCGATCAGAAAGCTTAGCGCTGCTGCATCCATCTGCCCCAGATGCAAACCCAGGGCCTGGCGGTGCAAATGCGACTGCAGGGATTCATGCGAGCGCGCCCATTCGGTGGCATCTTGTTCATCCGCCGTATCGAGATTATTGGTACGCGCCTTGGCATCGGTACCCCACTCGTTGTCATCCGGAGACATCTCCTGCGTGCCATCACCATCCCAATCGGGACCATCATCCCCTGACAAGGGCGTAACTTCATCGCTATTTGAGCCACTAAGCCCCGTAGAATCAGCGGATGCAGCTGTAGAACCAATAGCAAGGTCCAGGACACGCTCACCCGCGCTCACCGGGGTGTCGGCTTGCGGCAACCCAAACTCCTCGCCGATGGCCTCCTCCTGGTTTTTCTCCAGGAAAGGATTTTGGTCCAGCATCTGCTCCACTTCCTGGCTGAGTTCCAGCGTGGAGAGCTGTAGCAAGCGGATGGATTGCTGCAGTTGGGGGGTGAGCGTCAAATGCTGCGAAACGCGCAGGGAAAGGCCTTGTTTCATACGGAAGTCACCCCTTTACATCCGGAAATGTTCACCCAGGTAGACCCGCCGCACCTCGGCATTGTCAACAATGTCAGCCGGAGTGCCCTCAGCCAGTACGTTACCTTCGCTGATGATGTAGGCGTGGTCGCAAATACCCAAAGTCTCGCGCACGTTGTGGTCGGTAATCAACACGCCAATGTTGCGCGCTTTGAGGAAATTGATGATACGCTGGATTTCTATCACCGCAAGCGGGTAAATGCCAGCAAAAGGCTCATCGAGCAGAATGAAACGCGGCTGCGTGGCCAGCGCCCGGGCAATTTCCACCCGGCGCCGCTCCCCGCCGGAAAGCGCCAGGGCGGGGGATTCACGCAAGTGTTCGACACGCAAATCCTGCAGCAATGCCGTCAGACGCGACTCGATCTCGGCCCCCTTCAAGGGGCGCCCCGAGGCATCGCGTTGCAGCTCAAGCACGGCCCGCACATTGTCCTCAACATTGAGTTTGCGAAAAATCGACGCTTCCTGCGGCAGGTAACCCAATCCCAAACGCGCACGGCGATGGATGGGCATATGCTCAATCGACTGTTCGTCAATGGTGATATCGCCTGCACTGGTACGCACCAACCCGACGATCATGTAAAACGAGGTTGTCTTTCCGGCGCCGTTCGGTCCCAATAGCCCTACCACCTCCCCGGTACGCACAGCCAGCGACACGTCTTTGACTACCTGGCGCTTGCCATAGGATTTTTGCAAATGCCGGGCCTCCAGCCGACCAATCGGGCCGAAATCGTCACGTACCGCTGCGGTATTCACCTGATTCACTTGGGCGAGCTCTCCAACGTGGTCGAGGAGCGCAAATGCTGCACACCCCCCGCAGATGCAGCCACTGCGGGCAGTGTGGCGGTCGATTCAGATTTAGGGGTCAACATGGCGCGCACACGCCCGCCCTGCGCCGAAGATACGCCCTTATTGGCCGCGCTGCCACCATCAACCCTGAAAGTGTCGGTCAAATTCTCGTACACGATCAATCCACCACTGATTTCATCCGCAACCATGGCACCACGCAAGCGCCGCAATTGCGCGTTGTTGGTGAACTTCACCGTATCGAGACGCCCATCGTATTCGATCACCCCGCTCTGGGCTTCAATATACTCATCCAGACCTTCACGCTTTTGCCGGAAAAAAGCCGGCTTGTCGGCAGATCCCGTAATCCACCCTGACTGGTAACCATCCGGATCCTGGCGTACTTCTATCCGTGCAGCCCGGATCACAATGCTGCCCTTGGTCAAAACCACGTTACCGGTGAAAATACTGATTTGCCGGACATCATCGTAACGTAGCGCATCCGCCTCGATATTCATGGGCTTATTGCGGTCAGCGTTTTCCGCCTGGGCCAAGGACACGAGGCCCAGCCAGACGAACAACAAAAACAGATAGAAGGGTGATGAAGTCATAAGAAAGGGCACGAAACTTGCTCTATTGCACGATTCGATTGTACTGAGGCCCGACACCCTCCCAAAAAGTGTGTAGGCATACCTACAACACCGGACTTGGCACGCATGAATTAAATATGCCAAATATGCCAGACACACCACATACCCCTAGAATCCAGGCCAGAACACCTACTGCTTTGGAGACCCCCATGACTTGTTTGTTCGAGGAACGCCACCATGTCCGACTTTCGTCCTGATGTAGAGCGTCGCGAAAATATGTTGGTGCGCGCCGTATTTGTGGAAGCCTGCGAGGCATTGCGCCCATTTTTCGAACACCACAACCATTGGGAGGGAAAGTCCCACGAACACATGGCGTACCAGTGCCTTAATGAGCATTTTCCGCAACTCAGCACCTCGGATACTATCGTCATCGTGGCAACTGCGCGACGGCTTTTTTCCTCTGGCAAAAAATACCCGCCCTTGCGTTGACGGGTTGTTGAACTGCTGAACTTTTGAACTGTTGAATCCTGGTTCCCGGAGCATTACATGTTTGAATCCGCCGAAATCGGCCACAAAATTGATAAAGCAACGTACCGTGCCGCAGTGCCTGCACTGCGGGCCGCGTTGCTCGAAGCGCAGGTCAATCTGCACGAAAGTAAAAAATTTCCCGTGGTGGTGCTCATCAGTGGTCAGGATGGTGCAGGCAAGGGTGAGACCATCAACATGCTTTACGAGTGGATGGACCCGCGCTTCATATCCACACTGGCGTTTTCCTTGCCAACCGACGAAGAACGTGAGCGTCCGGCCATGTGGCGCTACTGGCGCTCGCTTCCGCCCAAGGGACGGATCGGAATATTTGCCGGTTCCTGGTATTCGGATCCAATTCGCGAACGCATCCAGGACGAGGTGACACTCAAGGAACTGGATGCCCGCGCCGAGCAGATCAACCGCTTCGAGTCGATGCTGGTCAACGAGGGTGCGCTGGTGTTGAAATTCTGGTTCCACCTGACAAAAGAGGGGCAGGTGCGCCGGCTCAAGGCCTTGGAAGAAGACCCGCGCACAGCATGGCGCGTGACCAAGTGGAACTGGGATCGGCTGAAAACCTACGACAAGCTGCAGGATGTTGCTGGCCATCTCTTGCGTCTGACCAACACTCCTTGTGCGCCCTGGGTGGTGGTAGAAGGAACGGATGACCGCTATCGCTCACTGACCGTGGGACAAATTCTGCTGGAGGCCTTGCAGAAGAAACTCGGCAGTACGCAAAAGCAGGAGTCGCCGGTAGCACCCATGGTGCGGGTCAGCACCGATAACCGCACCGTGCTGTCGGAGCTGAATCTGGGTCTGGAGTTATCCGACAAGGCCTACGACGACGCATTATCCAAATGGCAAGGCCGTCTGTCTGAACTGGTCCGCGATCCACGCTTTCAAGGCCGCTCGCTGGTATGTGCTTTTGAAGGTGCAGATGCCGCTGGCAAGGGCGGCGCCATCCGGCGCATTGCCGCAGCCCTGGATGCCCGGCAATACCAGATCATCCCGGTAGCCGCCCCAACGGAAGAAGAGCGTGCCCAGCCCTACCTCTGGCGCTTCTGGCGCCAGGTTCCACGCCAGGGCAAGGTGGCCATTTTTGACCGGACCTGGTACGGGCGGGTGTTGGTCGAACGGGTCGAGGGTTTTTGTACTGAAAACGACTGGTTGCGCGCTTATACCGAAATCAACGATTTTGAACACGAACTGGCCGATTCCGGTGTGATCGTCGCCAAGTTCTGGCTGCAAATCAGCCAGGCTGAACAACTCAAACGTTTTCAGGCGCGCGAGCAGGTCGCTTTCAAACGCTTCAAGATCACCCAGGAGGACTGGCGCAACCGCGAGAAATGGGATGCGTACCAGCAAGCGATCTGCGATATGGTTGAACGCACCAGCACCGGCAATGCTCCATGGATTCTGGTGGAAGCCAACGACAAGAACTATGCGCGCGTCAAGATTCTGGAGAGTCTGTGCAAGCGCATCGAAGCCGAGTTCGCAGGTCGCTCC
>WBZP01008020.1_pt1 | contig 10063 bp, 6 predicted proteins | sample 5204301 | NCBI WGS metagenome assembly WBZP01 (sample SAMN12412401, study PRJNA552823) | activated sludge metagenome | isolation source: activated sludge from nitrification reactor of wastewater treatment plant... | place: USA: Pennsylvania | collected 2017 | reverse complement strand
CGAATTAGCGCACACCGCGTCCGAAGATGAAAGAAACGGGGAAAGGGCGCGGTCTGCTTCAGTCATCGAAGAAAGATTCGACAACTTGTATGACCGCCGTTAGAGGGGGCCCGAGGCCCGAGTCCAGAGGGTGGATATCGTTTCTCACCCCAACCAGGCGTTGAACTTCGGCTCCCGCCGCTCCCGGAACGCCGCAACCCCCTCTCGCGCGTCCGGATGGTGGTCGCTGATCGCGGTCTTCGCGGCGATGTCATCGAGGGCGTGGGCCCAGCTTAGTTCGGCCGCGTTGTAGATCGTGCGCTTCAACAGCCGCATCGCCACCTGTGGGCCGTTCGCCAGTTCCGCGGCGAGGGCGATCGTCCGCTCCATCAACTGGCCCGGCTCAACGACTTCGTGCACGAGGCCCAGGTCCAGTGCCTCGCCTGCCGGGACGATCTTCTTCCGCATCAGGAAGTCCATCGTCTTCGCCACGCCCATGAGCTGGACAAGGAGGTACTGGCCGCCTTCGTCCGGCAGCAGGCCGAAGCGCAGCGTCGCGCTGCCGAGCCGCGCGTCGCTCGAGGCGATGCGGAAGTCGCATGCGAGCGCCAGCGACAGCCCGGTCTGGATTGCGATGCCGTTCAGCGCGGCGATCGAGAGCTTGTCCAGGTTGCGGATAGCCGAGTTCACCGTCTGGCTGTGGACGCGCAGGCCTTCGTAGGTGCCGATGGCTTCCCGGTGCCCGGGGAAGATTTCGGGCATCAGGTGCGGCGCCGCTGGGAGCGGCCGCCCGGTGATGTCGTCGCCGGCGCAGAAGGCGCGGCCCTGCCCGGTGAACACCACCACGCGAACCGCGTCGTCCATCTGGGCCTGCGTGAGCTGCTCGATCAGCTCGCGTTTGATCGCCTGGGTCAGGCCGTTCATCCGCTCGGGCTGGTTGAACGTGAACACCGCGATGCCGGGCTCGTGGATGGCTGTTTCGAAGCCGGGGAACTGTCCGCTGGTGAACGCCATGGCGCCTCTCCGGGTGCGTGAAGTGCCGGGATTATAAGGATGCCCACGTCCCGGCGCCCCGGACCGGTCAACGAAAAGTAGCCCCGACCGTGAGGGAGGCAGAATGGCCTCGCACCCCCGCGCAGACCACTGGGGGTCCCGTGCGGCCTCCCTGACGGTCGGGGCTATGTGTGTTTCTGCGCACGAGCCGCCTCTGGCAAGGAGCGGTTGGCCAAACGCCACTGAACGTTCCAGGCCACCCCCCAAAGTAGCCCCGACCGTAAGGGAGGCAGAATGGCCTCGCACCCTCGCGCAGACCACGGGGTTCCCGTGCGGCCTCCCTGACGGTCGGGGCTATGTGTGTCTCTGCGCACGAGCCGCGACTGGCAAGGAGCGGTTGGCCAAGCGCCACCGAACGCCCCAGGCCACCCCCAAAGTAGCCCCGACCGTAAGGGAGGCAGAGTGGCCAGCACCCTCGCGCAGACCACAGGCGGCTTCGATGCGGCCTCCCTCACGGTCGGGGCTATGTGTCTCTGCGCACGAGCCGCGACTGGCAAGGAGGAGCGGTTGGCCAAGCGCCACCGAACGCCCCAGGCCACCCCCAAAGTAGCCCCGACCGTAAGGGAGGCAGAATGGCCTCGCGCCCTCGCGCAGACCACAGCGGCTCCCGTGCGGCCTCCCTGAAGGTCGGGGCTATGTGTGTCTCTGCGCACGAGCCGCGACTGGCAAGGGCGGTTGGGCAGGTCCGCCCGCGAAGAGCGCCTCGCCCCTCGAACCTGTATCTTCGGCCGCCAGCCGGCGCGTAGCGCCAGCCGAAACGAGGGGGACGCTTCATGGATTCGGGAGAGATCAGCAGCCTGCGCGCACAGGTCGCGCAAACCGCCGCCGCCGTGGTCGCCAGCGGCGCGATATCGTCGAACGGACATGGCAACATCAGCGTCCGCGCCCCGGGCGCGGCGGAGATGCTGTTTTCCACCGCGCCTTCGCTCACCGGCCTGACGACCGACATGGTGGCCCGCATCCGCCTGGACGGAGAGATTCTCGAAGGCGACGTCCCGCCGATTCAACGGGCCGTCATCGACATGCACACGGCCATCTACGCGGACCGACCGGAAGCCGGTTGCGTCATCCACACCCACTCGCCGTGCGCCACCGCCTTTGCCGTCGCACGCCGCAGGATCGACTGCTGGATCGAAGCCCTGGCCATGTTCGGTCTCGCGGACGGAGTCCCCGTCGCGGCCTACGGCCCGCGCGGTTCCGCCCAGGCCGTCGCGAACATCCGCGCCGCCCTCGATTCTCGTGGCTGCGCAGTCCTTCTCGCCAACCACGGCGTGCTCGTCTTCCACAGGAACCCCGAGCAGGCGGTAATGATTGGCGGAGTCGTGGAGGAGGCCGCCCGCGCCGCGATGACATCGATGGCGCTCGGCGGGCCTATCGAAATCGAACCCGAGATGCGTGCCGCCGCACTCCAGCGGGCCGCCGCGTTCGGCATCGTCTCCTGAGCGCGGGCACGGTCGTTACGCTGCGATTTGGGGGTGCGGGCCCGGCTGCGTTGGGGACTTGTGCGGCCGGGCCCGCATGGGCAGGGGGGAGGTTTGCCACCCCTTAGACCGGTCAGTTCGGGATTTCTTACAGCCGCTCCCCAACCCCGATAACACACAGCCCCGACCGTAGGGGAGAAAGTGTTTCGCGGGGATGGCGCCGTCGCAGCGGGGCGGGTGCGGCCTCCCTTACGGTCGGGGCTATGTGTGTCTCTGCGCACGATCCGCGACTGGCAGGGAGCGGTTGGCCAAGCGCCACTGAACGTTCCAGGCCACCCCCAAAACAGCCCCGACCGTAAGGGAGGCAGAATGGCCTCGCACCCTCGCGCAGACCACAGGGGCTCCCATGCGGCCTCCCTGACGGTCGGGGCTATGTGTGTCTCTGCGCACGAGCCGCGACTGGCAAGGAGCGGTTGGCCAAGCGCCACTGAACGTTCCAGGCCACCCCCAAAACAGCCCCGACCGTAAGGGAGGCAGAATGGCCTCGCACCCTCGCGCAGACCGCAGGGGTTCCCATGCGGCCTCCCTGACGGTCGGGGCTATCTGATGTCCAGCGCAACCCTCCGGCTCCGGCACTCCCGGAGTGAGCGTGGCGCGAAGAGCCACTGTGACGAACGCCGGTTGGAGCAGATGCGGCCCGCTCGGACGGTGGAACCACCCACCACCCAGAGGTGCCCTATGCCTCCTGCTTTCGCCATCCCCGAAACGCCGCTGCCGCTCCTGCTGAACGACCTCGACCACGAGCGCCGCGCCCGCTACCGCGAGAACCTCGCGTTCTATGAAGGCCGCCAGTGGCCCGGCCGTGCCCGCCGCGGCGAGCGCCGGCTCACCTTCAACTACGCCAAAGCCTTCGTCGACAAGGTGACCAGCTACCTTCTGAACGGCTCGTCGGTCCAGGTGGAGGGCGGCGAATCGGCCGAGGGCCGCGCCCGTGCCCGCGCCGCCGAACGCGCGCTCCGCGTCATGGAATCCGCCAATGGCCTCGCGCAGCTCGATTACGAGACCGAGCTTGACTGCGCGGTCCTCGGCGATGCCTGTTACAAGGTGACCTGGGACGCGGAAGCCGCGGGCGTGCGCATCACCGCGCCGGACGTGCAGGGCATCTTCGCCTGGCGCGAGCCGGGCGACCCCTCACGCGTGACCGCCATCGCCAGCCAGTACCGGCTGCGTGATTCGAACCGGCCGGTTTCGAGCGCGGACGAGACGGTCACCGAGTACTGGACGGCTGAGTTGTTCGAACTCTGGCACGGCACAACGCTCACCATTTCTGAGCCGAACCCGTACGGCTTTATCCCCTTCGTCCTCTTCCCCAACGTGCGCGAACCGAAGCAGCACTGGGGCGCGAGCGACATCCCACCCCTGGTCGAGTCCAACCGGGAACTGAACCGCGCGTTCAGCCAGCTCAGCCAGATCCTGGAGCTCTCCGGCAATCCCATCGCCGTCCTCGAAGGCGTGACCGGCTCGCAGGACATCGCCGTCGAGCCGGGCGCGGTCTGGGAAGTGCCGGAGAACGCCAAGGCCTACCTGCTGGACCTGCTCAAAGGCGGCGGAGTGGCCCTCCACAACGACTACATCGACCTCGTCTACCGCGCGATGCATGACCTCGGCGAATCCCCGCGGACCGCCTTCGGCCACAACCCGCAGGGCCTCTCCGGCATCGCCCTGAACACGGAACTCGACCCGATCGCCCGCAAAGTGCTTCGAAAGCAGCGCATCCGCACAGCCGTCTACGAACGCCGCGCAACCATGGCGCTCCAGCTCCTGGCGCATTTCGGCGGGCTCGACAGCGAAGGCCTGCGGCCCGTCATGCAGTGGGGCCCAATCCTCCCTATCGACCGTTCCCGCCAGGTCGCCGACGAGCGCTCGCTCGTCGAAGCCGGCATCAGCTCCCGGCGCTCGGCGGCCGCCCGCCTCGGCGCCGACGACGTGGAAGCGGAGTGGGCGCGGGTGCGCGAGGAGGGATGAGCGGCGAGCAACGAGCAATGGGCAAGGGAGGAGTGAAGCGCAAGACTGGCCGCTGCAGCGGCGCGGCGGCATGTCAGTCAGGGTCCCCGGTTAGACTTCCGCGGCCTCCGCTTCTCCCAGCGCCACCGCGTCGGGCGGCGCGCGGTGCAGCGTCTCGGGCATCAGGAAGAACATGAGCGCGGCCCCCGCCAGCCCGATTCCCCCCATCGTGATCGACGCCGCCGCGAGCGTGGCCAGTCCTGTCACCCCGGCGACGATGAGCGGCCCGCCCGCCGTGCCGAGGTCACCGCAGACGCGCCAGGCCCCGAGGAACTGCGCTCGCCCGGAAATCGGCGAGAAGTCGGCGCCCAGGGTCATGACGATGCCGCTGCCGAGCCCGTTCCCAAACCCGATGAGCAACCCCACGAGCACCATGGAAACGAACCCGGTGGAAAGCGGCAGCAGGAGCATGCCCACGGCCATGATGCCGATGCAGGGCAGCGCCACCGCCTTTCGCCCCCACTTGTCCATCACGCTGCCGGCGGGATAGAAGAGCAGCATCTCCATGCCCATGGAGATACCGAAAATCAGGCTGATCGTGCTCTCATCGAGCCCAACGTGGTCGCCCCAGAGGGGAAGCACGCCCTGGCGGGTAGCCCGCAACGCGCCGATGGCCGTCACCCCGACACCGGCCGTCAGGAACGTGCGCGCGTGCTCGCGGACGACCTTCGTGAACTGCACGTGCTCGTGTTCGAGAACTGGCGCGGCCGCTTCGCCCCGGATCAGCACGATGAGCAGGCCGCAGGCGAGCAGCGCCGTGGTCAGGTGCACGTAGTACGCCCCGTCGATGCCGACCAGCGCGCCCACGCCCGCACCGATGAACGGCCCGAAGAAGTTGCCGACGCGGTTGACGCCGCCCAGAGTGGAGAGCGCCCGCCCGCGCAGGTTCGCGGGCATCACGTCGGTCACGTAACTGAGCCGCGCCAACAGCCAGACCGCCCAGCCACAGCCCATCAGGAAGGTGAACCCCGCGAAAGCGTAGATGCCCGGGCTGAACGCCGAGCCGATGAGCGCGACGATGACCAGCGCGGTGCCCATCACCATCGCGCGCTGCTCGCCGAACCGGCTGACCAGCCAGCCGGCGGGCACATCGAACGAGAGGATGCCGATGCCGCGCAGCGCAACGATGAACCCCGCGAAGGCAACGGACGCCCCTTGATCGCGCGCAGCCAGCGCCACGATCGGTATCACCGCGCCCTGCCCAACAGCGAACAGGAACGTCGGGACGTACACAGAGAGACCAAGTGAGCGGATGCTCGGGGCGGTGGGCGCGGAAGCAGTCACTGGGTTCGGCATCCTACCGCCCGCCGCCGAACCGAAAACCGGTCAGGCGAACAGAATTGCGAGGACTATCAGGACCAGGAGGATGCTTCCCCCGGCCAGAAGTCCGCAGCCTTCGAAGCAGCCGAGCGCATAACCCTGGAGCCGCTCCTCTGTCTCGTTGAACCGAATGGGTTCGCTGCTGAGGTCCCGGTCAGTCCGCTCCGGGTCGCTCATCGTGCGCCTCCAGGCCAATCTTGGGGATCGGCGATCCTACTGTGTGTATCGGCCGTCCGAACCGCGCACGGCAGTAAGCGGGTGGTCGAACGGCACGGACGGCCATGCGCCAGCCTGAACCAACTCCCGCCTGGCGTCCTTCGAAGTTCGCCGTTCGCCGCGCGCCCCTCAGCCCCCGAAGGCCGCGATCCGGTTCGGCTCCTCGTACGGCATCCGACCGATGTCCGCGATCGCCGCCGCGATGTCGAGGCGCGGCACCGGCTGCGGTTCGCTGCAGTACACGAAGGCCGCGGCGCAGTAGTCGTCAACGCGCTCGGCGATGCCGCTCGCGAGCAGCCCCGGCGCGGCGTTCTTCGTCCAGCCGCTTCCGGCGGCGGGGTTCGAGCGGTCGTACGCTTCGAACTCCGCTTCTTGCCCCTCGCGGAACGAATTGAAGCCGATCTGCTGGATGGTCACCTTCAGGCTCTCGCGGAAGACGATGGGGTCCGGGATGTGCCAGCGGTAGAAACCGATGAAGTCCGGCACGCCGTCCGTCCGGTCCTGCGGCCGCGCCTCCAGCGGTGACCCCGCGTAATGCGCGAGGTGGGCGCCCATGCCCCACGCGCTGCCGACGTAGTCCTCAAGCCCGGTGCCGCAGATGGTCGGGAGGTCTCCGTCGCCATCCAGGAACACTTTGACTTCGCCCTCGCCATACCAGCGCGCCGGGTCGATCGTGCGGATGCCCACCGCGCAGCCGAGGAAGCGTCCCGGCCCGCGGAACTCATCGGCGATGACGAAGTCCCGGTACATCACGGTCGGGTTTTCTCGGCGGAAGCTGACGTGCAGGTATCCAGCGTCCGCTGGCAGCGCGTTCTCCAGCGTGTAGTCCACCTGGTAGTAGAAGGGGAGCGCGCGGTGGGAGCTGTTCGTGATCACCATCCGAAACCGCTTCTTGAACGGCATCGGAAAGTAGGCGTTGAAGCCGCGCCCCTCCTGCGCCGAGGCCATCGCGGAGTGGTAGGCCACCGGCCGCCCGCAAGGCAACCCGAAGAAGTCCAGGCATGGCACGGAGATCGAGGGCTCGCTCGCGCCGTCGTAGTACACCTCGAACCAGAGCGCGCGCATGACTTCCGGCCGGGCCGGCGGGAACGTCATCCAGATGTGGCGCACGGTCCCCGGCCCTTCGATGTCCGCGAGTTGCACCGTCTCGCCCGGCTGCAACACGCGCGAGGGCGCCCCCTTGCGGCCGCCATGCGACGAACCGCCCGCGCCACGCGCCCCGGTCGGGTTCTCAAACGTTATCGCGCGGGAATCGAGCGAGAGGTCGATGCGGGAAGGGTCGAGGTCGTGCATCGGCCGGTTCTACCAGAAACGGGACGTGAGATGGAAGAGGGGTGAGACGTGAACCGCTTGTTCGACGCGATGCCGCTTTCGGCTTTCGGATCTTTCCTTCTATCGGCCAGTCGCCGCGCGTAGACTCTCGCCTGTGGCGAGGGATCCGGCGCAGTCGACCCCGTTGTTCGGCCGCGGAGAACCTCTCGCCGCGCTTTCCTCCGAGTGGGATAGACTCTCGGCCGGGCAGGGCTGCCTCGCACTGATTTCGGGCGAAGGCGGGATCGGGAAGACTCGCCTCGTCGAGGAGTTTCTCGCGACCGTCCAACCGGCAGCCGTCCCCTGGGGCCGGTGTTACGAAGGCGACGGCGCGCCGCCGTTCTGGCCGTGGATCCAGGTCGCGCGGGAGCTCGCCGGAGGGTCCGTCGCAGAGCTGCCGCCCGCCCTAGCCACGCTCATCGATGCCGCCGGTTCGGCGAAAGACGGCGGCCCGCGCTTTGGCGGGAGCGATGAGCGGTTCCGGCTGGCCCAGGCACTCGATGATTTGCTGCGCCGCCGCGCGCAGGACAAGCCGCTCGTCATCGTGCTTGATGACCTCCACTGGGCAGATGCGGGTTCGCTCGGTCTCGCGGAGTTCATCGCCAACCAGGGTTGCCTGCGCTCCAGCCCCGTCTTCCTGGTCGCGACCTACCGGGACGCCGAACCGGAAGCCCCCGCTATCGTCGGCGAGTCGCTGGTCCGCTTGCGGCGTGCCCCGCGAGTCCTGGAGCTGAAACTGCGCGGGCTCTCCCTCCCGGAAACGGCGGACTTCGCCACGCATCTCCGCGGCGGGGCGCCCGCGCCGGACGATGCGGTCCGCACCCTGCACACCTACACCGAAGGCAACCCGTTCGTCATCGGCGAGACGGTGCGCACGGCCGGCGGCGCCCTCACCGTCGCAGCGATCGAGGCTCTTCCCTGGCGTGACGGCCCGCTTGGCCCCACCTCAATCCGGCTTTCGAGCCTGGACCCGGCCCTGCGGGGACTGCTGGAGGCCGCCGCCGTCCTCGGCCGCGAGTTCCCCACGACGTTGCTCACGTCCGTCGCGGGCGTTTCCCAGGAGCCGTTGCTGGAACTCCTCGATGCCGCCGAAGAGGCGCGCGTGATCCAGCCGGTCCCGGGCGCGCCCGGGCGATACCGCTTCGTCCACGCCCTTCTCCGCGAAACGCTCTACGGCGAGATGCTCGCCGGGAAGAAGCAACGCCTCCACTTCCGCGCCGCTGAGGCGCTGGAAGCGATGACCCGCTACGAGGTAGACGGCAACCTCCCGGACCTGGTCCGCCACTTCACCTTCGGGGCAGCCCTCGGCGGCGGTGACCGGGCGGTGGCCTACGCGCTCCAACTCGGCGAACGCTCGCTCCGCGGGTACGCTTACGAATCGGCCGCCGCCACCTACGCCCAGGCGCTCACCCTGCGCAGCACCTGGCCCGGAGAGCCGGCGGAGGTCGCCGAGCTCCACATCGGCCACGGCGAATCGCTCCGCCGCATGGCGAAGCGAGACGACGCACGGGCCGCCTTCGAACAGGCGGCGGCCATCGCCCGGCGTTTGCTCCGTGACGACGGCCCGCAGGGTCCGATGCTCCTCGGCCGGGCGGCGTTCGGATACTCCAGGACGGGCTTTGGCTTCGCCGAGCCGGCAACCATCGCGCTCCTGAGAGAGGCGCAGGCGGCGCTGGAGCCATTGGAGACGCCCCTGCGCGCCATGGTCATGTCCTCTCTGGCCGTCGCGATCGGCTTCGGGGACCAGCGTGCCGAAGCGCCGATCCTCGCCAGCCGCGCGCTCCGCATCGCGCGCACCAGCGGTGACGCGTGGACCCTCGGCTTCACGCTTGACGCGGCCCGTTGCGTCATCACCTCCTCCAACCGGCTGGAGGAGCGCATCGCCCTTTCCCGCGAACTGGCCGCGCTGCCGGACCCGGAGTTCGCCGTCCTGGGCCGGCGGTGGCTGGTCTGTGACCTCATCGAAGCGGGTGATTGGCCCGCCGTCCGGCACGAGATCGACGCCCATGCCGCGCTCGCCGGGAAGCTCCGGCAGCCAACCCACCTCTGGTACGCGGAACTGTTCCAAGCGATGGCCGCGGCGGCGTCAGGGGACTACGAATCGGCGGAGCGCCGGGCGCAGGCCGCGCTCGGCCTCGGCCAGGCGAGTGGCTCTCCCGACACCATGCTGTTTTTCGCCCCGATGCTGCTCCATATCCGGCGCGAACAGGGCCGCGGCGCTGAGCTGGAACCAATGCTCGCGATGATGGAGACCGCCTCAGCCCATCTCCCCGCCTGGCGGGAAGTGCTCGCACTGCTGCGCGCCGAGGCGGGGCGTCACGAGGAAGCACGGCCGCTCTACGAACAGATGATCGCCAACGACTGCGCAGCCCTGCTCGACGACAACTACTGGCTGCTCTCGATGTACGTACTCTCGGAAACCTGCGCCGAGCTCGGCGACGCCGCCAACGCGCCTGCCCTCTACCGCCTGCTGTCGCCGTTTGCGTCGCGCATGGTCCAGGCGGGCAACGGCGTCGTCGTGGCGGCGCCGGTCTCGCAGTCGCTTGGCCTGCTCGCGCTCACCGAAGGCCGGCTGGATGCCAGTGCCGGCCACTTCCGGGATGCCCTGGCGCTGGCAGACCGTTGGGGCGCGCCCGCCATGCGCGCACACGCCCTGGCCGGCCTCAGCCGGGCGCTGATGGACTCGGATCCGGCGGCCG
>WBZP01008019.1_pt1 | contig 10063 bp, 8 predicted proteins | sample 5204301 | NCBI WGS metagenome assembly WBZP01 (sample SAMN12412401, study PRJNA552823) | activated sludge metagenome | isolation source: activated sludge from nitrification reactor of wastewater treatment plant... | place: USA: Pennsylvania | collected 2017 | reverse complement strand
TTGGCGCCCAAGGCATTCGGCGCCTGCCACCTGGACCGGTTGACGACGGGGGACGATCTCGACTTCTTCATCATGTCCTCCTCGGTGTCGAGCATCTTCGGCTCACCGGGACAGGCCAACTACTCGACGGCGAATGCCCTGCTCGACGGATTGGCCGCACAGCGGAAGGCCGAGGGCCGGCCCGCTACCGGCGTCAACTTCGGCCCGTGGGCCGACGGCGGGATGGCGAGTTCGGACGCCGCGCGCACCAATCTCGCCGCCCAGGGCCTGATTCCGCTGGATCCCTCGGCCGCGCTCAGCGCACTGGCCGAGGTCGTCGCCAACGGAACCGGTCAGGCCACCGTGATCAATGCCAACTGGCAGCGGGCCGCGAAGTTGCTCGGCACTGCCCGGCCGCCGATTCTCGACCTCGTGCTGCCGCGGGCCGCCGGCGAGGTGGTCGGTGACAGCGAGTTGCTCGCGCAACTGCAGGAGATTCCGGTGCCGCAGCGCGCCGCCTTCGTGACCGAGTTCCTCCAGCAGGAGGTCCAGAACTTCCTACGACTCGCGCAGCCCCCCGCCGCAACCAGCCGGTTCCTGGACCTGGGCACGGATTCACTGATGGCGATCGAACTGCGCAACCGGTTGCACAGTCAGTTCGGTGGCGCGTTCACGATCAACGCGACGGCGGTGTTCGACTATCCGACGATCGGGGGACTCGCGGAGTATCTCGTGGGTCAGCTGCCGGATTCCGATCCGCCGGCGGTCGAGGCGCCGCCCGGGCCGGAGACACCGGTCGCGCCGGAAGCCGACGACGAACCGGCCCCCACCGCGTCCGAAGATCCGGACTGACACTGCCTGAGCTGCGGGAGCAGTGCGGCACAGCGCCCATCGGCCGCCACTTGACCCACCGGTGGGTCGATTTGCTCACATGCACTTGCATTCAAGTTACCGGTCGGTATAGTTTGACTCAGGTTACTGGTGGGTAACTTATTCGAAAGTACCCAACCTCCCCCATAATCCAAGTGTCAGTCTCATCGAGGAGAACGTCCGTGAGCCACTACAAGTCAAACGTGCGTGACCAGGAATTCAACCTGTTCGAGGTACTCGGCATCGACAAGGCGTTCGGCCAGGGCAAGTTCGCCGACCTCGACGTCGACACGGCCCGCGAGATGCTCCACGAGATGGCCCGCCTGGCCGAGGGCCCGGTGGCCGCGTCGTTCGCCGACGGCGACCGCAACCCGCCGGTGTTCGATCCCGAAACGCACTCGGTCAGCCTCCCCGAGAGCTTCAAGAAATCGGTTCGCGCGATCGTCGACAACGGCTGGGACAAGATCGGCACCGACGAGGAACTCGGCGGCACCCCGGTCCCCCGCTCCCTGCAGTGGGCGATGGTCGAGCACATCCTCGGCGCCAACCCGGCGGTCTACATGTACGCCATGGGCGCCGGACTGGCCAACATCTTCTACAACAACGGCACCGACGAGCAGAAGAAGTGGGCCGTCATCTGCTCGGAGCGCAACTGGGGCGCCACCATGGTGCTGACCGAGCCCGACGCCGGCTCCGACGTCGGCGCCGGCCGGACCAAGGCCGTCCAGCAGCCCGACGGCAGCTGGCACATCGACGGCGTCAAGCGCTTCATCACCTCTGGCGACTCCGACGACCTGTTCGAGAACATCTTCCACCTCGTGCTGGCCCGCCCCGAGGGCGCCGGCCCCGGCACCAAGGGCCTGTCGCTGTTCTTCGTCCCGAAGTTCCACTTCGACCACGAGACCGGCGAGCTCGGTGAGCGCAACGGGGTGTTCGTCACCAACGTCGAGCACAAGATGGGCCTGAAGGTCTCGGCCACCTGCGAGCTGACCTTCGGTCAGCACGGCGTGCCGGCCCAGGGCTGGCTGGTGGGCGAGGTCCACAACGGCATCGCGCAGATGTTCGACGTGATCGAGCAGGCCCGCATGATGGTGGGCACCAAGGCCATCGCCACCCTGTCGACCGGCTACCTCAATGCGCTCGAGTACGCCAAGAGCCGCGTCCAGGGCGCCGACATGACCCAGATGATGGACAAGACCGCCCCGCGCGTCACCATCACCCACCACCCCGACATCCGCCGCAGCCTGATGACCCAGAAGGCCTACGCCGAGGGGATGCGCGCGCTGTATCTGTACACCGCGTCGTTCCAGGATGCCGTGACCGCCGAGGTTCTGCACGGGATCGACCCCGAGATGGCGTTCAAGGTCAACGACCTGCTGCTGCCGATCGTCAAGGGCTTCGGCTCGGAGACGGCCTACGCGAAGCTGACGGAGAGCCTGCAGACCTTCGGCGGTTCCGGCTTCCTGCAGGACTACCCCGTCGAGCAGTACATCCGGGACGCGAAGATCGACTCGCTCTACGAGGGCACCACCGCCATCCAGGCGCAGGACTTCTTCTTCCGCAAGATCGTCCGCGACCAGGGCAAGGCGCTGGGCTACGTGGCGGGCGAGATCGACACCTTCGTGACGAACAAGTCGGGCAACGGCCGGCTCAAGGACGAGCGTGAGCTGCTCGCCACCGCGCTGGCCGACGTGCAGGCCATGGCCGCCACCCTGACCGGCTTCCTGATGGCCGCGCAGGAGGACCAGGCCAGCATCTACAAGGTGGGCCTGGGATCGGTCCGCTTCCTGCTGAGCGTGGGCGAACTGATGCTCGGCTGGCTGCTGACACGTCAGGCCGCCGTCGCCATCGAGAAGCTCGACGCCGGCGCCACCGGCGCCGACAAGTCCTTCTACGAGGGCAAGATCGCCGTCGCGTCGTTCTTCACCAAGAACATGCTGCCGGTGCTGACCAGCACCCGCGGCATCATCGAGAACCTCGACAACGAGCTGATGGAACTCGACGAAGCGGCGTTCTGACGCAGACAAAGCAGTGGCCCCCGGGAACACCCGGGGGCCACTGTCGTTTCAGGACTCTGTCGTTTCAAGACTCTGTCGTTTCAGGACTCCGTCCGGACGATCGAGTCCAGACGTGAAAAGGCGGGCTCGGGAGAGACAATTGAGGGCGTCTTCACATCTCGCGCGTCCGGCTTTCACCTCGGTGCCGGTACTTCGGATCAGTCATCTCCCGAACCCGTCGTGCGGATGACTGTACGCCCGAATCGCGGCATGCACCAGAGGTTTCCGGGCGAAAATTCCGCTCCGCCGGGGGTGCCGTCGCTGGAGCCCCTCGCGTCCAGCGACGGCGTCTCCATCCATTGAGAATCACGGACAAATGAGGATGCTCCGTGTTGCCGTCGGGTCGGGGGGTCAGACGGCAACACGGAGCTATCCGGTACATCGGATACCCGGTTCCGGGCGTTACAAACCTCCGGTTTCGAGGATTGCCGTCACGCCCTGACCGCCGGCGGCGCACACCGAGATCAGACCGCGTGCCGACTTGCCGGTCTCCGCTTGTTTCCGGGCCAATTGCTTGGCGAGTTGGGCAACGATCCTGCCGCCGGTGGCCGCGAACGGGTGGCCGGCCGCCAACGAAGAACCGTTCACGTTGAGTCTAGACCGATCGATCGAACCCAGCGCGGCGTCCAGTCCCAGCCGCTCCTTGCAGTACTCCTCGGACTCCCATGCCTGCAGCGTGGCCAGCACCACCGACGCGAACGCCTCGTGAATCTCGTAGAAGTCGAAATCCTGCAGCGACAAGCCGTTTCGCGCCAGCAACCGGGGCACGGCGTAGGTGGGCGCCATCAGCAATCCGTCCGCGCCGCTGACGTAGTCGACCGCCGCGGTCTCACCGTCGACGAAGTAGGCCAGCACCGGGATGTCATGCGCCTGCGCCCAGTCCTCGGAGGCCAGCAGTGCCACCGAGGCGCCGTCGGTCAACGGGGTGGAGTTGCCGGCGGTCATGGTCGCATCGCCGTTGCGCACACCGAACACCGGCTTGAGCGTGGCCAGTTTCTCGGCCGAGGAGTCCGGCCGCAAATTGTCGTCACGGTAAAGACCGAGGAACGGGCTGACCAGATCGTCGAAGAATCCCGAGTCGTACGCCGCGGCCATGTTCCGGTGACTCGCGGCGGCCAGCGCATCCTGGTCGACCCGCTTGACACCCATCTTCTTGGCGGTGATGGCCGCGTGCTCGCCCATCGACAATCCGGTCCGCGGCTCGCCGTTGGTCGGGATCTGCACCCCGATCGAGGCGGGCAACCTGCCGACCAGTTTGAGCCGTTCCACGTTGGACTTCGACCGGCGCAGACCCAACAGCGTGCGGCGCAGCTCGTCGCCGAATGCGATCGGGGCGTCGGACGTGGTGTCCACGCCGCCGGCCGCCGCCACCTCGTAGCGGCCCATGGCGATGCCGTCGGCGGCCGAGATCGCGGCCTGCAGACCCGTTCCGCACGCCTGCTGCAGGTCGAAGGCCGGGGTGTACGGCGACAGCGAACTGCCCAGGACGCATTCGCGCATCAGGTTGAAATCCCGGCTGTGCTTGAGCACCGCGCCGCCGATGACCATGTCCAGGCGCTGCCCCGCGAGGCCGAACCGGTCCGCCAGGCCGTCGAGGACGGCGGTGAACATGTCCTGGTTCGAGGCCTGGGCGTAGGCGCCGTCGGACCGCGCGAACGGAATCCGGTTTCCGCCGAGGACGGCCACTGGTCTGCCGGGCCGCTTCTGCTTCGCTGTGCTGCTAACCACGAGAATCTCCGGTTGGTCGGTTTGAGGTCGCTCGACCGTTTGAGACATAATAACCACAGTTCTTACTTTGAAGTAAGTTAGTGTCCCATCACTCCTGCATCACTTCCGAGATGACGAGAGGCAGCACCGTGGCTCCCAAGCTCCCGACCGACCTGTACTCGCAGGTCGTCCTGTCCGCCCCCGGCTCGTTTCTGGCCAAACAGCTCGGCATCCCCCAGCCGGAAACCCTGCGCCGCTACCGCGCCGGCGAACCGGCGCTGGCCGGGCCGCTGCTGATCGGCGGGGACGGGCGGGTCGCCGAACCGATGCGCGTCGCGCTCGCCGAGGACTACGACCTGGTCGGCGACAACCTGGGCGGACGATGGGCCGACCGGTTCGGCGGTCTGGTGTTCGACGCCACCGGCATCGGCGCACCGGCGGGCCTGCGTGCCCTCTACGAGTTCTTCACGCCGCTGCTGCGCAATGTCGGGCCGTCCGGCCGGATCGTGGTGGTGGGCACCACCCCGGACAAGACCGCGTCCGTCGACGAGCGGATCGCCCAGCGCGCACTGGAGGGCTTCACCCGGTCGTTGGGCAAGGAGATGCAGCACGGTGCCACCGTCTCGCTGGTCTACCTCTCCCCCGATGCCCGGCCGGCGGCCACCGGCCTGGAGTCGACGCTGCGATTCCTGCTGTCGGCCAAGTCCGCCTACGTCGACGGACAGGTGTTCCACGTCGGCGCGGCCGACGCGACTCCGCCGGCCGACTGGGACCGGCCGCTGGACGGCAAGGTGGCCGTCGTCACCGGCGCCGCCCGCGGCATCGGCGCCACCATCGCCGAGGTCTTCGCCCGCGACGGCGCCAGGGTGGTGTGCATTGACGTGGGTGCGGCCGGGACGCCGGCCGCCGACGCACTGGCCGAAACGGCGTCGAAGGTCGGCGGCACGGCGCTGGCGCTGGACGTCACCGCCGACGACGCGGTCGACGCGATCACGGCCCACCTGCGCGAGCACCATGACGGCAAGGCCGACATCCTGGTCAACAACGCCGGCATCACCCGCGACAAACTGCTCGCGAACATGGACGACTCGAAGTGGGATGCGGTGATCGCGGTCAATCTGCTTGCCCCCCAACGGCTTACCCAGGGCCTCGTCGGCAACGGCGTGATCGGCGACGGTGGCCGCATTGTCGGCCTGTCGTCGATGGCCGGCATCGCGGGCAACCGGGGCCAGACGAACTACGCGGCGACCAAGGCCGGCATGATCGGACTCACGCAGGCGCTGGCGCCGGAACTCGCGGAGCAGAACATCACCATCAACGCGGTGGCCCCCGGGTTCATCGAGACGAAGATGACCGAGGCGATCCCGTTCGCCACGCGCGAGGTGGGCCGCCGGCTGAACTCGCTGTTCCAGGGCGGACAGCCGGTGGACGTCGCGGAAACCATCGCCTACTTCGCGAATCCGGCCAGCAACGCCGTGACCGCCAACACCATTCGGGTGTGCGGCCAGGCGATGCTGGGGGCATGATGAGTGCCGCGAGCCGACGCTGCGCTGCGAGGCACGAGCAGCGAGGAGGAACGAGCGAATGAGTGCGCTGTCGAACATGATCCGGGCCGCGGCGGGCGCGCTGCCGTTCGTCCCGCGCGATCGGGATACCCTGCCCGACCGAACCCTGACGGTCGGCGACGTCCCGATCGACCGGGACAATGTGTCCGCCTATACGGCCGTCACGGGTCTGCGTTACGGGGACACCGTCCCGCTGACCTACCCGTTCGCCCTCACCTTCCCGACGGTGATGGAGTTGATCACCGGATTCGACTTCCCCTTTGCCGCAATGGGTTCGGTGCACGTGGAGAACCGCATCACCCAGCACCGGCCGATCGCCGTCACCGACACGGTGAGCATCAGGACGCACGCCGAGAACCTGCGCGAGCACCGCAAGGGCCTGCTGGTCGACGTGCTCACCGATGTCGGCGTGGGAAACGACACGGTGTGGAGCCAGGTCACCACCTTCCTGCACCAGCAGCGCACCAGCCTGTCCGACGAACCCAAGCCGCCGCCGGCCAAGCAGCCGAAGCTGCCGCCGCCGGACTCGATCCTGCGGATCACCCCGGGTCAGATCCGCCGGTATGCATCGGTGGGCGGGGATCACAACCCGATCCACACCAGTTCGATCGGCGCCAGGCTATTCGGCTTCCCCGCCACGATCGCACACGGAATGTTCAGCGCCGCAGCGGTTCTGGCGAACATCGAAGGACAGCTACCCGATGCGGTGCGCTATTCGGTGAAGTTCGGCAAACCCGTCATCCTGCCGGCCAGTGCCGGCCTGTACATCGACCGCGTGCCGGACGGCTGGGACCTCACGCTGCGCAACATGAGCAAGGGTTACCCGCATCTGACGGGTGCGATCCGGACGCTCTGACAGCGTCACTCCGGCGGGGCGGCATCCTCGGTGTCGCGCTCGCTGGGCCGGCCCTTCAGGCCGCGCCAGAACAGGTTGATCAGTAGTTCGACCGCCTCGTCCACGTCGACGTCCCCCGCGCTGACCCGGGTCGCCACCGCCTCGCCGGCGCCCACCAGCGCGATCGCCATCATGTGAAAGTCGGTGTCGGGCTCGGGATTTCGGGTGCCCGCGCTGAGCATCCGGGACACCAGTTCGATGATCCGCTCGCGGCCTTCGCGCACCGTGTGGGCGAACGCCTGCGAACTGGTGGCCTGCGTGTACAGCACGATCCAGGACGCCCGGTTGGCGTCGATGTAGGACAGGAACGTGCCGATCGCGTTGCGCAACAGATCGTGCGGGGCCAGGCTGAAGTCGATGTCGGCGCGGACCACCTCGATGAAGCGGGCCAGTTCGCGGTCCAGGCAGGCGCCGAACAGATCCTCCTTCGACCCGTAGTACAGGTACAGCATCGGCTTGGAGATCTCGGCCTTGGCCGCGATCGCGTCCATCGAGGTCTCGTGATATCCGTTGACCGAGAAGACCTGCACCGCGGCGTCGAGCATCTGCTGTTCGCGGACGGCGCGCGGCAACCGCTTGGTTCCGCCGGCCATCACGGCGCCCTACGAACAGACGCCGCCCGACGAACAGACCCGGTGCTCAGCAATGCGGATTCGGCCCCTTCAGCCCGACCAGCTTGGCCACCGAATCCTCGACCCGCTGGGCGGACAACTCGCCCGAGTTGACCGCGCTCTCCAGCCGGTCCAGTACCGCGGGCACCTCGCCGGTGCTGACCCACAGCGCGACGTCCGCACCGGCCTGCAGCGCACGCAGCACCGCTTCGGCCACCCCGTAGTGCTGGTTGATGGCGCCCATCGAGGACAGGTCGTCGGTGAACACCACACCCCCGAACGGGGGTCCGCCGTAGCCGCCGCTGCGCAGCAGGTCGTAGGCGGCCGGGCTCAGGCTGGCGGGGGCACTGCCGGTCAGCCCGGGCACCTGCATGTGCCCGACCATCACCGCGACCGAACCCTCCGTCGTCAGCGTGCGGTACGGGATCAGGTCGTTGTTCTGCAGATCGCCGACGGGCGGGGTGGTGACGCCGCCGGTGTGCGAGTCACCGGACGCGTGACCGTGGCCGGGGAAGTGCTTGAGAACCGGCAGCACCCCGGCGTCGCGCAGACCCTGGGCGTACGCGCCGGCGTACGCGGTGACCGTCGCCGGATCCGATCCGAACGAGCGATCGCCGATCACCTCGTCCTCGGATTCGGTGGTGACATCGGCCACCGGGGCGAAGTCCACGGTGATGCCCATGCCGTGCATCTTCTGGCCGCGTTCGAAGGCGATGTCGTGGACCTGCTGCGGCGTCATGGTCTGTGCGAGCACCCGCGGCGAGGGCTGGCTGCCGATCAACCCGGCCAGCCGCGACACCCGGCCGCCTTCCTCGTCGACACTGACCGCCAGCGCCAGCGGGCCGGCCGCCGCGGTGATGTCGCCCAGCGAGCCGTCGGTCAGCATCGACTTGTCGGTCCAGCTGCCGATGAAGATGCCGCCGACATGGTTGTCCGCGACGACCGCCTTGGCGTCGGCGGCGTTGCGCACGCCGACCATCAACAGCTGGGCGAGCTTCTCCCGCAGCGGCAGCGACTGGACGTCACACGCCGACGGGGCCGGCGCGGCCGGGACCGGATTGGCCAGCGGCACCGCCGACAAGGCCGGGGCCCCAGCGGTCGCGGCGGCCGGAGTCGGGGCCGCGGTCGGGTCGGTTTGCGCAGGTGAGCAGGCCCCCAGCGCCCCTCCCAGGACGGCGGGCACCGCGATCGTCGCGGCCAGGGTGCGGCATAGGTGGGCGGGGCGGCTGGACGGTGATGCCATCCGCCCATGCTGTCATGCACCGGTGGATCTGTCCCCGGTGGGCAAGATTGAGGCATGACGGTCGTCCTGATCGCCTACGACGGCAGCGCGAACGCGCGCCGCGCCGTGGAGTACGCCGGCGCCTACCTCAGTGTCCGGCGGGCCTTCGTCCTGACCGTCTGGTCACCCATGCGGGCCGGACCCGACCCGGTCTCCGTCGACCTCGACGGCCCGCCCGACCCGGTCGACCCCGACGACCCCGCAAACCTCGACATCGCCTTCGCCGACGCCCAGCGCACCAACCTGGAAGGCACCGAGTTGGCCCGCTCGGTGGGCCTGCACGCCGAACCGCTGTGCTTCCCGGTGTCCGGCACGGTATGGCGGACGATCATCACCGCCGCGGACAACATCAACGCCGGCCTGATCGTGACGGGCACCCGGGGCAACACCGGGCTGCGCTCACTGATGCAGTCCAGCGTCGCCGACCGGGTCCTGCGGCACGGCCGGCGCCCCGTGCTGATCGTGCCGCCGGGACCCGCCTGAGAATCGGTGTCGTGCTACCTTGGCGCTCAGTCCAGACCCGCTGCGCTGAGGAGCCCACATGACCCGGTTCGTGGTGCCGGCTGCCGTCGCCATGGTGGTTGGTCTGTTGCTCGGTGCGGCCGCGGTTTTCGGGGTGACGCTCATGGTGCAACAGGACACCAAGCCGCCGGTAGGCGCGGGCGACCCGGCGTCCTCGGTGCTCAACCGCGTCGAGTACGGCAACCGCACCTGACCTCGTGGGCCTGACGGCCCCTGTCGCACCGGCCCGTCCGGGAGGGCTGTCGCGCCGCTGGCTGTGGCTGGTCGGCGCCGTGTCACTGGTGCTGACGTTCGCGCAGTCGCCCGGCCTGATCTCGCCGGACACCAAACTCGACCTGACCGCGAACCCGCTGCGTTTCCTGGCCCGCGCGGCCGATCTGTGGAACAGCGCCCTGCCGTTCGGGCAGGCGCAGAACCAGGCCTACGGCTACCTCTTCCCGCACGGCGCCTTCTTCCTGGCCGGGGACCTGCTCGGGCTGCCGGGCTGGGTGACCCAGCGGCTGTGGTGGGCGCTGCTGCTGACCGCCGGGTTCTGGGGGCTGCTGCGGGTGGCCGAGGCGCTGGGCATCGGCAAC
>WBZP01008016.1_pt1 | contig 10067 bp, 9 predicted proteins | sample 5204301 | NCBI WGS metagenome assembly WBZP01 (sample SAMN12412401, study PRJNA552823) | activated sludge metagenome | isolation source: activated sludge from nitrification reactor of wastewater treatment plant... | place: USA: Pennsylvania | collected 2017 | reverse complement strand
TGCCCCGCGCCGCGGCCCGTCGTCGCATCGGCATGATCTTCCAGGACCCGATGACGTCGCTCAACCCGTACCTGCGGGTCTCCGACCAGCTCATCGAGCCGCTTCTCATCCACGAGAAACTCGCCCGCCGCGGCGCGCTCGCCCGCGGCCTGGCGATGCTGGAGGCCGTCGGCATCAACGACGCCGCCGCGCGCCTCCACCACTACCCGCACGAGTTCTCCGGCGGCATGCGCCAACGCGTGATGATCGCGATGGCCCTCATCGCCCGCCCCGAGCTGCTCATCGCCGACGAGCCCACCACCGCGCTCGACGTGACCGTGCAGGCGCAGATCCTCGACCTCATCCGCCGCCTCCAACGCGAGCTCGGCATGGCCGTGATCTTCATCACGCACGACCTCGGCGTCGTCGCCGGCCTGTGCGATCGTGTGCAGGTGATGTACGCCGGCCGGATCGTCGAGAGCGCCACGACCACGGACCTCTTCGCGCGTCCGCAGCACCCCTACACCCGCGCCCTCCAACGCTCGATCCCCGCCCTCCAGCCGAAGGGCGCCGAGCTCTTCACGATCCCCGGCCTCCCGCCCGACCTCAGCCGCCTCCCGCCCGGCTGCCCCTTCGCGCCGCGCTGCGAATTCGCCGTCGACCGATGCCGCATTGGGGAAACGCCAAATCTCAAAGCAACAAATCCCAACCACCTCACCGCCTGCCTCCGCGTGCAGGCCGGGGAGCTCTGAGCAACCGACGCCAACGATGAAACGCCTCTCGCTGCTCCTCGCGCTCGCCCCGTTGCTCGTCTTCGCCGCCGAGCCCAAGCGCGAACCGGTCGAAACCATCGAGCAAGCGCGCGAAGCCGCCAAACGAGTAACCGCCGCCGAAGAGAAACTCGATTTCTCACACCTTGATCAAAGTGACGCTGCACTCGCAAAGGCTTGCTGGGCCATCAAACTACCTGAGCGAAATGAGATCACTGCAACGGCCTGGCGGGATAAATGGGACATCTTTGCGAAGGGGCTGGTCCAGCGCGCAGACGAACAGCACCTCGATAGCGTTGGGTTATTGCGGTGCCTCAATGCGCTGGAGCAAGGCTCTCTGATTCGAACGCATCCGACTCGAATTAGAAGCCCGATCACAGAGGAGCAGTTCGTCTCGTTGAGCAAGGCCACCAACCAAGACGGCGTCTTTACCATTGAGGTTGGCGGCTATCCCCCCAGCCACCTGACAAGTCTGCCAACATCTGTTCCAATCGCCGCATTCTTGATCCAAACACCAAGAAGTCCGTGCTGGGTGATCTTCGCTTGTTGGGAGTACGAAGAAATCGATGGAGCATTTCCCCCTCCGAAAGAACCGGCTGCATCACAACCGCGTTTTGGCATGAGTCTTACGCACCTCCGTTTTTGGGTCATGGACCCGACGACCTGCGATATCCTGCTCTACAATAGCTGCGACTGATCCTCCGACCTTCCTTCCCTTCGTTCCCTTCTATCGCCCTCCGTCTTCCGCCATCTGTCCTCTGCCCTCAGTCCTCCGTCCTCATGTCCGCCTCATCCCCCGACACCCTCCTCTCGCTGCGCGGCGTGCAGACGCACTTTCCGGTGCAGCGCGGGTTCGTGTTCCGGCGGCAGGTCGGCACGGTGAAGGCCGTCGACGGCGTCGACCTCGAACTGCGCCGCGGCGAGGTGCTCGGGCTCGTCGGCGAGTCGGGCTGCGGCAAGTCCACCCTCGCGCGCACCATTCTCCAGCTCGTGCCGCCCACCGCCGGCACGGTCGTGTTCGAGGGGCAGAATCTCGCCGAGCTCGACGCCGCCGGGCTGCGCCGCGCGCGCCTCGGGTTGCAGATGGTATTCCAGGATCCGTACGCCTCGCTCAACCCGCGCATGACGGTGTTCGACGCCCTCGCCGAGCCGCTGCGTGTCCACAAGATCGTGCCACGCGCCGAGGTGCCCGCCCGCGTGACGGCACTCATGGAACGCGTCGGCCTCGCCCCGCGGTTCGCGAAGAAGTACCCGCATGAGTTCTCCGGCGGCCAACGCCAGCGCATCGCCATCGCCCGCGCGCTCGCCCTCGAGCCGCGCGTGATCGTGGCCGATGAACCCGTGTCGGCCCTCGATGTGTCGATCCAGGCGCAGATCCTCAACCTGCTCGCGCAACTCGTCCGCGACCTCGGTCTGAGCCTGATCTTCATCGCGCACGACCTCTCCGTCGTGAAGCACCTCTCCGACCGCGTCGCGGTGATGTACCTCGGCAAGATCGTCGAGCACGGCCCGGCCGCCGCAGTGATCGACCACCCCGCGCACCCGTACACCCGCGCCCTCGTCAGCGCGATCCCGGTGCCCGACCCGGTGCGCGAGCGCGCCCGTGTCCGCCTGATGCTCCCTGGCGATCCGCCCTCGCCGCTGAATCCGCCGTCTGGTTGCGCCTTCCACCCGCGTTGCCCATTCGCCACCGAGATTTGCCGCGCCGCCGTGCCGCCGCTCGCCGCGCAACCCGACGGCCGCGAGGTCGCCTGCGTGCGGCTGGCGGAGATCGGTTCGCTGTAGGCCACCGCGCTGAGGTGGCTGGCTTGGTCGGCCGTGGCGCCGTTCGCCAGAACGGCGATGGTGTGCCCGAGCAAATTCCGAAACAACTGCTCTCGCGAGCAGCGCCACATCCGGACAGCCAGGTCAGCGCCTTGGCCTACAGGCTCGTTCCCGCCCCGCCCGGATACCCGACCTGCCGGAGCGCCTCGAAGGTCGCGATGCCGGCGGCGGTCGAGAGGTTGAGCGAACGCAGCTCGGTGTTCGCATGCGGAATAGTAATGCGCGAATCCGGCCCGATCTCGTCATGCAGCCAATCGGGCGCGCCGGAACCTTCGTTGCCGAAGACCAAGCCGTCGCCGTCGGCGTACCGCGCTTCCCAGAATGACTTCGCGCCCTTCGTCGTCAGCAGCCAGAGCCGTTGCGGGCGCACGGCGCTGGTTTTGAACTCCTCCCAGTTGCGGTGGTGATGCACATCCAACTCGTACCAGTAGTCCATGCCCGCGCGCCGCAGATGCCGGTCCGTGATCGTGAAGCCGAGCGGATGGATCAGGTGTAACCGACAGCGGGTGATCGCGCACATCCGGCCGACATTGCCGGTGTTTTGCGGGATCTCGGGCTGGAAAAGGATGATGTGAATCATGTGTCAAAACCGGGAATTTTCCTCGGAGTTTTCGGGAAATTGATTTGTATGCCCCCGTCCCCCGACTAGCAAAGCCGTACTTGCCCAATCCGTGAGTACCACAGAACCCTCCACCAAGATGAAGAAGGTGCTCATCGTTGATGATGAGAAATCGTTCACGGAACTGCTGGCCCAGATCCTCAACGACAACATGACCTGCCCGGTCGAGTCGTACAACCGGCCGGCCGATGCGTTGAAGGCGATCCAGACGGGCGATGTCGCGGTGCTGGTGACCGACTACTACATGCCGGTGATGAACGGCATCGAGTTGATCCGCAACCTGCAGCAATCGCAGCCCGCCGTGCCCGCGATCCTGATCACCGGGCACAGCCTGAAATTTGGCGAAGAGGAGATGCGCCGCCTGCCGTCGCTCAAGACCGTGCTCGCCAAGCCCTTCGGCTGGCGCCGCCTCGCCGATCTGCTGATCCAGCACTGGCCCGACGCCAACCCGCCCAAGATCAAGGAGCCGAGCTGACCCGACCGCCGCGTTTCGATCGCGGCGCCCGAAACAGCTGCCCGCCGCCGAAGCCCGGTTTTTTCCAAACCGGGCTTTTTTCTGCCCGAGCCTCAGGCGCATCCACTAGATAGACGCGGGATTCCGCTAATCTGTGTTCCGCAGACGACAGAAGGTAACAAAGGCGATCCGGACAGCGGGGAAACGTTGCCAGCCTGCCGAATGATTCTCCGCTCACCTGCAAAGGAAGGCCTTGGCGGCAGATTCCGTGGCCCAACTTGTTCCTGCTTCGTTCTCTTCGTTGCCTTCTGTCGGTTCTGACTGAGCCGTTGAGGGCGACCCGACCGGAAGACGCCCCGCCGCGATTGCGCCGCGCACGCCGACCCGCATCCTCCGCCACGCCATGCCGCGCCGCCGCCCAACCCTCGCGCTCCTCGTCGCCCTGCTCTGCCTCGCCCTGCTTCCGCTCGGTTGCAGCAAACGCGAAACGGCTGCCGCAGCCGGCCGTCGCACCGGCACGCTGCACCTCGCGCTCAACTCCGAGCCCGGCGAACTCGACCCGCAGCGTCAGATCAACATGGACCAGATGAGCGTGGCGCTCGCGCTCTTCGAAGGCCTCACCGCGCTTGACGAACGCACCTCGCTCCCCGTCCCCGCCGCCGCCGAGCGATGGGACCCCCCCGCCGACAGCCTCACCTGGACCTTCCACCTGCGCCCCGGTCTGCGCTGGTCCGACGGCGCCCCGCTCACCGCCGAGGACTTCGCCTGGTCGCTGCGCCGCGCGCTGTCGCCAGCGTTGGCTTCAGAATATGCCTACGTCCTCTACCCCATCCGCGGCGCCGAGGATTTCAACGCCGGCCGCCTGACCGATCCCGCCGCCCTCGGCCTCCGCGCCGTCGACGCCACCACGCTTGAGATCTCGCTTGAGCGCCCGACCCCGCTCCTCCCGGCGATCCTCACCCTACCCGTCGCGTTTCCGATCCCGCGCCAAGCCCTCGCCAAAGCCGCCGCCGCCGGCGACGAACGCCGTTGGACGCGCCCGGAGTTCCTCGTGGGCAACGGCCCGTTCGTGCTCACCGAGTGGTCGCCCAACCGTCAGCTCGTCACCACGCGCAATCCGCAGTTCCACGAGCCGGCGAAACTGGCCGCGATTGTTTTCCATCCGTACGACCAGGCTGCAGCGCAAGAAGCCGCCTTCCGCACCGGGCAACTGCACCTCACCGCCGACCTTCCGGCCACGCGACTCGCCCACTACCGCGCCAACCAACCGCAGGTCCTCCGGACCGAGCCGGTACTGGAGGCGAACTTCCTGCGTTTCAACACCACCCAGCCGCCCTTCGGCGACGTCCGCGTCCGCCAGGCCTTCGCGCTCGCGATCGACCGCCGTGCCCTCGTCGAGTCCGTCACGCTCGGCGGCCAGACGCCGGGCGCCACGCTCTGCCCGTCCGGACTTCCCGGTTACACACCGCCGCCCGGCATCGCCCACGATCCCGCCGCCGCCCGCCGCCTCCTCGGCGAAGCCGGCTTTCCCGAGGGCCGGGGATTTCCTGCGGTCGAGGTGATCGGCTTCACCTCCGACCTCAACCAGAAGGTCCTCGAGGCGCTCCAGCAGATGTGGCAACGCGAGCTCGGGGTGACCGTGACCCTCGCGCCGAAGGAGAAGAACGTCTGGATCACCGACGAGCGCCGCCTCGCCTACCAGCTTTCCCTCGCCCGCTGGATCGGCGACTACGCCGACCCGGTCGCGTTCCTCGAACTCTTCCTCTCCGCCGGCGGCAACAACGCCACCGGCTGGTCCGACGCCGAGTACGACCGCCTCGTCCGCGCCGCCGCCGCGGAATCCACTCCGGCACGACGCAACGCCCTCTTCCGCGAGGCCGAGGAGCGACTGCTCGCCGCGTTGCCGGTCGCGCCGCTCTACCACGGCACCCGCGCGTACCTCGCCGACCCGGCGGTGCGCGGCTGGGAACCGGCGTTGCTCGGTTTCCAGCGTTACCAGCACGTTTCGCTCGACCCGCAGCCCGCACCGTAAACCCCGCATGATTCGGCGCGACGGCACAGATCGCGATTGGTCCGGCCGCGCAACCGTGCTGAGATCACTCGCACCAGGAGGAACCGTGAGAAACCGCTGCTTCGCCCTATCCTGCCTCGCTCTCATCCCTTCGCTCAGTGTCGCGGATCCCGTTGCCGTGCGCCCGGAGCCCGAGGCGCCACCCGCGCCGCCACCCATTCTCGTTCGCAGTCGCACGCCCGCGCCGACCGCCGCCGTCGCAGAGGCCGCCGCCGCGAACGGCACGCTCTACTCGATCGGTTCGCCCACCGCCGAGGAGCAATACTACCTCGAGCTCATCAACCGCGCCCGCGCCAATCCCGCGGCCGAGGGTGTCCGCCTCGCGACGACCACCGATGCCAGCGTGCTCTCCGCGTATTCCTATTTTGGCGTCGATCTGGCGCTGATGCAGGCCGAGTTCGCCGCGTTGCCGGTGCGCCCGCCGCTTGCGTTCAACGCCAAGCTCATCGCCGCCGCGCGCGGCCACGCCGACGACCTGTTCGCCCACGCGATCCAAGGCCACGTGGGCACCGATGGCCGCGACCTCGGCCAACGCGTGACCGCCGCCGGCTACGCGTGGAATAGTCTCGGCGAAAACGTGTTCAGCTACGCCGCCGGCGTCTGGCCCGGCCACGCCGGTTTCCAAGTCGACTGGGGCGGCGGCGGTACCGGCGGCATGCAGGCGGGCCGTGGTCACCGCGCCAATATCCATGGCAACTTCCGCGAGATCGGCGTCGGCGTGCACAACGGCACCAACACCGTCGGCGGCAACACCGTCGGCCCGCAGGTCGTCACCCAGGATTTCGGTTCCTCGGCCGACGTGTTCATCACCGGCGTCGCCTACTACGATCTCAACGGCGACAACTTCTACAGCCCCGGCGAAGGGATCGGCGGCATCACGGTCGATGTCGCCGGCGCGTCCTATTCTTCACTCACCGCGTCGTCCGGCGGCTTCGCTGTTCCGATTCCCTCCGCGACAGCGACGCGCACCGTCACCTTCAGCGGGCTCGGCGTGAACACGACGCAAGACGTCAACGTCGTCTCCGGTGCAAACGCCGCCGCGAACCTCCAACTCACCTACCTGCCGCCGGTGATCTCCGGCCCGGCCACTCCCTTCATCGGGCGCGCCACCCGCTACACCTTCAACACGATCGCGGGCGCCACGTCCTACGTGTTTCAACAGAGCCGGAAAGTCGCCACCACCACCGACTCGGCCGAAGTCCTGACCTCCGTCACCACCTCGACCACGGGCACCTACTCCGCCCTCTCGACCGCGGTGAAGAACGCCGGGAACGCCGCCTACCGCCTCGCCCATCCCACCAGTGCGCTCCAGACCATCGCCTACCCGGGTCTGTTCTACGTCGGGCCAGCGGCGACCGTCCGCTTCTTCAGCCGCCTCGGTTGGGCCACGACCACGCAGATCGCCCGCGTGGAAGCCTCGCTCGACGGCAACACCTGGACGCCGGTCTACTCGCAGGCCGGCACCGGCACCGCCGGCGAAACCACGTTCACTCAGCGCACCGTCTCACTCTCCGGATACGCCGGCAAATTCCTCCGCCTGCGTTTCGCCTACGCCGCCAACGGCACCTACTACAACCAGACCGACAACGGCGTCGGCTGGTACATCGACGACATCTCCTTCACCGACGTGTTCACGCCGACCGGCACCTCGTCGCAAACGGTGACCACGGCGGAATTCAGTTTCACTGCCTCCGCCGCCAACACCTACCTGCTCTCGGTGCGCCCGGTGATCTCCGGCCACAACTGGGCTTTCGGACCGGTGTTCGAAGCCACGGGAACGCCGCCCCCGCCGTTCATGGTCTGGGCCGCGCAACAAGAAACGGCCGCCAGCCTTCCCGCCGGCACGATCGAGAACAATCCCGCGGCCGACTACAACGGAGACGGCATCGCCAACCTCGCCGCCTACGCACTCGGCCTGAGCGCGGTCACGCCCGCGACGCTCCCCGGTGCGACGCTCAGCGGCGACCAGCTCCGCCTGCGCTACCAGCGCGACATCGCACAAACCGACATCACCGTCATCCCTGAGGCGTCGTCGGACCTGCAAACGTGGTACGCCCTCGGCTCCGCGGGCGCGCCCGTCGGTTTCACCGAAAACGTCATCTCCGCCATCGGCTCGGTGCAGACACGGGAACTTGCCATTCCTGTTACCTCCGGCTCCCGCGTCTTCCTGCGCCTGCGGATCACGCGGCCATGATGCGCCGCCGGACAACCCAGTTCACATCCGCGACGCCGCCCGCCCTCGCGCTGTAGGGCCTCAGCTTGCTGAGGCCGCTCCGGCTCTCGCCACCCAACCGACGCGAAAAAGCCCGAGCTTGCTCGTGGCCGTTGGGTGTCGCCGGTATCGGCGGCGACGAGCAAGCTCGCGCCCTACGGGGACTGAATGGTTCCGGCTAAAGCCGCTCCGGTCCTTACGCCATCTGGATCGCACGGCTACGCCGCTGCGATGTGAACGCCCACCTCAGCGCCGCGAACGCATCACGCGCGCGATGTCGCGGTCGTTCTCGCGCTTCTTGATATCGTCGCGCTTGTCGTACTGCTTCTTGCCGGTGGCCAGGCCGATCTCGACCTTCACCAGCGCCTCCTTGAAGTAGAGCCGCAACGCCACGAGGGCCTTGCCCGTCGTCTCCAGCTCCAGTTCGATCTTCCGCAGCTGGCTGCGGTGCAGGAGAAGTTTGCGCGCCCGGCGCGGATCGCACTTCACGTACCCGCTAAATTCGTACTCCTCGATGTGCAGACCGTAGAGCCACGCCTCGCCGCGCTCGATGCGCGCAAAGGCGTCGGCGAGCTGGGCCCGGCCCGCGCGGATGGATTTCACCTCGGCTCCGCGCAGGGCAATGCCCGCCTCGAAGCGCTCGTCGATGAAGTAGTCGCGCAACGCCTTCGGGTTGCGGACCTCGGTGTAGCGCTCCTGTTTTTTGGCTGCGGCCACGGCGTATTGGCGCCCGCGGAACCCGGGCCAGAGCGGGATTCATCCCACCACCGACACCGCGCCACCGCCGACGCAGTTACTCGGCGAACTCGTAATGGATCTTCCCCTCGATGATCTCGCGCAACGCGATGTCTTCGAGGTTGAGCTTCTCCAAGGACTCCACGAGCGGACGGCTGCCGCGACGAAGCTGCTTCACGCGGCGCGAAACCACGTTGATGAGCAAATTCGCGTCGATGATGACCTTTTGAGCTTCTTTAAGATAGTCGTCTCTCACGAGGGCCTCCTTGGGAAAAGTGAAACGGGAAGAAGGCGGTCCACCCGTCCCCCGGTCAAGAGTGAATTTTGCCGGGCTGCTGTGCGCCGGTCCGACTGCCGAGCGGCACCTCCGCCGTCGATCCCGCGACGCCCGACCGTTTGACATGGTATTCGGATCCTCCAGCATCCGGGCCGCGCGGAGCCGCAGATACCTCGGTCCACGGCCGCTCCCGCTTGCAAACCCTGGTGAGCGCACCGGCGCCCCTTTCCGCCCCTGCCTCGCCTGAACCCGAGCCTACCCAAATCCCATGAGCACCCTGAAAGACGCCATCAACAACATCGGCGAAACCATCGCCGATTTCTCGGAACTCGAAGTCGTCACCCTCTCCGGCGAGCTGAAACAGGAGTACTTGGCCGGCGGCATTCAAGAGCCTGTGGTCCGCACCAAGACCATCGAACAACTGAAGACCGAGGCCGGCGACGCGCGGAAGAAGCTCGCCGAGGCCGCCAAGAAGGTCGCGGCCGCCACCGAGAACGCGACAAATGCCGCCAAAGCGTGCGCCATCGCCGTCGCCACCGCCGACGATACCCAGGCTGCTCTCGCCGCCAAGAAAGCACTGGCCGACGCCAAGGGCGCCGTACGGTCCGCTCAGCTGGATGCCGAAAACGCCGCGGCAGCGGCCACGGTCGCTTCGCGCGCCTGGGCCGCTGCTCAAGACGACCAGAGCAAGAGCGCCATCAAGTGGTCCAGCCTCATCGCCGACGCCACCACCAACACCAGCGGCACTGTCCGCGTGTCCGCGATCACAGTGATCAAGATCGATGGCGACAGCTACAAGTTCGTCAGCGACAAGGCGACCGATCGCGACCTGGCCGCCCACGACGCCGCCGTCGCCGCCAGCCAGGAAACGCGCCGCGCCATCCTCGAATTCTTCCGCACTTCGATCACCAGCATCGTCAAGGCGACGTGATCCGCTCGCGCGAAACCCACCCCGGACTGCGAACTGTCGCTTATGCCCCCCGGCGAAAAGGCCCCCAACCCGGAGTCGGCTGCGACCATCGCGGACGTAGCCAATACTTGGGAACAGTTCGATCGCGCGCGCCCTGAACTCTGCGCCCAACTCCTGATCGACGCACTCCCCGAGAGTCAGGAACAGGCGCACGCG
>WBZP01008015.1_pt1 | contig 10067 bp, 10 predicted proteins | sample 5204301 | NCBI WGS metagenome assembly WBZP01 (sample SAMN12412401, study PRJNA552823) | activated sludge metagenome | isolation source: activated sludge from nitrification reactor of wastewater treatment plant... | place: USA: Pennsylvania | collected 2017 | reverse complement strand
GCGTGGTGGGCCGGGCGCCCGTAGCGGCGCGCGACGATCTCCTTCGCGAGGAGCGCCACGCGGGGCACCGCGGCGAACGCGAAGTCGATCGCCGCCTGCTGGTCGCGCAGGAAGCCCGCGTCGAAGACGGCCGGGCTCTGGTGGCCGCTGTCGGTGGCCACGACCGCGAAGCCGCGCACGAGGCCCGGCGTCTCGCCGGCGGCGGTCGCTCCGGCCGGGAAGCCGACGCGCCCGTTGAGCCCCCCGCCGCCCTGCATGAGCAGCCGCCCGTTCCACTCGTCGGGCAGCGCGACCGCGAACCCGATCCCGTACGGCTCGCCCTCCGCGCCCATCCGACGATCGATCATCCCGTCGATCCGGCAGTAGGCCGGGAGCTTCCAGGGCGGAGCCGGCATCGGTCCCATGGGCGGCGGCGTGCTGCCGGCCGGGAACCACTCGGCCGCCGTCACCTCGAGCGCGACGCCGGGGATCGAGAGCGCCTTCAGCGCGGCGCACGCCGTGGCGCCTTCCTCCGCCGCGGCCGGGCCTCCGCGGCCGACGACGAGGAACGCCGCAAGCGCGAGAGCCGGCGCGCGCACGATCAGCTCCTCTTCGCCTCGCGCGCGCGGCGCGCGAGGTCGCCGAGGAAGCGGGCGCTCGGCTTCGGCGTGCGGACCTGCGTCGCGCGGTCGACCGCGACGAGGCCGAACTTCGGCCGGTAGCCGAACATCCACTCGAAGTTGTCGAAGAGCGACCAGTGCACGTAGCCGCGCACGTCGATCCCGTCGGCGAGGCACTTCTCGACCCCGGCGAGGGCGCGGCGGACGTAGTCCACGCGCTGCGCATCGTCGTCCGTGGCGACGCCGTTCTCCGTCACGTAGACGGGCACCTTGGCCGTGGCCGCCGCATAGCGGACCGTCTGCTCGAGCGCCTCCGGCCAGAACTCGTAGCCCATCTGGGTGAGGGGAACGCCCGCCTCGGGCGGCAGGTCGCCGTCCTTCCCCACCCGCCCCCGCGTGTAGGTCTGCACGCCAACGAAGTCGCTCTTCGACGCGGCCTCGAGCCACGCGCCGTAGAGGGCCGCGCGCTTCGCGTCGCGCTGGCTGTCCGGACCCACGGCCTGCTCGTCCTGCATCGCGAGCGTCACGCCCACGGGGTAGCTTCCCGGGCCCGCCTTGATCGCCGCGAGCGCCCTGTGGTGCGCGGGCACCATCGTGTCCTGCAGCTTCCCAGGGTCCGCCATCATGAAGAGGGAGAAGCGGTCGGAGCCGACCTTCGCGGCCGCCGCCTTCATCAGGCCCTCGATGCCGGCGAGCGGGTTCTGCGGCATCCGCGCGAGCATCCAGCGGATGAGGGCCGCCACGTTCGGCTCGTTGAAGGTCGCGGCGGCCCCGACGAGGTCGCCGATGTGCTTCGCCGTCCGCTCGCAGTACCGGACGAAGAGGTCCCCGGCCTCCGGGTTCTCCCAGCCGCCGATCGCCGCGAGCCAGCGCGGCACCGTGAAGTGCCAGTAGGTCACCATCGGCAGGAGCCCGTGCTCGCGGCACGCGGCGGCGACGCGCCGGTAGTGCTCGAGCTCGGCCGTCGAGAAGAAGCCGCGCTCCGGCTCGATCCTCGCCCACTCGACCGAGAAGCGGTACGTGTCGAAGCCGAGGTCGGCCACGAGCCTGATGTCGTCGAGATAGCGGTGGTACTGGTCGCACGCGTCGCCCGACGGCTCGGCGAAGATCGACGGCTTCATGTGCTCGAGGAGCCACATGTCGCTGTTGACGTTGTTGCCCTCGACCTGGTGCGCGGCCGTCGCGACGCCCCACAGGAAGCCCTTCGGATAGGGCGACGCGCCGGCCGCCTTTGCCGGCGCCGCCGGGCCGGACGCGTGCCCCGGCGCGGCCCAGAGGCCCGCGGCCGCCGCCGCGACACCGCCCGCCACGAACTCCCGCCGCCCGACGACCGCTGCCGGCCGTCCTTCCCTGCCCGCGCCATCCCGAGAGCCCATCCGCCGCCTCCTGGTCGGGGCGGATCGTATGGAGCGCCGGTGCCCGCGGTCAACCGGGGCGGCCTCGCCGGCTGCGACGAAGGCCGCTCGCCGCCGCCCTCACTCGTCGTCGCGCGCCGCCTCCAGCCAGGCGCGGTCCGCCGCGTCGGACGGGCGGATCGTCCGCTTCGTGCGGATCAACGTCTCCCGGTCGGCCACGAGGATCGGCACGCCGTCGAGGTCGACCCGCTTCGCCGTCGGCCACGCCTCGTTCCAGGTGACGCCGCACGCTGAGGCCAGGAGGTCGACCATGACCTCGTCGGCGACGCGGACGACGGTGTACCTATCGAGGTCGTCCGGGCCGACGTCCTGGACGGCGCGATCCTGGAGGATGCTGAGGGCCCGTTTCAAGCGCTCGACGTTCTCCGGCGCCGGATCGACGAGGAGGTCGATGTCCTTCGTCGTCCGGAGGCCGCCGTGCAGGATCACGGCGAAGCCGCCGATCAGGACGTAGCGGGCTCCGGCTTCTTCGAGAGCGCGGCAGATTCGTCGGACGTCGTCGAGCGTCGGAGGCCGGACCTCCGGGACGTCTCCGCCCTGATCCACTCTTGCGCCTCCTCGAATGTCCCGAACCGATAGAGCCCGCGAGGCGCGAGCCCCCCGCGGCCGCGAAGGGCCCAGGCCGTACGAAGAAGGGCGTCGGCCGCGCCCGGCGAGGCCGCTCCCTCGCGCCTCCGGCCCACGATCTTCGACGGCAGGAGGTCGACGTCTCGATCGCCCTTCACGCGGCTCGCTCCACGCGATTACGGTAGCACGGCGAACCGCCGTGCGTTTCCGCGCGGGGCCCTTCCTCCCGCCGGGGAGCGGCTCATGCCACGATGGGCTGGCGACCGGTTGGTCCGGCCATCGTGGAGCGCCCATGAGCGACAGCCCCGTCTACCTCGACCACAACGCGACGACGCCCCTGCTGCCCGAGGTCGTCGACGCGATGCTGCCGTTCCTGCGGACGCACTTCGGCAACCCTTCGAGCGGCCACGCGTACGGCCGCGAGGCGAAAGAGGCCGTCGAGCGGGCTCGCGCGGGCGTCGCGGCGCTCCTCGCCTGCGAGCCCTCCGAGATCGTCTTCACCTCCGGCGGGACCGAGTCGAACAACCTCGCGATCCGCGGGGTCCTGGAGGGGCGGCCCGAGCGACGCCACGTCGTGACGTCCGCGATCGAGCACCCCGCGGTGGCCGCGCCGTGCGCGTGGCTCGAGTCTCACGGCACGGCCGTCACCCGAGTCGGGGTCGACGCCGACGGCCGCGTCTCCCCCTCCTCCGTCGCGGGCGCCCTGCGCGACGACACGGCGCTCGTCACGGTCATGCACGCCAACAACGAGACGGGCGTCGTGCAGGACGTCGCGGCGATCGCCCGCGCGGCCCGCGAGCGCGGGGCCCTCGTCCACACCGACGCGGCCCAGTCGGCGGGCAAGGTCCCGGTCCGCGTCGACCCGCTCGGCGTCGACCTCCTTACCCTGGCCGGGCACAAGCTCTACGCGCCGAAGGGCGTCGGCGCGCTCTACGTCCGGCGCGGGACGTCGCTCCGCCCGTTCGCGCTCGGCGCCGGGCACGAGCGCGGCCTGCGGCCCGGCACGGAGAACGTCGCCTCGATCGTCGGGCTCGGCGTCGCCTGCGGCCGCGCGGCCAAGGACCTCGACGCCGAGTCCGCGCGCCAGCGGGCGCTGCGCGACGAGCTGTGGGAGCGCCTGCGCGCCGCGGTGCCCGGTCTCGCGCTGAACGGCCACCCCGCCGAGCGGCTGCCCAACACGCTGAACGTCCGCTTCCCCGGCGCCTCCGGCACGGTGGTCCTCGACGGCGCGCCCGACGTCGCCGCGTCCACGGGCTCGGCGTGTCACGCCGGTCACGAGGAGGCGTCGTCGGTCGTCCTCGCGATGGGCGTGGACGCGGTCGCGGCCCTCGGCAGCGTCCGGCTCACGCTCGGCCGCGGAACCACCCGCGACGACGTGGCGCGGGCCGCCGCCGCGCTCGCCGCCTCCTGGCGCGGGGCGAGGCGGAGCGCCTGACCGAGAAGCTCACCCGCGGGCGGCAGGGGACGAGGCCGGCGGCGACGCTGGCGGTTCCCGAAGCCGGCTCGCCCGCGAGCCATTCCCTCCGGGAACTCGCCCGGGTCTTCCTGAGGCTGGGGGCGACCGCCTTCGGCGGACCGGCCGCCCATATCGCGATGATGGAGGACGAGGTCGTGCGCCGGCGGGCGTGGCTCACTCGCGAGGAGTTCCTCGACCTGCTCGGAGCGACGAATCTCATCCCGGGACCCAACTCCACGGAGATGGCGATCCACGTCGGCCATCGCCGCGCGGGATGGCCGGGCCTCGCCGTGGCGGGCCTGTGCTTCATGCTTCCGGCCATGGCGATCACGTGGGGCCTCGCCTGGGCCTACGTCCGATACGGCCGGCTGCCCGAAGCGACCGGACTCCTGTACGGGATCAAGCCGGTGATGATCGCCGTGGTCCTCCGGGCCCTCTGGAGCCTCGGCCTCTCCGCGGTGAAGAGTCCCGGAATCGCCTTCGCGGGGGCGGCCGGCGTCGCGCTGACGGCGGCCGGCGCGAACGAGCTGGCCGTGCTCTTCGGCACCGGCGTCGCCGTCGCTCTCGTCCGCGGAGCCGGAGCGAGGCGCGCGATGGCGGTGATGCCTCTGCCGGCGCTGCCCGTCCTCGGCCTCGCCGCGGCGCCACCCGTCCAGCTCTCCAGCCTGTTCCTGGCCTTCGCGAAGGTCGGCGCGGTCCTGTTCGGGAGCGGCTACGTGCTCCTGGCCTTCCTCCGCGCGGAGCTCGTCGTGAGGCTCGGCTGGCTTCGCGAGGGCCAGCTCCTCGACGCGATCGCCGTCGGCCAGATCACTCCGGGTCCGGTCTTCAGCACGGCCACGTTCCTCGGCTACGTGCTGGCCGGCCACGCCGGCGCGGCCGCCGCTACGTCGGGCATCTTCCTTCCCGCATTCGTGTTCGTCGCCGCCAGCGGGCCGCTCGTCCCCCGCCTGCGCCGTTCCCTGGCCGCCGCCGCGTTCCTCGACGGCGTCAACGTCGCGTCCCTCGCCCTCATGGCGGTGGTCACGTGGCAGCTCGGGCGCGGCGCCGTCATCGACCCGCCGACGGCGCTCCTCGCCATCGCCGCCGCCGTCGCGCTCTTCCGCTTCCGGGTCAACTCGGCCTGGCTCGTCCTCGGCGGCGCCGTCGCCGGAACGGCGTTCGCCGCGCTGCGGTGAGCGGACGGTTGGAATGATCCGGCTCGTTCGCTAGACTCGCGCCAGCCGAGACCGAAGAGGGGCGTCCGGAGGGCCGAAAGACCCCGAAGCGGGAGGAGCCCATGAGCAGCTCGGACGGAGCACCAGGTCCCGGCCGGCCCGCCGATCGCGTCGAGCACATCCTCGACGCCCTGCCGCAGCCGATCTTCTGGAAGGACCGGCGCTCGGTCTACCTCGGCTGCAACCGTGCGTTCGCGGAGGCGGTCGGCCTGGCCCATCCCGACCTCGTCGTGGGCCGGACCGACTACGACCTGCCCTGGCCCCGCGCCGAAGCCGACGCCTATCGGGCGGACGACGCCGAGGTGATGGAGACGGGCCGGGCGAAGCGGCTCATCCACGAGCAGCTCCAGCAGGCCGATGGCTCGCGCATCCAGATCGAGACGTCGAAGACGCCGCTCTTCGACGCGGGCGGCGTCGTGTGGGGCGTTCTCGGCATCTACACCGACGTCACCGAGCGGCGGCGACGGGACGACGCGCTCGTCGAGGCGCGGCGGATGCTCCGCCTGGTCCTCGACACCATTCCCGTCCGGGTGTTCTGGAAGAACCGGGCCGGACGGTACCTGGGATGCAATCGGCTCTTCGCGGCCGACGCGGGAATCGAGAGCCCCGAGGCCGTCGTGGGCCGGCTCGACGCCGACCTGGGCTGGCACGAGCAGAGCGAGATCTATCGCGCCGACGACGAGGCCGTCATGGCGTCCGGAGAGCCCAAGCTGGGCTACGAGGAGCCGCAGACGACGCCCGACGGGGGCCACATCTGGCTCCGCACCAGCAAGACGCCGCTTCGCGACGCGAACGGCGGCGTCATCGGCGTCCTCGGCACCTACGAGGACATCACCGCGAGCAAGGAGGCCGAGGATGAGCGGCGCCGGCTGGAGGCGGAGATCCAGTACGCGCAGAAGCTCGAGAGCCTCGGCATCCTGGCGGGAGGCATCGCCCACGACTTCAACAACCTCCTGGTCGCGGTCCTGGGGCACGCCGACCTCGCGATCGCGGGCCTCTCCGCGGCCAACCCGGCCCATCGCCACGTGGAGGAGATCCAGACCGCGGCGAGGCGCGCGCGCGAGCTGACCAACCAGATGCTGGCGTATTCCGGCAAGGGCCGCTTCGTGGTCCGCGCCCTCGAGCTGAACGACGTCGTCACGGAGATGGGCCAGCTCCTCCAGGCGTCGATCCCGAAGAAGGTCCAGCTGCGTTACGACCTCTCCGCCGATCCCGGCACGGTCGAAGTCGACGTGGCGCAGATCCGACAGGTCGTGATGAACCTCGTGACCAACGCCGCGGAGGCGATCGGCGACCAGCCCGGCACGATCACCCTCGTGACCAAGCGTCGGCACGTCGACGAGGCCTACCTCCTGCGGGCGAAGCTGGGCGAGCCGCTCGCCGAAGGGGAGTACGTCGTCCTCGAGGTTTCGGACACCGGCTGCGGGATGGACCAGGCCACGCGGCAACGGGTCTTCGAGCCCTTCTTCACGACGAAGGTCCACGGCCGGGGCCTCGGGCTCGCGGCCGTCCTCGGGATCGTGCGCGGCCACGGCGGAACGATCGTCGTCTACAGCGAGGTCGGAAAGGGATCGTGCTTCAAGGTCCTTCTTCCGGCCTCCTCCCGGCGGGAGCAGCCGAGTGCGCTGCCGTCACCGCCGGCCGGCACGGCCGTCCCGTTCACGGGCACCGTGCTCGTCGTCGACGACGAGCCCGTCGTCCGCGAGGTCGCCCGCCAGATGCTGGAGTGCCTCGGCTTCTCCGTGCTCACGGCGGCCGACGGCGCGGAAGCCATGGAGGCCTTCCGCCGCCACGAGGCGGAGGTCCGGCTCGTCCTCCTCGACCTGACGATGCCCAACGTCGATGGCGAGGAGACGTTCCTGGCGCTGCGTCAGACGGCGCCGGGCGTCCGGGTCATCCTGACGAGCGGCTACAACGAGATGGAAGCCACGTCACGCTTCGTCGGGAGGGGCCTCGCCGGCTTCCTGCAGAAGCCGTTCGCCCTGGAGGAGCTCGAGGCGAAGATCGCCGAGATCCTGGCCTGAGAGCCGGCCGGGGCGCCCCCCGGCAGGGGTGTTCCTATCCGGCAATGCGGCCTTTCGCGGTCGCACTCTCGGCCCGCCACCGGCCCGTCGACGACAGCCAGACGAGGCACGCGGGCACCGCGATGTCGAAGGACCCGCAGAAGGCGGGCCACCACCGCGGCATCCCGGGATTCTCGACGATCCGTGCGTGAACGAAGAAGTCCATGGCGCCGTGCGCCGCGAGGCCGGCCGCCACGAGCCACAGGCTGCGCCGGAAGCCGACGACCGCCATCGCCACGAAGGCGCTCATCAGGCCCAGCTCGAGCACGAGCGCCCGGGTGGAACCGCCCATGACCGCGAACAGCACGTAGTACGACGCCACGACGATGAGCACGGTGGGATAGAACGCGCGGTCGCGGTCGAAGCCGACGGCTCGCGCGAAAGCGCAGGTCACGAGGCCGAGCGTCCCGCCAACCCAGTAGCCCATCCGGTCCTCCTCAGACGGCCGTGAGCGCGAAGCGGAGAGGCGCGAACGGCCGCCGCGAGCGTCGGCGCGGGGTCGGCCCTACCAGATGCTGCGCTTGCGGCCCCGGATGTTCCGGCGGCTGCCCTTCGGCCGCGACGGCGGGCCGCCACCGGGCCGGCCGAAGCCGCCGCCGCCGCCCGGGCGGCCGAAGCCGCCTCCCCCGCCGCCGAACGAGCGCTCGGGGCGGTCCGTCGCCTCGTTCACCCGCAGCGCGCGACCGCCGAGCTCGGCCCCGTTCAGCTTCTCGATCGCCTGGGCCGCGAGGTCCGCGTCGGCGAACGTCACGAACGCGAAGCCGCGCGGGCGCCCGGTGTCGCGATCCGTCGGCACGACGAGCTCGCTGATCTCTCCGATCGCGCCGAAGAGCGCCTCGATCTCCTCGCGCGTGGTGTCGAAGCTGAGGTTCCCGACGAAGACCTTGCTCACCCGTTCTTCCTCCTGGAAGCCCGCGGCGCCTTCGGCTTGGGCGGCTTCGGGGGCACCTGCGCGACGAGCTCGGCGGCGAGGAGCTCGGTGACGAACGTCTTGCGGCCGTGCTCCTGGAAGTCGATCGTCGTCCGCGCCTCGGTCGAAGCGACGGCGACGCCGAATCCGAAGACGTCGTGGCGGAGTCCCTGGCCGGCGCGAACGGGCCTCACCGCCCCCTCCGACCGCGGGGCTCGGACACACGACACGGCGGCTGGAAGCGCGCTGGGGCCATCGGGACCTCGGTCGGCTCGTGGAGGGGCCGGAATGGCCCGCGCGGCTCGAGTAACAGTGTAATCGACGGGAGGCGGAGGCTCGAACGGCCCGGCACTCAGGCCGCCCCGCGGCGGCCGCGCATGGCGGCGAGGTGCGCCACCATCCGCTCGCGCAGGCTCTCGACGAACGCGGGCAGCGCGTCGGCGTCGTCGGGCGGCTCGAAGGTGCCGACGACCTCCGTCTCGCCGCGGATCTTCCCGACCCCGAGGACGAAGTCGACGAGCCGCCGGGCCTGCCAGAAGCCGTCGGTCACGATCACGTGGACGGGCAGCCGCCGCTCGCGGAGCACCGCGAGGATCCCGGCGGTCTGGAAGGGCTGAACCGTCCCGTCGCGCGAGCGGTGGCCCTCGGCGAAGATCAGCATGCCGTGCTCGAGCTCCCGCGCGGCCCGGATCATCGTCGTGAGCGCCTGTCGCCGGTCGCGCGGCTCGATCACCGGGCAGCCCATGAGGCGCAGGCACGGCGAGACCGCGGGCACGCCGTAGTGGTAGCGCCTGCGCGTCACGAACCACGGGACGAGCGGCTCGCTCATGAGGCCGGCCGTCGGGATGTCGAGCAGCGACTGGTGGTTCATCAGCACGAGCGCCGGCGCGGCGGTCGACACCGTGCCGCTGCGCCGCAGCGTCGCGCCGCCCACCCGCATGCAGAAGAGGATGCCGTGCGACATCCCGCGGAAGTAGGTCGACGTGATCGAGAGGCGCCGCCGGGGCCGGAGGAAGACGAGCGGGTAGACCACGAGCCGCTGGTAGGCCCCGCCCGCGACCATGAAGGCGAGGAGGAGGACGACGGAGAGGCCGCTGCGGACGGCGGCGAGCGGCGACACCGTGTCGGGAGTGACGGTCTGAGGGAGCGTCGCCGGGCTTTCGATGGACAGAGGCTATGTTCCTCGCCGGCTCCCGTCAAACGGTCTTCGCGCGTGCGTCCTCATGCCGACGCCTCCGCCCGCTCGGGGCCCGGCAGGGGCGTGACGTACGGCACGACGCCCGCGCGCACCTCGGCCACCGCCTGGACGCAGGCCTTGTGGCCCCCGGGGTCGAGCCGCGGGCGCGATCCCTGGTGGATCTGGGCGAACCGCCGGAAGGCGACGGTCACGACGTGGAAGCGGTTCCCGAGGGCGCCCACCGCCGAGAGCGCGTCGCCGACCAACACTTCGAGCCCTTCTGCGACTCCCGTCTTCATGGATTCTCGGCCTCATCGGCCCGGGCGCGGGAACGCGACCTGAGAAGCCAGTGCTCGGCTCGCGGCGGAGAAGGGCCGCGAGCCCGGCAGCCCGCACGGGGATCGTGAGCCACGGTATCACGGATGCGCGGCTCGCAGCCGGCGCAGCGACGAGTCGCGCCGCAGATCGGGATCCGGCGGGTACCGGGGGGGATCCCTGCTAGACTCGACTCATGGGTGAGCCGGTGCGACGCCCCGCCACCTGGGACGATCTCCGGGGCACGCCGGACGACGGACGGGTCTGGGGGGTCGACTGCGCGGGCGAGACCACGCTGCTCACCGGCGACATCGGGTCCGGCAAGTCCACGCTGGTCGATGCCGTGACGAC
>WBZP01008014.1_pt1 | contig 10068 bp, 8 predicted proteins | sample 5204301 | NCBI WGS metagenome assembly WBZP01 (sample SAMN12412401, study PRJNA552823) | activated sludge metagenome | isolation source: activated sludge from nitrification reactor of wastewater treatment plant... | place: USA: Pennsylvania | collected 2017 | reverse complement strand
GGACCATGGATCCTGGTTGCTTCTGGGCGAAATTCTCACGACCCTGGAGTTGGAAGCCGACGAACCGGCCACGGACCTCTGCGGAAACTGCACCCTCTGCATTCAGGCCTGTCCTACCGGGGCCATCACAGATCCATATGTGGTCGATGCCACCCGATGCCTCTCGTATCTGACGATCGAACATCGCGGAGAAGCCGCCACGATCCCGAATGACCTACAGCGACAGTTCGGCAATCATATCTTCGGCTGCGACGATTGTCTCGACGTGTGTCCGTTCAATCTGCGGGCGGGCTTCACCCGCGAACCAGCTTTTCAGCCCTCACCTCTCACGCTGGCCCCTTCTCTGGAAAAACTGGCCCACATGGACGAGGCGATCTTTCGATCGTCCTTTCAACACAGCCCCATCCGCCGGGCAAAACTGGTCGGACTCCAACGAAATGTAGCCATCGCCAGAGCAAACCAGCCGCCTTCTCCCTGAGTTCGGCGCCCCCTCCCCCTCTTTCATTCGGCCACAATGAGGAGTAGGCTGTCTCTAGTCGATCGGTGGTTCGCCAGGAGTCCTGAGCAAGGAGCCCTCCGAATGAACCCTACGACAGTCCTTCTGATTTCACGCGATCCTCACATCCGGCGTGCCCTTGAGCAGGTCGTTCCCTCCCATACCACTCTGCTCAACGTATCCGATGTGGCAGCGGGCCTCCGAGAACTCCACCGTCAGAACTTCGCGCCCGCTCATTCTGTGCGAAAGCAGCCCGGAAACCGGCAAGCCCCTGTTGCACCAGACCATCCTGCATCCAGCTTCTCCACCCGTCATTCTGATCGGACCGCGCGATTCGGCGCGAGACGCGGTCGATGCCATGCGCGCCGGCGCCGCTGACTACCTGACCGCGCCTCTCACGGTAGCCGACCTTGATACTGCCGTTCGCCGCGCACTGTCTCTATCGAGCCCGCCGCTCACCGCCAAGCGGCCGGCTGACCGCTTCGATCTCATCATCAGCCGGTCCCCGCAGATGCAGCTCATCAAACAATTGGCCCGTGAAGTGGCGCTGACGGACGCCACCGTCTTGATCACCGGAGAAAGCGGCACCGGCAAGGAACTCTTTGCCCAAGCAATTCACTTCGCCAGCCCTCGAGCCCTCGGCCCACTCGTCGCGTTGAATTGCGCCGGCATTCCTGAACACCTGCTCGAATCGGAACTCTTCGGTTATCACCAGGGCGCCTTCACCGATGCGAAGCACACCAAGCCCGGACGGTTCCAGCTCGCCGAAGGCGGCACCCTGTTCCTTGATGAAATCGGAGAGATGAGCGCCTCGGCACAGGCTAAACTGCTGCGGGTCCTCGAAGACCATCGCGTCGACCCTCTCGGCGACACGCATAGTCACAGGGTCAATATCCGCGTCATCGCCGCGACCAACGAAGATCTCCCGGCTCATATCAAGACCGGGCGCTTCCGTCTCGATCTGTACTACCGGCTGAATGTGTATCAGCTCCGCATTCCCCCGCTCCGTGAACGGCTGGATGATATCGAACCAATACTGCACCACTTCCTGGCGCAGGCGCGCCGCGACCACGGATGCCGCATCACCGGCATCACCCCGGAGTCCTTAGCCGTGCTACAGCGTCATCATTGGCCGGGCAATGTCAGAGAACTTCACAATGTGGTCGAGTGGCTCACGATTACCTGCAAGGCCAACCAGATCGAACCCCAGCACCTCCCGACCTCCGTCAAAACCGGCAAAGCGCCCGAGCAACCGAGCACCGAACTCAAGCCCTCCCTGCTCGCCTTCGGGCTGTCGTTTCAAGACATGGAGAAGAAGATGCTGGAGGAAGCCCTCCGCAAATCAGGCGGGAACGTCTCCGAAGCCAGCCGGCTCCTTAAAATCACGCGCAACACGCTGCGCTATCGCATGGCCAAACACCACATCCAATAGCGGGTGTTCAAACGCCCCAAACAGGTTTGGGCCTCCTTCAGACAACCTGGAAGGGACTAGCAAACAGACACGATCGTCACCCCATCGCCCCCCTCGGCCCGATCACCAGGGCGCGTTGCGGCAACGTACGGAGAGTCTTTCAAATACGCTCGCAACGAGGCTTTCAGCTTGCCCGTCCCATGTCCATGAATGATGCGCAAGAACGGAGCGCCGTCCAATGTCGCCCGATCCAGCGCGGCAATGACGTGATCGAGCGCCTCATCCGCCGCCTGCCCGCGCACATCGACCACCGTCTGTTCGTCGAGACCCAGCCCGCCGCCGGTCGAAAACTGTCGAGGACTTGATGCTGACGAGGGTGCCGCAGGAGCTGGCGCAGCCGCCCCGGACGCAACACCGATGAGATTCGCCACGGTAGCCAGGACTTCCCCTTCGCCTACTTTCACCCGAACGCGTTTCTTCCCCTGCGGAGCTTCGAGCAGACTGCCGGTCATACCCAGCCCGGCGATTTCCACCTGGTCGCCGACACGGAGCTGTTCGACCGGAATTGGTTCACCGGCAGGAACTAGTTCGTGTTTGGTCTGGATTTCCAATTCACTGAGACGCTGGGAGGTCTCCTTGGCCTTGATCAGCTTCTGCTCGCGCTTGAGGGCATCGACGGTCGCCTGCACCTCCGCCCGCGCCCGCTGAAACTGCTCGCCCAGCTTCTTCTTCAACCCCTTCCGCGCTTCCAGTTCCGCCTCTTCCAAGCGTGCCTGCAACCCCTTCACTTCAACGGCGGCGCGTTCGGCCTCGGCCCTCGCCTGGGCCGCCCGTTCCACATCGTCGGCCAACTGCCGCTGTTTCTGCTGGAGATCAACCATGAGGTCTTCCAACCGTCGGTCATCCTTGGGCAAGCGCTGACGCGCATCGTCTAAAATCTTTCCATCCATCCCGAGACGACCGGCGATCTCCAATGCCGACGAGCCTCCGGGCACGCCGAGAAACAAGCGGTAGGTCGGTGCTAAGCGCGTCACGTCAAACTCAACGCTGGCATTGGCAAACCCCGGCATCGTTTGGGCCAGTTCTTTCAACGGTCCGTAGTGAGTCGTCACCACGACTTTCATATTCAGCGATGCGAGGTGGCACAACAGGGCTTCTGCCAGCGCCGCCCCTTCCTGCGGATCCGTCGACGTCACCGGTTCATCGAGCAACACGAGTGACTGTCCGGGGTCGTCGCCACTACTCAGCGACCGTGCCGACTCTGCGAGCAATTGCACCATCTGCGACATGTGGGCGGAAAAACTCGAGAGGTCACGGCTCAGATCCTGGGCATCACCGATGTCGGCATAGAGCTCAGGGAAGATTGCCATCTCTGACTCAGGGGCACAGGGAAGATGCAAGCCCGCCCGTACCATCAAGGAAAACAACCCGACAATCTTCAGCGTGACCGTCTTCCCGCCGGTATTGGGACCGGAAATGACCAACACGCGAATCGACTCATCGAGCAGAATATCGTTCGCGACCACATCATCTTTCGCCAGGATCAACAGCGGATGACGGGCCTGTTTCAGCAGGACCCGCCCCTGCTCATTCAACAGGACGGGATTGGCCTTGAGCCGCCGGCTGAACGCCGCTTTCGCCTGCACCGAATCAAGCTCCGCCAGCACCTCGATCCCGGCCTGCAATGCATCCGCCTGTCCGGCGATCAAGAGTGTGAGTTCGCGCAGGATCCGCCGCACTTCCCGCTCGATCTCAAGATCGGCGACCTTGATCAAATTGTTCAATTCCACCAGCTCACGCGGTTCGAGAAACACCGTCGCGCCACTGGCCGAGACATCGTGCACAATCCCAGGCATGCGCCCTCGCATGTCTGCCTTCACCGGAAGTACATAGCGGCCTTCTCGCTGAGCAAAATACGATTCCTGAAGAACGTCCTCATATCGACTGGAGTGCAGAATCCGATCCAGCTGCTCACGCATACGCTGTTTCAGCTCCTGCGCCGCGTGGGTGAGGCGTCGCAACTCCGGCGTAGCCGATTCTCTGATCGCCCCATCAGGCTGAATCGCGGCGTCGAGCGCCCGCGTAATATTCTGAAGCTCACGAGTCGACTGCAGGCCCTCTGCCAGAGCCACCACCATCGGAACCTCATGCGCATGACGAGCGCAGAAGCGAGCGACCTCGTCCATCCGCGTCAACACGAGTCCGCAGTCCCGCAACTCCAGCGCCTCAAGCACGCCTCCCTTACTCGCCCGCTCGACTAGTTCGCGCGTATCCGGAAACGATAACACCGGGGCCGGATCGCTCCCATCGCTCAGGCGCAACCACTCCGTCGTCTCCTGTTGACGCCTCGCCAACGTCTCCAGATCATTATCCAGAGCCATCGTCCGGCAACGTGCCGCCCCCAGCGCAGATTGCGCCCCTTGTGCAACGCGCTCCAGGACCTTCGGCCACTCCAACGCCTGCGCAGCTTTCTCTGAGAGCGTATCCGCCATCGCACCTTACCTCCAAAACATCAATCTTTCCGGTCGGAACTCTAGCGAAGAGGGATCAGGAGAAGCAACCCGGCTTGCGCAGCGCAGCCCCCTTGTTTCTACTAAGGTCACGCTTAAAAAAACGCCTCAAATACTGGGGTTTCTTCACCTATTCCTACCTTCGTATAGCTTGACAAGGATTCTGACCGCCGATACTATCGCGAACACGATTGCCGGTGATCTGCGACCGGTTTGCTATTCAGTAAAGGACATGACGACATGGCTATTCGCGTAGGAATCAATGGATTTGGGCGTATCGGACGAAACGTATTGCGGGCTTCCCTGGGAGACCCGGCTCTGGAATTTGTCGCCATCAACGACCTCACGGATGCGAAGACGCTCGCCTATCTTTTGAAATACGACTCTGTTCATGGCACGCTCGGCGTCAGTGTGGAAGCCAAAGGGGATCAGATTTTCGTCGATGGCAAGCCGATCAAGGTGCTGGCCATCAAAGATCCAAAGGAACTCCCGTGGAAGGAGCTCAACGTCGACGTGGTCATCGAATCGACGGGGCGTTTCACCGATCGCGAAGGCGCGGGCAAGCATTTGGCGGCCGGAGCCAAACAAGTAATCATCTCGGCCCCCGCAACGGATCCGGATGTGACGATCGTGCTCGGCGTGAACGACAGCACCTTCGACCCGAAGACTCATCACATTATTTCGAATGCCTCCTGCACCACGAACTGTCTCGCACCGGTCGCCAAAGTGTTGTTGGAAAATTTCGGCATCAAGCACGGCGTTATGACAACGATCCACTCCTACACAAACGATCAGCAGTTGCTCGACCTCCCGCACAAAGATCTGCGGCGCGCACGAGCGGCCGGCATGTCGATGATTCCGACCAGCACCGGCGCAGCCAAAGCACTCCATCTGGTGATCCCCCAGTTGAAAGGCAAATTGGATGGGTTGGCCATTCGCGTCCCAACCCCGAACGTCTCCCTGGTCGATCTCACAGTTGAAACCGAGAAGGATTGCACGATTGCTGAAGTGAACGCGGCGTTCAAGAAAGCCGCCGACGGCCCGCTGAAGAACATCTTGCTCTATTCGGAAGATCCGATTGTCTCCATCGACAAAAAGGGTGATCCGCATTCTGCAACGTTGGACGCCCCGCTTACCAATGTGATCGACAAGCGGATGGTCAAAGTCACCGCCTGGTACGACAACGAATGGGGTTATTCCTGCCGCGTGCGGGATTTGATCAAGGTCACAGCTGAACGGACTAAGGGAAAGTAGCCAACGGGCGATTCGGCGTTCACGCGGGATGCACGGCTGAGCGCGACCTGCCGCGGAGGCCTGTAAAGGAGCTCTCATGAATTTGCGCAAGCAAACCATCGACGACGTCAAGCTTCGTGGAAAGCGCGTGATCATCCGCGCGGACTTTAACGTCCCCCTCGACGAGTCGCTCCAAATCACCGATGACACCCGCATCCGTTCAACCCTGCCGACCATCAATCGTGTCGTCGACGAAGGCGCCAAAGTCATTCTCTGTTCTCACCTGGGACGCCCGAAGGGAGCCTTCGACCCGAAATACAGCTTGGCTCCGGTGGCCAAGCGGCTGAGCCGGCTGCTCGGCAAAGAAGTGATCTTCGCGCCGGATTGCATTGGGCCCGCCGTCGAGAAGCTCGTCGCGAAAATGAATCCTGGCGATGTGATGCTGCTGGAGAATCTTCGTTTTCATCCAGGCGAGGAAAAGAACGATGACGCCTTCGCAAAGGCACTGGCGTCGCTGGGCGACGTCTTTGTGAATGATGCATTTGGCGCCGCCCACCGGGCGCACGCCTCAACCGTCGGGATCACCAAATTCATCAAGGCTTCGGCTGCGGGCGCGCTCCTGAAGAAAGAAATCGAGTACCTGGAAGGCGCCGTGGAAAATCCGGTGCGCCCGTTCGTCGCCATTCTCGGCGGCGCCAAGGTGTCCGGGAAAATCGGGGTCATCGAAAACCTGGGGAAGCGCGTCGACAAGGTCATCATCGGCGGTGGTATGGCCTTCACCTTCCTGAAAGCCAAGGGCCTTGAAATCGGCAACTCCCTCGTTGAAAAAGACATGCTCGATTTTGCGCGAGGCATTGAGGAGCATGCCCTGTCCCGGGGTGTGAAATTTTATCTCCCCGTCGATTGCGTCGTCGCCGCCAGCCGTGAGCCCGGTGCCGAAACGAAGATTGTTCCTGTACAAGAAATTCCGAAAGGGTGGTATGGCCTGGATATCGGGCCGGCGTCCGTGAAGTTGTTCAGCGAGGCCCTGCAGGATGCCAAAACGATTCTGTGGAACGGTCCCATGGGAATGTTCGAAATCGATGCTTTCGCCCGCGGAACACTATCCATCGCCCATGCCGTAGGCAATGCCTATGCATTGACGATCGTCGGCGGTGGTGAAACTGCCATGGCCATTCACCGGGCAGGGGAATCGGACAGCATCTCCTTCATTTCAACCGGTGGTGGCGCGGCCCTCGAACTTCTGGAAGGCAAACAGCTCCCGGGGTTGGTCGCACTTCCGGATCGAGCAATCTAGACCTCTAGGTCTGATCCCGGAGCAAGCCAGACCAAAGGATATCGTGCGCATACCCCTGATTGCCGGTAATTGGAAAATGAACAAGACCGCCTCCGAGGCGGCAGCGTTTGCTCGCGAGTTAGTCCAGCGGAACATGACCTCGCCAGCCATCGAGATCGTTATCGCTCCACCGTTTACCGCGTTAGACTCCGTTCGCCACTCACTGGGAAGCGAGTCATCTATTGGGCTAGCTGGTCAGAACCTCCACTGGGAGGACCATGGCGCCTTTACCGGCGAAGTCTCCGCACCGATGCTGAAAGACCTTGGCTGCCGGTATGTCATCCTCGGACACTCTGAGCGACGCGCCCTATTCGACGAAGGTGACGACGTGATACGGAAGAAACTCGCTGCAGCCTTTCGGCATGGGCTCAAGCCGATCCTCTGCGTTGGTGAATCGTTATCCCAACGTGAAGCGAGACGCACGACAGAGGTCATCACCGGACAGCTCAAGGGAAGTCTGGAAGGATTCGAAGCCGCGCAACTGGCGGCCCTCACTATTGCCTACGAGCCGGTCTGGGCCATCGGAACGGGAAAAGCCGCATCGCCGGAACAGGCGATTCCAGTGCATCAGACTATCAGGCGACTCTTGCAGCAGGAATGGTCTTCCGCCATTGCGCAGGGAACCAGAGTTTTGTATGGCGGCAGCGTCACGCCACAAAACGTGTCAGATTTTCTAGCGTCAGAAGAGATCGACGGCGCATTGGTCGGTGGGGCTTGCCTCAAGGTCGAGTCCTTTGCTAGTATCGCCACTCTCGCACAAAAACGAACGGGGCATTAAGCATGTTGTATACGCTGGTAGTCATTCTTCATGTGTTTGTCTGCTTCCTGATGATCGGCGCAATTTTGCTGCAGTCGGGAAAGGGAGCGGAAATTGGGGCGTCTTTCGGCGGCTCAAGTCAGACCGTCTTCGGAAGCCGTGGCCCCGCGAACTTCCTGAGCAAATTGACCGTTGGCGTCGCCGCGGTCTTTATGCTGACATCCTTTAGTTTGGCCATTCTCGCCAAGCAGCGGAACTTTGCGTCAACCGTGATCGACCTCAAGCCAAAAGAAACCTCGTCCGCCCCTGCGGCTCCTCCGGCCCCTGCGACAGAATCGCATCCGGCTGGAGATGCTCCGGCAGCCGCGCATTGATCCAACCTCTTTACGCAATTACAACGTTCCATCGATAGAGTGAGGCCCGCCTGCGAAGACTCGCAGGCGGGCCTCACTACGTTGTGACCATACAAAGAACGCTGCGGCAAATCAACGCTCAGATAAACCCGACAGATCAGGCGATCGACCGTGGCATTGCTAGGCTGGACAGAATTGTCAGATACGGGTAATCCAGGATTCGTGCGCAGGATCCTCCCCACGGACGATGGCAAAGAAAGCTTTCTGCAAGGCGAGAGTGATGGGGCCGGGCTTACCCGCTCCGATTCGTCGGTTATCTATTTCTCGCACCGGCGTCAATTCGGCTGCCGTGCCGGTGACAAACACTTCGTCGGCCAAATACATTTCATCGCGCGTAAACCGCTCTTCCGCCACAGGGATATTCCGTTCCCGCGCCATGTCGATAATCGAGTTTCGCGTAATGCCTTCGAGAATGGACGTCAAGGGCGTGGTTTTGATTTTCCCGCGGCGTACGATAAAGATATTCTCCCCCGTACCTTCAGCCACGTATCCCTCAGGATCGAGCATGATGGCTTCATCGTACCCATCCGCTTTGGCCTCGCGCTTCGCCAGAATTGAATTCACGTAGTACCCGGAAATTTTTCCCCGCGTCATCGACACGTTCACATGATGCCGGGTGAAGGACGACACTCGCGCACGCATCCCGTTGGCCAACGCCTCGTCACCGAGATAGGCCCCCCACCGCCAGGCGGCCACCGCCACCCTGATCGGATTATTGCCGGGATGCACGCCCATCGCCCCATAGCCGATATAGACCAGGGGACGAATGTAGCAGGCATCCAAACGGTTCGCCCGTACCGTCTCCACAATCGCTTCCGAGATCTGCTTGCGATCGTACGGCATCTCCATCATCCCGATATGCGCCGAATCAAACAGCCGGTCGACATGCTCCTGAAGCCGGAAGATCGCAGACCCCGATTTACCCTTGTAGCAACGGATTCCCTCGAATGCGGCCAATCCATAGTGCAGGGAATGCGTCAGAATATGGACGTTGGCCTCAGCCCACGGAACCAACTTGCCGTCCATCCAGATCTTGTCAACAGGCTCTAACATCGACGAACTCTCCTCTGTAAACGAATCACCACTGGCGGCGAAAACGAGCGCAAACTATAGCCTGGGCCTTGATAGGGGTCAAGCAAGCCCCGGCCTCCTCGTTGGCTTTGTTCGGGGGAATAACCTCTCGCGGAAAGAAAGACTAGGACGAAGCGCAGTACGACCGCAGTCTGGCGCTCAAGAAGCTTCCCACCCGCTCCTCACCATCCGGAGCCAGTGTCACAATCTTGGCTCCGAAGAGCAGACCGCGAACCCATCGGACCACCACGCGCTGAATCTCCACGGGCTCGTCTTTATCAGGAAGCGAGAGACGCAGGACGAGCTCCATGCCTGGTACCACCTGATGATCACCCAGGACACGCATCCCATTCCTCGACATATTCACCACCGTCCCCTTCCCGAGAAACTCTCCCCCCATGTAATAGAGGAGACACCGGACCGGAATACGATGGTACGTTCGAATCACAAATCGCGTCGCTTGGGGCATGTCGCTCACCTCGCCGGGTAAAAGTCTGGTATACATAGCCGGTCGCACGGCTGTTTGGGGGAGTCTCAGAGTACTGCCAATGACTCACACCCTCCTAGCCCCCAAAAGAGGGTAGGAAGGAACCTGCACCAGTCACAACAATGGACGGGTTCTGAGGGAAGTCCCGGTCATTCGCTTGACACTCGGATCACCCCTCTGTTATATGAGCCGTTCTGCTTTGGAGGAGATATAGGACATGTACGCGATTATTGAAACAGGCGGGAAACAGTATCGAGTCGAGTCTGGGTCACTGTTGCAGGTGGCCACACTTGAAGGCGATGTGGGATCAACGATTGAGCTCGACCAAGTCCGGCTCGTGCACGGAGACGGCGG
>WBZP01008013.1_pt1 | contig 10068 bp, 9 predicted proteins | sample 5204301 | NCBI WGS metagenome assembly WBZP01 (sample SAMN12412401, study PRJNA552823) | activated sludge metagenome | isolation source: activated sludge from nitrification reactor of wastewater treatment plant... | place: USA: Pennsylvania | collected 2017 | reverse complement strand
GGCTATTCACAAGCCCAACTCAATGCGATTGCGAGACAATTGAACCAGAGGCCGCGCAAAACTCTTGGCTTCCATACACCCGCTGAAATGTTCAGCGCATGTGTTGCATCGATCAGTTGAATCCGCCACCCGAAGCGGAACCTGATCTTCCTACGTTGAATTCGTCTGCTTCGGGTCGTAAACAGCTGCACCAGCATCGAGAACCGGACCTTCAAAATGAAAATGGCCACGAATTCCTCGTGGCCATTTTCATTTGTTTAAGTAGCAGACTCAGTGATGCCGCTGCCCGCTGCGATGCCCCGGCTTGGCGGCCGATGTCCCCTGTTCACTGCCCTGCGACTTGCCGCTGCCCTGACGGCGACCGCGATTGGCGTTCTGTGGCTGACCTGAGCCACCGCTGCGCTGCGGCTGTTTTTGCTTGGGCTGCTGCCCTTGCCGCGGGGCATTCTGCCCGCCCCCGCCGCGCTTCGGCGGCGGCACCTCGGTCGTCACCGTCGGTTCGAAGCCCGGCAGCGTCAGCTTTTCGAGATCGCGCTTGATCAACTTTTCGATGTCGCGCAGGTAGGCCCGCTCGTCGGCACAGACCAGCGACAGTGCTTCGCCTTCCATGCCGGCGCGGCCGGTACGGCCGATGCGATGCACGTAGTCTTCGGGCATGTTCGGCAGCTCGAAATTGATGACGTGCGGCAGCGCGTCGATGTCGAGGCCGCGGGCGGCGATGTCGGTAGCGACCAGCGCGGTGAGCTTGCCGTCCTTGAAGTCGTTGAGTGCCCGGACGCGGGCGCCCTGGCTCTTGTCGCCGTGCAGCGCCGCGGCACGGATGCCGGCCTTGTCGAGCTTTCTCGCCAGCGCATCGGCACCATACTTGGTGCGCGTGAAGACGAGCACCTGATGCCAGGCGTGCGTCTGGAAAAGGTGCACCAGCAGGTCGCGCTTCTGTTCGCGGTCGACGTGGATGACGCGCTGCGTCACCGATTCTGCCGCGGTATTGCGGCGTGCCACCTCGACGCTCTCCGGGTTATGCAGGAAGCTCTGGGCCAGCTCACGGATGTCGTCCGAGAAGGTGGCGGAAAAGAGCAGGCTCTGCTTCTGCTTCGGCATCACGGCGAGGATCTTGCGGATGTCGCGGATGAAACCCATGTCGAGCATGCGATCGGCCTCATCGAGGACGAGGATCTCGACCGCCGACAGGTCGACTGTCTTCTGCTGCATGTGGTCCATCAGACGGCCCGGCGTGGCAACGAGGATGTCGACGCCACGCGCCAGTGCCTGCACCTGCGGGTTCATGCCGACACCGCCGAAAACGGCGAGCGAGGTGGTCGGCAGGTGCTTGCCGTAGGTACGCACGCTTTCCTCGACCTGCATGGCGAGTTCGCGCGTCGGCGTCAGCACCAGCACGCGCGGCTGCCTTGGCCGGGCACGCTTGCCCTGCAGCAGCTTCAGGATGGGCAGTGTGAAACCGGCAGTCTTGCCGGTACCGGTCTGTGCGCAGGCCATCAGGTCGCACCCGGCGAGGACGACGGGAATCGCCTGCTGCTGGATCGGGGTCGGGGTGTCGTAGCCCTGCTCGGCAATGGCACGCTGGATCTCGGCCGACAGGCCAAGGTCTGAAAATTTCATGTTGATGCTCCGGAACGATGGAGGACGGCCCCGCGCCGCAGGCGCATCAGTCGGAACCGTGGAAATCTCGGGGGTATGACCGCGAAGGTCGGAGAGGCCCCGCCGCGACTGACCGGCGGCAGGACTGAGGCGCGCAGTCTAGCACGCGGAGCTCATGCCATGAGGAAATCAATATTTCTTATCGGCTGTTTGCGTAAGTGAATTTTCGGGGATGATGGCAGCTCCCCAACACGAGGAGACATAACAAGATGAAAATGATCATCTGGGTCCTGTGGCCGGCCTTTACGGCAGCAGGCATCGCCGAAGTGGTCTTCTTCACGCTGATCGACCCGCAGCAACTCTACCTGCTCGGCCAGCCGATCAACGTCTCGCCGATGACCACCTACTCCATCGGCTTCCTGCTCTTCTGGCTGCTGTGCAGCGGCGCCAGCCTGATGACCTACCTGATGCTGCCGGCAGACGTGAAGGCGGCGCTATCGCGCCACGCCGAGGAGCACCCGGACCTGAGCCGGCGCAACCGGACGCGCGCCGCGCAGTAAGCGGCGGCAGTCAGTTCAGGGAGAGGCCGCGGTCGAGATCGGCCTGCAGATCCTCGACCGCTTCCAGCCCGACCGCGACGCGCAGCAATCCTTCGCTGATGCCGGCTGCGGCACGCGCTTCGGCCGAGATGCGGCCGTGCGTGGTCGATGCCGGATGCGTCAGCGTCGTCTTGGTGTCGCCGAGGTTGGCGGTGATCGACAGCAGTTCGCAGGAATCAACGACGCGCCAGGCTTCGGGGCGTGCCCCCTTCACTTCGAACGAGACGATGGCGCCGCCGTTCTTCTGCTGGCGCATCGCCAGCGCGTGCTGCGGGTGTGACGGCAGCCCGGGGTAGAACACCCGCGCCACCTTCGGATGCGCTTCCAGCCATTGCGCCAGCTGCAGCGCCTTGGCCGACTGCGCCTCCATGCGGATCTGCAGCGTTTCCAGTCCCTTCAGCAGCACCCAGGCGTTGAACGCGGAAAGCGTCGGGCCGGCGGTACGCAGGAAGGCGAGCACCGGGTCGGTGAATGTCTTCGCGCCGACGACGGCGCCACCGAGCACGCGCCCCTGGCCGTCGAGATATTTCGTCGCCGAATGCACGACCAGGTCAGCGCCCAGATCAAGCGGACGCTGCAGGATCGGCGTGCAGAAGCAGTTGTCGACGGCGACGAGGATGTTCCGCGCATGCGCGACATCGCACAGCGTCCTGATATCCGCGATTTCGGTCAGCGGATTGGACGGCGTCTCGAGGAAGAAGAGCTTCGTGCTCGGGCGGATCGCCGCTTCCCAGGCCGAGACATCGGTCTGCGAGACGCAGGTGGTGGTGATGCCGAAGCGCGACAGGATGTTGTTGAGCATCTGCAGCGTGGCGCCGAACAGGCTGTTCGAGGCGACGATGTGGTCGCCGGCCGAGAGGTGGGCCATGATCAGCGCCAGAATCGACGACATGCCACTCGCCGTGGCCACCGCCGCCTCGGCACCTTCGAGCGCCGCCAGGCGCTGCTGGAAGGCGTTCACCGTCGGATTGGTGAAGCGCGAGTAGACGTTGCCTTCCTCCTCGCCGGAGAAGCGCGCGGCGGCCTGCGCCGCGCTGTCGAAGACGAAGCTGGACGTAAGGTACAGCGCCTCCGAATGCTCGTTGAACTGCGAGCGCTCGATGCCTTCGCGAACGGCCAGCGTCTCGAGTCGGTACTTGTCGGCCATCCTGTTACTCCGCCGACATCAGGTTGAGGTGCATCTGCTGCGAGGCGCCACCGTCCTCACGGTCCTTCTTCGGCGCTCCGTTGCGGGCCGCCTCGATCTCGTCGAGGTACTCGGGACTGATGTCGCCGGTGATGTAGCAGCCGTCGAAGCATGAGGCATCGAAGGACGAAAGACGGTCGGAAAGTTCACGCACCGAGGTCTTCAGTGCGTCGATGTCCTGATAGACGAGCCCGTCGGCACCGATCTCGGCGGCGATTTCCTCGTCGCTGCGACCGGTGGCGATCAGCTCGCCGCGCGTCGGCATGTCGATACCGTAGACGTTCGGGAAACGCACCGGGGGTGCGGCCGAGGCGAAATAGACCTTGAGCGCACCGGCAGCACGGGCCATCTCGACGATCTCGCGGCTGGTGGTGCCGCGCACGATCGAATCGTCGACCAGCAGCACACGCTTGCCGCGGAATTCCTCGCCGACGGTGTTGAGTTTCTGGCGCACCGATTTGCGACGTGTGGACTGCCCCGGCATGATGAAGGTGCGGCCGATGTAGCGGTTCTTGACGAAGCCTTCGCGGTACGGAATGCCGAGCGTCTGCGCCAGTTCCATCGCCGACGGACGCGAGGAATCGGGAATCGGGATCACCACGTCGATCTCGCTGACCGGAATGTGCTGCCGGACCTTTTCGGCGAGATGCTCGCCCATGCGCAGGCGGGTTTCGTAGACCGACACGCCATCGATGACGGAGTCCGGTCGCGCCAGATAGACGTATTCGAAGATGCACGGCGAATACACCGGCTGTTGCGCGCACTGGCGCGTGTGCAGCTGGTGGTTGAGATCGATGAAGATGGCCTCGCCGGGCTCGACGTCGCGGATCACCGAGAAGCCGAGCGTATCGAGCGCCACCGATTCGGAGCCGACCAGGTACTCGACGCCGGCCTCCGTCTCGTTGGCGCCATAGACCAGCGGGCGGATGCCGTGCGGGTCGCGGAAGGCGAGCAGGCCGTAGCCGGCAATGATGGCGACCACGGCATAGGCGCCACGACAGCGACGATGCACCCCGGCCACGGCCTGGAAGATGCTATCCACGTCGAGTTCATAGCCATGCGCGCACGCCTGCAGTTCGTGCGCCAGCACATTGAGCAGCACTTCCGAATCGGAGTTGGTGTTGATGTGACGGCGATCGAGCCGGAACATCTCTTCCTGCAACTGCTGCGTGTTGGTCAGGTTGCCGTTGTGACCGAGCACGATGCCGAAGGGCGAATTGACGTAGAACGGCTGCGCCTCGGCAAAGTTGTAGGCGGAGCCGGCCGTCGGGTAGCGCACGTGGCCGATGCCCATGTTGCCCGGCAGTGCGCGCATGTTGCGGGTGCGGAAGACATCGCGCACGAGCCCCGGCCCCTTGTGCATGTGGAAGGTGTTGCCTTCCGCCGTGGCAATGCCCGCTGCATCCTGGCCGCGGTGCTGCAGCACCATGAGGCCGTCGTACAGCAGCTGGTTGACCGGGGTGCTTGCTACAACGCCGATAATTCCGCACATCTTCGTGGTTTCCTACCAGATTGCTACCTGAAATGAATCCGTTTCGCCGCTTCCGGCGGCAACCAGGGCCGCGACGCCAGCACTGCCGTTTCCAGCGGTTCCGACAGCGCTGCCGCGCGCCACCAGGGCTCCTTCGGCGCCGAGGTCATGCCCCCGACCGCCACTGCAATCAGCACGATCAGCATACCCCGCGCCAGTCCGAAGACGACACCGAGCAGGCGATCGACCGCCGTTAAACCGAGCGCCTTCAGCAGGCCGCGGATCGCGAGGCGCAACAGCCCGAGCACGACCAGCACCGCGAAGAACACGGTGGCGTAACCGGCCAGCACCCGCAACCCCGGATCGGCAATCGCCGTCAGCAGGGCGCCGATCTCCGGCCCGAACTGCCATGCCGCCAATCCTGCCAGCACCCAGGCCAGCAAGGCCAGCACCTCGCCGATCAGGCCACGCCACAAGCCCAGGGCCAGCGACGCAACGAGAATGGCGATCACGCCATAGTCGAACACCGTCACAAACAGCCCCTGCGCTTACTGCTTCGCGGCAACGACACCATTGACGCCGATCCGCTTCATCTTCTCCAGCGCCTTCTCCGCCGCATCGCGGCTCGGGAAGGGGCCGGCGCGCACGCGTGTCTTCTTGCCCTGCGGTGAATCCAGTACTTCGGTATAGACCTTGATGTTCAGTTCGCCCAGCTTGCCCTGCAACTGCTTGACGTTGGCGGGATTGGCGAAGGCACCGATCAGCACGACAAATTCGCCGTTGGTGGCGGGTGCGGGCTTGGCGGACTCGGTCGGCTTGCCGGCGAGAATGGCCGCGGCACGCTGGGAATCTTCCTTGGCGGCCGGTTTCTCGGGCGCCTTTTCTGCCGGTTTTTCAGCAGTTTTCTGGGCGGGTTTTTCTGCCGGCTTATCCGCCGGCTTCGTCGCCTTCTCGGACGGCGGCAGCGTGTCGGCGGGCTTGGCTGCGGAGGTCGGTTTTTCCAGCAGCGCGGCAGGCGCCGGCTTTTCGGCCTGCGCTACGGGCGCAGGCGAAGCCTCCGCCGGTTTCGCCGCCACCGCCGGCTTGAATGGCGGCACCTGCTCCTGCCCGGGGATACGGATCTGTACGTCGGCGACCGGTGTCTGCGGTGCCTGATCCATGACCATCGGCAGCACCACGGCGGCGAGCACCGCCAGTGCGACCGCGCCGACGAGGCGGCGACGGGCGCGCTTCTTGAGCGGCAGCTGGGCGTCGTCTTCGGGCATCGACATCAGGGGCGTTCCTTGAGGGCGCGCATGACGGCCGCCACGGTGTAGAAGGATCCAAAGGCTAGAATTCTATCATCTTCGCCGGCGGCTTTCCGTGCCGCAGCGAAGGCCGACGCGACATCGTCGAAGGCGGCAACCGTACCGTCCAGGCCGTCTGCGATCGCCGCCAGCGCGTCGGCAGGGGCCCCGCGCGGCACATCGAGGCTTGCCACGTACCAGTGCGCCACCTTGCCCTTCAGGGCTGTCAAGGCGCCGGTGATGTCCTTGTCGGCGAGCATGCCGACGACAGCGTGCGTGTTCGCGTAGAAACCCATGTCGCCGAGGTTCGAGGCGAGCACGCTGACGGCCTGCGGGTTGTGCGCCACGTCGAGCACGATCGCAGGCTTGCCCGGGACCAGCTGGAAACGACCGGCGAGTTCGAGCTCGATGAGGCCGCGCCGTACCGACTGCATGTCGACCGGCAGTTTTGTCTTCAGCGCATCCAGGGCGGCCAGCGCCGCCGACGCATTCGCCAGTTGCTGCGTACCGCGGATGCCGGGATTCGCCAGGCCACCGCGGCGAAGATTGTTGCGCCCCCACCAGGTCCATTGCGCCTTGTCGCCGAAATAGCCGAAATCGCGGCCGATCAGCTGCAGGTCGGCACCGATCGCCGTGGCATGATCGAGCAGAGATTGCGGCGGCTGCGGATCGGCGCAGATGGCCGGCTTACCGGCGCGGAAGATGCCCGCCTTCTCGCGACCGATGCTCTCGCGATCGGGGCCGAGCCAGTCGGTGTGATCGAGGGCAACGCCGGTCACGATCGCGGCATCGGGTTCATAGACGTTGACCGCGTCGAGGCGGCCGCCGAGACCGACTTCGAGGATGGCAACGTCGATATTCGCGGCCGCGAAAACTTCCCACGCGGCAAGCGTCCCGAACTCGAAGTAGGTCAGCGCGACATCGCCGGCAGCAGCGCGTGCCGCCTCGACGCGGGCGAAGGCCGCGCAGAGCGAGGCATCGTCGACCGGCTGGCGGTCGAGGCGCACGCGCTCGTTGTAGGCCAGCAGATGCGGCGACGCATAGCAGCCGGTGCGGTAGCCGGAGTACGACAGGATGTGTTCAAGGTAGGCGCAGGTCGAGCCCTTGCCGTTGGTGCCGCCGACAATGATCACCGGGCAATGCTGCGTCTGGCCGCGCTGTTGGCCCAATTCGGCCTTGACGCGCGCGACACGTTCGAGCCCCAGCTCGATCCCGGCCTGACCTTTCGGGTGCAGGGATTCGAGGTGGGCCAGCCACTGGTCCAGGGATTTCAAGCGCGACGTCTGGTTTAGGCGGCAGCGGGCAACTTCTGCAGCAGCGCGAGCAGCTGCGCCAGCTTGTCCTTCATCTCGCGGCGGTCGACGATCAGGTCGACGGCGCCCTTCTCGAGCAGGAACTCTGAACGCTGGAATCCTTCCGGCAGCGTCTCGCGCACCGTCTGCTCGATCACGCGCGGGCCGGCGAAGCCGACCAGCGCCTTCGGTTCCGCGACGACGATGTCGCCGACGAAGGCGAACGACGCCGAGACGCCGCCCATGGTCGGGTCGGTGAGTACCGAGATGAAGGGCAGGCCCTTCTGCGACAGTTTGGTCAGCGCGGCCGTCGTCTTCGCCATCTGCATCAGCGAAAAGAGGCCTTCCTGCATGCGCGCGCCGCCCGAGGCGGTGACGCAGATGAAGGGCATGTTCTGCTCGACGGCGATCTGCACGCCGCGCACGAAGCGTTCGCCGAGCACCGAGCCCATAGAACCGCCCATGAAGTCGAATTCGAAGACTGCAACAACCACCGGGATGGTCTTGATCGCGCCCTGCATGACGACCAGCGAATCGGTCTCACCGCTGGTTTCGCAGGCATCGGCCAGACGCTCGGGATAACGGCGGCTGTCCTTGAATTTCAGCGTATCCACCGGCAGCACCTCGGCGCCGATTTCGAAGCGGCCTTCGGCGTCGAGCAGCAGGTCGAGACGCTCGCGCGCCTTGAGGCGGTTGTGATGACCGCACTTCGGACAGACGTTGAGATTGTTTTCCAGATCGGTCGCATAGAGCACCGCCTCGCACGACGGGCACTTGCTCCACAGGCCTTCCGGCAGCGCCGACTTGCGCGCGACACCAGGTTCGCTGCGCTTGATCTTGGGCGGTAGCAGTTTGTTGAGCCAGCTCATTTCATTCCCTCTCAGGCGGCGTCCATGCCGGCACGTATGCCGGCGATCAGCGCCTTGACGTTGGCACACGCCGTCTCCGGCGTGGACTTTTCAATCTCTTCGATGATGCGGCTGCCGATGACAACGGCATCGGCGATGCGCGCGATGCGCCCGGCTGTTTCAGCGTCACGGATTCCGAAGCCGACACCGACCGGCAAGCCGGTCTTTGCGCGAATATTGGGCAGACGTGCGGCGACGGCATCGACATCGAGCGCCGCGGAACCGGTGACGCCCTTCAACGAGACGTAATAGACATAGCCGCTGGCGACTTTCGCCGTGCCGGCGATGCGCTCCTCGGTCGAGGTCGGCGCCAGCAGGAAGATCGGATCGAGGCCACGCGTCTTCATCGCGGCCGAGAACTCGGCACTTTCCTCGGGCGGGTAGTCGACGACCAGCACGCCATCCACACCGGCTTCCTGTGCAGCCGCACCGAAGCGCTCGACACCCATCGCCTCGATCGGGTTGGCGTAGCCCATCAGCACGACCGGTGTATCGGCATCGGCCTTACGGAACTCGGCAACGACCGCGAGCACCTTCCGCATGTTCATGCCCTTCGCCAGGGCACGCTCCGAAGCACGCTGGATGGTCGGGCCGTCGGCCATCGGGTCGGAGAACGGCACGCCGAGTTCGATGATGTCGGCGCCGGCTTCGACCAGCGTATGCATCAACGGCAGGGTCAGTGCGGCATCGGGGTCACCGCAGGTGATGAACGGAATCAGCGCCTTGCGCCCCTGCGCCTGAAGGCGCTCGAATGTGGCTCGGATTTTCGACATATCAGGCCTCTCGCCGGGCCGCCCCTGGGGAGGCCTGATCCCCCTCGGGGGGCAGCGAAAAAAGTGAGCGTGGGGGTCGTTTCATTTCAGAACTTGATGCCCGATTTTTCGGCGACGGTATGCATGTCCTTGTCGCCGCGACCGGAGAGGTTGACCAGCAGGACCTTGTCCTTCGGCAGGGTCGGCGCGAGCTTGGCGGCATAGGCCAGCGCATGACTCGACTCGAGCGCGGGGATGATGCCTTCGAAGCGACACAGGTCGTGGAACGCCTGCAGCGCCTCGGCGTCCGTTATGCCGACGTATTCGGCGCGCCCCGAGTCCTTGAGGTAGGCATGCTCGGGTCCGACGCCCGGATAGTCGAGACCGGCCGAGATCGAATGCGTCTCGATGATCTGGCCATCCTCGTCCTGCAGCAGATAGGTACGGTTGCCGTGCAGCACGCCGGGGCGGCCGCGCTCCAGCGATGCGGCGTGGTGACCACTGTCCAGGCCTTCACCTGCCGCTTCGACGCCAATCAGCTTGACGCCTTCGACCGGGATATAGGGATAGAAAATACCCATCGCGTTCGAGCCGCCGCCGACGGCAGCGATCACGACATCGGGCTGGCGGGCAAGGTGCTCCTGCATTTGCTCGATGCACTCCTCGCCGATCACCGCCTGGAAATCGCGCACCATCATCGGGTACGGGTGCGGTCCGGCGACGGTGCCGATGATGTAGAAGGTGTTATGGACGTTGGTGACCCAATCGCGCATCGCTTCGTTAAGCGCATCCTTGAGCGTCTTCGAGCCGCTCTCGACGGGCACGACGGTGGCACCGAGAAGCTTCATGCGGTAGACGTTGGCGGCCTGGCGCTTGACGTCCTCGCTGCCCATGTAGACAACGCATTCCATGCCGTAGCGGGCGGCGACGGTCGCTGTCGCGACGCCGTGCTGGCCAGCGCCGGTCTCGGCGATG
>WBZP01008011.1_pt1 | contig 10071 bp, 8 predicted proteins | sample 5204301 | NCBI WGS metagenome assembly WBZP01 (sample SAMN12412401, study PRJNA552823) | activated sludge metagenome | isolation source: activated sludge from nitrification reactor of wastewater treatment plant... | place: USA: Pennsylvania | collected 2017 | reverse complement strand
CCCCCGGCGCCGCCGCCGGGACGTGGAATCGGGGAACGCTCAAGGCAGCTCGTAGACGAGAGCCGCCCACTCGCCGAGCGTGCGCACGGAGGGCGCGACGCCGCACGCCGGGTCGTAGACCGCGCGCACCTCGGACACGTCGCCCTGCAGCAGGCCGGAGAGCACGAGCACGCCGCGGGGAGCGAGGAGCGGCCGCACCTCGGCGACCCGGTCGACGAGGAAGATCGCCATCAGGTTCGCGAGGACGAGATCGAAGGACCCCGCGCGCAGGCCGCGCCCGCCGTCGACCCGGGCGACGCGCACCGGCGCGCGATTGAGCCGCGCGTGGAGCGCGGAGGACGCCGTCGCCTCCGGGTCCACGTCCGTGGCGACCACGGGAGAGGCCCCGAGGCGGGAGGCGGCGATCGCGAGGAGTCCCGTGCCCGCGCCGAGGTCGAGCGTCCGCCCGAGAGGCTGTCGTGCGGCGAGCGACTCGATCGACTCGAGGCAGAGGCGCGTCGTCTCGTGGGTCCCGGTGCCGAACGCGCGGCCCGGGTCGACCACGAGGGCGCGGGAGGGGTCGGGCGGCGGCGGGTCCCAGACCGGAACGATGCGGAAGGATCCGGCGTCGAACGCGCGGAACCCCTCGCGGAAGCGCGCCACCCAGTCGACGTCGGGAACGTCGACCGACTCCACCCGCACGCCGGGTAGCGCCGAGGCCACAGCGGCCGGATCGGCGTCGGCGGGGAAGTAGGCCACCACATCGACGAAGCCGCCGGGGGCCGGGCGGATCTCGACGCCGAGCGTCCCCGCGTCCCACAAGGCGGTCGTGGCGGAGTCCTCGTCGTCGGCGGCAACCCGGACGAGGAATGCGCGAGCGTTCACGGGAGCTCGGGCCTCAGCCGAGCAGGTCCTTCATCCGCTCGAGGAGGGACTTGTCCTTGTCCTTCACGTCCGGCACCGGCAGCGTCTTCGCGAGCTGCTCGAACAGCTTCCGCTGCTCGCTCGTGAGGCTCTTCGGGACCACGACGCGCACGAGGACGTGGAGGTCGCCGCGCCCGCGGCCCCCGAGCTGCGGCACGCCCTGGCTCCGCACGCGCAGCACGGTGCCCGACTGCGTTCCCTCGGGCACGTGGAGCTTCGTCGTCCCGCCGTCGAGCGTCTCCACCTCGATCGTCGCGCCGAGGGCGGCCTGCGGCACCGAGACGGGCACCTCGCAGAAGAGGCTCGTCCCGTCGCGCTTGAAGAAGGCGTGCTCGCCCACGCGCAGGACGACGTAGAGGTCGCCGGGGGGGCCGCCCTGGGCCCCCGGCTCGCCCTCGCCGGTGATCCGGAGCTGGCTGCCGGTGTCGACGCCGGGCGGGATCTTGAGCTGCAGCGTGCGCTCGATCGGGACGACGCCCTCGCCGCCGCAGGCCCTGCACGGCTCGGCCACGATGCGTCCCGCGCCGCGGCAGTGGCTGCAGCTGCGGGCCACGCTGAAGAAGCCCTGCTGGAACGTCACCTGGCCGGTGCCGCGGCAGGTCGGGCACGTCGTGGGCTTGGTGCCCGGCGCGGCGCCCGTGCCCGAGCAGCTCCCGCAGGGATCGGCCCGCGGGATCTTGAGCTGCGTCTCGGTGCCGAAGGCCGCCTCCTCGAAGGCGATCTCCAGGTTGTACCGCAGATCCTGGCCGCGGCGGGGGCCGGAGCGCCGGCGGCCGAACACGTCGCCGAACCCGAAGAAGTCGCCGAGGATGTCGCTGAAGTCCGCGAAGATCGTCGGGTCGAACCCTGCGCTGCCGGCGCCGCTCACGCCCGCGTGGCCGTAGGCGTCGTAGCGGCGCCGCTTCTCGGCGTCTCCGAGGACCCCGTAGGCCTCGGCCGCCTCCTTGAAGCGCTCCTCCGCCTGCTTGTCGCCGGGGTTGCGGTCCGGGTGGTGCTTCAGCGCCAGCTTGCGGTAGGCGGACTTGATCTCCTGGTCCGAGGCGTTGCGGGGAACGCCGAGGACCTCGTAGTAGTCGCGGGGGGCGGCCATTCGTGGTGGTGAGCTCTTCCTCTACGGGCGCAGCATCGCCTGGCCGATGAGGGCGGCGGCCTTCTCCATGTCGGTGAGACGGCTGCGCAGGTCGTCGATGCCCGCCTCGGACCGCGCCTTCTTTGCCTTCTCGATCGCCTGGAGGATGCGGGTCTGCTCGTCGCCCGTGAGCTTGCCCTCGAGCGCCTGCACCGAGCGCATCGTGTTCGCCACGAGCCCGTCGAGCTGGCGGACGACGGCCTCCTGGTCCTTCTTCGACCTCTCCTCGGCGTCCCGGGCGCGGGTCTCCGCCGAGAGGCGGCTGACCTCGGCCTGGCTCAGCCCGCCGGAGGGGTGGATGGTCATCGACTGCGCCCGGCCGGTCGCCTGGTCCTGGGCGGTGACCGACACGATGCCGTTCACGTCGATGTCGAACATGACCTCGATCTGCGGCACGCCGCGCGGCGCGGGCGGGATGTTCGTGAGCTCGAACTTGGCGAGGCTCTTGTTGTAGGCCGCCATGTCGCTCTCGCCCTGCAGGATGTGCACCTCGACGCGGGTCTGGTTGTCCGCGACGGTCGTGAACACACGGCTCTTGCGGGTCGGGATCGTGCTGTTGCGGTCGATGAGGGGCGTGAACGTCCCGTCCTTCGTCTCGATGCCGAGGGTGTGGGGCGTGACGTCGAGGAGGACGAGGTCCTTCACCTCGCCCTGGAGGATGCCGGTCTGGATGGCCGCGCCCATCGCGACGCCCTCGTCCGGGTTCACCGCCCGGTTCGGCTCCTTCCCGAACACCTTCCGCACGACCTCCGCCACCTTCGGCGCGCGGGTCTGACCGCCCACGAGGAGCACCTCGTCGACCTGCTCGGCCTTCACCCCGGCATCGGAGAGGCAGCGCCGGCACGGCTCGATCGTCCGCTGCAGGAGCGCGTCGGTCAGCTCCTCGTAGTTCTGGCGGGTGAGGACGGTGTTGAGGTGCTTCGGTCCCGAGGCGTCGGCCGAGATGAACGGCAGCACGATCTCCGTCTGCTGCGAGGTCGACAGCTCGCACTTCGCCTTCTCGGCGGCCTCCTTGAGGCGCTGGAGGGCCATGCGGTCCTGGCGCAGGTCGATCGAGGTCTCGCGCTGGAACTCGCCGATCAGCCAGTCGATGATCTTCTGGTCGAAGTCCTCGCCGCCGAGGTAGGTGTCGCCCCCGGTGGCGCGCACCATGAACGTCCCGTCCGTCATCTCGAGGATCGTGATGTCGAACGTGCCGCCGCCGAGGTCGTAGACGGCCACGACCTGCCCGGCCTTGCCGGTGTTCTTGAGGCCGTAGGCGAGGGCGGCGGCCGTCGGCTCGTTGATGATGCGGGAGACCTTGAGGCCGGCGATCAGCCCGGCGTCCTTCGTCGCCTGCCGCTGGGGGTCGTTGAAGTAGGCGGGGACGGTGATGATCGCCTCCTCGACGGCTTCCCCGAGGTAGTCCTCGGCCGCGGCCTTCAGCTTCTGCAGGACGAACGACGAGATCTCGGGCGGAGAGTAGACCTTGTCCTCGATCTGGATGTGGACGTCGCCGTTCGACGCCTCCACGAGCTGGAAGGGCAGGAACTGCCGGGCCTCGGTGACCTCGGCCGCGTCGAACTTGCGGCCGATGAGGCGCTTCACCGCGAACACCGTGTTCTTGGGATTCGTGAGAGCCTGTCGCTTCGCGATCTGGCCCACCAGGCGCTCGCCCTTGGCGGTGAAGCCTACGATCGACGGCGTCGTCCGCGCGCCTTCCTGGTTCGGGATGACCTGGGGAACGCCCCCCTCCATCACGGCCACGCACGAGTTCGTCGTGCCCAGGTCGATTCCGATCATCTTGCCCACGAGGAACCTCGCTCGCTTCCTTTGGTCCTACTGCAGGTCCGCGCCGCCGTTCTCGCCGCCCTCCGCCTCTCCGGCCCCGCTCGACACCTTCACGAGCGCGGGCCGGAGGAGCCGGTCCTTGTACGTGTACCCTTTCCGGAAGACCTCCGCGACCGTCCCCGCCGCGACCCCGGGCACCGGCTCGTGCAGCAGCGCCTGCTGCACCTGAGGGTCGAACCGCTCGTCGCGCGGGTCGACCGCGGTGACGCCGTGCGCCTCCAGCGTCGCCTGCAGGTCCCGCAGAGTGAGCTCGACTCCCGCCCGCAGCCCCTCCTGGCCTCCCGTGGCCGCCAGCGCCCGCTCGAGATTGTCGACCGTCTCGACGAGCCGCTTGAAGATGTCGACCGCGAGGTCGCGGGCGGCGGCCTGCTGGTCCCTCTCCACCCGCTTCTTGTAGTTGTCGAAGTCCGCCCGCCGACGCAGGAGGGCGTCCTTCAGCTCGTCGCGCTCGCGGCGCAGCGCCTCGAGCGCGTCCTGCGGCCCGGCCGGAACCGGCTCGAGCCCGCCCTCTCCGGCGTCCTCGGGCGCACGGGCCTCTTCCTCCGCGCCGAGGTCCTCGAGGTCGTCCGGGCCGCTGCTGCCGTTTCCCTTGGTGTCGTTCACTGCTGTCTCCGGAGCACGTCGGACACCGCCCGGGCCACGTGGTCCACGAGGGCGACGACGTGCGCATACTCCATGCGGGTGGAACCGAGAACCCCGAGGCCGAAGCCCTCGTCGCCGGGCACGGCGCAGCGCGCGGCGACGAGCGACATGTCCCGGAGGTCCGGAGGGTTCTCGTGTCCGATCAGGACGCGGATGCCGTCGCCGGAGAGGCAGGCGTTCAGCAGGCGCACGAGCCTGCCCTTCTCCTCGAACGTCCGGAACAGCGTCCGCATCTTCTCGACGTCCTCGAACTCCGGGTGGGCGAGGATGTTCGAGGTGCCGTCCAGGTAGACGCTGGCCGCGGCGCCCTCGGGGGCGAAGGCGCGGCCGCCGAGGGCCGCGACCTTCTGCAGGAGGCTGTCGTACTGGGCCTTCTCCTCGCTCATCAGCTCGAGCAGGCGACGGCGGATGTCGCCGAGGCTCATCCCGGAGAAGTGCTGGTTGAGGTAGTTGGCGCAGGCCTGCAGCTCCTCCGGCCGCAGCGGCTCGGGGATATCGATCACCTTGTGGGTGACGAGCCCCGTCGACGAGACCATCACGACGAGCACGCGGGGGAGGGACAGGGGGACGAAGTCGATGTGCCGGAAGCTCGTCCGCGCGATGTCGGGCGCGAGCACGAACCCGACGTGGCGGCTCAGCCTCGACAGCAGGCTCGACGCGCGCTCCATGGTCTGCTCGGCGGACCCGTCGGCCGAGCGCAACTCGCTCTCGATCGCCGCGCGCTCCTCGGCGGGGAGGGCGGGCCGGCCCATGAGAGCGTCGACGAAGCAGCGGTAGCCCTCGTCGGTGGGGACGCGGCCGGCCGAGGTGTGGGGGTGGTCGAGATAGCCGAGGGCCTCGAGGTCGGCCATCACGTTGCGCAGCGTGGCCGGGGAGAGGGTGCGGCCGAGGGCCCGCGACAGGCTCTCGGAGCCCACCGGTTCACCGGTCTCGACGTGAAGCTGTATGAGAGCGCGCAGGACTTCCCGCTTGCGCTCGTCCAGTGCTGAGGCGGCCATCTTAGCCGCCGATTATAGCGGATCAGTCGATCTGGGCGCGCTGGAGCCTTCCGCTGAAGTCCACGTAGATCGACTTCCACTCGCCGAACACCTCGAGGGCCTGGACGCAGGCTTCCCGGTGGCCGTTTCCGGTGCCCTTCGTCCCGCCGAACGGGAGGTGCGTCTCGGCGCCGATCGTCGGGGCGTTCACGTAGAAGATCCCCGTGTACATCTCGCGCATCGCGGTGAAGGCCTTGTTGACGTCCTGCGTGTAGATGGACGCGGAGAGGCCGTACTCGACCGAGTTGCCGACCTCGATCGCCTCCTCGAGGGAGCGGACGGGGAGGACCGAGACCACCGGCCCGAAGATCTCCTCGCGGGCGACGCGCATCCCCGGCGCGCAGTCGGCGAAGATCGTCGGCTCGTGGAAGAAGCCCTTCGCGTGGGCGCCCGTCGCGAGGCGGTGCCCGCCCGCGGCCAGGCGCGCGCCGTCTGCCTTGCCGATGCCGACGTACCTCTCGACGGTCTCGAGCTGGGAGGCGTTCACGCAGGGGCCCATCTGCGTCCTCGGGTCGAGGCCGTTGCCGACCCTGAGGCCCTTCGCGCCGGCGACGAAGCGCTCCAGGAACTCCGCGTAGACCTTCTCGTGCACCACGACCCGGCTCGCCGCGGTGCAGCGCTGCCCGGTCGTGCCGAAGCCGCCCCAGAGGGCGCCCTCGACCGCGAGGTCCAGGCGGGCGTCGTCCATCACCATGATGACGTTCTTGCCGCCCATCTCGAGGTGGCAGTGCTTGAACCCGGGCGCGCAGGCCTCGGAGACCTTGCGCCCGACCTCGGTCGAGCCCGTGAACGAGACGATGTGGACGTCCTGGTGGCTCATGAGCGGCGAGCCGACCTTCGAGCCGCTGCCGGTCACCATGTTGACGACGCCCTTCGGCAGCCCCGCCTGCTCGAGCACCCGGAGGAGGTTCACGACCGACAGGGGCGTGTCGGTCGCGGGCTTGATCACGACGGTGTTGCCGAGGATGAGGGCCGGCATCATCTTCCACGAGGGGATCGCCATCGGGAAGTTCCACGGCGTGATGAGCCCGGCGATCCCCACCGGCTGGCGCACCGACATCTGGAACTTGTCGGGCATCTCGGACGGTGTCGTCTGGCCGAACTGGCGCCGTCCCTCGCCGGCCATGTAGTACGTCATGTCGATCGCCTCCTGGACGTCGCCGCGCGTCTCGTCCAGGACCTTGCCCATCTCGCGCGTCATGTCGCGCGAGTGCTCCTCCTTCTGCTTCACGAGGATCTCGGCCGCGCGGTAGAGGATCTCGCCGCGCTTGGGCGCGGGAAGGGCCTTCCACTTCGGGAAGGCGGCCCGCGCGGCGGCCACCGCGCGCTCGACGTCCTCCGGCCCGGAGTCGGCGAAGCGGCCCACGAGCTCGGTCGTGTCGGCGGGGTTGCGGTTCTCGAACGTCCGGCCCGAGGCGGCGGGCGTCCACTCGCCGTCGATGTAGTTCCCGAAGGTGGCGGGCTCCATGGGGTTCGCCTCCTAGACCGCTCCGTCCTTGCGGGGGGACATGTCGCTGTTGCCGCGGAACGTCGCGCCCTCGACGATGACGACGCGGGGCGCGCGGATGTTGCCGGTCAGCTTCCCGCTCGCCTCGATCTGCACCCGCTGGCTGGCCTGGCAGTCGCCCACGAGCTCGCCCGCGACCACGATCGACTGCGCGCTCACCGTCGCCTTCACCGTGCCGCCCGCGCCGACGGTGAGGTCCTTCGAGATCCGGATCGAGCCCTCGACCTGGCCCTCGACGACCACGTTCTCGTCGCCGGTGACCTCGCCCTTGATGCGGGTCTTCGGTCCGATCAGGCAGGTCGTGGCCGGGGCGGGGGTGCGGGCCGCGGCGGGTGCCGGGGCCGCGGCCGGAGCGGGGTTGACGGAACGCGGCGTCTCCGCCGGCTTCTGGTCCTTGCCGAAGATACCCATTTGTCCTCCGAGAGGCGTGCCGCGACGGCGCCGGTGTCGGCCGAGTGATGGAGCGGGCGACGGGATTCGAACCCGCGACACCGAGCTTGGGAAGCTCGTACTCTACCAGCTGAGCTACGCCCGCTCACGTGCTTGAACGAACGGAAGGATGATAACGACCGCGCGAAGCGGCCGTCAAGGCGGACGTTCAGCCCCGTATGACGGAGATCACCTCGTCGCGCCGGCGCTCCATGTCGTCGCGGCGGCCCGCCTCCAGGTTCAGTCGGAGGAGCGGCTCGGTGTTCGACGGCCGGACGTTGAAGTGCCAGTCGTCGTAGTCGACCGAGATCCCGTCGAGACGGGTGATCCGCCCGTCTGCGTAGCGCTCCTCGATCCGGGCGAGGGCGCGCGGGACGTCGTCGACGCGCGAGTTGATCTCGCCGGAGAGGTGGTAGCGCTCGCGCAGCGGGGCGAGGAGCTCACTGAGGCGGCGGCCCTCGCGTCCGATCGTCTCGAGGACGAGGAGCGCGGGGATCATCCCGTTGTCCGCGAACCAGTTCTCCCGGAAGTAGAAGTGCCCGGAGACCTCGCCCCCGAAGGCCGCGTTCTCGTCGCGCATGCGCTTCTTGATGAAGGCGTGGCCGACGCGGTTCATGAGCGCGACGCCCCCGGCCGCGCCGACGCGGTCGGCGACGGCCCGCGACGCGCGCACGTCGTAGACGATCCGCGCGTCCGGCTCCCGGCGGGCGAACGCCTCGCCGAGGAGCGCCGTCACGAAGTCGCCCGGCACGTACTCGCCCGTGTCGTCGACGAAGAAGCACCGGTCCGCGTCGCCGTCCCACGCGATCCCCAGGTCGGCCTTCTCGGCGAGGACGCGGGCGACGACGTCGCGGCGGTTCTCCTCGATCAGCGGGTCGGCCGGGTGGTTGGGGAAGGTCCCGTCGAGGTCGAAGTACATCCGCACGGTCTCGACCTGGGGCAGCCGCGCGAAGAGGGCCGCCGCGCCGACGGCGCCCATGCCGTTGGCGGTGTCGAGGACGGCCTTCAGCCGCGGGATGCGGTCGGGCTTCACGAAGGACAGGCAATGATCGGCGTACGCGTCGATCGTCTCGGCCGCCGCGAGGCTCGCCACGGGCGCCGCCTCGTCGGCGTAGCGGCCGGCCACGAGCCACTCCCGGATCTCCCGGATCCCGGCGTCGCCGGAGAGGGCCAGGGCCCCGCGGCGCACCATCTTGAGCCCGTTCCACTCCTTCGGGTTGTGGGACGCGGTCACGATCGCGCCGCCGTCGAGGTCGTGGCGCGCGACGAAGTAGTACAGCATGTCCGTCGAGGCGACGCCGAGGTCGGTGACCTCGGCCCCCTGCGAGCGCGCACCGTGCACGAACGCGGCCGCGATCTGCGGCGAGGTGAGCCGGCAGTCGCGGCCGACCGCGATGCGCTTCGCGCCGAGGTAGTCGACGAAGGCGCGGCCGATCCTGCGCGCGACCTCCGGGTGGAGCTGCGAGGGGACGAGGCCCCGGACGTCGTAGGCCTTGAAGATGCCCGGCTCGATCGTCGCGTGCGTCAAGGTGCCTCCGGGGCGGCTACAGGGTGCGGGAGAAGTCGCTGACGACGGAGCCCTCGCCGAGCACCGCGCCGCGCAGACGGCTCGACGCGCCGAGCCTCACGCCCGGGCCGATCAGGCTCCCCTCGACCTCGGAGTCCGCGCCGACACGGGTCCCCGCCCAGAGGACGCTGTCGCGGACGTAGGCGCCGTGCTCGACCCGCACGTCCGCGACGAGGACGGCGTCGGGGCCGAGGCGGGCGCCCTCGGCCACGACGCAGCCGGGGCCGACGTAGAAGTGGCCGTCGAGGAACGCGCCCGCGGCGACCTCCGCATCCTCGTGGACGAACCCGTCGGCCCGCGGCGTGCCGGCGAGGGGCACGCGGAAGCGGCGGTTCAGGATGTCGCGGTGGACCTGGAGGTACTTCTCCGGCGTCCCGATGTCGATCCAGTAGCCTCGGTGCACCGGGCCCAGCACCCGGTCGCCGCGCGCGAGCAGCGCGGGGAAGAAGACCCGCTCGATCGACGTGTTGACCCCGGGCGACATCATCTCGAGCACGCGGGTCTCGAGCACGTAGATCCCGGCGTTGATGTCGTGCGTGGTGATCTGCTCCGGGCGCGGCTTCTCCAGGAAGCGCCTCACGCGCCCCTCGCCATCGGTCTCGACGAGGCCGTACGCCGAGGGATTCGGCACCGGCGTCAGGAGGATCGTGGCCTGCGCCTTCTCCGCCTCGTGCCGCGCGATGACGGCCGGGAGGTCCACGTCGGTGAGGACGTCGCCGTTCAGGACCACCGTCCGCTCGTCGAGGAGGTCGAGGGCGTTGCGGACCGCTCCGCCCGTGCCGAGAGGGGAGTCCTCGACCGCGTAGCGGATGCGAAGCCCCAGCGCCGAGCCATCGCCGAACACGGCCTCGACCCGCTCCGGCCGATAGGCGACCGAGAAGACCACCTCCCGGACGCCGGCGCTCGCGAGAAGGTCGAGCTGGTGCCGGAGAAACGGGCGATCGACCACCGGGACGACGGGCTTCGGGGTCGTGAGGGTCAGCGGCCGCAGCCGCGTGCCTTCGCCGCCGGCCAGGATGACTGCTTT
>WBZP01003212.1_pt2 | contig 10071 bp, 9 predicted proteins | sample 5204301 | NCBI WGS metagenome assembly WBZP01 (sample SAMN12412401, study PRJNA552823) | activated sludge metagenome | isolation source: activated sludge from nitrification reactor of wastewater treatment plant... | place: USA: Pennsylvania | collected 2017 | reverse complement strand
TTTATAGATTGGTTAATTTTCTTTTTAAAGATATGACTCTTAAGTTTAATAATTTAGTGGATCTCTGTGGAGTGCACTATCCTGAACAAAATGGCAGGGAACTAGGAGTTGTTTATCATCTTCAGAGTATGATGGAAAGGACAATTCTTCGAATAAAAGTTTTTGTACCTAAAGAAAAACCAGAAGTACCAAGCTTAACGGGAATTTATGCTTCCGCAAACTGGATGGAAAGGGAAACATATGATTTTTTTGGGATAAAATTTGCGGGTCATCCTGATCTAAGAAGAATATTGAATATGGATGAGATGATGGATTATCCTTTAAGGAAGGAATTTCCTTTGGAAGACCCATACAGAACGGATAAGACCGACTATCATTTTGGAAGATAATCATGAGGACTAACTTAGAATATAATAGCGAATTATTGAATCCGGACATGCCGGATATTCCATATAGCACCCTTAATTTGGGACCTACCCATCCTGCCACCCACGGAATTTTTCAAAATGTTCTGAAAATGGATGGAGAGCGGATTGTTAGTGGTGAACAGACTATTGGGTATATTCATAGAGCTTTTGAAAAAATTGCCGAAAGGAGACCTTTTTATCAGATTACACCATTGACGGATCGGCTGAATTACTGCTCTGCTCCAATCAACAATACAGGATGGTATCTGACAGTTGAAAAATTACTGGGAATTGAGGTTCCAAAGAGAGTAGATTATATGCGTGTGATGGTAATGGAGCTTGCCAGAATTGCGGATCATTTAATATGTAACAGTATTTTAGGTGTTGATACCGGAGCTCTAACGGGATTTACATATGTATATCAGTACAGAGAAAAAATATATGAAATTTACGAAGAAATTTGTGGTGCAAGGTTAACGACCAATATGGGAAGGATTGGTGGTTTTGAAAGAAATTTTACACCAAAAGTTTTTGAATTGACCAGAAAATTTCTTCTTGAGTTTCCTAAAGTATGGAGAGAATTTGAAAACTTACTGACAAGGAACAGAATATTTATGGATCGCACTATTGGTACAGGTCCTATAAGTGTTGAACGTGCTTTGAATTACGGTTTCACTGGTCCTAATTTACGCGCTGCGGGAATAGATTATGACATCAGAACATACGAACCGTATTGCTCCTATGAAGATTTTAATTTTGATATTCCGGTTGGTACAACCGGTGATACGTATGACAGATATGTCGTCAGGAATGAAGAAATCTGGCAAAGTTTATCCCTTATTGAACAAGCAATTAAGAAGATAGAATCTTGTGATCCGAATATTTTTCATGCTAATGAAGACAGATATTATCTGCCTCCAAAGCAAGAAGTCTATCGAAATATGGAAGCTCTCATTTATCACTTCAAAATTATAATGGGAGAAATCGAAGCACCTGTAGGAGAAGTTTATAAAGCAGTTGAAGGAGCCAATGGAGAATTGGGTTTTTACTTGATAAGTGATGGTGGAAGAACCCCTTACAGATTGCATTTTAGAAGACCATGTTTTATCTATTATCAGGCTTATCCGGAAATGGTTAAAGGTCAAATGCTCTCGGATGCTATTGTTGTAATGAGTAGTATGAATGTAATTGCAGGAGAATTAGATGCTTAAGTTTAAAAACTAAATTCTAATGTTTTAAGGTATTAAAAATGGTATAAAGCAAGAATAATAGATAATCAAGATAGAGAATCGATACAAATAGAATGGCCTCACTAACTTCAAATACAATTCAGGAAATTAATAATCTCAAATTGAGATATCCTGAAACGAGACAAAAGTCAGCATTACTTCCGGCCTTGCATCTCGCACAAGCGGAGCATGGCTGGCTTCCCATTGAAATTATGAATCAGGTTGCAGAACTGCTGAATATTCAGAATATAGAGGTGTACGAGGTAGCTACTTTTTATACAATGTTTCATTGTAAACCCGTTGGCAAATATGTACTAGAATTTTGTAGAACAGGACCTTGTTGCACAGTAGGTGCAGAAGAACTAATTCAATACCTGGAAGAAAAGTTAGATATCCGGGTTGGCGAAACTACAGCTGATGGACTTTTTACTTTGAAGACAGTAGAATGTTTAGCTGCTTGTGGTACAGGACCTGTACTACAGATTGGTCCTGATTATATATATCGCGAAAACCTATCTAAAGATAGTATTGATCAACTAATAGATGAATTAAGAAAATCCTGATCTATGTCAAGAAAAATACTATTAGAACATATTCATGTGCCCGGGATTAATACTTTGGAAACCTATGTTACCAAAGGTGGTTACCAGTCTGTATCGAAGGCACTAAAAATGTCAGCCGATGAAATAGTTGAAGAAGTAAAAAAATCTGGCTTAAGAGGAAGAGGCGGTGCTGGTTTTCCAACTGGAATGAAGTGGTCTTTTCTGGATAAAAAATCAAATAAGCCAAGATATCTTGTTTGCAATGCTGATGAATCCGAACCTGGAACATTTAAAGATAGATTCTTAATGCAGAATATTCCGCATGCTTTAATTGAAGGAATGATCGTTTCCTCTATAGCATTAGGAGCCAATACATCCTATATCTATGTAAGAGGTGAAATGATGCATGTGATCAGAATTTTGGAAAACGCTATTCGGGAAGCTTATAAAGCAGGATACCTTGGTAAAAATATTTTGGGATCAGATTACAACCTTGATTTACATGTTCATCCGGGAGGTGGAGCTTATATATGTGGTGAAGAAACCGCTTTGCTCGAATCCCTGGAAGGGAAAAGAGGTAACCCAAGGAATAAGCCACCATTTCCAGCAGTTTGGGGACTTTATGGATGTCCTACTGTTGTCAATAACGTTGAAACCATTGCTGATGTACCCTGGATCATTAATAATGGAGGAGCGGCATATGCATCTATTGGTGTAGGAAAAAGTACTGGAACCAAATTAATTTCTGCCTGTGGAAATATCAACAAACCGGGTGTTTATGAAATTGAGTTGGGAATTACAGTAGAAGAATTTATATATGGCAATAATTATTGTGGAGGTATCGCTAATGGGAAAAAACTTAAAGCAGTGGTTGCCGGTGGAAGTTCTGTGCCAATTCTTGGAGCAGATTTAATTCTGAAAACGGCCAATGGCGAACCAAGATTAATGACGTATGAATCCTTAAGTGATGGAGGATTTGAGACCGGTACCATGTTAGGATCAGGCGGATTTATTGTTTATGATGAAGACCAGTGTATCGTAAGGAACTTATGGAATTTTACAAGATTTTATCATCACGAATCCTGCGGTCAATGCAGTCCATGCAGAGAAGGAACTGGTTGGATGGAAAAAGTATTGCATAGAATCGAACATGGACTTGGTAAAATGGAAGATATTGAATTGTTAGTCGATATCGCTAAAAAGATAGAAGGTAAAACCATCTGTCCATTGGGAGAAGCTGCTGCATGGCCTGTAGCCAGTGCTATCAGGCATTTCAGATCAGAATTTGAGGAACATGTTAAAAATCCAGATTCTTGCTGTAAAAAACATTTGCACCAAGAACTTGTACATTAAAAGAGAGAGAGAGAAAAATTGTTTCAAAATACAAAAATTAAAACAAGTGGCCCAGAGTTATTCGAAAATTATGAATAAGAATTGAATTTGAACAGCTAACTGAATACAATGGATAATACATTATTGAAAGTAACAATAGACGGAAATACAATTGAAGTGCCGGCGGGAACTACCATTCTTCAAGCTGCAAGAATTATTGGAAAAAACTATCCTCCCGCTATGTGTTATTACGGGCCATTAAAAGAAACAGGTGGCAAGTGTAGAGTTTGTCTTGTTAAAGTAACTCAAGGAAGTGAAGCAAATCCAAGACCAATGCCTAAGCTGGTAGCAAGCTGTCTTACCCGTGTAGAACACGGAATGGTTGTTGAAAATGAGAATTCCGCGGAAGTGTTGGAAGCACGAAAAGGTATTGTTGAATTTTTACTAATCAACCACCCGCTTGACTGTCCAATTTGTGATCAGGCAGGAGAATGTGACTTGCAGAATCTTTCATACGAACATGGTACTGAGCACACAAGATATACAGAGGAGAGAAGAGAATTCAACAAAATTGATATCGGAGAGAATATTCAATTACATATGACCCGATGTATACTTTGTTACAGATGTGTATATACAGCAGATCAGATTACCAATCAGAGGGTTCATGGAGTATTGAACAGAGGTGATGTTGCAGAAATAGGAACTTATATTCAAAACGCAATTTTAAATGATTTTTCAGGCAACATAATTGATGTTTGTCCGGTTGGAGCATTAACAGATAAAAAATACAGATTTAAACAAAGGGTTTGGTTTTCTAAGCCATTCAATGCACACAGATCATGCGATACATGTTGTGGAGAAGTAATTCTTTGGATAAAAAACAACGATGTCATACGTGTTACAGCAAGGAAAAATAAATTTGGAGAAGTAGAAAAATTCATTTGTAACAATTGTCGATTTGAACATAAAAATTTGAATGATTGGATCGTAGAAGAAGCGAGAGAGATGGATAAGGATTCGGTAATCACTGCCAATAAGTACACTCAGTCTAAGCACTCACCTGCTGTTAATGTTGATGCTAAATTTGTGTCGGAATGAGCCCATTAATCCTTAAATTAATTTTCATCTCAATAATATTTGGAATATCCTTATTTGTTGCGATGTATTCTACCTATGCAGAACGAAAAATTGCCGCATTTCTTCAGGACAGACTAGGTCCTAACCGGGCTGGTCCATTTGGTCTGCTTCAGCCATTAGCAGATGGTGTAAAGTTATTTTTCAAAGAAGAATTCATTCCTCTAAAAGCAGACAGATGGTTGTTTTTAATGGGGCCGGGATTTTTTATGGTTACTGCATTAATGACCAGCGCTGTAATTCCTTTTGGACCCGACATAATGCTGGGAGGAAAAAGCTTTGCATTACAAGCAACGGATATTAATGTGGGACTACTTTATATTTTTGGTGTAGTATCACTTGGGGTCTATGGAATTTTAATAGGAGGTTGGGCTTCCAATAATAAATTTTCGTTATTAGGTGCTATACGCGCTGCTTCACAAAATATTAGTTATGAGTTGGCAATGGGTATGTCAATCGTTGCATTGGTTATGATGACCTCAACTTTGTCCTTAAAAGAAATTGTTGATCAACAAGCCGGTTGGCATTGGAATGTATTCTATCAGCCACTTGGATTTTTAATATTTATTATTTGTGCCTTTGCAGAGACCAACAGAGCTCCTTTTGATTTACCTGAATGTGAAACTGAATTGGTAGGTGGATACCACACTGAATTTTCATCTATGAAATTGGGATTTTATCTCTTTGCTGAGTACATTAATATGTTTATTAGCAGTGCGGTTCTTGCTACATTATATTTTGGAGGATATCATTTTCCATGGGTATCAAGTATGGAACCCGGTGTAATGAAGACCGTTTTATCAGTAGGGGTAATGTTTGGAAAAATATTCTTTTTTATATTCTTGTTTATGTGGGTTCGATGGACACTTCCAAGATTCAGATATGATCAATTAATGAATCTTGGATGGAGGATGCTGATACCATTAGCTGTTATAAATATTTTGGTAACAGGTGCTGTGATTTTATTCAAAATGATGTAATTATGAGCGTTGTCAAATTAACAGATAGGATTAAGGTGTTGGATCGGAAACCAATGAACTTTTGGGAAAGGATTTATCTACCTGCAATCCTTAAAGGAATGGGAATTACCATTAGTCATTTATTTAAGAAAAAAGCGACCATATCCTATCCGGAACAAAAAAGACCAATGTCCGATGTTTTTAGAGGACTTCATATTCTGAAAAGAGATGACAAAGGAGCTGAAAGATGTACAGCTTGTGGTCTATGTGCTTTAGCCTGCCCTGCAGAAGCAATAAGTATGACTGCTGCAGAAAGAAAAAAGGGAGAAGAGGGGTTGTATAGGGAAGAAAAATATGCTGCAGTGTACGAAATAAATATGCTCCGGTGCATTTTCTGTGGATTATGTGAAGAAGCTTGTCCCAAGGCAGCGATTTTTCTTCAAAATGATAAGATGGCTCCTGCAAGTTTTGAAAGAGAAGATTTTATTTATGGAAAAGATAGATTAGTTGAACCATTTCTTCAGAGAAAGTCATGATAGATAAGATATTTTATATATTGTCAGCTGCAACCGTTATCAGTGCATCACTGGTGATCATTAGTAAGCATCCAATTAGGAGTGTATTATTTTTGGTATTGACATTTTTTCTTATTTCAGCGCACTACGTATTAATGAATGCGCAGTTTTTAGCTTTGGTCAATATTGTTGTGTATGCTGGTGCTATAATGGTCTTGTTTTTATTTGTTATCATGTTTTTAAATCTTAACAAAGAAATTGAGAAGCATAAGAATTTTATAAATTGGCTGGCAGCTATTGTTTCAGGAGGAAGTTTTTTATTGATTACAATGGCCTCACTGAATAAGACACAATTATTAGAAACCAATACAAACAATTACAATATCGGACTCATTGAAAATTTGGGAACAGTACTTTATAAAGAATATTTACTTCCAATGGAAATCAGTTCGGTACTTTTTTTAATAGCAATGGCTGGTGTTGTATTGTTGAATAGAAAAGAAAAAATAATTTTGGAGTAATGGATACATCTATCCCACATATTTTTAGTGCAATACCATTAACACATTATCTGTTGTTAAGCGCAACACTTTTTGTAATTGGTTTAATTGGAGTAATGGTTAGAAAGAATGTGATTATTGTTTTTATGTGTATTGAGATTATGCTTAATGCAGCAAATCTAATGCTTACAGCTACTTCAGCATATTATGGAAACCCTGCAGGTCAGATCATGGTGTTTTTTACAATGGCAGTAGCCGCAGCAGAGGTTGCCGTTGGATTGGCCATCATTGTAATGGTCTATAAGAATTTAAGGTCAATTGATATTGATGTTTTTAACAAACTGAAAGGATAAAAATTCACCATCAAGATGAATACTGAAATATTAATTCATTTAATTATCTGGCCGACATTCGTTGGGTTCATATTGAATGGTCTATTTGGTGCAAGGCTCCCGAAATCAATTAGCGGAATCATTGCTTGTATAGGTCCTTTATTGGGATTAATCGCGACAACTATTATATTTTTTAAAGAACCGCTTCTTGAGGCAAAGATATATACGTATTATAACTGGTTTACCATTGGTGTTGGTAATCAGGTTGGTTTTACCATCTACTTAGATCATTTGACCTTATTGATGCTTTTTATAGTGACAGGCGTTGGAACTTTAATTCATGTTTATTCAATTGGATATATGCATGAAGATCCTGGATTTAGTCGTTTCATGTCCTATTTAAATTTATTTCTTTTTTCAATGTTGTTGTTGATAACAGGCTCAAATTTAGTCTTGTTATTTGCAGGGTGGGAAGGTGTAGGATTATGTTCCTTTCTGCTTATTGGATTTTGGTTTAAGAATGTTGAATATAATTTAGCTGCCAGAAAAGCTTTTGTCATGAATAGAATTGGTGACTTGGGTTTTATACTGGGAATATTTCTCTTGGCAAATAAATTCAACAGTGTAGAAATTATAAAAATTCAGGAAAGTCTGGGAACGTATAGTCAAAATGATCCAGAATTGGTTTGGATAACCTTATTGTTATTTCTCGGAGTTTGTGGTAAGTCTGCCCAAATTCCATTATTTACATGGCTACCGGACGCAATGGCCGGACCAACCCCAGTATCAGCACTAATTCATGCTGCGACCATGGTTACTTCCGGAATTTATTTGGTAGCAAGAATGAATATTCTATTCAGTATTACTCCATTGACTTTGAATATAATTCTCATTGTAGGAATATTAACCGCTATTATTGCAGCGACCATTGCACTAAGACAGAACGATATTAAAAAAGTACTTGCCTATTCAACCGTAAGTCAACTTGGGTACATGGCCTCAGCACTTGGAGTTGCCGCATACACAACTGCAATTTTTCATGTAATGACGCATGCGTTTTTTAAAGCGCTTTTGTTCCTTGGTGCGGGAAGTGTTATACATGGACTTCATGGGGAGCAAGATATTGCAAACATGGGTGGATTAAAAAATAAAATGTTTTGGACACATCTTGTTTTTTTAATAGGGACACTAGCCATAGTAGGTTGCCCTCCCTTGGCAGGATTTTTCTCAAAGGATGAAATACTCGCTGCCGTATATAGTTGGAGCTTTGCGGGTTTTTTCGTTTTAGCCCTGGCAAGTGTTTTTACTGCATGGTATATGTTTCGAATATACTTTAGTACTTTTCATGGGACTTTTCGCGGTGAAACACATACCTGGGATAAAATTCACGAGTCACCATGGATTATGTTATTTCCTTTAATAGTTTTAGCATTGTTTTCCATAATTGGTGGATTTGCCGGCGTTCCAGAAATAATCTCTGAGCATCACCTGGTTAAAAATTTTCTAAAAGATATAATAATTGATCATACACACCAAGTAAGTCATTTTTTTGAAATATGCTTATGGTGTACCACAATAGTAGCCCTACTGATCATTGGAACGATGTGTTATAAGCTATATGCAACCAGCAGTAAAGATCAATTTAAACTTAATGGTCATGGCTTTTCAGGTGTCCTGGAGAACAAGTATTACTTAGATGAGATCTATTCTTTTTTAATTGGTACACCATTAAAAAAGACTGGCGATTGGTGTTACAGATTTTTGGATCTTAAGTTAGTGGATCGTTTGGTTCAATTTCCAGGTAAATTGTTGAATAACGCAAGTATTGGTTTGAAACCTATTCAATCAGGGAATATCAGTTGGTATATATTCAGTATTCTGTTTGGGTTTATCTTATTTGCAATTTTGTTTTTAGTCAAAATGTAATCAGCATGAATTCCATTTTAATACTCATCTTACTACCCATCTTATTTTCATTGCTGATTTACATTGCAAATAAAAAATGGGCATCGCTTATTGCTTTATCTGGATCAGGGATATGCTTATTTTATTTTTTATACTTGTTATCTTTATTTAAGCCAAGCTTAAAGATCGAAAATGAATTTAGCATCCCATGGATTCCAGGCATACAGTCTGACTTGCATTTTGGACTAGACGCCTTAAGTATATTTATGATTTTATTGACCACCTTGGTCTTACCCATTGCGATTCTTTCTTCACTGAAGTATAAAGAACAGAGAAGCAAGGCTTATTATATTCTCCTATTACTTGGCTTGGCTTCATTACTTGGATTTTTTAGTGCACAGAATGATATTACGTTTTATGTATTTTTTGAATTGGCTTTGATACCATTTTATTTCATTATTTTAATGTACGGTGGAGCTAATCGAAAAAATGCTGTATTTAAGTTTTTTCTTTATACGGTTCTTGGAAGTTTTTTAATGTTGGCATCGATAATTTACTTGCATAGTTTAACAGGTAATAACCTAACCAACAATTGGTCTATGTTGTATGATATAGAATTGTCCAAACAATCTCAGACATGGATATTGGCGGCTTTATTTTTGGCATTTGCTATTAAGTCTCCATTATTTCCATTTCATACCTGGCAAGCTGATTTATATACAGAAGCAGACCGCCCTACATTAATGATATTGGCTGCCCTCTTATCCAAAATGGGCATTTATGGATTTGTTCGATTTAATTTCTTCTTCATTATTGTCAATGATTCAATCGCTCAGTATCAATTGCCGTTAATTGTAATATGTGTAATTGGAGTTATCTATGGAGCATTGGTAGCCTGGAGACAGCATGAGTTAACTCGAGTGTTGGCCTATTCTTCTTTATCCCATATGGGTATGATTGCAGCAGGTATATTTAGCGCATCGGTTAGTGGATTAAAAGGAGGTGTATTTCAGATGTTAACACATGGAATAATTGCTGCAGGATTGTTTTTCACAGTTGATTCAATTATGAGCAGAACCCATAGCAATGCAATTAAGGGAAGCCAGGGAATGGCTCAGACGCATCCAAATCTTGCGGTGTATTTCTTTATTTTATGTTTGGCATCTGCAGGATTACCCTTGACCAGTGGATTTATAGGTGAGTTTAATATTTT